>Ga0265316_10001586_pt1 | contig 24297 bp, 24 predicted proteins | sample 4522metaG_FD_202092 | JGI IMG/M metagenome (GOLD analysis project Ga0265316, IMG submission 202092) | Rhizosphere microbial communities from Carex aquatilis grown in University of Washington, Seatle, WA, United States - 4-5-22 metaG | ecosystem: Host-associated > Plants > Roots > Rhizosphere >... | reverse complement strand
GCGGTGTACTGTCACCTGTCAATCCCAGCAGGCAGGACCTATTCGAACACGGTGAATGGGTGCGGGATGCCCGCCCTGCCCGGGGGCGGGCTGATCACGCTGGATATCACCGCGGTGCCCCAGGCGCCTGGTTCGAAACCGGGACGCGATCTGACGGTGACGATCAACCTGTAAGGCACCTATGCCAGAAACACTCGATAAGCTTCGCCCGGACCGGGACCTTCAGTGCTACTTCCAGCAACCGTCGGCGATCGCGGCGCTGAGCGCAACCAGTGCCACGGGATTCACGGTCTCGGGGAGCTGGCGCCAGCAGTTCGATTGGGCGGTGATCGAGTGGAACCGCGACAACGGCTTTGAGCACCCGCTGTTCCGGACCCTGCCCGACGGAGATCTCAGCGGCCTCGATCTCACCTACGAAGAAACGCGAACGAACTGCATGCCGATGGACAGCAACCTGGGACCGACGGTCGGGTGGCCGTACCTGCGGGTCTGGCGGGACGGAGAATCGCAGCCGGATCTGGTGCCACTGTACACGCCGGACCGGGCGACGGCTATTGGCGGGATTCCCGCCGCGGCATCGACCACGCTCAGGCTCACCGGAACTCCCACTACCGGCGATTACATCGGTCTGGCGTGGTTGACGGAGCAGTACAACTACCAGGTGCAGCCTTGGGACACGATCGCGAGCGCGGTCGGCGCGCTGGCGGGCATCGTGAGCGACCAGCACATTGGCTCGACGACGCTGGAGGCGGCGGCTTCGGGAGCGCAGATCACCCTGACGGCGAGGGCCAGCGGCGCGGACTGGAACCGAGTGGGCGTGTACGGATTCGTGTCGGGCGCGCGGACCGAGTCGTGGTCGCCATGGTGGCAGTTGCTGAGCGGCGGCGCGTCGGCGACGACGTGGCGCGTTCATCTGAGTTTCGGCAATCTGACGGATATCAACGGTCAGCCCGTGGCGATGACGTCGGTACGGAAGATGCGCTGGACCTGGGTGGCGGCCTGGCAGGATAGGGCATTCGAGCGGACGGAGTTCGAGGTCCAGGTGAGCAACTGGACGGTGACGGGAGCGAACGGGACGTACTCGGTGGCGGGGCCGGGGAGCCGCCGGATCGAGGACGATGCTCTGGAGGTCGTTTACTCACCCGGCTGGATGGCGTTCAAAGGGGCATACAACTATTCAAGTGGCTCGAACCACTCGACGCAGACGAGCGGCGCCCAAGTGTGTTGCACGTACTCGGCGTCGGCGCCGCACAGCCTTTACCTTGGCACGGAGCTGCTGGACAAAGGGGCGAGCCTTGCGGTGACGGTGGACGGCGGCGCTCCGATCACGCCGAGCCTGCTGATGCCAACAGAGGACGCTGTGGTGCGGATTCCCCTGGGGCAGTATGCAGCGGGAACTCACACGGTAGCGGCGCGGCACGCGGGGCCAAACGATTCGAATGGCCCCTACACCTTCAACTTCGATTTCCTGGAAATCGCGGTGCCGGCCACCGACGTGCCCGAGCTCGCCGCGAACACGCAACTGAGCCTGGCGACGGACTGGGACACCTACCACTCGATCTGCCTGGCGCCGGAGCGGACGGCATGGATGATCGACGCGCTCGGCTTCCATGGCCGGGTGAATCATTATGTGGGCGCGCTGTGGTTCTACGAGCTGGTCAGCTCACAGTTCACGTATGCCTCGGCCCAGATCGACTTCACCGGGACGGCGCTGTTCGACTTCAACTTCAGCCATCAGACATCGATCACGATCGACGGCACGACCATCATGCACGTCCACTATATCGGAGACACGGCTGAAACGGTGGTGAAGGCCTTCGAGATGGAGATCAACCGCGGCACGATGTCGGTTCGGGCGGTGGCGCAGGGGACGGCGCTGACGATCTACTCGCGCTCGCTGGGCAGCGATTCGAACCTGATCTCGGTTTCGGCTACTTCAACGTCGCTGGTGCCGCAGCCGGCGAGTCAAAACCTGACCGGGGGTAGCGACGGAACTTGGCTCACGGATTTACAGGCCACGCCACGGCTGAACCGCGCGGCGCGAGACTGGACCCGAAGCTTCTTCAAGGCGCTGAAGGGGTACGGCTTCGATGGAGTGGCGGCGCTCAGCATGGAACTGGGGAATGGGGACCCCTCGCTGGAGGCTGGCATCGCACAGCGGACTCCCGATCCCGGAGGCGAAGCCGTGATCGTGTCTACGCCGGCACTGCAAACGAACTTTTCGCCGGCGAGTATCGCGTTCTGGGAACAGGCGTACCGGGACATCGCCCAGGTGCAGTCGGACGCAGGCATGCAGCCGTACCTGCAGTTCGGCGAGGTGCAGTGGTGGTATTTCCGCGACAGCCGGTCGGGGATGCCATTCTACGATGCGTACACCACGAGCACCTTCCGCGCCCAGTACGGGCAGGACATGCAGGCGATCCTCGAGAACACCGTTTCGCCCGCGGATTACCCTCAGGAGACGCAGTTCCTGCCAACGCTGATCGGGGCGTTCACCAGCCAGATCATGGCGTATGTGCGGGCGTCGTTCCCCACCTGCCGTTTCGAAGTGCTTTACCCGCTGGACGTCAACTCCACCGACTTCAACCGCGCCATCAACTACCCGGCAGGCGCCTGGACGCCGTCGGCGCTGGATTGTCTGAAGACGGAAAGCTTCGGATTCACGGGCGCGCGCGACCTCAACAAGTGCCTCACATCGATCCAGTTTCCGCAAGGGCAGGGTTTCGCTCCCCATACCAGCGCGCACCTGGTGGGGATCGGCGACGTCACGACGCCGTGGCTGAAAGAAGCGCGGCTGGCGCAGGCGTCGGGAGTCGAGTCGGTGGTGCTGTTCGCGCTGGACCAGTTGTGCCTGATCGGGCATTCTCTTCCCCTGCCACCCGGCCTGCGCCGGGCGACCCTTCAAGGCTGAGTCTCCCTCCCCAATAGTCCTCTTGACAATAGTTGTTAAAACAAATATATTGAAAGCGTGCCAGGACGAATCGCAGCCGAGTTGAAGCAGACCAGGCCGATGAGTCTGGAGGCGGAAGCGCTCCTGAACATTCATCGGACCGCGGGCCGGTTGGACGCCGGAATGGCTGAGGTGCTGAGGCCATCCGAGCTTTCGCCCGCGCAGTACAACGTCCTGCGCATCTTGCGGGGGTCACGGCCGGGTGGCCTGGCCTGCCGCGAGATCGGCGACCGGATGGTTACGCACGACCCGGACATCACGCGGCTGCTCGACCGGCTCGAGAAGCGGGGCCTGATCGCGCGGTCCCGCGAAAGCAAGGACCGCAGGGTCATCACTGTGCGCATCACCGCGAGCGGTCTCGATGCGCTGAAGAAACTCGACGGCGCAGTCGAGCGGTTCACGCACAATCATGTTGGGAACCTCGACGCGGAGCGACTTCGGGCGCTCATCGAGACCCTGGAACTGGTTCGCGCCGCAGACTGAATCGCAGCTCACACACGGTCAAGGAGGGGACAATGGCAGGATCACTCGGAAAGGGACAGGGTTTCGGCATCGCCGCCCTGCGTTGGATCGTTGGCTCGGTGTTTCTGGTTCACGGCAGCCAGAAACTGTTCGTCTTCCACTTCGCCGGAACGGCTGCGTTTTTCACGAAGGCCGGCATCCCGCTGCCGGAGGTCTCGGCGGTGGTTGTCACGCTGGTCGAGTTCCTGGGCGGAGCAGCGCTGTTTTTCGGAATCGGCACGCGCGTGGCGGCGACCCTGCTCGCGATCAACATGCTGGGCGCGATCTACTTCGTGCATGGCAAGAACGGCTTCTTCCTGCAAAGCGGGGGATATGAGTACGCCCTAACGATGCTGGTGGCGAACATCAGCCTGGCCTTGACTGGCCCGGGGATGTGCGCGCTGGACAACCTGATTTTGAAGGGGCGTCACACGCAGGCGGCTTCCGGGCCCCTCGCAGCTTAGTTCTGCCACTAAGAAAACGCTCCATGCGGTCGTGGCTCGGTAACGGCTTGCCGAGCCGCGACCGGTGGGGGAGCGGTTCCGGTTTTGGTACATTAGGATCTCAGACCCCAGTCGTTCTGCTTTACCGGCAGTTTCCCTTTGGCACTCCGCGTGCGGAAGTTCTCCCGGTAAGCTGAAAAACTACGCTATGGCAAAAGGCTACGTTAGCATCAACGTCGAGCGCTGCAAGGGCTGCGCGTTCTGCGTCGAGTTCTGCCCCACCAAGGTCCTCAGCCTCTCTTCCGCCTTCAACTCCAAGGGATATCATCCGCCGCACGTCGTCGCCCCTGATAAATGTAGCGGTTGCGACCTCTGCGGGATGTACTGCCCCGACTTCGCCATCTATGGCTGGAAGAACGCCGAGCCCAAACGGGAGTCGCCCCATGCAGGCTGACCCCCGCGGCGTCCTAACAGGCATTCATTTCCTGGATGGCGATCAGGCCTGCTGCGAAGGCGCGCTGGCTGCAGGTGCGCGATTTGCCGCAGGATACCCTATCACTCCGTCCACCGAAGTGGTGGAACGCTTCGCGGCCCGCATCCCGACCGTGGGCGGCACCTTCATCCAAATGGAGGACGAACTGGCCGCGTCGATCACCATCCTCGGCGCGGTCTGGGGCGGAGCGAAGGCTTTCACCGTCACCTCCGGCCCCGGCTTTTCGCTCATGATGGAGCACATCGGCTATGCGGCCATGACGGAGACCCCGTGCGTCTTCGTGGACGTGCAGCGCGGCGGCCCATCCACCGGCCTGCCGACCCTGCCCGCCCAGGCCGACATGATGCAGGCGCGTTGGGGATCGCACGGCGATTACGAAATGATCGCGCTGTGCCCGAACTCGCCCCAGGAATGCTTCGACCTCACCATCAAGGCCTTCAACCTGGCCGAGGAGTACCGCACGCCGGTGATGTTCATGATGGATGAGTGCGTCGGGCACATGACCGAGAAAGTGATCATCCCTTCGCCCGACCAACTCGATATTTACCCGCGCCGCCACACCACCCGCCCGCCCGGTAAGTACAAGCCCTTCGAGCCGGCAGAGGACCTGGTGCCGGCCATGGCGCACGCGGGCGAGGGCCACCGCTTCCATGTCACCGGCCTGACGCACGACGAGCGCGGCTATCCGTCCATGACCGTCGCTACGCAGGACAAGCTGGTGCGCCGGCTCCAGCAGAAGATCCAGTTGGCCGAGGACCGCCTCACCTTCACCGACGAGGCGGATCTCGAAGACGCCGACGTGGCGGTGGTGTCTTACGGAATCACCTCGCGGGTGGCGCAGAGGGCCATCGACATGGCCCGCGACCGAGGCGTCAAGGTCGGCCGTTGCCGTTTGATCGGCATATGGCCCTTCCCCGACAAGCGATTGCGTCAAATCGCCCAGCGCGTCAAGGCGTTTGTGGTGCCGGAGCTGAACCTGGGGCAGATCTCGCGCGAGGTTCAGCGAGCGACCGGGCGCGATGCCGACACGATTGCGGTCACGCATGCCGGCGGGAGCGTACACCGGCCCGAGCAGATCCTCAACGCCATCCTGGAGGCCGCGAAGTGATGACGACCATCGAAGCGCCTGTCAACCCGGTCGAGCCCTTCCTGCGCACCGAGCGAATCCCGCACATCTGGTGCCCGGGCTGCGGCATCGGGACCACCGTGAACTGCTTCGCCCGCGCCCTTCTCGAATCGAAAATGGACCTGAATCGCGTGGCGCTGGTTTCGGGCATCGGCTGCACCGGCCGCGTGGCGGGCTACGTGGCCCTCGATTCGTTCCACACCACGCACGGCCGCGCCATTCCGTTCGCCACCGGCCTGAAGCTGGCGAATCCGAATCTGGAAGTGGTGGTCTACTCCGGCGACGGCGACCTCACGGCCATCGGCGGCAACCACTTGATCCACGCCGCGCGCCGCAACATCAACATCAAAGTCATCTGCGTGAACAACCTGATCTATGCTATGACGGGCGGGCAGACGGCGCCTACCACGCCGGCCACCATCATCACCACCACCGCGCCCTATGGCACCTATGACCCCGCATTCGACTTGCCGTCGCTGGCGGCTTCGGCGGGCGCCTCCTACGTGGCGCGCTGGACCACTTTCCACGTGCGGCAGTTGACCAAGTCCATTTCCGAGATGTTCCAGCGGCGGGGCTTCTGCTTCATCGAGGTGATCTCGCCCTGCCCCACGCTCTACCAGCGCCGCAATAAGATGGGCGACGGCCTGGACGCGATGAAATCCTACAAGGAGCACAGCAAGTTGAAGCACGGCGCGTCGCTCGACGAGCTGGCCATCACGAAGGAAGGCGAGATTGTGGTCGGCAAGTTCGTCGACCGCGAGCGGCCTGACTATCAGCAACTGATGCGCGGCCGGCTGTCCTCGCAGTTGGGTGAGCGTTACCTCGAGGCGGACGAACCAGTATGCGGCTGACGGAGATTCGTATTGCGGGATTTGGCGGCCAGGGAGTGATTCTCTCGGCCACGGTGATCGGCAAGGCGCTCGCGATTTTCGAGGGCGGCCACGCCACCATGACCCAGAACTTCGGCCCGGAAGCGCGCGGCGGCGCGGCCAGCGCCCAGTTAATCCTGTCGGACACGCCGGTGCTCTACCCCTACGTCACCGGCCTGGACTTCCTGGTGGTGATGTCGCAGGAAGCCTACACGCGCTTCGCGCCGGAGCTGAAGGACACCGGCGTGCTCATCGTCGAGGAAGACCTGGTGCGCATCTCCGGCCTGAAGAGCGGCGTGCGGGTGTACGGCGTCCCGGCCACGCGGCTGGCCGAAGAGCTGGGCAGAAAGATGGTGCTGAATGTGGTCATGGTCGGCTTCTTCGCGGCCGTGACCGGATTGCTCAAGCCGGAATCGCTGCGCCAGGCGGTGGCCGATTCGGTGCCACCTCCCACGCGCGAGCTGAATCTGCGGGCATTCGATAAGGGGTATGAGTTCGGGGTAAGGCAGGAAGCACCGGTGAGCCACACCCTGTAACCGCTCACTCCTTCTCCAGCCTCGCGATCAGCCTCAACTCGGCCCGTTCGCCCTACGCAATCGCCCGCGCCCTCCGCGAAAACGCTACCACCGACGGCTGCGCCAGCCTCTCGAAATCGCCGAAGTGCATGTGGATCACGTCCCGGTGCGTCCCCGCGTTGAAGGTGATCATGTCCTCCCCAGCCAAGCGGCTGTCCACGTAAACCGGCAGGCCGAACAGGTTCCCGAAGGGCGGCATCGCGCCCAGCTCACAGGGTGGGAACAGGTCCGCCAGCTCCGCTTCGGTCGCCAGGCGCAGACGCGAAAGCGCCAGATCCAGCCGCAGTTGCTCCAGGTCCACCACCGTGTCGCCCGCGAGCACAGCCATCCCGTAGCCATGCTCACTCAGGAAGATGACGGCTTTGGCCACTTCGCGCGCGGGGACGTGCTCTGCCGCAGCCACCTCCCGCGCCGTATACGCCAGCGGATGGACCGTGTGCGTATAGGCCACTTGGCTCTGTTCCAGAAACTCCTGCAACTTCCTCAAAATCGGCACGCGACCCTCCTCCATGAAGCGCGCGCGGCGCTTCGGTCGGCAACGGGCCAACCGGTCCGGCGTCCGGGTTCCTGAAAGCCGCGGAGGACGCGGGGAACCGGCGCCGAAACCGTCCTTCCCGGTGCGGGAGGAAGTCCAACTCGACTTTAACGGAAAAGGGTCGGGCACGCAAGAGACAACAGGGACAGCAGCCAGAGGGAGGGCAGGTTATCCGACCATGGCTATTAACCATCGGCTAACCCGCAGCTAAGGGGTGGTAGTATCCCTTGTCAGTATTGCTTCCTGAGTGGATAAGTCCTTTAATGTCTGTAGCGCACTTGGTTCAGCGCGACATTTTCCTCGCATAACGGGGCGGACGGTAGCACAAGGCGCCGCCGCCCCGTGTAATCCCCCAGAAACCGCTATCTCTACCGATCTCCAGACTTTGCAGCACGTTACCGAGCGGGCAGCGTTTAGCCCAGCAGTTCCCGCATGTCCGAGATCCACAACTCCGGCTCGAAGCGCTCCATCCGGGCTTGGTCCCCGTAGCCGTATCGCACCCCACAGATGGCGACGCCGGCGCGCCGGCCTGCCTCCATATCCGCGGGGGAATCGCCGACCAGCAGGCACTCTTCCGGACGCGCGCTCAGTGCGGCCAGCGACGCCAGAATGACGTCCGGCGCAGGCTTATACGCGAATCCATCAGTGCCCTGCACGTGATCGAAATACGGAGCCAGTCCGAACTGCTCGAGTACCGCCCGGGTGGTCGAGGTGGCCTTCGTAGTTGCAGTGGATTTGCGTCCGCCCAACTCCCTTAGTGCTTCGCTGACCCCCGGGAACACGCGCGTCGAGCGATGCCCGCGCGCGCTGTAGATGGTGCGGTAGTTGCGAATCAGCTCCTCGTGCTGCTCGAGTGTGTACTCGGGCAGCAGTTCCTGGAACATCCGTAGCAGGTGCACGCCGACGTACTGGACCAGATCGGCCTGGCCGAGCCCATGAACTCGCGTCGGCCTCAGCGCTTCGAGGATCGCCCCGCAGATGTCCTCCGCGGAGTCCACCAGCGTGCCGTCGACGTCAAACAGGTAGACCGGATAGCGCGCGATCACGCCGGCTGCGGCCGCTCTCCTTCAACCAGCGGCGTAATCCTGCGGCCGCCTTCGGGACGAACCACCTGCTGCGTCCGCCCGCCGTCGCCCGGCGGAATCGGACGCACCGGCGGAAGCACGCGGCCCTCGATCAACTGGTGTACCTCGTCGCCATCGAGCACTTCGCGCTCAAGCAGCGCTTCGGCGATCCGCACCAGCGCCTCGGAGCGTTCCTCAATCAGCGCGCTTGCCTCGGAGTAGGCGCTGCGCACGATCTTCTGGACTGCGGCGTCGATCTTGATCGCCGTGTCTTCGCTGTAGTCGCGATGTTGCGCGATCTCGCGCCCCAGGAAGATCTGCTCTTCCTTTTTGCCGAAGCTGAGCGGCCCCAATTCGCTCATGCCCCACTCGCAGACCATTTTCCGGGCGATCTCCGTGGCGCGCTCGATATCGTTGCCGGCGCCGGTGGTCATCTCATGCATGTACTTCTCTTCCGCGATGCGGCCGCCCATCATGATCGTGATCTCGGTCTGCAGATACTCCTTGCTGTAGGAGTGCTTGTCATCTATCGGAAGCTGCATGGTGACGCCGAGCGCCATGCCGCGCGGGATGATGGTGACTTTGTGTACCGGGTCGGCTTTGGGCATCACCGCGGCCAGCAGGGCATGGCCGGCCTCGTGATAGGCCGTGTTCCGCTTCTCTTCCTCGCTGATGATCAGCGACTTGCGCTCCACGCCCATGAGCACTTTGTCCTTGGCAATCTCGAAATCGGCCATCGTGACTACCTTGCGGTTCTGGCGCGCGCCGATCAGCGCCGCCTCGTTCACCAGGTTCGCCAGGTCGGCGCCCGCAAATCCCGGCGTCCCACGCGCGATCACCATGAGATCGACATCGTCCGCGATCGGCACTTTCTTGGTGTGAACCCTAAGGATCGCCTCGCGGCCTTTCACGTCCGGCCGTCCCACCACCACGCGCCGGTCGAAGCGGCCCGGCCGGAGCAGCGCCGGGTCCAGCACATCTGGCCGATTCGTGGCTGCCACCAGAATGACACCCTCATTGGATTCGAATCCATCCATTTCGACCAGCAACTGGTTCAGCGTCTGCTCGCGCTCGTCGTGCCCGCCGCCCAAACCCGCGCCGCGGTGCCGGCCCACGGCATCGATTTCATCGATGAAAACGATGCACGGGGCGTTCTTCTTGCCCTGCTCGAACAGGTCGCGGACGCGGCTTGCGCCCACGCCCACGAACATCTCCACGAAGTCCGAACCCGAGATCGAGAAGAAGGGAACGTTGGCCTCGCCCGCGATCGCGCGCGCCAACAGCGTCTTGCCCGTTCCTGGAGGGCCGATCAGCAGCACACCCTTCGGAATCCGCCCGCCCAGCTTCTGGAACTTCTGCGGCTCGCGCAGGAACTCGATGATCTCCTGCAGCTCTTCCTTGGCCTCTTCCACGCCCGCCACGTCCTTGAACGTCACCTTCTTCTGCTGCGACGAATGCAGGCGCGCGCGGCTTTTCCCGAAACTGAGCGCTTTGTTCCCGCCGCTCTGCATCTGCCGCATCATGAAAATCCAGAAGGCGAGCAGCAGGATGAAAGGAATTGCGTTGATCAACAGCGACACCCAGTTGCTAGCGTTCGCTTCCTTGATGACGATCGAGACGTGGTTGTCCTGGAGGGTCTTGTAGATCTCCGAGTACCTCTCGGGGATCAACGTGTGGAAGGCTGAACCATCGGTGTTGTACGTGCCATGCACTTCCATCCCGCTGACGGTGACTTCCTTGACCTTGCCGGAACTCACGTCGTTCACGAACTGGGTGAAGGTCAGGTTCTTGTCCGGACCTCGCTGGCCGGTGCGGACGACGGTCACGAAGACCACCACCAGCAGGATCAGGACCACCCAGAAAATCGCTGTTTTCAGATTGGAATTCATACAAGTCTCTCGCCGTGCGCCCCAACAACGGCCTCTACTATAGAGACGCCGGACGGCCGCGATCCGATCTCAAAATTCGTCGATGTCACCAAGTTCGCGTACCCTCAGGACGCTACGGGTCTCTCCCGAGACGGCGTACTCCGCCGCTGGACCGAACCTCGCGGACCAGACGATTGAGTCTCCGCAGGTCAGTACCGGCCATCCGCGCCGCTCCCACAGCGGGATACGGGCCTCTTGGAACAGGAACTTGATCTTGGTGTCGCCGGCGTGCCCAACTGGCCTATATCGATCACCCGGCCTCCAGTTCCTGATCCGCAAACCACCGGAGATCCGACCCCAGTCCAATTCGGCTCCATCTTTATTATATGCGGAACCAGCGCCACCCGCCTCAGGCTGTAGTTCTAGCCTAAGAGAACTACGGCCGCCGGGCAGTTCTACGATCCCGGGCACCGGCGCCGGCAGTTCGTAGTCGCGGTCTCCTGCACCATAGGATCCAGGGGGCGCCAGGCGTACCCAATCGAAAGAGCGGAGGACGTCCACCCCTGGCGCCTGCAGGCGCGCGCTGCCCTCCCGATTCCCCATAAGTTCCAGAATCCGCTCGACATGCTCCATGTCAATCGAGCGCAGATCCCCCTTCACCGCCTGAATCGCCCGGCGGATCACGCGCCGCGCCACCGCCCGCTCCAGGGTGCCAATCCAATCCACCCGGAACAAAACCGCCGGCGGCCTCACGACCAGCCGGCCCTCCACCACTCGCTCAATCTCCGCGTCCCAGTACCGTTCTTCGTCCGCGGCCACAGCCGCGAGGCGCGCCAACGTCTCCGCCATCGCCGGGTTCTCCTCCGCCAGCCGCGGAAGCAGTTCGTGCCGGATCCGGTTGCGTGCAAAGCGCGGGTCGCGGTTGCTCGCGTCCTCGCGCCATGCGACACCACGATCCCTAAGAAACTGCTCCACTTCCTCCCGCTCGATCTCGATCAGAGGGCGCACCAGGCCCTCCCGGGTCACGGGCCGCATTCCGGCCAGGCCGGCCGTCCCCGCCCCGCGCAGGAACCGAAAAAGGACGGTTTCGGCCTGGTCCGACCGCGTATGCCCCAGGGCAACCCGGTCCAGGACCCCGCGCCGGAGAAAGTCGAAGAAGAACTCCCGCCGCACTCGCCGCGCCGCCTGCTCCAGGTTGTCCCCGGCATCGGAGGCGACCTTCAGCACGTCGGCCCGCGCCGAGCGCACCTCAAAGCCGAGACGGGAAGCGAGTTCCTCCACGTATCTCTCATCGGCATCGGAATCGTCGCCCCGCAATTGATGATTGAGGTGTAGAACGCTCAGCGTCAGTCCCAAATCCGGCGCCAGTTCCCGCAACACCAACAGCAGGCAGACCGAATCCGCCCCGCCCGAAACCGCCACCCCCACCCGCTGCCCCGCCTCAAACATCCCATACCGGGCAATTGTGGCCGCAACTCGCTCGATCACACCCCTATCTTAGCCGCGCTGCGGCACTCGGGATTGACACATCATCGTCGGCATATAATCACGGAGAATGCTCCCGAAGGTCGCCTTCATCGTGCTCCTTGGTGCCGGGGCGGTCGCAGTCCATGCCGGTAGCGGACCGGTTCGGTTGACGGGCGAGGTTTCGAACACTGCTGGCCTGGTGATCCCGGGCGCCGAAGTCTGCCTCCACGGGAAAGGTGCGAACAAGGCGATTGCCTGCGCCCTCACGGATGGAACCGGCGCCTTCGAGTTCTTGAATCTCAACCCGCAGGTGATCGATCTTTACGTTGAAGCGCCCGGGTTCAAGCGAGCTCTTGTTCCCAATATCGACGCGAGGACTGCCCGCAAAGTGAGAGTGCCGGCAATCAGGCTGGAAGTCTGCGATGCCCGGTGTAAATTGGACATCGAACACCAGGCTGATGCAGAGCACGCCGCTAGCGACGAGAAGCCTTATGTCTATCCAAAAAGCAAGATTGCCAATGTCTCATTGCACAAATTCCTTCCCGACGGACGCCACTGTGGTGCCGTAGTGTATCTGAGTGGTAGCTTCTCATCCTCCTACTACGCGCCAGCCTCACTTCCAAACCCGGAGGCCCGCTTCTCCGACGGATGGACGAACGATGAGCAGTTCTTCCTGCTTGCTGAGGCAGCGTCTTCCTCAAACGCCGATGAGATCGAAGTTCCAAGCAGGAAGGAGCTGTCCGACGCGGCGTTCTCCGATGCACCGTCGAAATACCGGGGGCACACTGTGATCGTTATAGCTCCCCGGAAGGGTGAAGGCGAAGCCAAGGCGTACATGCGGACCTTCGATAGGACGTTTGTGGATGTGAGCCTTCGGAACCTTGATGACTTGATGACAAGCCTCTGCGACGCCAGAGCGCGTTGAACCAGCTCGCGGGATCGGAGACGTTCCCCTACCCCCCCTTCTCCAGCTCCGCATTAAACTCGCACCCCACGAACGCGATGATCGACAGCACGTACATCCACACCAGCAGCAGCACCACCGTCGCGATGCCGCCGTACATCACGTTGTAGTTCGCCAAGTGGCGTACGTACCAGGCGAAACCCGACGTCGCCGCCAGCCACAGGATGGTGGTCAGTACCGCACCCGGCCACACCTGCCCCCAGGTCAGCCGCCGGTTCGGAGCGAAGTAGTACAGGATCATCGCGCCCAGGATGATCGCGCCCAACGAGATCGCGTAGCGCAGAATCTTGCCCATTACCACCACCCGCAACTGTCCTCCCTCCGGCGCCAGCCCCATCACGTCCACGATCCAGTGCTCCGCACGGATTCCAAAGAAGATCATGCCCGAAGCGAACAGCACCGGAATCGCCGCGGAGAAAACCAGCAGGATCGCGATCACCCGCTCGCGCACCCAGGGACGGCCCTGCTGCACGCGGTAGGCCATGTTGAACCCCTCCATCAGGCTCACCATCACCCCCGAGCCCGCCCACACCGAGATGAGCATGCCCGTTATGGGCACGAACACCGGCTGTTTGCCGCGCACCGCGAAGTAGTAGAACACCAGGTCCTGCGTTCCCGGCGGTAGGATTTCGGACAGGAAATTGTAGATGGCGTCGGAGATGAACTCCGCCTGGAAGCGGACCAGAATCGTCGCGGCCGTGGTGAGCAATGGGAAGAAGGCCAGCAGCGCGGAATAGGCGGCGCCCTTGGCGCTTCCGAAAGCGTTGTCCCTATAGGCCGCGACGAACGCGCGCCCGCACATGCGCCAGACCTGCGATAGAAAAGTCGTCCCTTTGCTCACCGGCGTCGTTTCCTGGGCTTGCGCAGCCGATGCGGAAGAACGTCCGGAGCCGCCGCCTGCGCCGCCTCGAGCGCCTTCGCGATCGTCGAGACCGAGGGCGCCGTCGCGTATTTGGTGGACGCATCGAGCGGGTTCGACGCCCCCACCGCGCGGCCGTTGATCAGGATGGTGGGAGAAGGCCAGCCGCGCACACGCCCCGGAAGGGCCTCGGCCGGCAGCTTCCACTCGGTCCACCGCTGCGATACGCGCGCCTCGATCAGCGCCCAGGACAGGTTGGCGCGCGCCGCCGCCACCCTCGGGCAGCCTGCTTCGTACACCAGCTCAATCAGAATCACCTTGGCTTCATGGTAGCCGACTTCACCCCACCCCCCGCCTGTGCGAACATACTGGGTAAGGATGGGGCGGGTGATACCTGGGATTCACCACGTGACTGCGATTGCCAGCGATCCGCAGCGGAATCTCGATTTCTACGGCGGTGTCCTGGGATTGCGCCTGGTGAAGCTGACGGTCAACTTCGACGATCCCGACACGTATCACTTCTACTACGGCGATGCGCTGGGGCGGCCCGGGACCCTGCTCACTTTCTTCCACTGGCCCGGCGCGCCGCGTGGTCGCGCTGGCACGCGACAGGTCCGCGCCGTCTCGCTTTCGATTCCTGAGGGAGCCTCGGAGTTCTGGGTCCAGCGCCTCCAGGCGTACGGAATCCTGTTTGAGGTTCACGCCCGCTTCGGCGACGAGGTGATTTCATTCTCCGATCCCGACCGCCTGCGCCTGGAACTGGTCGCCGCCAGCGACGACCGCCAGCCGGTCACAGATAGCCCCGTGCCGGCCGGCCACTCCATCCGCGGCCTCTACGGCGTCACGCTGGCGGAGGAGGAATCTGGCCGAACCGCGGCGCTGCTCGGCGGCACCATGGGTCTCCGTGTTGCCGGAGAGTCCGGAAGCCGCACACGGTTCATCGCCGGGCGGGGAGGACCGGGAGCGGTCGTCGATCTCGAGAGCCTGCCCGGCCTCCAGCCAGGTCGTATCGGCGCTGGGACGGTCCACCACGTCGCCTTTCGCGCGCCCGACGAGCCCGCACAGGAGCGCTGGCGCGAAGAAGTTCTGCGCGCCGGCCGGCGCGTCACGCCGGTGGTCGATCGCCGCTACTTCCACTCGATCTACTTCCGCGAGCCCGGCGGCGTGCGCTTCGAGATCGCGACCGACGCGCCGGGCTTCACGGTGGACGAATCCGCCACCGCGCTCGGTACGCACCTCATGCTGCCTCCCTGGCTCGAAGCCCGCCGCCCGCAACTGGAACAGGCGCTGCCTCCCCTCCGCCTCCCCGCCCTCGTGAAGCGCGCATAGGACCGGCCTCCGGGCTGTCATTTGACCAGCCCTCCCGATTCGTTCATAATCGCCCTAACGTGCGCACCGAGAAACTCAAGACCGCTTCGCTCGCCGCAATCCTGCTCGCGGTCAACTGCCACGTCGTGCGCGATCTCTTCTCGGTCGGCTTCATCAACCAGATGGCGTCCATCGATGGCGCTCACATCGCCATCCCGCGCTATCTGTCGGAGCACTGGCGCGACCTGGGATGGTTTCCGCTCTGGTATGGGGGCATGCCGTACCAGAACACGTACCCGCCGCTGCTGCGCATTCTGGTGGCGCTGGCCATCAACCTGACAGGCGCATCGCCCGTCGTCGCCTACCACGCGGTCACCGCGACGCTCTACGCGCTGGGGCCGGTGACCCTCTTCTGGCTCGCGTGGAGGCTCTCCCGTTCCCGCGCCTTCAGCTTCGGCGCGGCGATGTTGTACTCGCTGTTCTCGCCCAGCGCGCTGCTGGGCCCCTCGATCCTCAAGGATCTCGGAGGCCCGTTCAACGCCCGCCGCGTCCAGACGTTGCTCATGTACGGCGACGGACCGCACATCTCTTCGCTCACGCTCATCCCGCTCGCCATCGTCGCCCTGGACGCCGCGCTCGAAAAGAAACGGCCCGTCTTCTACGTCCTGGCGGCGCTAGGGATGATCGCCGTTGTGCTCACCAACTGGTTCGGCGCGGTCGCCCTCTCGGTTGCCGTCATGGCGTACCTTCTCGCGCGGCCGCAGACGCCTGCCCCCAAGAGTCCGAGCAACGCGTGGTTGGCCGCCCTGGGCATCGGCATTTACGCCTACCTTCTGGCCTTGCCGTGGATTCCGCCTTCCACGCTCGCGGCCATCAGCACCAACTCGCAGTGGGCGGGAGGGTCATACAGAATCACCGCGCAGCACCTCAAGTACCTGGGCCTGGGCCTTATCGCCCTGGCGTTTCTGCGCTCCGCGTGCGAGCGGCTCAGGCTCACCCTCATTGTGCGTTTTGCGTTGTTTCTGACGGTCCCCATGGCAGCCATCGTTCTGGCCGCCATGTGGTTCGACATCAATATCCTGCCCCAGCCCGACCGCTACCAGCTCGAAGTGGAGATGGGATTCACGCTCCTCGCCGTTTTCTCCCTCCGGCCGCTCGCGGCTCGAATGGGTCGCCGCGAGCGCGCCATCGCTCTGCTCGGGTTCTTTCTCTTCTGCTGGTTCCAGGCGAGGAACTACCGGCATTTCGCCTGGTACATGGACCGCCCCATCGACATCCACGGCACCGTCGAGTACGAAGCCGCGCAGTGGTTCGACCGGAACCTGAAGGGGCAGCGCGTTTTCGCACCCGGCAGCGTGGGCTTCTGGTTGAACACCTTCAACGATACGCCTCAGCTCAGCGGCGGCTTCGATCAGGGCCTCACCAACAGCCTCCTGCCGGCAGTGGTCTACCAGGTCTACACCGGCGACGGCTCGAACGGCCGCGAAGACGAGATCGGAGAGCTCTGGCTGAAGTCCTTCGGCGTCCGGGCGGTGATGGTCGGCGGCGCCCATAGCCGCGAAGTCTACAAGCCATTCCACAACCCGCACAAGTTCGCCGGCCGCCTCAAGGAGCTGTGGCGCGATGGCGACGACGTGATCTACGAGGTGTCGGGCTCGTCCTCGCTGGCTCACGTTATGAAGCGCGAGGATCTGGCGCCCCGGACGCCCGCCGGCGGAGTCGACGTCGATCCGCTCCGGCCCTACGTCGCCGCTCTCGAAAACGCCGCCTGGCCCGTGGCGGAGTTTCGCTGGCTCGCCCCCAGCCGCGCGGTCATCACCGCCAGCCTGGAGAAGAGCCAGATCCTCTCCGTTCAGGTCAACTACCATCCGGGCTGGCATGCCCGCGCCAACGGCCGTCCGTGCCGCGTTTCCCAGGACAAGCTTGGCCTGCTGGTCGTCGAACCGGCGTGCGACGGCCCCTGCACGGTCGAGCTGAACTACGACGGCGGCGCGGAAATGTGGGCGGCGCGGATTCTCAGTTGGTGCGCCCTCCTCGCCGGCATTCTGTGGATCGCGTTTCCGCGCCGCCGCAACGATCAGCGGCGTTCCACATAGAGTTCCACCGACTCCACGCGCGCGCGGGCGACCGCCGCCTCGAGTGTCGAGTAGCGGATCGCGCCCGCGCTCTCGCGCAGCGTCTCCGCCGCCCCGTAAGTGAGCGCCACGGAATAGTGGTCGGCGCGATGTCTGTAGGAATAGCCCGCATACACCGGGACGCCCGCTTCGGCCACATCCATGAGCGCATCCCAAAAACTGCGGCGCCGGGACAGGCGGCGCTCGCTTCCCGCCCGGCGCTCGATCTCGACCCGCGTCGCCGGCCCCTTCAAGACCGCGCAAACGCAGAGCTCGCGTTCGAACGGACGCCGCGGGTCCGCATCCGGGAAAGTGGCCAGCAACGACGCGACCGCATCCCGCTCCGCGGCCCATCCGGTCCAGCGCAGCCGCGACGCCCCCGAGACGAAGGTGCCACGCAGCAACAACTCGACGATCCGTGCCGCATCTTTGCCGGTCGCCCCCAGCATCGCTTCAACCAACTCGCGCACCGGCATCTCCCGCACCACCACCGGGGTGAGCGAGATGGACCCCGCCTCTTCCGAGCTGATCTTGACGCGAATGGTCCCGGGCAAAGCCACTAGGCACTATGGTAGCTTGCCCCGTTGCCCGTTGATCCCTCGCGGTCGGCACTCGGCACGGGCGAAGGCGGGAAGGCTCACGAGGGATCGACGGGCAACGAGCCTGTTAGTCTGGAGGCTTGAACCCCTCCGCCACACAGCTGGCCGCTCTGATCCGCGACGAGATCGCGCGCGATGGGCCTTTGCCCTTCCACCGCTTCATGCAGCTCGCCCTCTACCATCCCGAGCACGGCTACTACCGGCGCGCCCGCGATCCCTTCGGGAAGGCCGGCGACTTCTACACCGCCGCCCAGTTGCAGCCCGTCTTCGGCATCCTGATCGCCGCGCGGGTGCGCGCGCTGTGGAACGATCTCGGCCGCCCTCCCGATTTCACCGTCGTCGATCTCGGCGCCGGTCGCGGGGAGATGCGCGAAGCCTTTTCTGAGTGGCGCTACGTTCCCGTCGATGTGGACCGCGGCGCCCTGCCCGGCCGCTTCACCGGCGTGGTCTTCGCCAACGAGTTCTTCGACGCGCTCCCCGTCGATGCCGCCGTCTGCCGCGCCGGCGGCTTCCGCCAGATGCTGGCCGGTTGGAACGGCGACTGCTTCGCCTGGGTCGAAGGCGGCGCCGTCAGCCCCCAGGCGGCCGACTACATCGAACGCTACCTAGCGCCGTGCGAGGAGGGCGACCTGGTCGAGATCAACCTGGGCGCGCTGGATTGGATCGAGCGCATCGCTCGCTCCCTCGAGCGCGGCTTCCTCTTCACCATCGACTACGGCTACACCCGCCGTGAGCGGGCTCGCTTCCCGCAAGGCACGCTGATGAGTTACCGCCGCCACAACGCCCTCGAAGACGTCCTGGCCGATCCCGGCGAGCGCGATATCACCGCGCATGTGTGCTTCACCGCCCTGGAAGAGCACGGCCGGCGCTGCGGCCTCGATCCCGCGCGCCCGGCGACGCTGGCGCAGACGCTGCTCGATGCCGGCTCTCCGGATGAGTTCGCCGCCGCGCTTGCGGCCGGGACTCCCGCCGCCGTCTCCGAGCGCCGTCTGCAACTGAAGTCCCTGCTGTTCGGCATGGGCGAGACCTTCCGCACGCTTCTGCAACGGCGAGCGGACGTTCGCTGAAGGCGGATGGCTGATCGCTGACGGCTGGGGTGGAGGACAGCTCGGGAGGGAGTAGAGACTAAAAAGGCCCCGAAGCGATCGGGGCCTGCTGCGAAAATCTTGTCTTGCCGCTGTGGTGAGGCTACTTGCCCTTTTTCTTCGGGGCGGCCTTCTTCTTCGCGGCCTTCTTGGTTGCGTTCTTCATTGATCGTTTCTCCCTTGACATCAAAATCTGCAATCACGAATGACTGCAGTGTGATTCATATATAAAGTCGTTCGCTCCGAAAGTCAAGAGAAAAATGCATCCGCGGGTCCAGAACGTCGATGAGCGGAATTGTTTCCGCGCCGGAAGGGGCGCCGAATCGCACGCGTCGGCGAGCTGCAGCGTCTTCATCCGCTTGCTTCTCCGCCGCCCCTCGGTATAGGATCTGGAGAAATGAGACGCCAGCTCTCGCTCGCCGTCGTCCTCGCGCTCCTCGTCACTGGATGTGCGAAGAAGAAGCGCGTCGCGGCGCCGCCCTCCGCTCCGCACGCCGGCGCCGCGCTGCCCCGCATCGGCGATGAAGAGACCGGCGTCGCAAGCTGGTACGGCCATCCCTATCACGGCCGGCCCTCCTCGAGCGGCGAGATCTACGACATGGAGCAGCTCACCGCCGCCCACCGCACGCTGCCCTTCGGCACGATCGTCGAGGTGCGCGACCTGGACAACGGCCGCACCGTTTCGGTGCGTATCAACGACCGCGGTCCGTTCGTCAAGGGCCGCCTCATCGATCTCTCCCACGCCGCCGCGCGCGAGATCCTCATGCTCGGCCCCGGCACCGCCAATGTGCGGCTGCGCATCGCGTCCCTGCCCGCCGCGATCCCCGACGGCTTCTTCGCCGTGCAGACCGGCGCGTTCCGCGAGCGCGCCAACGCCGAGCGGCACCGGCAGCGGATGCAGCAGCTCTATGGTTCCGCGCGCCTGGTTCAGCGCGGCGACCCGCCCCTCTGGCGCGTCCTCACCGGCCATGCCTCCACCATCGCCGATGCCACCGCGCTGGCCGCACGCATCCAGGCGGCGTCCGGGGCCGCATTTGTGGTGAGAGTGGATGCCGCCGCGAGCGACTAATGAGCTTGGAGCCCTTGTGCAGGATCCCGCTATCGGTCCGCCTGCTTTGATCGGCCGCTCCCCCCGCGTGCGCGAGATCAACGCGCTCGCTCGCAAGCTGGGACGTTCCGACTCGCCCGTGCTGCTGCTCGGCGAGACCGGCACCGGCAAGGAAGTCGTCGCCCGCGCCATCCACGGCTCCGGCGTTCGCGGCCCCTTTGTTCCCATCGACTGCTCGCTGCTCGGACCTCTGCTCGAGAGCGACCTGTTCGGCCACACCCGCGGATCGTTCACGGGCGCGGTGGCGACCAAGGCGGGTCTGCTCGAGATGGCCGAAGGCGGCACGGCGTTCTTCGACGAGATCGGCGAGTTGCCGCCCGAGATCCAGGCCAAGTTGCTGCGCGTGCTCCAGGAGAAGGAGTTCCGCGCCCTCGGGGCACTCACCGGCCGCAAGGCGCGCTTCCGCGTCATCGCCGCGACGAATCGCGACCTTGCGCGCGAGGTCGACGCCGGCCGCTTCCGCCGCGATCTCTTCTACCGCCTCAACGTCGTGCTGGTGCGCCTGCCCCCCTTGCGCGACCGGCGGGAAGACATCCCGGAGTTGGTGGACCACTTCCTCGAACATTACGGCCACGACCATGAACTGACGCCGGAGGCGCTCGCCGCCATGACGCAATACGACTGGCCTGGCAACGTGCGAGAGCTCGAAAACGCGATTCAACGCATGGTGGCTCTGAACTCCCGCCCCTGCCTGCGTAGCGGCGATCTTCCGTCCGCCGTCCAGGGATCCCTCGCCGCCGCACAGTGCGAACAACTCGAGCGGCTGGCCGCGGCCCTGGCCGACCCCGCCGCGATCGCGACCCCGCGCATCCCGCCCCGAGGCGTCGTCCCCATGGACCAACTCGAGAGGCGCGCCATCGCGGAGGCGCTCGCCACCACGCATGGCGACCGGGCGCGGGCCGCCCTTCTGCTCGGCATGGGCCGCACCACCCTGTACCGCAAGCTCAAACGCTACGGCATCTGAGCCCCGCTATTGTTCCCTTACGCCGGGCTCGCCGTATGGCGGCACGCTCTCAGCGTGCCGCCTCCCGACTCATCGGGACGCGCGTGTCCGCAGGAACTCTGCTCTCAACTTTCCCGCTCGCTCTGCCGATACTCACACTGCGCAGATGATCTCTATCCGCAAATTCCTCGACAGCCGGTCGGACCATGTGGCCGATGCCCTCCTGCGAACCACTCACCTTCTACTCGAAGGAATCGAGCACCACGCGGTCAGGCCGGATGCGGGAGACTACGACAGGTTCCGCAAGGAGTTGCGCCTGATCCTGGGAGACCTCAAGGAAGGCACCCCCTCTTCCGAAATCCTGGTGCTGGCCGGTCAGGCGCTCAAGGCCCTGGAGGGATACAACGCGCGCGCGACCAAACAGATGCGCGCCCAGTGCGAGGACCTGCAGAACATGGTCGCCATGCTCACGAAGACCATGGCCGCCATCGCCTCCGGAAGCCAGAGCAGCATCTCGCGGCTCCAGGAAATCGAGGCCACCTTGCAGACGGCCTCCCTACTCGAAGACTTCCACGTAGCCAAGATCCGCATGTCGGAGTGCCTGGACGTCCTGGGCAAGGAGATCGTCCGCCATCGCAGCGAGTCCGCCAGGCAGGTCTCGGAGATGCACTCCGCGGTCCAGGGCCTTCACTCAACTAAGTTCGCCCACACCGCCGAGGAGCTCGCGCGCAGGGATCCGCTGACCAAACTGCCCGAACGCCCCGGCGCCGAAGCCGCACTGGCCGCCGCCGTCAAGGAAAGCCAGCCCGTATTCGCTGCCGTGTTCGTGACCGACCGGCTGGACCTGATCAACGCCCGCTTCGGCCGCGCTGTCGGAGACGACGTGCTGCTCTTCTTCTGCCAGCACGTCGCAAAGGCACTGAAGGAAGCGGACCGCCTCTACCGCTGGACCGGCCCCGCCATCCTCGCCATTCTGCACCGCACCACGTCGCTGGCCTCCGTGCGCGAAGACATGAATGGGCTGTTCGCCAAGCGCCTCACCATGAACGTGACTTCCGAGAACCGTTCTGTTTTGCTGGCGGTGCCCGCAAAGTGGATGGTCTTTGCCGCCCAGGAGATCCGGCCGCTGCCCCGTCTCATCAAGAGCATCGATGCCTTCGTCCACGGCGAACCACCCGAGGCGAAAGCCACCACCGCCGGTTGAGCTGCAAAACGAAACCGTAGTCAGACAGTCCTCCGGCCAAGCCCGCCCTCAAAGGAATGCCAGATGCTCCGTTGCCTGATAGCTGACGGCTCGTTCTCAGCGGGCCTCGTCGTCTACCGCGATCTTCAGGGCGCGTAGGAATTTCTGATCCTGCGACGTCCACTTGATCTTGGCCCTCGTCTCCCGCCTCGAAGAACGCTCGGCAGGGATCTCCATCTCGCCCTCGACTGCCTCCCCCTGCTCACCCTCGCCCTCAGCCTCGGCCTCGGCCTCGTCTCTCTTGTTGAACCCGATCGTGGCTTCCAGGACCAGAAACACGTCGTAACCGGCGCGCCTGATGTCACCAATCGCAGCGGCGATGCGGTCGGAGTCGGACAGCGATTCGTTGATCGCATTCCCGAGCTCCTGCATGAGAACTTTTAGCTTCTCGTCCACAGTTCGCCCCCTTCTTGCGGGCCCTCTTTGAGGATAACATCCTCAATCAAGTGATGCCCCGCTGCCATCCTCCGTTTCAGCGAATCAGCCAGGCAGCCCGGGCCCGCATTGATTGTATTGGACCTGCTCACGATCCACAAGCCCAAACTACACATCGGCCGCCCCGTTCAAGTTCTGTATCGTTTTTCTCATATCGTCGTACTCTGGTACCAGGAACGCCCCTTCGCCGGTAGTCCCAAATCCCCGTTTTGCTACGATGGGAAAGGACTTCTTGGATGTTCTCCATCGCCCACGCGCGCCAGTTCGTCGGTCACGTACTGCCCGCTGTCATGCGCCCTTTGCGGGTAGTCTGGAACCAGGTCATCGGTTTCTTCTTCCTCGCGCTCGCCGCCGCTGCTCTTCCCCGTGCCATTCACAGCGCCAGGGAGTTCGACGGCGAACCGAAGTCCGTCTTCCGCCTCCTGCTCAGCGGCATCTTCATTGCCTTCATGGCCGGCTTCGGCATCCATTCCTTCTGGCGCGCCCACAGGGTCCCCAAACTGCGATGACAGACGCCCTTGGAAGGCCTGGCGAGTTCCCCTACACCCGAGGCATCCACGCGGAAATGTACCGCAGCCGCCTGTGGACCATGCGCCAGTACGCCGGCTTCGGAGACGCCGCCGCCAGTAACCGGCGCTACCACTTCCTGATCGCCCAGGGAATCACCGGCCTCTCGGTCGCCTTCGACCTTCCCACCCAGATGGGTCTCGACTCCGATCATTCGCTCGCCGCCGGAGAAGTCGGTCGCGTCGGTGTCGCCATCTGCTCGCTCGCCGACATGGAGCGCCTCTTCGAGGGTATCCCGCTCGATCGCGTCACCACCTCGATGACCATCAACTCCACGGCGGCGATCCTCCTTGCGTTCTACGTTCTGGCCGCGCGCCGCCGCGGCATTGACGCGCGCCTTCTCTCCGGCACCGTCCAGAATGACATCCTCAAGGAATACATCGCGCGTGGGACTCACATCTATCCGCCTCGCCCAGCCCTGCGCATCGTCACCGACCTGTTCGCATGGGCCGGCCGCGAGGTGCCGCGGTGGAACACTATCTCGATCAGCGGCTACCACATTCGCGAGGCGGGCGCGACCGCGGTCCAGGAAGTCGCCTTCACCCTCGCCAACGCCATCGCGTATATCGAAGCCGCGCTCCGGGCCGGCCTCGATCTCGATTCCTTCGCCCCGCAGCTTTCCTTCTTCTTCAGCGCCGACGTTGACTTCCTCGAAGAGATCGCGAAGTTCCGCGCCGCGCGGCGCCTCTATGCTCACCTCATGCGCGACCGCTTCGGCGCGAAGAACCCGCGCTCGATGATGCTGCGCTTCCATGCCCAGACCGCGGGCTCCTCGCTCACCGCGCAGCAACCGGACGTGAACCTGGTGCGGGTCGCTTTGCAGGCGCTCTCCGCGGTGCTGGGCGGGGCGCAGTCCCTGCACACCAACTCGCGGGACGAGGCGCTCGCCCTGCCCACCGAGGAATCCGTCCGCCTGGCTTTGCGCACGCAGCAGATCATCGCCCATGAAACCGGCGTCGCCGCTACGGCCGATCCACTCGGCGGCAGTCAGTACATCGAAGACCAGACGGACCGCATCGAGCAGGGCGCGCGCGCCTACATCGAGAAGATCGATGCGCTCGGCGGCGCGCTGGCCGCCATCGAATCCGGCTACATCCAGGGTGAGATTCAGAACTCCGCCTATGAGATCCAGCGCCAGGTCGAAGCCGGCAACCGCGTCGTCGTTGGAGTCAACCGCTTCC
>Ga0265316_10001583_pt1 | contig 24346 bp, 26 predicted proteins | sample 4522metaG_FD_202092 | JGI IMG/M metagenome (GOLD analysis project Ga0265316, IMG submission 202092) | Rhizosphere microbial communities from Carex aquatilis grown in University of Washington, Seatle, WA, United States - 4-5-22 metaG | ecosystem: Host-associated > Plants > Roots > Rhizosphere >... | reverse complement strand
GTCTGCGGCACCGGATCGTATAGTAAAGGCGTACAAGGCCTTCCAACGCGCAAAAAGACTAGAGACTCATAATTTATCACTATGACTGCTACAACGCCGGGCGTTCAGCAAATCGGGACAGGGCAATCGCCTTACGCCCTGACAAGTTCGTGGTGGCGACTCGATTCTGTCCGCGCACGGTGGGGAGTTTTGAGGAACTGCTGGCGGCGCTGGACGTCGTTGGGGAACCGGGCGACTTTCCCTACGCGGAGTGGCCTGGGGTAACCGTCTCCGTGATCGCATGAGTTCTGCGGATTGTGCGAGCACGTTTTCGAATCCTGCCCGGTTGGATCGTCGTAGCTTGACAGCATGTTCGAGCAGACTGTCTGCCCGCTAACTCGGGGGCAGTAAACCACTTGGCCCTCGGTCTGGCTCACCCAGTTCGAAGACTCGCCTTTTTCCGGCGCGGCGTGCGCGCGTCTCCAACTCCCTGGAGACGGAGTTGGAAAACCGTCTTTTTGGGGAGCCAATTGTTTTTCTACGAGTTTCCCTGCCCGGTTCCCCTTGACGCCATCGGCCCGCCCGCCGCGCGCGGTTTCCCAAATGTTTCTACGGTCTTGCGGCTCTCGCCGCCCTCTCCGTTCGCAGCCCCACCCATTTGAGGAGCGGTCGTAACCGTCATGGTTGCGACCGTGGGCCTGGAATCCTCCTGCGAATTCTCCACGTTCTCCACTTGACAGGTCCGAACCCTTGACAGGGGGGTTACGTGCGTGCGGGCAGAGAGTGCGAATAGCGGAATTGGGGCAGCAGGTCAGTTCGGAGTTGCGCTACGAGCCCGTCGAAGATCAGCGCGCGGCGCATAAACGGCGTGCTAAAATCGTGACGCCGGAAAGGGACGAGCGGAGCAGATACGCGTGCGGAATTTTTGGGGGAAGGTCAAACTCGCCTGCATGACGGGCGTTGTGGACCGCACGAATGAGGACATCTGGGCGTCTTCGGCAGCGATCCACCAGCAGCCGGCATTTCACTCCGGCCAGCTCGTCGCTCCCGGCAGTGCCGGACCACAGCAGGCAATGCTCGATCAGGCGATCCACCCATGGCTGCCAGCCAACTGCGTCGCCCCCTGGGTGCCGGATCTGCTGGGCGAGGAGTGGACACACCGTAACGGGGTACTTGTCGTAGGATCCGCGCTGGCGGGGTTCATTGGCCGGTACAGCCGCAGGGACCGTGTTATGGATTTGAAGGACTACCTTGCGGCGCAAAACTGGGAGGCGTTTCAGCGGGTCTTTTTCCGCGACGTAGTGTCAGGCGATGACGATTACTACGAGCGGCTCTGCCCCTTGCTCAATCACCCCAGCCGCTTCGCTTGCTTTGACCTCGTCCGCACCAGCCTCGTGGTCAGGTCCGTTGCCGCTATGCAGCGCCGCAATGACGAGAACATCAACACCCGGTGGCCGGACCACCGCGCGGTGTTCGCCCGTTACGCCGAACACCCGAAATCGAAGCAGTGGAGCACGGCGAGGCTCCTAGGTTCGCAGGCGCGGCTGATCATTGCGCTAGGGTTCACGGCCGAGTACGGATTGGTGCGGCTCGTGGCGAATATGGGCTTCCGTGTGCGGGATTCCGCCACTGGGCAGATATGGCATGAGCGTCTTCTGCGGGAGCCGGACAACTGGACGTACGGCTACCCTGGGGGCAAGGGTCGGTCCCTTGCATGCCGGTATAAGCCACCCTGCTGGTGGCAGGTCGAGGACCCGGCAACGGGCGCACCCCGATGGGCGATCGTGCCGGTCGTTCATCCCAGTTCGTGGGGCGCCGATCCCCGGTATCAGGCGAGTCGCACGCTCGTTGCCGCCGCGCGTCTGGCGATCAGAGCGTGGTGAGATCGCACCGGGCCACGTGTCGGACGGGAGCCGTTGAACCTGATTCGGGCGATGATTCCTTCTCCGAAGACCAGTGGCGCACCCGGTCAGAGCAGCGTCTCTATAGCATCCCAGTGCTCACTTTCGCGAAGGGGTTTCACCTTTTCTATAAAACCGCGCCAGTCCTCACGCGTCGCATCACGCGATTGACTGGTCAGCCTAAAAAAGTTCCGCATGAGTTCGGGAACCTCTGCAGCGTTCCAAATCTCGCCATTGGAGGCGGCGGCGATTAAAATACGCCGAATCTGGTCCGGCGAGAATGTCTGCGCTAGCGGGATGATGAGGTTCTTGGTTCGGGCTTCCGCAGTCCGCCATCCGCCTGAATCGGCGAAGATCCGTATGGCTTCATCTGCAAGCTCCGCTGCCGGTACGGCCGCTATGAATTTCTCCTTTTTCTCGTCATCAAACTGCTCGAACTTGTCACGAAGGAGGGCGGCCAGATCAGGAACTTTGAATGCGAGCGGGAGGTACGAGACTTGGTCGGCTTTGATCTTGCCTTGGACGAGGTTGCGGACCCGAATGCGCGTCGGCTCGTCAATCCACTGCCACACCCGTAAATCATTTCCAAGGAGCAGCAGTATGTGCCACAACTTCTCGTCATCGACTCCGGCAGCATATCGTGGAAGTCCCTCCTTGAGTTGCGATTCATATTCCGTCGGATATGCCTCTCCGACTGCGACCAAGGTCTGGGCGACGTTATCCGGCACTGTCGCGAGTTCCGGGTCCTTCTGAAGCACAATTTCCTTCGCCAAGATCGTGACGAGGTTCGGAATGAGTGACTTCTTGAGACGCGTGAAGTAGCGCTTCGACAAGAACGTCCTAATCTGCTCCTGAGATCGTGGAAAAGATGCTTGCAGGAGGTCCGCCTTAAGCCGCGCAAAAGCGGCTTTTCCCTGAACCGGTGCTTGCTGGAGAATAGCCTTAACTGCAAGCACTATGTGGGCTCGCACTTGCTCCGGCAGAGGGTTGAACAACACGCTTTCGCCAGTGAACGCAGGGTGCGCGCAGAGGTTTCGGTCGGCCTTCAGTCGCTCGAACGCGTTCTTTTCCGCATCAGTGACGATCTCGAAGGGATCACGTGCGAGGTCGAGCAATCTGTTTTCAATCGCCTGGAGTTGTGCCACGTTGTTCGAGGAAATGGCGTTATCGAGGTCCTTGACGAACTGCACTGCGGCTGATTCGCTCTGGTCCGACAGTTCCCGATATTTGCCAATGAGGTCGTAGGCAACGGCAGTCCACGTCAGGATAACTGCTGCACGGTTCAGCCCTGAACGGTAAGCGTGTACGGCCTCATTGATGTACTCCTTCGTATTACTGTTCCGGACCGTGAGTACGAGTTCATCGAGATCCGTAAGCGTGTATGGAATCATAGCTGCTCGCTTGTGCTGCGCTAATATTTGAGCACACCGCATAACGAGTGATCATCGTGCGACGTGCTCCGGGCCGCGCGCGCTCAGCACTGCACGGCGTTTAGTTCGAGCGCATCTGCGTTCCGGACACCAAGATTGCACATTTTCGAACCGCCGGGAGTATCTATTACCGGAGCACAAAACGCTCCAATACACCAGACAGCGGGCAGGCCGCAAAGCGGAAACCGTTGTGGGTGTCGGTTCAGCCGGCAACCATGACGGAATTCCTCTGTGCTGATCCCGACACCCACAGCCGTTCGTTTCCAACCGGCACGCCCGCCGGAGAGCGGAACGGATGATCGAATCGGACCCCATCACCAGCGAAGCCATCGCCACGGTTGCCGAACTCCTTGCGGCCGCGTACCGCCGATACCTGGCGGCAAACCGGCTTGAAACAGCATCGCAGCCCGTCAACGGAGAGCTTGATAACGAACGCACGAAGAGCCCTCATGCACAGTAGACAAACCATGCGAACCACAAAAGGCAAGGATCTACGTGCACAGATTGATCAGCTCAGACAGATGACCGTCCCGGAGTTGCGGCGGTGGCATCTGGAGACCTTCGGCGAGGAGGCGAAATCGTGCCACCGCCAGTTCCTCTTCCGGCAGATTGCGCGCCGTCTGCAATCTGCCTCGACCCCGCCGTTGAGCGAGGAGGCCCGGCAGTTTGCGCTGGCGCTCGCCCGCGATTCCGCTCTCGACCGCCGCATGTCGGAGAACATACGACGACGCCGGATTGGGCTGCCCATCGACCTCACGGTGACAACAACGCTCCGCAGCGGCCACGACTCGCGGTTGCCCCTGCCAGGCAGCCTTCTAGCCCGCGATTACAAGGGACAAACGATTGTTGTGAAGGTGCTCCACTCCGGCTTCGAGTATGACGGGCGAGTCTTCGGTTCGTTGAGCGCCGTAGCCCAGGAAGTCACGGGGGCCAAGTGGAATGGGTTCGCGTTTTTCGGCCTCGCAAACGATCGCAGCATCGTCCGGAAGGAGAAATCGCGGTGACAATCGATAGAACCGAAGCGCAACACCAGCTCCGGCGCGCGGCTGTGCGGTGCGCCATTTATACCCGGAAATCGACGGAGGAGGGGCTGGAGCAGGATTTCAATACGCTAGACGCGCAGCGCGAAGCATCCGAGGCCTTCATCAAGAGCCAGACGCAGGAAGGATGGCAGGCCCTCACCGACCGCTATGACGACGGCGGCTTCACCGGCGCCAACATGGACAGGCCAGCTCTCCAGCGCCTGCTGGAGGACATAAAAGGCGGCCGCGTCAACTGCGTCGTGGTCTACAAAGTGGACCGCCTCACGCGATCGCTCATGGACTTCGCCAAGATCGTGGAGGTGCTCGACAAGCACGGCGTCAGTTTCGTGTCGGTAACGCAGCAGTTCAATACGACCAGTTCACTGGGACGCCTAACGCTCCACATCCTTCTATCCTTCGCACAATTCGAGCGCGAGATGATCGCCGAGCGCACGCGCGACAAGATGTCGGCCGCCCGGCGTAAGGGGAAATGGGTTGGCGGGGTTCCGGTCCTCGGTTACGACGTCAGCCCGAAAGGTGGCTCGCTCGTCGTCAACGAGGGAGAAGCCGACCGCGTGCGCGCCATCTTCGATATGTACCTGGAATACGGCTCGCTGATGCCGGTCATCAAAGAACTGGACCACCGCGGCTGGGCACTGAAGGCGTGGACCACCCGCAGGGGAACCGAAGCAGGCGGCGGGCCGTTTTCGAAGACGCGGCTCTACAACCTGCTCATCAACGTCGTATACCTCGGCAAAGTCAGCCATCGAGGGCAACTCTACGACGGCGAGCAACCGCAGATCGTCAGCACCGAAGTCTGGCAGCGCGTGCAGCAGCGGCTGAAGTCGAACGGCAGGGTTGGAGGATACGAGATCCGAAACAAGTACGGCGCGATCCTCAAGGGTATCCTCCGGTGCAAGAGTTGCGACGCGGGCATGATTCACACCTACACGAAGAAGACCGCCAACAAGCTCTATCGATATTACGTCTGCGTCACGGCGCACCAGCACGGATGGAACAAATGCCCCACGCGTTCGGTTTCAGCGCCCGCCATCGAAGAGGCTGTGGTCGCTCAGATCCGCGGCATCGGCGCCAGCCCGGCGATGATCGAAGCCGTCGTTGGCGAACTCGAAGAAGATCAACTGGCCCAACGCGCCGATCTTGAGCAGGAAAAGCGAGTGGCCGAGCGGGAAATCCGGCGGATCAATGACGAAATCGCGGCGGTGATCCGTCCGGTGGCGGCGCAGGGCCCCGGCATGAGGTTAGCGACGGATCGCCTGGCGGATCTCCAGGACCGGGCGTCGGCACTCGAGCGTAGGCTGGGCGAGATTCGAAATCAGCTCGCTGCGAAGGTCTCCGAGGGCGTGGACCGCGCGCACGTGTCGAGAGTGCTTCGGGACTTCGATCGCGCCTGGCAGCAGATGACGCCCCGCGAACAGGAGAAGCTGGTGAAATCGTTGGTGCACCAAGTCACGTACGACGGCCCGACGGAGGCGGTCACGGTGGCATTCCGGTCGGCGGCATTGAAGCAGATGTGCATGCCCGCGAATGTATAGGAGGCGAGGGACGATGAGAACAGATTCAGACACGAGCAAGATCGTCGAGGTGCGATGCTCCCTCAAGCGGCATGTGCGGCAGCGCAGCCAAACGGCCGATCCCACTGCTCTGCCCATCGTGGATGCGCTGGAACTGCGCGCCAAGCTTCCCCGCATCACCCACACCGTCGCGCGGGCCCTGATGTTCGAGCACGCTATCGCGAACGGCGAGGCCGCCGACTTTGCCGATTTGGCCCGGCTCACGGCCACGACACGCGAACGCGTCAGCCAAGTGATGAAGATGATGCGGCTTGCGCCGGATATTCAGGACGAAATCCTGCGTCTGCCGCCGGTGCGACGCCCCCAACGCGCGATCACCGTGCCGGAGGTCGCGGCCATCACCGATCAGATAGTGTGGGACGATCAACGGGAGTCCTGGCGTAAGTTAAAGCAACGAAATGGCTTAAGCGAGTAGTGAATAGATCGTCGGTCGGGGCGGGTTTCCGCAAAAGAACTTTATTTCTACCGCAGACAACAATTTAACAATCCGTGCTTTCGCTTTTCCTTCGCCCGTGATACGCTGTGCCTTGGACCCGCGTAACGCAATTTATCGCGGGCCTCGTCAGGCTCGGCTTTCCGTGGTCGGTGAACCTGGGAATTCGTGCGCGGCGGTCCATTCTTGGGAGCGCTGGCGGGGTCCGACTAGCTTTCTGTGAGGCCGCCAATGAGCCCGCGATACACGCCGAAAGTCTTTCTCCGGCAGGCTCCGAACCGCCTGCTCCAGAGTTATTTTGCAGCCAAGGGTCTGCTGGGCGATCTTCCCTGGCACGACCTGAGGGAGACAAGAATCGAGCCTATCCACCAGGCAATCCTCGCGTTACCGGAAGCCCAACGCCGCGAAGTCGGCCGCGATTTTCGCGCTATCTGGGACCTGGCTGCACGCCGTGGGTCCGCGCTTCTGATACGCATCGCAAAGCAGCGTGGCGTGGAGTTGACCACAGCGGGCTCTAATCGGCGCACTCCTTACGAGCGGGCGCTGTCGGCCTTCCTGGAACAGCCCGCAGTGTTTACAGAGGCCACCGCCGCCAGCCGCTGGGAGTTGCTGCCGCGCGGCCTGACGGAGAAGCGCAACGGCCTTCCGAAGATTGCTCCGGACACGTCGGATGCCACCCTGGCCAATTTTGGTGGGATTCTGTCCCGGTATTTTCAGGAGGAGCAGGGCCGGGGCGAGCACTGCAAGGTGGAGCACTTTGCGCAGAGCCATTTGGACTACTTCTTCGCGTACCCCGCCGATTATTGGAATACCTTCCTTGGCTACGAAGCGGACGGCGAACTCGCACGCAAGGACTGGAAGCCAGCCTTCGAGGTGGTGATTGCCTTTGACAGGACCGCCGGCACAGTGGGGACATGCGCCGAGGGCGGCAGCAAGGTGCGGGCGGATTTGGGGGCGCTTTTCGCGCGCGCGGTTCTCCACGTGGACCAGGATCCGGTGCCTGTGCCGGGAGCGCAGTACAACCTGCAGGGTCTGCTGGATCGCAACCTCGTCTTCACCACGCAGCCGGGCGACAACCTGGAATTTGTGCGCGCGAAGTCGATCCGCGTGCGCTGGCCGGGTAACCAGAAGCGGTATGTAAACTTCGATGTCGACGGGCGGGACATCCACGCTAACGTTCACGATCTGATCGACGACGTGCTCGGGGGCGCCGCGGTTGAGCGCGACAGACTGCTTGTAGTGGGCGCCTCGATTCAGGCAGTATTCTCTAACCGCATCGTCAGCTTCGATCTCGCGTGGCCGTCCACCTGCAATCTGGGCGATACCCCGGAAGAACTGATCCTGAATGAATCTCTGAAGCGATGGGGTATCGATGCCACTCTGTGCTGAACTCCGACCGTTTTGGTGGCGAGCGGAAGAAGCCGAAGCACTATTGGCGGCGGACGAGATCCAGCGGTGGCCGGCGCGCGCGAGAGAGGCACTGGCCGGATTGGGGATGCTGCGCGAAGCCGGCTTGGCAGCGGAGGTAACGTGTTACTCCTGCGGGCACGCCCACGGCGCAGCCGTTTTCTATCCCAATGAGGATATCCACGGGCGCACCCGGCCCCACATCGTCTGCCCGGAAGACGGGCTGATAGAGGTGGAATTGGATGATATGCGCCAGTGGCTTGTGGACAGGCGCACCCTGGCCACCGCTCTGAATTCAGATCTCGAACTGGCGGGCATGGTCGAACCGGTCGTGCTGAACCGGATTTGGGCACTGGGCCGCCGCCAGATGGCCGGACGGTTCCACGAGTTCTTTCTCGTATGCGGCGCCAACGGCCGCGATGCCCATATCCTCGTAAACGGGTTGGCGCGCATTCTCGACGCGGTGTCTCCGGTGGTGTTCGTGCCCGATGCCTTGCCGCGGGGCGAGGAGTGGAAACAGGCGGGCATGACCATGCTGCGGCTGTCTCAGGTGGCGCGCGTCGAAACCGGCACACTCCAGGTAGACACGGCATTCATCGAAGATATCCTCCAGAAAGACGGGCCGCGCGCGACCCCTGCCGCCACCGCTGTCTTCCCAACTCCGCACGGAGCGACGTGGGAGGAAATACGGCTCGTGATCGGCGATCTGTCCTTGAGGGCGGAGGCGCGCGGGATTCGGCGGGAATACGATTTCAAGCAACTGGGCTTCGCCAATATGCGGAGTGGCGGCCTGATCCCCAATGCGAAATGGGAATTTCTGCTCCTGGTGGCGCGGCTCGGCGGGGTTCTCGCCTTTGATGATCAACGCCTGAGTAGCGCGCAGAGAAGCAACCTCAAGAATTATGTGAAGAACACGCGCGACTGGATGCAGGCGTTCTTTGGGCTTGACGGTGAGGATCCCGTACCGGCCAACAAGGACCTGCGCCGATACGAATGCCGCCTCCAGGTCGCGCCGGAGGAAGGGGTCAGGTTCCCGACGCCACCCGGCGCTAATTGGAGCAATGTCTCCGTGAGGGAGACCAGGCAGGGAACGCTTCTGATTTCAGTCGACGCGGTGCGCATCAGGGGCGCCGCCAATTACGACCCGGCTGGCCGCCGTCTAACAGAAGCCGCGGTGGACATGGGCTCCATCGCGAAGGATTACGATCTAACGTTTCTCGGGTTGGTGAAGGACCGCCGTCCAACTGCGACCTGCAAACGTCTGCTGGAGGTCCTGCGGAAATCTGGAAGGATCACTGCGCCCGAGGACGATGCCGCCATGCTGGACCTCTCGCGTTCTCTGTGCTCGCTCATGCAGATCGATGAAGCTCCCTTCCACTTTACGTACGGCGCTTCGATTTGGTCTGCTCAATTTGAAGCCATCAGTTTCGGTCAGCACGAGCCCGCAAGCGCGCCGGATCGCGGCGCGATGGCAATTTAGAGAATCAATGGAGTTCCGAAATCGAAGGAGATTAAGTCATGAGTCACCCTGCAAACATTTTCACTACCGAAGAGTCGATGGACCTGGAGCGCATGGTCGAGATGCGCGAAACAGAGAAGCTCACGAACTGGTGCGTCCAGAACGGTGAGCGGCTCGCCCTAGCCGTCAAGGCCTGGACTGCACTGGAGGAATTGCTACGGCGGTCGCACATCGCGGAACTGGGCTGGTGGACCGACCCCGGACAGTTCATGGCGAAGCTCTCTCTTGTGCATCACAGCACCAAGGGCTTCGATCTAGAGGGCATCGACGAGGACGAGGAGTGGTACAGCGATGATCTCGCTCAGTGCATTCAATATGCCGTTGCTGACGTGCTGGCGGTAGAGGAGACAATGGATGCAGAGGATGCCGAGGAGGCAATTGCGGAATGACCGCGATCATCTGCCCGCTCGCTCGATTGCTCGCGGACGGCGCGTCCAAATTCGAAGGTGCGTGGGAGATTCCAGTCCCGCGTGATGGCTGGCAGACGAGGGTGACCGTATCGATCAAGCTCGCCGGCGAGAAATTGCACGTTTCGATTAGCGCTTTCGGCCGCCATCCGGACGACCGGCGTGCGAGGCGCCGGGGCTGTGTCTATTACCCGGCGTTTTTTGGGGATGCGCTCGCGAAGAGCATCACTGCCGAGTGGTTCGACGACGTGTTGGCGCGCGAGATCGAGACGGCGATGATCGCCGCGCGAAGCTTCCGCGACGAGGATTTATCCGAAGAGGCTTTACCGGAGCATTACAAGCAGCCGGAGTTCTACGAGGGCATGGCCGGATACTTCGGATCAACCTTGGAGCGGTGCGCCAAGTGAAACTGCCGCCCGGCGCGTCCGGCGACTTCTCAAGAGTGAATACTCCCGACCCGGATCACCTCCCCAGGCCGGATACGCTCCAGGGCGGCGAGGCATTCGGGAATGGAAGGGAGCAGGTCCTGGATTCGGTTTGATCGTGCGCGAACGATGAGAACCGCGATTTTCCCCGACGATACGTCCTGCTGATAAGGAACGCTTTTGTCCAACGTCAGCAGGACATCGAATAGCGGCTCCGCCAGAGACAGTAATTCCCCGTTCTTCCTGCCCGCCCACCCGCATTCCGTGACGGTCCGGCAATCGTGGCCCTGCAAATAGCTCGCAAGCTTGCGCGGAAGATTCTCGTCAATCAGGACCCTCATCGCGCACGCGTGAGAACGGTTTTCGCTTCTTCGAGCGCGGCGATGGCTGCTTCCCTACTGACCGAAGGGAAGTTGTCCAGGAATTCGTCCAGCGTGTCACCAGCTTCGAGGTAGTCGATGAGCGAATCGACCGGAACGCGCGTGCCACGGAAGCAGGGCGTGCCGCCCAGAATCTCGGGATCGCTGACGATTACCGACGCCTTATCCATACCCGCCTGCCGATTCCAGTCTAACAGGGTCCACGGGACCGCCGCCGGTGATTGATCACCGGCGTTTTCGACCGCTCCAGCGACATGAAGAGATTTTAATTCAGCCGCTATCCGCCCTGTTTCCAAGCACATCTTTTCACTGCCACGGCCTCAGGCCATTCCGCCGGTAATCAATCACCGGGTACGGCAGCGGGAGCCAACGAAACATGAACTCACCGCTGCCGACAACCGAAACAACAGCCGGAAACCAAGGCCAGCCCGATGCCGTGCCGGCAGGGCAGGAAGCGATCATCCGGGACGCATTTGATGACGTCGCCCTCGTAATCGGCGGCATCGCCGTTATCCATAACCTTGATGACGATCTGGTTTGGACGCTGATGAAGCGCCTGGATCGAATCCGGGTCCGGTTGCTGCGGAACCTCAAGGGGGCCAGCGCCAACGAGACCTTCGAGCCAGGGGCGCGGAAACCGCCACGGACGCACGCAGCCGTGGATGAGTTTCTGTTCCGCAACCGGGCGGGCATGGGGGAGTGACGGACGCCATGATTCACGTCACAGATCTCTCGCCCGGCCAACGGCGCCTTCTACGCCTCTTTCAGGCGATCAATTTCGGCCGCATTGAGGAATTGGAAGTTCGCGGCGGCCAGCCACAGTTCAGCCCGCTGCCACGGGTCTTCGTCGAGTTGAAGCTGGATGTGGACGATGGCCCGCGTCCAGAATCGAGCCTGCAACATTTTCCCCTCCGTAGCCAGGTGGGGCGTTTCTTCACCCAACTGGCCCAACTCCGCGACGGCACTGTCGAGTGCATCGAGATCCGGCACGGGCTTCCGTTCCGCATGGTGGTGGAAGCAATGCCGGCGGAGGTGGAGCCGTGATCGCCGCCGCGACATCGATATTGGACCCTTTCGTCATTCAGCAGGCCGAAATCTGCGCGAGCCGGATGGTAGGCAATTACGGTTTTTCCCCGGATGACTGGGAAGACCTACGGCAGGAGTTGTTGCTCGACTACCTTGAGCGTCTTCCCTGCTTCGATTCCAACCGCGGCGATTTGCGAGGCTTTGGGTACGGCGTGGTTCGGAATCGTGCCGTCAAACTGGCGGCGCGCCGGTGCAGATCCATCGACCACCAGGACGCTGAGGCGCACAACCATCGGATGTATTGCGCCGTTGTTGCGCGGCCAGATGCCCAACTCGACGTCCGGCTCGACGTCCAGGGCGTCCTATCGAGATTGCCGTATCATCTGCAGGCTCTGGCCCGGCAATTGGGCGAGATGAACCTGACGGAGGTCTGCCGGCAAACGGGAAAATCGCGCTCGCGGATTCACCAGTTGATCCGGCAGATCCGTAGCGCGTTCATGGAAGCGGGTGTGACGCCGGAGATCCTCTCCCGCCGAGGTGCACGGTGAAAGGCGGCGAGCCGATTTCCATCGCAAAAATCCGGCTCGATGGAGGCACCCAGCCCAGAGCCGCGCTGAACGTCAACGCCATCGAGGATTACGCGAAAGCAATGAGCGCGGGGGCCAAGTTCCCGCCGGTCGCCGTTTTCTATGACGGCGAGCACTACTGGCTCGCCGACGGCTTTCACCGCATCAAGGCCGGGTGTGCCGCCGGTCTGGACGTGATCGATTGCGAAGTCCACCAGGGGACCGTCGAAGACGCCCAATGGTATAGCTTTAGCGCCAACAAGGCCAACGGTCTGCGCCGCACAAACAGCGACAAACAGCGTGCGGTCAAGGCGGCATTGGCGCATCCGCGCTCCGGTTCCCTCAGCAACAGTGAAATCGCCCGTCACTGCGGCGTGACCACGCCCATGGTCGGGAAGTGGCGGGAGCAGCTCGGACTATCTATAAAAGATTTAAAGATAGCCACGGTCACCCGCAAGGGCAGCACCTACACACAGGACGCCAGTAAGATTGGCCGTCCTCCCCGGACATCGAAGTTAGGGCAACCTGCGACGGCAACCAACCCTCCAGATCCGGCAGTGGAAACGCCAGTTGCCGGTCCGGGCGCCGCTGCGGCCGCGCCTGGCCGCTCAGCCCGGTGGCAACGGATTGACCGGTTGGCTCGATTGACCCTTTCGTTCATCGAGGCTACGAAGCATTTCGCCCACTTGCTCAGTTGGCTGGGCGAAACGGCGGGCGAATTTGATGAGGCCGAGTTGATCTTATCGAACGCCAGCAGCGCAGTCACCGCAGTGGCCGTACAAATCGAGCGGAAGGCCGTCGCGGCCGATCCGCTAAATGCATCCCGGTTGGGAATTCAGGAGAACAAATCATGACACCAATAAAGGTCCTGTCCGGCGCGCTGGACGAGTTAACAGAAGGTCAGATTGTGCTGCGCGGGGTGATTGACCCCGCTTCATTCCGCGGCTTGCTTAAGCCCGACTATCAACGCGAAACGCTGCGGGAATCCACCATCGAAGGTTTGATGAAGGCGTTCCGCGATGGCACCGGGCGCGTGCCCGATGTGGAGCTCGCCATCCGCGGTGAACGCTACGGATGCACCGACTCCGCTGGGACGTACACCATCACCGGCGATGTGTACATCATCGATGGCCTCCAGCGGATCAGTGCGGCCAGACAGTTTGTCCTTGACGGCGGCAAGCCGCTGGTCGGCGCAATGCTTCACTTCGGCACCACGGAGGAATGGGAAAGGGAACGGTTTGACATCCTGAACATGCGCAGGACGAAGCTCTCCCCGAACGTCCTGCTTCGCAACCGCGCGGCGCAGTGTCCCTCCCTGCGCCGCCTGCATGACCTCTGCACCGATGAATCGTTCGTCCTGGGCCAGCGGGTCTCCTGGTCGCAGTACATGCGGCGCGAGGAGTTGCTGACGGCGTTGTCCTTCCTGAAGACTGTGATGCGCCTGCATTCCAAATTCGGGGCGGGCCGGTATCACTCCGTCTCGGGACTTTGGCAGGCGCTGCCACCCATGATGGCCAGCGTAGGACACACCACGATGATCGAGAACGTCAAGACGTTCTTCGAGCTTCTCGATGGCACATGGGGCATCCGAGGGATCCTCTACAAGGATCGCGCCACTCACCTAAAGCATGGCTTCCTCTTCGCCCTGGCGGACGTGATTTCCGCTCACCCGGCGTTCTGGTCCGGAAAGAGCCTCCACATCGATCGCGACATGCAGAAGAAAATCGGCCAGTTCGGACTAAACGACCCGAGCGTCCGGGTGATGGCTTGCAGCGGATCGAGCGTTGGCCTCCTCAACAGGCTGATTGTGGACCACATCAACTCCGGTAGGCGGACACGGCGCTTGGCCGCGCCCGAGCCGAATCAGGGTGGCACTGGCCGCGAAGCCTAAAGCCCCATCGCCGGAGAACAGATATGACTCAGCCACTCATCTCGACTTACTCCATGTGGTCGCTGTTCCGGAACTGCCGCAAGGCGGTGGACTGGCGCTACATCCAACACCTGGTTGGTCTGGAGCGTGATGGGAACCTCCATTTCGGCTCCCTCGTACACCAGTGTCTTGAGCTGTGGCACCAGTGCTGCGACCTCGAGCCCGTGCTGGATCTCATCGGCACTCTCTGCCCTAACCGGTTGTATGACGAGGGCCAGCGCCGGGACTGGCACAACGCCACGGCTCTGATGAAAGCCTACGCGGCGCGGTATGCGTCGGAAGAGTTCGAAGTGGTGGCGCTGGAGAAGACCTTCCAAGGGCCGATCGTCAATCCAGCCACCGGCGCGGCATCCCGCAGCTTCGTCCTCGCCGGCAAGGTCGACGGCATCGTACGCATCGGGGACGACTACTTCCTTCTGGAGCATAAGACCGCCGCGCAACTCGACGCCGATTATCTGGAGCGGCTGTGGACGGACTTCCAGATCACCATCTACGCCTACTACGTGGAGCAGGCGATGGGTATCACCATCACCGGCATCCTCTACAACATCCTCGTCAAGGCGAAGCTCCAGCAGAGCAAGGGCGAAACGGAGGAAGAGTACCAGGCGCGGCGAGCGGAACTGCTGGCAAAGTCGAAGACGGGCAAGACCACCGCGAAGCGGAAGCTGCCGGAGACGGATGAGGAATTCCAGGAGCGTCTGGCGGAAAAGTACACCGATCCGGCCATGCTGCACCGGGAAATGCTTTACCTCTCCCGTGACCGCTTCGACATACTGCGCAGCGAACTCTGGGAGCTGACCCAGGCATACCTCGACGCCCGCCGCCGCGGCGTCTTCTATCAGAACACCGGCTTTTGCTTCAACTTTCACAGACCCTGCGCGTACTTCGCGCTGTGCCGCTCGAACGGCAATCCCAACGTCATTGAGAACTTCTACCAACGGGTGGCGCCCAACGAGGAGTTGCGCGTGCTGCCCAACGATTCCACCGACAGCGATTTCTAAAAGGAGACTACGCAACCATGCCGTTACTGCCGACAACGAAAACTCAACCCAAGCCCGACTTGGCCGATCTCACCGTCCTGGTGTATGGCCAGACGAAAATCGGAAAGTCAACCCTCTGCTCGCAAGCCGATGGTGCGCTCTTCCTGGCCACCGAGCCCGGACTCAATGCCCTGGATGTTTATCAGGTTCCCATTCAGTCCTGGGAGGATTTGCGCAAGGCGTGCGCCGAAATCGTCGAAGGCAATCACCAGTTCAAGACGGTGATTCTGGACACGATCGACAACGCCTACAAGTTCTGCACCGAATACATCCTGGCGAAGTTCAAGGTCGAGCACGAATCCGATCTGGGCTACGGCAAGGGCTATGCGCTGGTCAACAACGAGTTCCAGCGCGTCCTCACCAAGCTCGCCTTCCTGCCCTACGGGCTGTTCCTCATCTCGCACGCCAAGGAGATGGAGGTGGACTCGCGCACCGGCAAGTACATGCGCGTGGTGCCGACGCTGCCGGACAAGGCGCGCAAGATCGTGCTCGGCATGGCCGACATGGTGCTGTTCTGCGACCTCGAAGCCGTCTCCGGCGAAAAAGGCGAGCAGAGTATGCGGCGCGTGATTCGCACCAAGCCGAGCCTGTATTACGAGGCTGGCGACCGCACGGGCCGGCTGCCCGAGACGCTGGAACTCGACTTCGGCAAGTTCAAGGAGTGTTACAACGCGGCGACGGTGGCGGCGCCCATGGCCAAAGCGGTGGAAACCAGCCGTCCGGCGCAGGCAGCGGCAAAGCAGTAAGTCATAACACCAGGAGAAAAGCACATGGCTAACAAATCGATCGATTTGACTCAGTTTGACGACGACTTCCAGAGTGAAACTCCGGCGGAGCGCTCGGATATGGAAAGCGTGCCGGACGGGAAGTATCAGGTGGTCGTTGAAAAGGTGGAGATCGCCGAGGCGCACACCACCGGCAACCCGATGCTGAAATGGACGCTCCGTGTCCTCGCGCCGCGCTATGTCAATCGCCTCATGTGGCGCAACAGCGTCTTCACCCCGAACACGTTGAAATTCGTGAAGACCGACCTGCACCTCTGCGGTCTGGACCTGGAGAAACTGTCAGACCTGCCCAGGAATCTCAGCAAGTTGCTCGACGTGAAGCTCGAGGTCACCAAGAAGACCAAGGGCGACAACGAGAACATTTACTTCAACAGCCGCATCGTAAACGACCGGACGCCGGGCAAGTTCCGGCAGGAGGCGGGGGACGCGCTTGTCCCGTTCTAGCCAGCAGCCGGCCACCATCATCATCGACACGCGCGAACAGGAACCGTATTCGTTCGATCCCCGGCTGGCAAACGCAGTGCGGCGGGCGCTGCCAGCCGGGGATTACTCTGTGGACGGGCTCGAGGCGTCTGTCGCGGTGGAGCGGAAGACGCTGGACGACTTCGTCTCCACGGTGATCCACAGCCGGGAGCGGTTTCGTGCGGAGTTGCAGAAGCTTGCCGCCTGCCGGGCGGCTTGCGTCGTGGTGGAGGCAGGCATCACCGACATTCTGCAGCAGCGTTACCGGGGCGAGGCGCACCCCAACGCGGTGCTGGGGAACGCTCTGTCGATCATTCTCGACTACCGGATCCCGGTCTTCTTCTGCGCGAATCGCCAGGCCGCCTGCCACTTTGTCCAGGCTTACTTGCTCGCCGCGCACGCGAGGTGGAGTACATGACAGCAGAGCGCACCAGCATTCGTGGCGTCGTGGAGACGGTCTTCTATTCGGGACCGGCGTTTTCCGCCGGGCGCCTTCGAACGGCCAACGGCGCCATTGTGAAGTTCGCCGGCAAGGTGTTCCTTCGGGAGAACGATGCGGTTCGGCTGGAAGGCCATTGGGTGGACCATCCCAAGTACGGACGCCAGTTTGAGGCTGAGTTCATGGGCCATGACCTGGAGATGGACCCGGATGGCCTGGCGAACTTCCTGGCCAACCACCCGGACGTGAAAGGGATCGGTCCGGTGAAGGCGCGTTTGATCGCCGATGCATTCGGGCGCGGCTTCGATGCAGCGATCCGGGCCAGCCCTGAGGCGGTGGCGGCCGCCGCGAAGGTGCCTGTAGAGATCGCGCTCGACCTGCAGCGCATCTGGGTCGCGAACAGTGATTTCAACACCGCGATGGCTTACCTGTCGGCTTTCGGGCTGACGCATCACCAGGTCACCACGCTGGTGGGAAAGTTCGGCAGCCAGGTCGTTCCGATCCTGGAGCGCGATCCTTATGTGCTCGTGCGTGAAATCTCCGGCTTCGGCTTCAAGCGCGTCGACAAGATCGCGCGGAAGATGGGAGTGCCCAAGGACCTACCATCGCGAATTCGCGCCGGGCTCCATTTCTGTGTTCTGGATGCACTCGATGACGGCGACTGCTGGGTCGAATACGAGGATCTCCTGGACCGCGCCAACACGCTCCTGGTGATGGACACGCTCAACAGCCGCGAGGTGATTGAAGGGCATCTCGAAGCTCTGATTGCCGAGGGGCGGCTCGTCTCGCAGCCATTCGAACGACTGGTCGTGGCCGATCCAGAGATCCACCGGATGGAGACGGAACTCGCCGAAGTGCTGAAGACCGCCTCCCAGCGCAGCCCATATGCGGTGGTTGAGGTGGATCAGTTGCTCAGCGCCGAGGGTGGCGAGTTGAATCCCGAGCAGAGGGATGCCGTCCGGAACGCGCTCAACTTCTCCATCTCGCTCATGACCGGCGGTGCCGGCAGCGGCAAGACATACGCTGTATCGACCATCGCCAGCATCGCTGAACGGTTGGAATTGAAGGTCTTGTTGGCCGCGCCTACTGGCAAGGCTGCCAAACGCCTCGAGGATGTCGTCGGCCACGAGGCAAGCACAATCCATCGGCTGCTCGGCTTCAACGGCCACACCTATTCGCGGGATGCGCTGAACCCGATTGAAGCCGACATCCTGGTCGTGGATGAAGTCTCGATGGTGGATATCGCGCTGGCTTGGCGGCTTTTCCAAGCCGTGGATCGGGCGCGAACCGCAGTGGTCCTCGTCGGGGATCACAACCAGTTGCCGCCAGTGGGTCCGGGCAACTTCCTGCGAGACCTTGTACGTTCACAGGCAATCCCGACCACGGTACTCACGCGGATCATCCGCCAGGCCGGTGTCCTGAAGGAGAACTCCACCGCCATCCTCAACGGCGAGGTACGCCCCACCTCGGACGCGCTCGTCGGCGCGCGCCGTCCCTGGTACGTCATCGACAAGTTCACGGACCGCGAGGATGTGCGGCGCATGCTTCTGCTCCTCTTCGAGGAAGTGCTTCAGGAGCGGCTCGGTTACGACCTGATTCGGGATGTCCAGGTGCTCACGCCGACGCACAAAGGGCCCCTCGGTACGGTGGAGTTGAATATCGAGTTGCAACGCGTCTTGCAGGAGAAGTTGTTCGGCGTCGAGGTGCCGACGGTCGACGCCGGCCACCGCGCGCGGCCTCACCCGGGTGACAAGGTGATCCAGACGAAGAACGATTACGAGTTGGGCGTTATGAACGGCGCAATGGGCATCGTGGTCAATGCTGGCTCCGACGGCAGCCTCGTGATCGACTTCGATGGTCGCGCTGTGGAGATTGAGGCTGGTTCGGATGCGATAGGCAACGTACAAGTCGCCTACGCGACCTCCATCCACAAGGTGCAAGGCTCCGAGTTCCCCTGCGCCGTGGTCATCACCCACAAGTCGCATTCCTTCATGCACCACCGCAATCTGCTCTACACGGCAGTGACGCGGGCGAAAGAGAGCGTGGTCATCGTGGGCGACCGCTGGGGCATCGACAACTGTGCCGCCAAACGCCAGGTGGATCGTCGAAATACCTTTCTCTCCTTCCTGCTCCACCCGGAGACAAGGCAATGACTGCGCCTCCGGTAGATGTCCACACTTACTACCGGCAGGTGACCGATGTGGACATCGGAGATATCGCCCGCGAGCTCCTCGGCGGCCGCATCACGCAGGAATCGCGGCAAACCCTGTTCTGCGATTGTCCGAACCACCGGAGCCAGTCGCACCGTTCACTTCACGTTTGGCTCGACAAGCAGGGCTGGTTCTGCCACGCCTGCGGCACCGGCGGCGATGTGCTGCAGTTGGTCGAGTTCGTCCGGTTCGGCGTAGTCACTCGCGGGCAGTCAGGCTCGATGCCGGACTCCCACCGGCAGGCGCGCGACTTCCTGGCGGCACGCGTTCGACTGCCGCCACTGTCGAAGCTCGCTTCCGGCAGCCCGGAAGAAGCCGAGGAAGCTCACCAACTCACGCTTCGCGTACGTGAGGCGCTGACCGCGTTTGCAGACGTGTATCACCAGCGCCTGGTCGGGAATCAGGAAGTCCTCGCCTGGTTTCGGGGGAAATACGGGATCAGCGAGGAGACGATCAGCCGGCTCCAGATCGGGTACGCGGAAAATGGCTCGCCCAGCGTGGCGCGCACCTTGATGGATGGCCCTGGCGCCTTCACCATGCGCGAGCTGGCGGCCACCTCCGTGTTCCGGCCCACGGCGCAGGATGGACTGGTCCCCTTCTTCGATGGCCGGATCGTCTTCCCATATTGGAGCCGCGGGCACGTCGTCTTCATGATCGGACGGAGCACGCCTTGGACGCCGGATCACGAATGGGAGAAGTCGAAGTACAAGAAGCTGGCGATCCACAACGACCGAAACAACAGCCACGTCTCGACGTGCATTCGGAACGACGTCCTCTACAACGAGGATGTGCTGCTCCCGCGGCCCGAGCGCGTCATCATCACCGAGGGGGTGACGGACTGCATTTCCCTGATGGAGCACGGATTCCCGGTGGTGTCGCCGGTAACGGTGCAGATCCGCGATGCCGATTGGGAACGGTTGCTGCCAAAACTCGCGGGCGTGAAGACCGTCTACATCTGCCAGGACAACGAGATCTCCGAGGCGGGCATGCAGGGTGCGCTGAAGACGGCGCGCATCCTGGCACAGCACGGAATCGCGACACGGGTGGCCGTTTTACCTCTTGGCGAGAAGCAGCAGGCTGCACGTGAGAAGCTGGCCGGTCTGCATTGCGGCAGTGCCGAAGCCGACGACCTACTGGCCGACGCCAAAATCGACGTCAACGAGTTCTTCGCGTCCGGCAAGACGGCAGCCGATTTCGAAGCCATCCTCGCGGCCGCGCAGACCCCGCTCGAACTGGCGATCTCGAAACTCAATATCGAGATCCCGGATGCGGATCTCAGCCGACTACTCGAGCCGATCCTCTCGGAAGTCGGCCGGTTCGATCCGATTGAACAGGATCGGCACCTCAGGCTGATCCAAACGCGATGTGGCAAGGTCCGTATGCCGGTCACGACGTTACGGAAGCAGTTGAAGGTGGTGGAAATCGCCCGCCCGCGGCGCCCGGCCCATACTGGTGCATTCGGTAGCGGCGGGAGAGGAGCAGCAGCAACCGCGCCGATGGACGAGCCAGCACCCGCGCCCTTGCGAAGCATCCAGGTCAACAACCGGCAGTTGCGTGACGTGATCGCCGATGCCTGGGGCGCGATTCATGCGATTAACGAACCGTCCGAGGTGGGCAGCTCTGAGAAACCATTCCTCTTCCGGAAAGCTGGCGCCCTTGTGCGCATTGCCGGCGACGGCGCGAGCACGAAGATCGAGCCCCTCGGCGAGACGGCGGTGTACGGCATGTTGGCTCGAAGCGCGAACTGGCACAAGATAACCGAGGAGACCGTGCTCGCAGCGCCGCCGTCAAGAGATACCGCCCGCGACATGCTGGTGAACCCGGATTTCACGCTACCGCCTCTGGAGTCGGTGGTTCGCACGCCAGCATTCGGAAAAGACGCCGTTCTCATATCAAAGCCCGGTTACCATCGCGATGATGCACTGTGGCTGTGCGCCGACCCGTCACTGGATGTTGGGGAAGTCCCGATCCACCCGAGCAAGGAACAGATCGCGCGCGCCAGAGCGTTGTTGGTGGATGAGTTGCTCGTTGACTTCCCTTTTGTGAGGGATTCGGACCGGGCGCATGCGGTTGCGGCAATCCTTCTGCCCTTCATGGAGCGCATGATCGAAGGCCTTGCTCCCATACACCTCATTGAGGCGCCTACGCAGGGTTCTGGCAAGGGATTGCTGGCCAGTCTCGTCGGCATTATCGCGACCGGTTCGGGCCCGGAAGGGCGCACTCTACCGGAAGCCGAGGATGACATCCGGAAGATGATCACGGCGGAACTGGTCACCGGCCGCCCCATGATCCTCATCGATAATCTCAACGAGAAGAGAGTTCTGGATTCCTCCGCTCTGGCGTCCGTTGTTACCCAGCCCACCTGGACGGACCGGATTCTCGGCATCACCAGGATGCTTGACCTTAAGAACCATGCCCTTTGGCTGATGACCGGCAATAATCCGCAGCTCTCAAATGAGATGAGCCGGCGCTGTATTCGACTCCGCATTGACCCCAGAATTGACATGCCATGGCTCAGGGCCGGATTCAAACATCCGCTGGTCGCCGAGTGGGCCAAGGCGAATCGTTCGGTGCTGGTCCACGCGGCGCTGACATTGATTCAAGCCTGGATTGCCGCCGGGCGCCCCTTACACACGAGGCGCTTGGGATCGTTTGAGAAATGGTCCGAGGTGATGGGCGGTGTGCTGGAGGTTGCGGAAATTCCCGGCTTCCTCGGCAATCTGAACGAACTCTATGCGGCGGCGGACAGCGATGGCCGGATGTGGCGGGAATTTACCGGTGCTTGGTGGGAAGCGTACCGAGATGAGCCGAAGCGCGTCAGCGAGTTGACTAAGTTCTGCGAAGAATGCGACCTGATGCTCAACGTGCGCGGCGACGGGTCGGAGCGCTCGCAACAGACACGGCTGGGGAAGGCGCTAGGCGTCAAGCGCGATCGGGTGTTCAACGGCCTTACGGTCAAGCAGGCAAGTAAGAGTCACCGGACCGGCATTCTGTATGTTTTGGTGCCGGCGGATGGCAGTAATCCGGGTGGACTTCCTTCGGGCAACCTGAATCTCCTGGATTCTCTCGGTGGAGACGTTGGGGAGACGTGGGGAGACGTGGACCAGTCAACGTCTCCCCAGATCAGCCCCATAGAATCAGTCGCTTACACCGCTTGGGGAGACGTGGGAGACGTTGGAGACCAAGAGAAGCTTGCGCGCGAAAAACACAAGAAGAGATCCCGGATATAGCAGTGGAAGGGAGAGAGCGCGAAAACTCTACGGAGAGGAGCGCCGGAAACGGCGAAAACGTCTCCCCAGGTCTCCCCAGCCGTGTAACAGATACAAAACAAGAGAAGTTGGGTGGGGAGACCTTTGGCGCGAACGTCTCCCCAACGTCCCCCAAACGTCCCCTCGCGGAAAGCGGCGGCGTAATTGACTTGGCCAAACTGCCGAACGCACCGGCGGCCAAGAGTAAAGACCCGCCGTGATCCTGGGTTTCTACTGCGGGCGACACGTTAGGGCTTCCAGATTCAGCCAGGAGAACAGCGATGAACGTGGGATTAGAGGAGCAGTGTGCAAAGCCGATTCCGGCCGCGCCGGAGGGTCAGTCGCCGGGCGGTCTGTTCGTGTCGTCCACCCTCTCAACGTGGGCGACGGCGAACCCGGAATGGTTCGCACGCGACTTCCAGATTAACGACACGTCATACCGGCGGCTCGACCCCTACTATTACGCCTGGCTGCGGTCGCGAATGGTGCTGGCGAGAAAGGCCGCGACAGCCGGGCAACTCGACGCAGCCGCGTTCGAAGACTTGCGTCTGCGCTTCAATGCCGTACACGAGTGGGCGGTCCGCCATTTCGGCGAAGAGCAGTTGCTGCAGGCAGTACGGTCGCTTCGCGCCGCTGAATACAAACCGCCGATCACCGAGGATGATCGGCCGAGGATGACGATGCCGCTGGTGCGGAAATCCGGCGGCGATCACATCTCGCCGGACACCGTCGCACTCGTGGACGGCATCGCTGAGAGCGCGCTGGCCATCGGCTGGAAGCACGAACGGCTGTATGGCATTGGCAGCGGCGCCTTCGATCCGCGCCGCGGCCTTGTTTGTTATCTGAAAGCCGGCGACCGCATTGGCGAGGTCACCATGCACTCCATCGAGATCATCCATCCCTTGCCAGCGGAGGTGCGCCACCGCTTCTACAACCCCGACGTCGAGCAGCCGTGGGAGCGCCGAAACAACACATCCGTTTGATTCAAACGAAGATTGCACACTTTGAAGGCGTCGGGAGTATCTATTACCGGAAGCAACGATCGGTTCGGATGACAGGCGCCAAGCGCATTCTCCGAAAGATCCCTTCACACCTCTCCTTGCGGGCATACCCGCACTCCCACCTGGGCCGACACCAGAACTATGCGTAAAAACATCAGGATCGAAAACCCGGTTTCCGGGTCTGGATTCACGTCGCGGAATCGCGCCAAACGTTTTGTGGCACAGGGTCGGGCGGAGTGGGTCGAACCCGGTGTCTCGATCCGGTTTGTCCAGTCGGACCACCGGCACGGCTCCGCGCAGGCCTCGGCAGAAGCGACGCGCTATTGGTATGAACGGGCGTCCAACACCGGCATGGCGCAGCTCGCTGAGTTGGCGAACCTGCCCATGATCTCGCCCGCCGTGGCAATGGGATTCGGGCGCCGCAAGGGAGCCAGCAGACATACGTTCCTGGCGACCGACGGATGCTGATGCGGGATGCGAACAGCAGGCCATCTTTAAGAGTTTTAAAGATGCACCGCAATTCAGGGACCTGACCCTGCATCGGCGGCCGCGGCTTGAAATGTTGCGCAGTTTGCCTAGTTACATGGGTTTCCGCAGGTTGTCACTTCAGGTTGTCACCCCTCCCTGAAGCCGCTTGGCCAGCCGCCAGCTTGGATTTCTTTGACTTACGGCAGCGTGTGTTCGGGCATTGAGGCGGTGACGGTGGCCTGGGAGCCGTTGGGCTTCCGTCCGGCATGGTTTGCCGAGATCGATCCGTTTTGCTCCGCGATGCTGACGCACCGCTACCCGGACGTTCCCAACCGTGGCAACTTCACGACGATCAAAGGAGGCTGCGCTCCAATCGACATTCTGGCCGGAGGAACTCCCTGCCAGTCCTTCTCCCTCGCCGGAAGACGTGGCGGCCTGGAGGATGCGCGTGGCAACCTGGCCATCGAGTTTTGCCGGCTTGCTGGCCGACTGCGGCCTCGCTGGATCGTCTGGGAAAACGTCCCCGGTGTTCTGTCCTCGAACGGCGGGCGGGACTTCGGCTCCATCGTCGGGGCGCTGGCGGAACTCGGGTATGGTTGCGCCTGGCGAGTGCTGGACGCTCAGTTCCTCGGAGTGCCCCAGCGACGCCGTCGCGTCTTCGTTGTCGGACATC
>Ga0265316_10001581_pt1 | contig 24354 bp, 15 predicted proteins | sample 4522metaG_FD_202092 | JGI IMG/M metagenome (GOLD analysis project Ga0265316, IMG submission 202092) | Rhizosphere microbial communities from Carex aquatilis grown in University of Washington, Seatle, WA, United States - 4-5-22 metaG | ecosystem: Host-associated > Plants > Roots > Rhizosphere >... | reverse complement strand
GTGCGCGACTGGTCGAAAGAGTCCGCGGCGCTATTTCCCAGGGCCTTTCCGAAGCTATAGGACAGCCAGTAGTTAATGGCTCCCTTGGTGCGCGACGCGCTGGCCTGCACCGAATTGTAGTTGGCCTTCAGGATGTGGGCCGCGGGATAGATGCCGGCGATGTTCTGATACTTCCGGTTCGACGGATCCATCCAGCTGCCGGGCCAGTTCTGCCCGGTCTCGGCGCCCTCCGGCACGGGGTTGATATCGGGCCAGCCCACCAGATTGGCGCTGGAGTTGCCGACGTATGCGACGTTCAGGACCGTGCTGCCCGCAAGTTGCCGCTGCACCGCGAAGCTGTACGAGAATGTGCGCGGCATCTTGTTCTCGTTCATCATGGCCACGTTGGGCCAGGGCAGGGCGGCGGAGACAGCCGTCGAGGCCAGCTGGTTGAGATAGATGCCTGGCCACGGAGAGATGTAATTCAGAACCTGGGCGGGCGGATTCTGGATCAGCTTGAAGCCGGCGGAAATCCCCTCATCGCGGTAGTAGTTGGTGCCGAAACCGCCGCGCAGGACGGTCTTTCCCGAACCCGTCAGGTCGTAGGCAAAGCCCGCTGACGGAGCCGGCTGGAAGCTTACGGGTTTATAGCCGGAGAGGGGAATGCTGGGATCGTTCGCGTGCGTCTCGATGCCCGTATAGGCGGCGATGCCCGCGTTGGGATCGTACTTGGCAGGGTCGAAGACCGCGATGAGGCCCTGCTTGTTGTACCACCAGCCGATGTGGTCCATGCGAATGCCGTAGTTGATGGTCAGCTTGCGACTGATCTTCCAGGTGTCCAGCGCGTAGAAGTCGTATTCGTTTGCTGCAAAGTCGAGGAGAAGGCCCTTCGTGCCCTGGGTGAACATGGAGACGTGGCCCATGAGCAGGTCGGCATAGGCGTTGCTGGTGAGGGAATTCCAGGAGGCGAGCGTAATGCCGCCCTGGTCCAGATAGTTGTTGTCGCCCGTCCGCTGCTGCCACGTTTCGTGACTCCAGTAGAAGCCAGCCTTGAACAGGTGCGATCCCACAACCTTGGAGACGTCCTCGGATAGCGTATAGGTCCACTTGGGAGTGTTCTGATTCGGAACCACGCCACCCTCGTCGAAGATGTCGCCCACGCCCGGATCGCCGCCGACGTTGGGGATTATATCCAGGCCGTTGTCGTAGACGCCATGGTAGGGATATCCGAGCTTCGAGGCCGAGACCTTGTCCGGCGTCGAGAGGCCGACACCGTAGAAGAGATTGTTGGCGGTAAACGTGAATTGGTTGGTCAGCGTCGGCGAGAAGGTGTGAGTAAGGTTCAGCGCCACCGAATGCGAATGGTCATTGGTCACGACGCCGCCGGGATAAGGGATCTGCGGCCAAGTCTGCCACAGGCCGTAGGGCATCGGGACGGTCTCGCCTTCATGGTTGTAGCGCGCCGAGAAGTGCGTGGAATCCGTCAGGTTGTAGTCGAGCTTGATCAGCTGCTGAGTGCGCGGCTGCGGATTCACGATATCGCTCAGGTAGTTGTAGCCGCCGGTTGCGGAAGGGGTCGCGTTCGGCAACGGATACACGTTCATCAGAACGTTGCCACCCGGGTCGATGGCCGACGGATTGATCACGCCGGCGCGTAGACAGTAAGAGGCGAGCGTGCCCTGGCACACCGGCGTGCTCACGATACTCGGGAGCAGGGTGGAGGCGTATGCGGTATCGCTGAAATCGCCTTTGCGCATCGCCGCGGTCGGCACGACGGCTCGGTGCAGGCCCAGGTCGACTCCCTGGCGCATCCATTCAAAGCCCGTGAAAAAGAACAGCTTGTCATGATTCCTGTTGAAGTTCGTGCCGGGCACCAGCACGGGACCGCCCAGGTTGAACCCCGGGTATTGAAACCTGCTGTTCGGCTTGGCCACGCCGTAGGCGTTATTCTGCCAGTCGTTCGCATTCATGCTGCTGTCGCGGATGCTGTAGTAGCCGGTGCCGTGGAAGTCTTTTCCACCGGACTTGGTGATGCTTTCCATCACGATGGGGCCGTTCGGATTCTCGGCCGAGTAGCTCGCCGTTTCCACCTTCACTTCCTGCACCATCTCGACGTTCGGCGTCACCATGGCGCCGCCATTAAAGCCGTGATCGATCACGTTGCCACCGTCGCTGACGACGGCCATCTGATCGAAGCGCGTGCCGTTGACCGTATACGCTCCCGCGCCGGAGTTGAAGGCCGACACCTCGCCGTTGTACGTTCCATTCCACCCGCCGCTGTTCTGCGCGCCGGGAATGAGCTTCAACAGTTCGACGGCGTTGCGGCCGACAATCGCCAGCTCGTCCACCTGCTTGCTGCCGAGCGTGTAAGACGTCTCTCCGGAACTGACCGGAACCACCGGAGCCTCCGCCGTGACCTCGATCGCCGAACCGGTTACCGCTACCTTCAGAACGATGTTGCGCAGGTCGATCTGATCGTTGATGTGCAGGACGATATCCTTCTGCACGAAGCTCGCGAAACCCGCGAAATCCACCTTGACGTTGTACGTTCCCGCCGGAATGCCAACAAAGGTGAAGAAGCCTACGCCATCCGCGGTGGTGTGCCGGGGGGCGCCGGTGGTTGCGAGTGTGAGTTGTACATTGGCGCTCGGTATTACGGCTCCCGAAGCATCGTACACGGTTCCCGTAAGAGTACACGTACCGGTGCCTTGCGCATACCCGGACGGGGCAATCAGCGCGGCGGCTACGAGCACGAAAAAGAGGACCTGTAACTTGACAGGCGCAACACGGTTGGCGAACGCGGCCATATCAACCTCCCCGAAGCAACTCTTTCCACTGCGTTATCGACAGGTCCCGCGAAGCGCAATAGGGCCACACCTACCGCGGTTGCATCCGACCGCCGCCCCGGCGCACCGTTCTGGTGCGCCACCGGACGCCGGCCGTCGCACGACTTGTAGCCGCGGTCCTTTCGCCGCCTCGCTCGACCTGATTCAAATAACGGGCTAGGTGGATGATAGGGCCAGTGGACGGAGGGAGCATCTGACCTAGGTCAGAGTGAAAGATTAAAATCTCGTTAATCGATATGAACGATACCGCGATGGGCCGCGGCCACCACTGCCTGCGTCCGATCGCTCACGCCCAGGCGGCTGAGGATCATCGTCACGTGGCACTTCACCGTTCCCTCGGTGATGCCGAGGGTGGTCGCAATCTCCTTGTTGTTCTTGCCCTGGGCTATGAGCAGAAGCACCTCGCGCTCACGGGCGCTGAGATCGGAGTTGGGAGTGCGGGACTCGAGACGCTTCGCCACCGGCGGCGGCAGGACTCTGTGCCCGGCGTGCACACGGCGCAAAGCGTCCACCAGCGCCTCGGGCGACATGCCCTTCACCAGGTAACCCTGTGCCCCCGCTTCGAGCGCCTGGTGGACGTCCTCATCCCCTTCATACGTGGTGAGAATGACAAAGCGGGCTCGCGGGCTCTCCCGGCGGATGGCTCGAATCGCCTCGACACCGCTCATACCTGGCAGCCGCAGATCCATCAAAGTGACATGCGGCTTGTGCAGCCGGAAGAGATCCACGGCCTGTTCGCCGGTGCCGGCCTGAGCGACGACGGCCATGTCCGGTTGGTCGCTGATAATGGCGGCGACCCCCAGCCGCATCATCGGATGGTCGTCAACAATCAGAACTGTGATCTTCTCAGCCACCGCGCTCTACGTTCTCTCGCACCCGGGCCTTAGGTGGGGCACTCCTCACCGGAACCGTGATCGCAATCCGCGTTCCATGGCCTGGGCTGCTTTTCACATCAAGGCTACCATCCAGATACTCCATTCGCTCGCGCATTCCCACCAATCCGTAGTGGCCGGAGGCGCCGTCGCCCAGAGCCGCCGGGTCGAATCCGCACCCGTCGTCCACAATCGCAATCGACAGAACGCGCCGGCCCGACCTGACCTCCACATGGATGCTCCGCGGATGGCCGTGCCTTACGGCGTTGTTGAGGGCCTCCCGTACGACCAATAGAAGATGGTGCTCCCGCTCCTGATCCACCACCGTGGGGGCGCCGGTGGATTCGCAGGTGATGGGGATGCCGGTCTGGCTGCCGATCTGCCGGGCCACCTCGGCAAGGTGCGCGCCAACTCCGCCCGGAGCCGACGGCTTCTCCCGCAGGTTCCACACGGCTCTGCGCGAATCTTCAATGGTGGACCGGACCAGATCGCGAGCGTTTTCGAGAAGTTCCTGCCTCATCTCCGGCGTGGAGTTTCGCACGCTTAGCGACGCTTCCAGAAGCACCGACGCGCTGGTGCAGCCCTGGATCACCGTGTCATGCATTTCACGCGCCAGGCGGCTGCGTTCCTCCAGTACGCCCGCGAACCTCTCGTGAGCCTGTCGCATGCGCAGCTTGTAAACGCCCCAAACCGCGCCCATGACGATGGCGGCGCACAGCACGAAGAACCAGTGAGCCTGGTAATAGTGCGGCTGCCAGTCGATGGCGAGCGACGCTTCGGAGGTGTCGCGCGGGCTGCTCATATCGAAAGCCAGCACGCGGAAAGAGTAGTGGCCCGGAGGAATGTTGGTATACGATGCCACGCGCCGCCCTTGCGTCTCGGTCCATTCGGGATCGAATCCTTCCAGGCGGTAGCGGAAACGAACGCGCTCCTGGGATCGCAGGCGGATGGCGCCGTAGTGGATCTCGAGTTTGCCGTCCCCGGGCGCCAGGCTTACATTTCCCTGGGTCGCCGCATCGCGCCCGTCGGCCACCACGCGGTAAATCGACGCGAATGGCGGGCTCGCCGGACCTCCCGGATCGGCGCCGATCCGCACCGGGCCTTTGGAGCCGGGAAACCAGATCTCCCCCTTCGCCGTGATGCAGCCCGCCGGCTGAACGCCGCCGTACATCTGGGTGGTCTCCAGGCCATCGGAAGTGCCGTAGAGCTTCACCGCCGGACGGTACGACGGGTCCTTGTCCGACAGTTCCAGATCATGACGGCTCACCGACGAGATGCCGTTCGGTCCGCTCATCCACAAACGGCTCTGCCGGTCTTCGAGGATCTGATAGATGCTGTTGCTCGCCAACCCTCGCGCCGTGGTGTACACGGCCAGCTTGCCCGCCTTCGAGCGGAACAAGCCGCCGCCACGGGTGCCGAACCACAGGCCACCTTCGGGGTCTTCGTGGATGGCCCACACTTTCTCGCCGCTGAGGCGCCGGGTCAGCGCGTCCTCGATCCGCTGGCCGGCGTGGACGCGACTGAGTCCCCGGTCCTTGCCCACCCAGAGATCGCCGTTGCGATCCACCAGCAGCGCGCGGACGCTTTCGTGGAGCTCGTAGTACGTCGAGCCCTCGGGACGCCAGCGGCAATAGTCTCCATCGCTGCCGATCCAGATGCTGCCGTCGTGGTCCTCGGCGAACGCGCGGATGTAGGCCTGTGTGTTTGGGATCGGCTCCGGCCGGCTACCCACCAACCGGAAGACGCCGTGGCCTTCCGTCCCGATCCAGAGCACTCCGGAGCGGTCGCGAAAGACGTTCCGAACCCGGACGCCCGCGAGCGGGGCGGGGAAGCGGTGGATCAGCGCCCCGGCGTCGCTGAAGCGGTAGAGGTGCGTGCCCGCGAGCCACAGCGATCCATCGCGATCCTCGTAGATGGTGCCGAAATCCGGGTCCGCGGCGTCGGGGAGGGAAAACGTACTCACCGCCGTCCGGCTCAGGCGCAACAGACCCGCCTGCGTGCCCACCCAGATGTTCCGCTCGTTGTCCTCGAAGCTGGAGAGAACCGTATTGCTGGGCAAGGTGGCGGGCGCGGTGAATGCCGTGAACTCGCCGTCATGATAGCGAGTCATTCCCTCGCCTATGGATCCGATCCAGAGCGTGCCGTCCGGCCCCTCGCGCAGGCTTCGGACGGTGCTGTGGATCGCTTTCACTCTGGTGAACGCGGACGTGCGGCCGGCTAAGGCGGGCGGCATCTGTTGCAGCCCGCTAACGGTTCCCACCCACAGAGTCCGGTCGCGCGTCTGCAGAATGGACTTCACATTGTCGGAGAGGCCGCCGGGGAGCAGGAACTCCTTCGCCTTGCCGTCGCGCAGGGAGAAGAAATGATAGCCTCCCACCCACAGGGTGTGGTCGCGGTCCTCGTGAATCGCGTGTACGGAGATGGGTGGCATGCCGTTGCGGCCGTCCATTCGGGTTAGAGCCTCGCCGCGCACGCGGAACAGCCCGTCGTCCGTCCCGACCCATACATCGTGCTGCGCGTCCTCGATCACCGCGCGCACATAGCCGTTGGTCAGGCCTTCCTTGGCGGACCAGGGGCGGAACACACCGCGCCGGTATCGGACCAGGCCGCCGCCCTCGGTGCCGATCCAGAGGCTGCCGTCATGCGCCGCGGCCAGGGCGAAGATGCTGTTCTCGTGAATCGCGGGTGTGTTCTCGCGATTGAAGACTACGAATTGCGCGCCGTCGAAGCGCACCAGGCCGCCGGCCGTGCCGATCCACAGGAAGTGGTCGGGCGTCTGCGCGAACGCCTGCACCGTCTCTTCGGGCAGGCCGTCCTCGGTGTGCCAGACCCTGCGCGCGTAGCCCTCGAGCGGCCGCTCCGCCGACACCGCGAGCGCAGATGACGCAAGGCACGCCGCCAGGGCCGAAAAAACGAGCCATCTCCGTATTCGCACGTCGAAGCCTGTACGGCTATTCTATCCCCTGGCCGCCAGACCGCAAGCTTACGCCCTGTGTTGGAGGGCGGGCTTCAGCCCGCGCGTGGCTTCAGCCACGCTACAGAGCGGCGGAACTGAAGTTCCGCGCGGGCTGAACCCCGCACCCCGAGGTTGCCATACGTCCTGGAATAGCGTTATACAAGACTCTGATCCCTGGCACGTTGCCCAGGCCCACCTCAAAATGGAGAAGATGCATCCCCTCGAGGAGTTTCGCCAGCGAGTTCTGGCCGGCGTTCGCGCCTACGACGCGAAGCTGACGTCGGACGTGGCGGCCTACCGGAGCCAACGTGCCTGGCGGCTTATGCTGGTGTGCCGCAAGGTCTACGCGATGGGGGGGCGTGGAGGCTGGCGCGGGCGGTGGCGCCTGCTGCGTTGGGCGTTCAAGGGCTTGTTCGGAGGGTCATTCGATCTGGAGGCGCAAGACCTTCACTTTCCGGACCTCGCCAGCTATCTTCCCGAGGAACTGTTCCACGCCTTTCCGGAACCGGGCCAGGACGGGACTCCCAAGCTCCAGCAGCACCCGGACGAATCCCGTTGCGACGTCCTGGTTTTTCCGGTGTTCGACTACGATTTCCGGTTTCAACGGCCGCAACAGATGGCAGCGGAGCTGGCCCGCCGTGGACACCGCGTTTTCTGGATCAGCCCTTCGCGAGTCGTGAATCAACCTGGCGCGCCGCCTTACGAATGCCTGGCGCTGCGCGAGAATCTCTGGGAGCTCCACCTCCGCATGGCGCCCCAGGATGTGTGCCGCGGGACGCTGAGCGACGGCGATCTGGACAGCATGATCGCGTCCCTGACCGCCTTCTTTCGGCACTCGGCGGTGGCCGCCTGCTGTGCGCTCGTGCAGTTCCCATACTGGCGGAAGTGCGCCCTCGCGCTGCGCGGCCGCTTTGGCGCCAAGGTCGTCTATGACTGCATGGACGACTGGCAAAACTGGACCGCCGAACCGGCCATTGGAGCCTTTTCGCTGGCCGAGGAGCGAAGCCTGGCCCGCGACTGCGACCTCCTCGTGGTCACGGCGCGCGAGTTCGAAGAGCGCTTCAAGCGCGAGGGCCTTTCTCCCATCGTGGTGCGAAACGCGGCGGATTTCGAGTTCTTCGCGGCGGGCTCTTCCGGCGTTCTCCCGGCCGGAGTCCCACGGCCTGTGATCGGCTACTACGGCGCCATCGCGGAATGGTTTGACCTGGAGGCCGTGCGGGAAGCGGCGCTGGCCCGCCCGAAATATTCGTTTGTGCTGATAGGGCAGAATTACCGCGACGACATTCACAAACTCCGGAAGCTGCCGAACGTTCTCCTGCTGGGTGAAAAGCATTATCGGGATCTGCCATCGTACTTGAGGGACTTCAGCGTGTGCCTGATTCCCTTCGTCCCCAGCAAGGTCGTCAAAGCCGTCGATCCGGTGAAGCTGTACGAGTATTTCAGCCAGGGCAAGCCGGTGGTGTCCACACCCATGCCGGAGTTGGAGGCGCTTGGTGACCTCGTCTATTTCGCAAGCGGTCGCGGGGAGTATGCCAGGCAGATCGATGCTGCCCTGGCCGAGTCCGACCCCTCGCTGGCCGAGAGGCGTGTGAGTTTTGCGGCCCAGAATACGTGGACGCATAGAGTGGTAGAGCTGGAGGCAGGGATCCAGGCCACCTATCCGCTGGTATCGATTCTGATGGTTACCTACAACTGCCGGGAATTCCTGAGGCCGTGTCTGGACTCGATCAGGCGAAACACGGCTTACCCGAACTACGAACTGATTGTCGTCGACAACAACTCGACCGACGGGAGCCAGTACATTCTTCGGGAATACGCGGCGAGCGATTCGCGCATCCACCTGGAACTGCTGGCGGACAACCGGGGCTTCGCGGGCGGCAACAACGAGGCGGCTCGCCGCAGCACCGGAGACTACCTGCTGCTGCTGAACCCGGACACCATCGTGACCTTCGGCTGGATCGCAAGGCTGCTGCGCCTGTTCCAGGACTGTTCCGATGTGGGGATCGCGGCGCCCGTGACGAACTTTTCCGGCAACGAGACGAAGATCAACTTCGAGTACGTCGATCTGGCGACCATGGAGGAGTTCGCGCACGCCGTGGCCGAGCGCCGGAGGGGAGACCGCTTTGAGATCGCCGTTGCGCCGCTTTTGTGCGGCCTGATGCCCCGCCGCCTTTGGTCTTCGCTGGGAGGACTGGACGAGAGCTTCCGGGTGGGAATGTTCGAGGACGACGATCTATCGGAGCGCGTCCGGCAGGCCGGCTTCAGGATCATGGTGGCCGAGGACTGCTTCATCCATCACTTCGGAAATGGATCCTTCGCGAAGCTGCCATCCGAAGAATCCATGCGGATCTTCGAGGACAACCGCCAGATCTTCGAGCGGAAGTGGAAGCGACCGTGGGCTCCCCACCGTCAGCGGTCCGGGGCGAACACCGACGAGGAAGAACCCCACTTCACGCCGCGGGAGTTTCTCGTTCCGCGACAGGATGGCGGGGGCAGCGCCGCCCGGAAAGCACCCGGCTAACCTGCGCATCCACGGCTTTCACCGCTGCGCGGACTTGGGCCGCCTTAGGGTGTGGGTCGCCTCGCCGTTCCAGAAAAGGCCCTCGGGCGGTGCAGTATAATCTGAAACCTAAGAGTCAGACAGCCGAATGACGGAAGTTCCCTCCCACGAACGCAGAACTCAGCAATACCGCCGAGCGTGGGGCGACGCGGTGTGGCAGTTTGTTCGCCCGTATGGCCGCTATATTTACTATGCGTTGCGTCCAGCCCAAAGACCGGACTATTTCCAGGCGCCCTGGCGTTGCCCGACCAGCAAACTTACAGACAACGCCCTTGAGGTTCTGCAATTCGGACTCCTGGACCCCGAGCGCGTCGTGTTTCTCTTTCTTCCCATGGTCGACTGGCACGTGAGGTTTCAGCGGTCTCAGCAGTTGGCCCGGGCTCTGGCGGGGATGGGCCACGCTTGCATCTATGTGAACCCGCAGCTGGGGTGCGAGTACCGCGCGCCTTATTTGCTCGACCCGCAGCCCCGCCTCGGGATGTTGTCCGATGGGGTGCTGGAACTGCACGTCCACTTGCCCCGAGCCCACCAAGCACACCAACGCGCTCTGACGCGATCGGAAATCCGCCGGGTTGTGGGAGCCGTGGAGCGTGTGCTGGAAATCGGTCAATTCCGGAAGGTTGTTCAAATCGTAAGTTTCCCCCGCTGGCTCGAGGTGGCGCAATCGCTCAGAGAGCGTCGTGGGTTTCCCGTGATCTACGATTGTCACGACTACCTGCGGGGATTCGACCGAATCTCAACGGAGATCCTGGATCGAGAGGACGCGTTGTTGGAACGCGCAGACTCGGTGGTCTTCTCCGCTGAGCATCTGCGAGCGATCATGACCGGGAGCCGGCCCTTCCTTCTAGATAAGTCCAGCCTCGTGAGGAACGCCGCGAACCCGGCTGATTTCGAAAGCGCAGTGGCGCGGCAGCCACACCCGGGCGGCCCGATCGTGGGGTACGCCGGGGCTCTGGAGTCCTGGTTCGACGTCGACTTACTGTGGCAGGTCGCCCGTGCGCGTCCGGACATCCGGTTTCAATTGCTCGGCCGCGTGGAGAACCGGGGCGTGCTCCGGCTGAAGGATTGCCCCAATGTCGAGTTCGTCGCCGAGGTGCCCTACTCCGAGATTCCGGGCTACCTGAAGACATGGAACGCGGCCATCATTCCCTTCAGCCAAAGCCCACTTACAGAGGCGGCGGACATGATCAAGCTGTATGAGTATTTCAGCGCGGGCCTTCCCGTAGTCAGCACGCCGCTCCGGCAAGTGGAGCAGTTTCGGGAACTCGTCTATATCGGCGAGGACGCCCGCGCCTTCTCGGCGTGTCTGGATCAGGCTCTCGCCGAACGTAGCCCCGAAAAGAGGGAACTGCGGGTGGGGATTGCGCGCCAGGAAACCTGGGCTCACCGCGCACGATCGTTGGTCGCGATCTCCCGTGCCTGGTACCCGGCTCCGGACGCGGCTCCTGCGTCCGCCCGTTGAAACCCACCAGATTCCCGCCCTTTTTTTCTCCAGGCGCGATTCTCTCCTTGACAGCTTAGGAGAGCTTGCGTATACTCCTAATTAGTTTAGGAGTGAGCATGCCAGACCACGCACAGCTTCTTCCAGGAACTCTCGACCTTCTCATTTTGAAGGCAGTCTCCCTCGGCCCTCTCCACGGCTACGGCGTCCTCCTGCGTATCGGGCAGATCTCCGAGCGGGCTCTGCTCATCGAGCAGGGAGCGCTCTATCCCGCATTGTTCCGTCTGGTGCGCCAGGGCCTTCTGAACGCAAGTTGGGGCACATCGGACAACAACCGTCGCGCCAAGTTTTACGAACTCACCCCCTTGGGCCGCAAGCGCCTGCGGGAGGAAACGGATGGCTGGAACCGGCTCGCCACCGCCATCGCCTCGGCCCTCGCCGCCGAGCCGGAGGAAATATGAGACTCCTGGCCTACTTGCATTCCCTCGCCTCCAGGTTTTTTCATCGGCCTCAGATCGACGAGGAGATGGAGGAGGAGCTTCTCGCCCACATCCAGTACCGCGCCGACGATCTGGAGCGTTCCGGCTTGGACCGTGCCGAGGCGGAACGGCGCGCGCGCATCGAGTTCGGCGGCCACCAGCGGTTCCGGGAAGAATGCTACGAAGCGCTCGGCGGCGACTTCCTCGAGAGTCTGATAAAGGATGTGCGCTTCAGCGTTCGCGTCCTGCGCAAGTCTCCCGGATTCACAACCGTCGCGGTTCTGACACTGGCATTAGCGATTGGCGCGAACGCCGTGGTCTTTGGAGTGTTGAACGGGCTGATCCTCCGCCCGCTGAATGTGCCTCAGGCCGAGAACCTCTACGGAACGGAGTACGGGGCTGGATCCGGCTGGCAGTCGTATCCCAACTATCTCGATCTGCGCGATCGCAACCGCAGCTTCGACGCTCTGGCGGCCTTTAACTTCGCCTTCGTAGGTCTGGACACGGGCAAGTCTCCCTCTCCCGCCGGAGGCTTTGCGGTAACTGGAAACTATTTCGATGTGCTCAGGGTTCAGCCGTATCTGGGCCGTTTCTTCCACGCCTCCGATGAGCACGGCCCCAACAGCGCGCCGTACATCGTGCTCACGCACGCCTATTGGCACACGCATTTTCAGGACGACCGAGGCGTACTGGGTCGCGTGATCCGGCTCAACAACCATCCGTTCACCATCATCGGCGTCGCCCAGCCGGAGTTCCGCGGGACCCTGTCGTTCATTTCTCCCGACTTCTTCATGCCGATTGTGAACCAGGAGCAGGCCAACGGCGAGGGACTTCTCGCCATGCGCGCGACTACCGGCGGGGTCTTCGAGGCCATCGGACACCTGAAGCCGGGAGTTACTCCCGCTCAGGCGATCGCCGACGTGAACGCGGTGGGCGCCTATCTCGAAAAGACCTATCCCAAAGAGTTCCCTCACAAGCGCTCTTCCCTGGAGCTGCAAGGCCTCAGCACGTTTCGCCGTCCGGCGCAGGCGTTCGTTGGGGGCCTGATGCTGCTTGCCGGATTGATCCTGCTGGCCGCATGCGCCAACCTGGGCAGCCTGTTTGCGGCTCACGCTGCCGACCGCGCTCGAGAGGTCGCGCTCCGGCTCGCGCTTGGCTCCAGCCGCCAACGCATTTTGCGCCAGCTATTGACTGAGGCCGTGCTGATCTCGCTCGTCGGCGGTGCGGCGGGACTCCTGGCCGGCGTCGTTCTGTTGCGCCGGCTCTGCACCTGGCAGCCCTTTGCCGGGACTGGCGTCCACGTGCCCGCGGAGCCGGACGCCGCAGTCTACCTCGTAGCTCTGGCTTTGGCGCTGGTGTGCGGATTCCTCTTCGGGATTGTCCCGGTGCGCCAGGTGCTCAGGGCCGATCCGTACCAGATCGTCAAGTCGGGATCGGCCGGCGCGCCGGGGCGGCGCATCACGGTTCGCGACCTGTTGCTCGCCGTGCAGATTGCGATCTGTGCGGTGCTGGTGACCTCTTCGATGGTCGCCGTGCGTGGGTTGGTGCGCTCGTTGCACGCCAACTTCGGCTTCGAGCCCCGGGACACAACGCTGGTGAGCGTTAACCTGGCGACGGCCGGCTACAGCGGCGCTAGAGTGCCCGACATCGAGAAACGCATGATCGATGCGCTGGAGACAATTCCTGGCGTCGAGCATGCGGGATTGGTGAATGGATACCCTCCGCTGGTTTATACCGCCGGCACCAAAGTGAATGTGTTCAAGGATGAAGCTATCGATCTGAGGCAATCGAATGCCGCCGCCATTCCGGTCAGGTACGAGATATCTCCCGGATACTTAGGCGCCGCCGGCACGCGCTTGCTGGCGGGCAGGGCTTTCTCCTGGCATGACGACAAGAACTCGCCGTCCGTCGCCGTAGTGAACCGGGAGTTCGCCGCCAAAATGTTCGGATCGGTGGCAGGCGCCGTCGGTGCACATTACAGGACCCAGGACGGGGTGCGTGTTCAGGTGGTGGGCGTTGTCGAGGACGGGAAATACATCGTCCTCACCGAAGACCAGCAGGCCGCGATGTTCCTCCCCTTCCTGCAGTCGCCGGCGAAGCAGGTGTATCTGGTGGTGCGCTCGCACCGCGAACCTCAGCAGCTTGCCGCGGCCATGAGAAGCAAGCTACTCGAGCTGGATGCGGGGCTGCTCCTTGACACCAAGTCCTGGGACAGCCTGCTGGCCGTGGTTCTGTTTCCCTCGCGTGTGGCCACGGTCTCGCTGGGCGTGCTCGGCATGATGGGCGCGATGCTGTCTATCACGGGGATCTTTGGGATGGCCGCGTATTCGGTCAGCCGGCGGCTGAAGGAACTTGGGATTCGTCTCGCTCTGGGCGCGCAGCCCCGCGAGGTGTTGCAGGCGGCCTTGGGACGGGCGTTCAAATTGCTTGCCCTTGGTTCGGCGGCAGGACTGATTCTGGGAATGCTGGCCAGCCGGGTGCTGGCCGCCATCGTGTATCAGGCAAACCCCCGCGATCCATTCGTATTGGCCGGCGTTGTTCTGGCCATGTTTTCCGTGGGGCTGCTGGCTACGTGGATTCCAGCACAACGGGCGCTGTCGATCGATCCCGTAAGACTGCTGCGCGAGGAGTGAACGATGAAAGCCGCCATCTATCGCCGGTACGGACCGCCCGAAGTCGTTCACGTCGAGGAGGTCGAAAGGCCTTCCCCCCGCGACAATGACGTCCTTGTTCGCGTCCATGCCACTACGGTCGCCGCCGCGGATTGGAGGCTGCGAAGAGCCAGGCCGTTCCTGGTGAGAATCATGAGCGGCCTCTTGCGGCCGAAGAACCGGATACTGGGGATGGAGTTTTCCGGAACCGTCGAGTCGGTGGGCAAGTCCGTGACCGCCTTCCGCGTGGGCGATCAGGTTTTCGGTTCCACCGGATTCAAGTTTGGCGCCCACGCCGAGTACCTCTGCGTGCCCGAGAATGGCGTGGTGGCGATAAAGCCGGTCAACATGACGCTGGAGGAAGCCGCGGCGGTCCTATTCGGCGCGACTTCGGCGCTGCATTTCCTCAGGCAAGCGAATATCCGGCCCGGGCAGAACGTGCTCATCTACGGGGCCTCCGGGAGTGTAGGCGTTTTCGCGGTTCAACTGGCGAAGCACTTCGGTGCGCACGTAACGGGCGTATGCAGCACCGCCAATCTGGAGCTGGTGAAGTCTCTCGGCGCCGATGAGGTGGTCGACTACACCAAGGAGGATTTCTCGAAAGCCGGCCGGGTCTACGACGTCGTCTGCGACACCGTCGGAAAGAGCGGCTTCTCGCGCACCCTGAGATGCCTCAAGCGCGGCGGCTTCTATCTTCGGGTCGGTGCTTCGGGAGGACTGTTGACCATCCTGGGAGGGATGCTTCGCGGGATGTGGATCTCCGTCACCGGCGCCGCAAAGGTCCTTGGCGGGGTGGCGCGCAGCGCCCCGGGGGATCTGGCGTTTTTCACGGGGCTCATCGAAGCCGGAGAACTAAGGACTGTGATCGACAAGCGCTATCCGCTGAGCGCGATCGCCGACGCTCACCGGCACGCAGAGGCCGGCCACAAGAAAGGCCACGTGGTCGTCCTCCTCGAACAGCCTTGAGCTCCCAGTGCGGTGTCTCTGAAGTCGCTTGAACACCGCTCCCTCGCGGTCGCGGCTCCGTTCCGAGCCGCGCGCGTCAGCAAGCGGTAAACCAACCCTCGAACAGCCTTGAGGCTCAGCCCCCCGCCGCGACCGCGAGGCCTTGCTCGATTTCAGTAGCGTCCTCCGCGCTGAGTTCGATGTCGGCGGCTCCGGCGACGCCGCGCGCCTGGCTGGCGCTCCGGATGCCCACAATCGCGCCGCTTACAGCAGGATTCCGCAGAGTCCACGCGATGGCCACCTCACCCGGCGTAGCGCTATGCCGGGTGCCGACGCCGCGCAGGATCTCGACCAGGCGCAGGTTGCGGGAGAGCTGCGGCTCCTGGAAGTTCGCGCTGCGCTTGCGCCAGTCATCCTCCGGGAATGCCGCGATCCTTTCCCGCGTCATGGCGCCGCTCAGAAGTCCGGAGGCCATGGGCGAGTAGACGATCACCCCGATCCGGTTCTCCAGCGCGAAGGGAAGCACCGCCGACTCCACCTCTCTCGCCAGAAGGGAATACGGCGGCTGCACGGAAACGACAGGAGCCACGTTCATGGCCCGCCGCATCTGCCCTGAGTCGAAGTTCGACACGCCAATGTGACGGATCTTCCCTTCGCGCTTGAGTTTCGCCATCTCGCCGATGGCCTCTTCGATCGATCCCGGCGACGCACTCTCCGGGCGTCCGTGCCACGCCGGCCAATGGATCTGGTACAGATCGATGCTGTCCAGTCCCAACCTTTTCAGGCTGGCTTCGGCCTCCCCTCGGATGGAGGCGCCGTGCAGGTTGTGTACGATCTTCCCGGCCTTGTCCCACACCAGGCTGCACTTGGTGAAGACATAAGGGCGCGTTTGAAGACCCTGGATTGCCTTGCCGACCATCGTCTCCGAGTGGCCCAGCCCGTAAGCGGCCGCGGTGTCGACCCAGTTCATGCCCAGGTCCAGGCCGGCGCGGATCGCGGCAATGGACTCCTGATCGTCCTGCGCGCCCCAGCCGAATTCCCAGTTCCCTCCGCCGATGGCCCACGCTCCAATGCCAAGCGGCGTAATGCTAAGATCGCTTTCTCCAAGCATTCGTAATGTCATCTTCGATTCTCCTCACGGATGCGCTGCACCTGGCGGGCCAACCTCAAGCCCAGCCGCGGCCGTGTGCTTCAGACGTCCTGCGCCGCTCCCCTCCTGAGATCTCGCGATTCCACGAAGCCAGGTCGCGACCCCGGGCTCTAGATCATGGTCGATCTCAAGACGGCGCTGCTGCAGTCGAAGGGCCTCTCGGCGACGGACGTAGTGAACACCCTATCCGTACAGAACCTGGTGCTGCCATCGGGAACGGTCAAGATCGATCAGTTCGAATACGACGTCGACTTGAACGCCAGTCCTGAGCAGATGGAGAAGCTCAACGACCTGCCGGTGAAGGTGGTCGGCAACTCGACGGTCTACATTCGCGACGTGGCCCACGTTCGCGACGGTTTCTCTCCCCAAACCAACATCGTCCGCCAGGACGGCAAGCGCGGCGTGCTGGTCACCATATTGAAAAACGGCAGCGCTTCGACGCTCGACGTGGTACAGGGGATAAAGACTGCGCTGCCCCAGATCTGCCGCGATACCTGTTGGTGCCCCTGGCCGAGGCGGTCTGCGCCGCCGCATGGACTCGAGCGTGCTTTTCACCAAGGCCCTGGGCGGCGGTTGGGACGCAGCGAACTTACCGAAGCTGTAGAGAGCCGACGCCTGGCTATCCCCCATTCCCATCCGCCCTCCGCGTGCGCCCGCAAGCCTCCTCCCGCCGCACCCATTCGCGCACATACGCCGGACAGTTCCGCAGCTCGATTCCAGCCTTCTCGCAGTGCGCCAGAAACCGCACCGCGTCGCGATCCACCAGGACAACCTCCCGGAGATCGAGCGCCGTCGGGCCACCTTCCCGCTCGAGCAACTCCCTGAGCGTTTCCGTCTGCTCCGCCTGAATCCGGCCACTGACGGAGAAGACCACCGAGTCGTCCCCGCTCTCCAGTCGCTGCACCTTGAAATCCATAGCTCCGCGTGTACTGGAAAGCACGTAGCGAACCATTTTTCAAGCTCTTCAACAAAAAGGGGAAGAGACGACCTCGCCGCTCGCCATCCTTCGCGACTTCGCGAGTTCCTGCGACCCCGGAGGAGTCCGCTTGCATGCATTTGTCCGAGCCGCGACTGTCCGAGCCGCGACCGCCAGGAATCGGTTCCGCCGGTCGCGCGCGCAGCACCGAACCGCGACAGTCAGGGAGCGGACCCGCTCACAGCCCTACGAACGCCGGAACTGGCCCTTGCGAATCCCTAGCGCTTTGATCTTCGATTCGAGGGTAGAGGCCGCGATGCCCAGCCTGGTCGCTGCCCCGGAAGGCCCGGCTACCCGGCCGCCGCACTCCGCCAGGGCAGCCTCAATCATCTCTTTCTGGTCATTCGATACTTTTTCGGCCAGGCGAACCGGTCGCGCGGCCGGCCGCTGCGACTCGCGCGACGCCGTGGGGAGCCAGGCTTCATCCACCGAAAAAACTTCGTCCGAGCACAGGATCACGGACCTCTCGATGACGTTCTGCAATTCCCGTATGTTGCCCGGCCAGTCATAGGACAGCAGCAGATCGAGCGTCCTTTTATCGATTCTCCCGATGTTCTTTCCCGCCCGCCGCGCATAACGCCCCACGAAATACTCGAGCAGCATCAGAATATCTTCCCGGCGCTCGCGAAGCGGAGGCACTTCGATCGGGAACACGTTGAGCCGGTAGAAAAGGTCCATCCGGAACGTGCCGGCGGCCGCTGCGGCTTCGAGGTCCCGGTTTGTCGCCGCGATCACGCGGACGTCCACGCCAATGGGCCGCGTCCCGCCCAGCCGCTCGATCTGCCGCTCCTGCAGGACCCTCAGCAAGGCCACCTGCGTGTCGGGCGGAAGCTCGCCGACTTCGTCCAGAAAGATCGTCCCGCCGTCGGCAAGTTCAAAGCGGCCCAGCCGCCGCTGCATGGCGCCCGTGAACGCGCCCTTCTCGTGTCCGAAAAGTTCCGAAAGGACCAGCGAAGGCGGCAGCGCGGCGCAGTTCACGCTGACGAACGCCCGCCCGGACCGTTGCGACCGCTTGTGGATCGCCCGCGCGATGAGCTCCTTGCCGGTGCCCGTCTCGCCTGTGATCAGCACCGTCGAATCCGTCGGCGCAACTTTGGCCACACGGGAGAGCACGGCCTGCAACGCGGGCGAGGAGCCGACGATTTCCTCGAACATCGAAGCGCGATCGATCTCGTCCCGTAGGGCAAGGTTCTCGCGGTAGAGCTGATCGCGCAGCTCCTGGATCTCTTCAAAGGCCCGCTCGAGAGCGGCGCGGGCCTCGTGCTGTTCCGTCACGTCCATGCACGTGCCCACCAGCTCTACTACCTCGCCCGATGCGCTCACCACGGGATGGCCCACGCTGTGCAGATGCTTGGTGGTTCCGTCGGGAAGAGTGATCCGCCAATCGACGTCCAGATCCGTCTTGTCGCGCACGGCATCTTCCAGCGCTTTCGCGAACCGGGCCCGGTCTTCGGCGTGAATCCGCTCCACCGCCGCCGCGAAGCTGGACGAGTCTTTGTCCGGGTCCAGGCCGAAAATCCGGAAATGTTCCGCCGACCAGTAGGCGTTCTCCTGCGTGGCCACATTCCACGCGAAGCTGCCGGTGTGGGTCAGGCGCTGTCCCTCCGCCAGGTAGGCCTCGTTGCGGCGTAGCTCGCCTTGAGCGCGGCACCGCTCGATCCCGATGCCCGCGATGCGCGTTGCCACCTCGATCAGTTGCCTCTCGAGCGGACCGGGGCTTCGCACCTCGCGGTAATACATGGCAAACGTCCCCAGCACGGTTCCCGAAGACGAAAGGATGGGAGTTGACCAGCACGCCCGCAGTCCCGCCCGGCTCGCCAGTTCCCGATAGTCCTCCCACAGCGGGTCCGCCAGGATGTCGGTCACGATGACGGGCTCGCGTCTGTAGGCCGCGGTGCCGCACGAGCCGGCCCGGGGTCCGATCTCGAGGCCATGGACCGCCGCGTTGTAGAACTCGGGCAGACTCGGAGCAGCCCCGTGCCGCAGGTGTATACCGTCCTTGTCGAGCAGCAAAATGGAGCACAACATCCCTTCGCATTGGGCCTCGACGACGTGAGCCAGGGCCGCCAGCACTTCCCGAAGCGTCGTACCCGATGCGATCATTTCCAGGACGCGGTGCTCCCCTTGCTGCAGTTCTTCGCTCCGCTTGCGGCCGGAGCCGTCCGTGGTGACGCCGCACACACGGGCCGGGCCGCCCGAAGCCCCGCCTTCCGCCGCGATCTGCGACTCCAGCCACACCACCCGGCCATCCTTCGCGATCGCACGGACCTCGACGGTGCCGCCCGCACCGCTCGTCAGGATCTCCGTCAGCGTCCGCACCGTCCGCTCGCGATCCTCTTCGTGAACCACGCGCAGCCAGAAGTCCGGCGACGACACCAGCTCCGCGGCCGTATATCCCAGCAGTCCCGCAACATTCGGACTCACGTAGTCGACATTCGGCAGCCCCGAGTCACGATTCAGGGAAGCTTCCCAAACCACGCCCGGGACCGTGCTGATGATGTCGAGGAGCCGTTCGCGTTGCCGCCCCTCTTCGGCCGCGACCCTCCGCAGCCCCTGCTCCGCGCGCTTCGAGGCGTCGATATCGGTGCTCGTTCCGCACCATTTCACGATCGAGCCCCGATCATCGGCCAAGGGCGCCACGCGAACCAGGAACCAGCGGGAGTTCCCATCGGCGCCCCTCAGGCGGGCTTCGGTCTCGCCCGGTGCCGCGTCCGCAAGCGCGCGCTTCCAGAAAGCCGTCAGCGCAGAAACGTCGTCGGGGTGAACGGCGTCCGTCCAGCCCCACCCCGCGGCCTGGTCCTCGGTGAGGCCCGTGTACTGGAGCCACCGCCGGTTGCAGTAGTCCACCGATCCGTCCGGCAGCGCGGTCCAGGCCAGGTGCGGAATGATGTCCACCGCCGGGCGAAGCGACTCCCCGACACCCTCGGTCGTCTGGCGTGTTCGCGCCGCGGAACCGTGACCTTCTGGCATACTACTGGGGTTTTCCCAGACGTCGTTATACAGATTATAGCTTGCCGGCTTCGGCCGGGAATCGGAGAGGTTGGTCTGATAGCGAGGAACTCAGAATCGGCACGAATTCCAGCGGTTCACCCGACGGCTGTGCGTCCCTGGCTGACCATGAACGCACGCACCAAAAAGCGAGTCGCAAAAGGTCTCGACGGAGCCCTATTTAGGGCTTGACCCGCAGTAGGTGATGTCGACGGAGTCGGTGCAGCGGGCTTCAGCCGCGCCCTCATATTGCGCGCGCGAGGGCGGCACCAGGCCCCATAAGTACGGCGTAACAACGGGGAAGTCCATGTCTAAGATGAACCACGGGTCGTTCCTGAGGATCACATCGATGTTCCTGGCGCCAGTTCGCCTTCGCAGTTCCTCCAGCGCATGCTGAGCCAGGGCCTCGGTCGGCCGATCCTGGAGCACCAAGTAGAAGCTGAGTCTTGCACCAGACTCCACGTCGTGAGTCCGGGGGACATTCTCGACTGCGACGTGCACCAGACGCAGTGTCTCGCCGTCGATCACAACCGAATAAGGATCTGGCCCCTTGAGCACGCGGGACTCTATCTCCCCGTTTGGGCGGCGGATTCGCACGGCAGAAGTTCCATTCAGTTCCAGAAGCTCTGCGGACGCCGGCAGGCCCCCACCCATCTTCTTGTACAACACACCCCACCAGTCATAGGTGACGTCATACGTGCACTTGCAGTTCGGTCCCCTTGGGTCGTCCAGGCTCAGTCCTGAGTAGATCTCAAGCCGTGCGATTGGAAACCGGCGGCCCATCTCTGAGAGGAACGACTCAAACCGTTGATTAAGACCCTCAGCGGTGAACTGTTCAGGGCGGACGAGTATGGCGCGGGTTACAGCCCCCGTGAAAACCTGGTCCTCAAGCACCCGGTCCTGTGCGGCGGCGCCCAATGGCAGAATCCCGGCGAGCAACAACAGTGTCAGCACACGTAACATCTTTCGTCCTCCTTCCACGCCAGCGAGAATCCGTCTCGACCAATCCGGCCCACGCCAGCATCGCGCGAGAGGGCAACCGGATCAGCACTTGCCGGGGAGTTCTCGTGGTAGCTTCCACCGATTCCCATTGGAAACTCGCTCGGCATTAGTACCCTATCCCCCGCCGCCCGGGCCCATGGCTCGTTATGTCTCGGCAGCCGTGAAGAATAAAATCCTGGAAACTACTGTAGCCGTATTTCTTGGCTATGCTGGCCAAGTCGGGGTCAGTCTTGCCCCCCACAGCGTGCATCGCCTCTTCGACGAGGATCCCTGCCTGGAGGGCTGGATTATGTTTAAAAAAGTTGCCCGAAATTAGCACTGCACTGTTCGTAGCGCTCTTGGGCGTCCCAGGGATCACGAGGGCGTTGAGGATGGGCGAATCTGGTCGGTTGTTTACAATATCGTAGACGGTCGCACTTGACCCATTGCCGATTGCGATCTCCGAGAGTTTGTAAGCACCGTCGCCGTCCGTCTTGCGGCCATCGAAGAAACGCAGACTACCAACGCCCGCTATCAGATCGTCAACGCCCCCTAGTGCGCTCTTGCATTGGTCTGAGAGCCCCTTCAGGGCGTTCGTTGTACGGCCTCTAAAATCGTCGGTCAAGGACCCGTTGGGCACACTCGTGCCGCCCCCGCCGCCACCGCCCAAATCCATCCGCACGGGATAGTAATAGTGCTGCGTCGCGAAGCAGAACTCGTCCAGGACACGCCTGCCGTCACCAAATATCGGATCACGCCAAACGCCTCCGCAGATGCTGACGTCCCAGTTCCCGGTCCAGGGACCACCGCCTCCACCGCCTCCACCACCCTCACTCTCCCGCACGGCAAGAATGACGCAGTCCCCCTCCGACGCGTCGCAATAGCCCCAGAGGCCGCTTGGGTCGTTCCTGTTCACCGGGTCGCCGCCAGCATAGCCGTATTGGTTGAAGCTCTGCGGGGCTTCGAGCGACGCGCTCCCGCTTGGATCGGACGTAGTGAACCGCGCGATCTGGCTGGAGAAGTAACGCTGGTGGGCATAGTCGAGATTCGTCACGGAGTCGCGCTTGTAGGTCGCGAACTGCACCTCGGTGGAGGTGCCGACGCGCAACTCGCCGTAGGGGAAGTACGCCATTTGCTGCCCGTTCTCCACCACCCCTGTTCCCAACCGGTCTTCTACGGAGTTATTGTCCACCCGCTTGCCGGCGAAGTAAACCATGGGCGAGCCGCCTTGCACCGAGCCGCCTTGCAGGTAGAAGTCCGCCAGCGGCTTGCCATCCGGGCCGTTGTAGAAGACGTGGACGACGCTGTCCGTCATGCTTTGCTTCCAGAGGCGCAGGCCAGCGGCGTCGTAACCTTCGGTGAACTGGCCGCCGGGACACGAGGTGGCGCTCCAGCGGACCGCCATCAGACGGCCGGAGACGTTCTCCCAGCCGGTGCTGCCCACGCCGGAGGGGCGGGTGTCCCAGTAGTTGGTGGCCTTGCCGCAGAGGTCCTCGGTGCCGTCGGACCTGTAGGTTTGCTTGACGGTGACGCGTCCGAGGGAATCATAAGTAAACTGGAGCTTCTGGCCCTTGGCGTCGGTCTTGCGAAACAGGCTACCGTCATCGTTGTATTCGAACGAGGTGGTGCCGCTCTCGGGGTTGGTGACACTCATCAGGCGGGCGGTGGCGATGGAGTAGGGGTAATGGTCCGTGAGGTCGTAATTGAAGGGGTGTAAGTGAACGAGGCGTCGATGTAACTGTTCGTGCCGAGCGTCGGGGTATAGAGGCGCTTGATAGTCAGCAGGCCGGTGTCGTACTGGTAGCCTTCGGTGAACTGGAGGCCGGGACAGGAACTGGCGCTCCAGCGCACCGCCATCAGGCGGCCGGTGACGTTCTCCCAGCCGGTGCCGGTCCGTGGGGAGGCAGTCGCCCCCCTGTTGCAGCTCAATAAGGTCGGCGGCACTTACGGCGTTCCATACACGTACGTATCCTGCTTCTTGTCAAGGTGAGTTACTGTCACCTTGACCGCGTCGCTGCTGGTCTCGATCTTGTCCAAGGTCCATACTGTCTCTTTCAGGGCCAACCGCGCGCCGCCCTTTTCGAAAACAACGACCAGAACGGTGTCATACGAGTCGCGCCCCGTCTCGATCACAACTACGGCGCCCCGTATCACCAGTTCCTCCACGGTGTAGTCATAGGTCTCGACGACCAGCGAGGGTGTCCGTGATCCCGCTTCCCAGGCCACCAGTTGCAGGTTGCCGACGACACCTGGCTGACAACTTCTGATTTCAAGACGCCTTTGATCGGCGGTAGGGCGGTCTGGAAGCCGCTTCACCACTAGAGTCGTCATCAGTTCGGGGCACATCCGAACGGGACCGGCGGCGCCAAAGGACGATGTACACAGCGCGATTGCCGGAATGAGAACGAAACGTGCAATAGAGATCATGATTGTCAATGGCCGTGATAGGCATCGATTATATCGATGGCAGCGACTGTGTCACCCGCCTTCATCGCTTGCGCACAGTCCCAGACCGCGCTCGTGTAGGCATCGGTTCCGTCACCATTCCTCCGTATCGCTTCCTTAGTATCAGCTTCTGTCGGGGGTGAACTACTCATGGGCGAGACCACCTGAGCCAGGGCGCGGTACAGCCCCGCGATCTTAACCGCAGTGCTCTGAAACGCGTCCGCCGAGCCTTCGGCGAACGGGATGCCCGTTCCCGTGTACTGCCAGTGGTCGGCATCAAACTGGTACAGGCCCGTTCGTTCACTATCCCCGCTGCCGCGCGTCGCAGAGATGTTCCAGTCCGATTCGGCGCCGGCGATGCAGTCCAGAACAGCGCCGCCGAAGACCTTATCCGGTTCGGCAGCTTTGTAGATGGCGTCCTTGACGGCGTATCGATTTCTCTCTTCCCTTAGCCGCCAGCGGTTGACCCGCCGCGCGAACCTTTCGGTCATGAGCGCGTCAGGCGGCCTGTAGAATGCATAGGTCGCCACATCCTCGTAAGAGCACGACTGGTCGCCACCAGGTCCGGAGCAGTGTAGCACCGAACTGGTGACACTGATAATTCCGCCGCCAAGCCTACCGTTTCCCATGCTGGTTTCCTGAACAGCGGGAAGGCCCCCCTCAACTCCATCCCAAAGTAAAACCCACAATCCGGCCGGATCGTTGCCATTCACCGGATCGCCATTGACATAGTCGTACTGGTTGAACGTTTGAGGGTCGTTGACCGAGGCGGCCCCGCTTGGATCGGGCGTGGTGAACCTCGCGATCTGGCTGGAGAGGTAGCGCTGCTGCGCGTAGTCGAGATTGGTCACGGAGTCGCGCTTGTACGTCGCGAACTGCACCTCGGGCGACGTGCCGCTGCGCAGTTCCCCGTAGGGGAAATACGCCATGCGGGCCGTGCCGCCTTCTACCACCGCTGTTCCCAGCCGGTCCTCCACCGAGCCATTGTCCACCCGCTTGCCGGCGAAGTAAACCATCGGAGTTCCGCCTTGCACCGAGCCGTTTTGCAGGTAGAAGTCCGCCAGCGGCTTGCCGTCGAGACCGTT
>Ga0265316_10001578_pt1 | contig 24370 bp, 20 predicted proteins | sample 4522metaG_FD_202092 | JGI IMG/M metagenome (GOLD analysis project Ga0265316, IMG submission 202092) | Rhizosphere microbial communities from Carex aquatilis grown in University of Washington, Seatle, WA, United States - 4-5-22 metaG | ecosystem: Host-associated > Plants > Roots > Rhizosphere >... | reverse complement strand
TCGTTGGGTCGTGGAGCGCACCTTCGGCTGGCTTGGCCGACAACGCCGATTGAGCAAGGACTATGAATTCCACGCTGCCACCAGTGAAGCCATGATCCGCGTGACCATGATTGGCGTCATGTTGCGCAGTCTCGCTTCTGGGGCTTTTTGAACACGCTCTTATGGTAGTAAAGAACCATTTACTTTCGCGCACCCGTTGCGACTTTGGTCGACGCCGGTGTTCTAGCGGAAACCGCCGGCCGCCGCCGCAGGCATGGGCCTCTTTATGAGCTTGCTGCGGAACACCCGCTGCGCGAACCCGTGCTTGTGAACTAACCAAGGTTAGTCCACAATAGTCGCTATGACCACCGTGAACATCCACGAGGCAAAGACGCATCTTTCGCGGCTGGTGGCGCGCGTCGCGCGCGGAGAGTCCTTCATCATCGCCAAGGCAGGCAAACCCCTTGCGCGCGTGATCCCCATCGAGGCCAAGGAATCTCCTGGGGATCGCCTTGGCTTCATGAAAGGGGAGATGGCAGTTCCCAAGGACTTCGACGAGATGGGACGCGACGAGATCGCCGCGCTGTTCGGCACCGCCAAATGAGGGTTCTTCTCGACACTCACCTGCTGCTGTGGGCGGCCGGTTCCCCGCAGCGCCTGTCCAGGACCGCCCTCGTCGTCCTGAAAGCACGAGACACAGCCCTCTTCTTCAGCGCGGCCAGCGTTTGGGAGGTGGTGATCAAGAACGGCCTCGGCCGAGCCGATTTCCAGGTGGACCCGAGCCACCTGCGCCACGGGCTCCTGCTTCACGGCTACGAGGAGTTGCCCATCACCGGCGAGCACGCGCTCGCCGTTCGTGCACTTCCATCTGTGCACAAGGATCCGTTCGACCGGATTCTCCTCGCACAGGCACAGAGCGAAGGCCTCACCCTCTTGACCGCGGACAGGGAGCTGGCGGCCTACGGGCCACCGTGCAAACTAGTCTGAACTTTGCCCAGGCAATTCCCTCTGCGAAAAGGCACACCACCATGAACTTGTTCCGTAACACCCTCTGCGCACTACTTCTGTTCACTGTTCCAGTGTCAGCCGCCGAGAAGCCCAAAACCGTCCCCTACACCTGGAAGAGCGTTCCGATCGTAGGCGGCGGCTTTGTGGATGGTTTCGTCTTTCATCCAACCGCCAAAGACGTCTGCTACGCCCGCACGGACATGGGCGGCGCCTATCGCAGGAATGCCAAGACCATGCGCTGGGAACCCATGCTCGACTGGATTCCCTACAAGGATCTGAACCTGATGGGCGTCGAGAGTATCGCCGTGGATCCTTCGGATGCGAGCAAGGTCTACCTGGCCTGCGGCACCTATACGGCTCCTGAGGTTCCCGACGGCGCGATCCTGCGCTCTTCGGATCAGGGCCACACCTTCCAGCGCAGCAACGTGCCCATCAAGTTCGGCGGCAACGAAGCGGGCCGTGGCAATGGCGAGCGCATGGCCGTGGACCCCAACGACGGCCGCATCCTTTTTCTGGGCACGCGCCACAGTGGTCTGTGGAAGAGCAGTGACGGCGCGGTGAACTGGAACAAGGTCGACAGCTTCCCTGCCGATGTCCTGAAGTTGTCGCCTGAAGAAGCCAAGTTGCCCGCCTGGAGTGGCGGCGGTCGCAGCAGCATCGTGTTCGTGGTCTTCGATCCGGCTAGCGGTGCAAAGGGCAAGGCCAGCCAGACACTGTTCGCGGGCGTGTCGGTGATGGGCAAGCCCAGCCTGTACCGCAGCGACGACGGTGGCGGTACCTGGAAGGTCGTTCCCAAGCAGCCCACCCAGTACCGGCCCAACCACGCAGTCCTGGCCTCCGATGGGAATCTCTTCATCACCTACGGCACGGATCCCGGCCCCATGCAGATGATGGATGGCGGCGTGTGGAAGCTCGATATCAAGAGCGGGGCCTGGACCGACATCACTCCGGACAAGCCAGGCAAGGAGCGCAAGTTCGGCTACGCCGCCGTATCTGTCGACGCGAAGAATCCCAAGGTCGTGATTGCCAGCTCCTTCTATCGCCCCAAGGGCGAGGACGTCTTCCGCAGCACCGACGGCGGCGCCACCTGGAAGCCCGTATTCGGCAGCGGCGGCGTTATGGACTACAGCCTGGCACCGTATGTCCGCGACACCGACATCCACTGGCTTTTCGACGTTGAAATAGATCCCTCGAATTCCGATCACGCCATGTTCACCACCGGCTACGGCGGCTGGGAGACATACGACCTGACCAATCTCGACAAGAATCTTCCCACCCACTGGTCCGTCATGAGCCCCGGCATCGAGGAGACCGTGGCCCTGGCCTTGTACAGTCCCAGTAAAGGTGCCCCGGTGGTCACCGCCGTCGGCGATTACTCCGGTTTCGTCCACTGGGATCTCGACAAACCTGCGCCCGACGGCAACCCCAAGCCGCCGTTCTTGGGCAACACCCATGACGTCAGCGGTGGCGAACTGAATCCAGACGTTATTGTGCGCATCGGCCGCCCGCGCCCAGGCAGCAAGAATCTGGGCTACTCCCTGGACGGTGGAAAGACCTGGCATGAACCCGCTTCGGTGCCTGATGCCAAGGCCACCGAGGGACACATCGCCGTCTCATCCGACGGTGAAACCTGGGTGTGGGCGCCTCGCCACAATGTCCCCTATGTCACCACGGACAAGGGTGCGACCTGGACAGCCTGCGCGGGCGCGCCCATGGACACTCGCGTGATTGCCGACCGCGTGAACCCCAAGCGCTTCTATGGCATCGCGCTTTTCGAGGGCAAGCTGTTCGAGAGCGTCGATGGCGCGGCTCACTTCACGGAACGGCCCCTGGTGCTATCGGATGGCTTGCCCAAGCGGGGTGGCAATGGCGCCGACAATCGCAGCGATCGCGGCGACGATCGAGGTGGCCAGGATCGTATCTACGCCACCCCGGGCCGCGAGGGAGATCTCTGGTTGGCTGCCTTCAACGGCCTCTACCACTCGGGCGCCAAGGGCTTTGATCGCATGCCGGCCGTGGAAGAGATCCACGCCTTCGGCTTTGGCAAGGCAGCTCCCAAGGCCAAGATTGCCGCCCTCTATCTGGTGGGCACCGTGCACGGACAGCGCGGCTTCTTCCGTTCCACCGACAGTGGCGCCACCTGGGTGCGCATCAACGACGATCAGCACCAGTGGGGCCTGGTCCTGCACATCACGGGAGATCCCAAAAAGTTCGGCCGCGTCTACGTGGGCACCCACGGACGCGGCACGTTCTACGGAGATCCGGTCCGCAAGTAGTTGCCGTTTGCGCAATTGCTGATGCCGAAAACAAAACGAGCGAGCCCGGCACTGCCAAGCTCGCTCGAATCAATCGTCAAATGCTGGGATTAGTAGAATCCAATATTGGAGAGGGTGATATCCACCGCGTGGGTGGCGCCATCATTGAACCAGTCAAAGCTGAAGAAGAAACTCGCGATGCCCGGTCCTGGAACGGACCCGCATAGAAGCTTGTTCTTGAAGCATGCCCAAGGTATTTTGACCGTTTGCGCTCCGGCGGTGAGAACGGCAGAATAATCAGCGCTATTACCGTTGGCCAAACTTATGCCTATATCAAGATGATTGCCGGTGGGGAGTGTCGTCACGTTGATGTCAAGCGTGAGGCCGGTTTGCCCTGTTCCGTCGATCATTTGGCATCCGGCACCAGCATCGGGGTACGTTGTCTGCAGATTGGCCCCCCATCCGGCATTGCCATCCATGGGTGCTGCTGTGCTACTGCCCAAATACGAGCCCGCGATGTGCATTGAGTTGGTGGCACAGGCCATCGTCAGAGTGCAGGGGGTGGTGGTATTGTTGCACCACGGTTGATAGAAATATCCGGATGAGGTGTAATCGCTTGCCCAGAGACCCATGTTGCAATTGGCATCGAGGGCAAACATCGGCGGATTCGGCTTGCAAGCGTTTCCCACAACTACGCCCGCGTCCGTGGTGCAGGCGGAATACGAGGTCGCAGCAGGGCATGTGACGGTGATCGCGCCCCCTGCGCTGCTCGTTCCACCCGCTGACGTATTGCCGCCCGTTTGGCTCGTGGTGCCGCCGACTCCAGCACCGCCGGAGTCAGAACCGCCGACCGCTGTACCGCCGGAGCTCGAACCGCCGACTCCAGCACCGCCGGAGCTCGAACCGCCGACTCCGGCGCCGCCCACGCCGACTCCTGCGTCGACGGCACTCGAGCCGCCGACTCCAGCACCGCCGGCACTCGAGCCGCCAACTCCAGCACCGCCGGCACTCGAGCCGCCAACTCCAGCACCGCCGGAGCTGGAACCGCCGACTCCAGCACCGCCGGCGCTCGAACCGCCGACTCCAGCACCGCCGGCGCTAGAGCTGCCGACGCCAGCGCCGCCAGCAGCCGTCGTGCCTGCGCTGGGGACTCCGCCGGTTTGAGCCGAGCTCGTGGCCGTGGTCCCACCCGTCTTGGTCGAACCGCCCGTGGCCACGGCGCCGCCAGAGCCTGCGTTGTCGCTCTTTGGCATGCAGGCGGCTGTCCAAAGGCCAGCCAGTAAAGCGAGACCCACAACCCGTGTGCTCTTGTGGTTGGAAGCTTTCATCTGTTATCTCCTCTCGATCTGCTTGGCGACGGACAACATCAAGCGCTGTCGTCCGTCGCTATTACGCGAGCCCACCAGAGTCAAGAGCTGGCGCGGTCCCGCAGCGCGCAGAGTTTCCCTGATTTGACCGGGTGCAGGCAAGAGAATAGTTTGCTGGAGGAAGGCTCCAAGTTGCCTCGGGTCTTTCGCCATGACTATGCTCACCGCGGCTTTCATGAAACTTCGAAAACATTTCCTCTGGTTGCTCTTGGGCAGCTTGCTCGTCCCGTCCGTCGCGGTGGGCGAGAATCCGCTGGTCGCGAACATCTTCACCGCCGATCCCTCGGGCCGGGTTTTTGATGGACGGCTCTACGTCTATGCCTCGCACGATCTGGCGGATGCCACCTACTGGGACATGGTGGATTGGCGTCTGCTCTCCACCGCGGACCTGGTCCAATGGAAAGACCATGGCTCGATCTTTCGCGTGAAGGACTTCGCATGGGCGACCCGCTGGGCCTGGGCACCGGATTGCGTCAAGGCGAACGGCAAGTATTTCCTTTTCTTGCCGGTGGACCGCACGAAGATCGGCGTGGCGGTTGGCGATAAGCCGGAAGGGCCGTTCAAGGATGCCATCGGGAAGCCGCTCGTCGACGGCACCTCGACGACCAAGGCGGGGCCGGAGCCGATTGATCCCGCCGTGCTTCAGGACGATGACGGCCAATCCTATCTGTATTTTGGTTGTCGTCAGCCCATGGTTGTGAGGCTTCGTCCCTCGCTCACCGAGCTGGACGGCGAACTTCACACCGTGTCTTTTCTGAACGCGCAAGGGAAGCCGGTTCCGCTGGCGGCGCCAGGCAAGGACCCGATTTTGCCCGAAGGCTACGGCGAAGCCCCCTTCGTCTTCAAACGCGCGGGAAGATACTACTTCGTGTACTCCGATGGCTGGGCGCCAACCGCCACGCAGGTCTATGCCATCGGCGAACACCCGATGGGACCGTTCACTTATGCCGGCAAGGTGATGGAGCACGCCGCGAGCGTCACGCAACACGGCTCGGTCGTCCAGTTCAAGGGCAAATGGTACGTGCTCTATCACACGAGCGAACTCTCGAACGGAAACTCTTTCCGCCGCTCGGTGTGCATTGACGAGTTGACCTTCGACGCGAATGGCCGGATCAACACCGTCACGCCGACCAAGAACGGCCCCTTGCCCGCAGCCGCTGGCAAGGGTTCCAAGTAAGCATGATTCTTCGTCAGAGGGGCCAGGTTCGTAGTATTGCAGGCCGATGAATCTCACTGCCGATTGCCTATCGCCCACCGCCTTTTTCGCGAGCGCTTGCCTCGCACTTCTCGCAAGTTCCTGCCTCACCCCTCCTGCCGCTAGAGGGATCGGCAAGCCTTCGGACCCACTACGAACGACACCCGCGCCCAGTTTTGGCGACTTCACGCGCACGTCCCCTGAGCTTTTCGCGAAGCTGCGCCTGGGCTGGAACCTCGGCAACAGTCTGGACGTGCCCAACGGCGAGACGGCGTGGGGCAATCCGATGGCGACACCCGAGCTTTTCGTCGCGGTTGCCAAGGCGGGCTTCAACCTGGTGCGCATTCCCGTCACCTGGGCGCAGCACCTGGGGCCAGCACCGAGCTATGTCATCGATCCGGACTGGCTCGCGCGGGTGGAAGAGGTCGTCGGCTACGCGCGCTCGGCTGGACTTTACTCCATTATCAATTCGCACCACGAAGGCGGTTGGCTGTCGCTCAAAGACGCCAATGGCAATACCACCCAGGAAAACAATGCCCTGGTGCGGGCGCAGTTCGTAGCGGTGTGGACGCAGATCGCCAAGTACTTTGCCAATCAGGGCGAAGAGCTGATGTTTGAGTCCGTGAACGAAGTCCACGACGGCTATGGCAAGGCCGATCCTCGTCATATCGAAATCGTCAATGACCTCGATCAGGCCTTTGTGAATCTGGTGCGGGCAAGTGGCGGCAACAATGGCAAGCGCCACTTGATCGTCCCCGGCTACAACACGAACATCGATGAAACGCTCAAGGGCTTCAAGCTACCGACCGACTCGGCGAAGAACCGGTTGATTTTGTCGGTTCACTGCTATGACCCCTACCTGTACGCGCTCATGGGCCAGACGCATACCTGGGGTCGTGCTTCGCCGAACAGGGATGATTGGGGTCAGGAGGACTACATCGTGGCTCAATTCGACAAGCTCAAATCGCGCTACGTCGATCAAGGGGTCCCGGTGCTTATCGGTGAATATGGCGCTGTCCAACAGGATGGCTACGAGGACTATCGACGCTACTACATGGAATACGTGACCAAAGCCGCGGTCGATCGCGGGCTTGTCCCCGTGTATTGGGACAATGGCGATCGAGGAGGCAAGGGCTTCGCACTCATCGACCGCGGCAGCAACAGCGTGGTTCAGCCGAAAGTGGTGGAGGCAATGCTGAGAGCTGCCACGAGCTCGTACTCGCTCAAGGACATTGCGCTGCCGGCGCCCGCGAAGTGACGGGAGGGAGTCGCGAACATCGCTCTTCTGCCTCCGCGCCTTCGTGCCGGCGTGCCATCAATGAGTCGACCGTCTACGGAGCGGTGTCGGGCTGAGGACTGAGCACGAGGAGCCCAACGCTGTAGGTGTTCTGCGGAAAAGTCACCGACCAGGCCCCATCCTTGCCAGAAACCGTAGTCTCGTAGTAACAAAGCTCGCTCGCGCGCCGGAGTCCTTCCCATTGCGATGGCGTGGGCTGCGGCGGTCTGCCCATTTGAGCGAAGGCGTAGTAAGCATTCGAGTGCGTGTAATCGACGAGATAATGGCGCACGCGAAGTTTGCCAGAAGCAAATGGGAGATTGCTGAATTGCACGGACACCAGGCTTGAAGCAAGAGAGTCGCCCTGTCCGCCATCCACGTGGTTGTAGACCAACAACTGCAGAGCTTTTCCATCAGCGGCCAGCGTGGCGACGGCGTTAACCCCATCGCCGGTGCGGCCTCCGCTTGTGGCTACGCGCGTCTCGCCCATCATGTGCAACAAGCGAAACGCATTGAAGGCGGGCTTTGCCACGTCGTAGGAATCGGGATACCGGGGATCGCCCTTGAGCATGAGGCCGTAGTTTCCCTCGCGAAAGGCAAGCTTGTCTCCACTGTCGAACTCTTCGTACAGGTCGGATATCGTCCAGTAGGCGAATCCGCCGGGCGGCGCAACCCCGCTGTCAGTGCCGATCAAGTGAATCGTCTTTGCGACGAAGCTTGCACTGATTTCCGTGTCGCGGGCGGGGGCGCCAGAGTAAGAAGCGCCCCATTCCGTTACAAAGACATCGCCGGTGAAGTCAACTTGCTTGACCGTGGCCACCATCGCTTGGTGGAAAGTCCATGTTGGAAGCGAAAGCGCGACGGTTGCATCGTCGGTCTGTCCGTAGGTGTGATAAGTCACGAAGTCGAGCTTGCGACTGTGCTTGCGGCAATAGTCCACCAGATTGGTAATGCCAGCGGCCGAGCCTCCGCCGGACTCTGCGGGCCCGCCCACTTTGATGTCTGGGTCGCCGCGAACCAGGCCCTGCACAGTGTAGTCGTACAGTTCGTTGTAGCCGGCCATTCCCAGGGAGTACATCCAGGAAGATTCATTCCAGATCTCGAAGTACCAATGCTCTCTCACCTCTTGGATACCGTAGCGCTGTTCCAGGTGTTGCACCAAGGCCGCCATGAAATCCATCCAGCGCCGCCAATCCTTGGGCGGACTGATGTTGGCGGGCGCATGGTTGTACCAATGTAAGGTCCTTGCGGGATTCGACGCGAGCGGCGGAGGCGTGAAGCCAATCTCCACGAACGGCCGCATGCCGGCGGCGATGATTGCATCGTACACCTTGTCGAGGCGCGCCCAGTTGTACACGGGCTTGTCGCCTACCTCGGTGTAGGCGCCGATGTCGCTGTCTAGAATGCCGTGAAACCGCACGTATTGGAAGCCGGCTAGCTGGTGACCCTTTCGCAAGGCGCCCTGGATATTGCGGCCCCAGGCGGTCTCAAGAACTGTGTTGGCATGATCGGCGGCCACCATCTTCTCGTAAAATCGATTCCATGCCGGGCCTATTTGTTTCGCATCGACGCTGATGCGATAGGCGGGTTCCCCGGCAGCCTTCCAGGGCGGGCTGTCCGAACAACGCACACGCTCGGGGTTCGACGAACCGTTCGCCGCGACGACCTGCGATGGGTCCGCAGCAAGAGCCGTTGGTTGTCCCGACGAAGATGGAGTTCTTGCACTATCGCAAGTAACGTACGCGGCTGCCTTGGGACCAACACAGGTACACAAGATGCCCGAAGAATTCGTGCACTCTAGGCCCGAAACTGTGCAACTCGCGCCAGCATTACATTGAACGATGCCTGCAGAGTGAGTGTCGGAGTCGCGCAGCTGAGCGAGCGCCTCCACTCCAGACCCCGTGGGTGGGCGCAGGCAACCGCCCAACAAAAGCGACAGAAGCACTGGATATATCGTTGAATTGCTCATGGTGAATACAAAACGAGCGAGCCCAGCAAAGCCAAGCTCGCTCGAAGCAATCGTCAAATGCCGGGTTTAGTAGAATCCAAAATTGGAGATCGTGACGTCCACTGCGTGGGTGGCGCCATCATTGAACCAGTCAAAGTAGAGGAAGAAACTCGCGATGCCCGGTCCGGGAATGGACCCGCACAGCAGTTTGTTCTTGAAGCTGCCCCAAGGTATCTTAACAGTTTGTGCGCCGGGGGTGAGAACGGCCGTACCAGCGGCACTATTATCGCCACTATTACCATTGGCCAAACTTACACCTACGTACAAATGATTGCCGGCAGGGAGTGTCGTTACATTCACATCCAGCGTCAGGCCGGTTAGCCCTGATCCGTCGATCATTTGGCATCCAGGACCAGCATCGGAGGAGTTCACTTGCAGATTCGCCCCAAATCCGGCATTGCCATCCATGGGTGCTGCTGTGCTACTGCCCAAATACGAGCCCGCGATCCGTATTGAGTTAGCGGCGCAGGTCATTGTCAGAGTGCAGGGAGTGGTGGCATTGTTGCACCACGCTGGATAGAAGTATCCGGATGATATGCCATCGCCCGACCAGAGACCAATGGTGCAATTGGCATCGACGGCAAATATCAGCGGATTTGGCGCGCACGCGTTCCCGGTAACCACGCCCGCGTCCGTGGTGCAGGCAGGATACGAGGCCGCAGTGGATCCGGCGCTCGACCCACCTGCGGTGGTCACTCCACCTGCGGTGGTCACTCCACCTGCGGTGGTCACTCCACCTGCGCTGGTCACTCCACCCGCGCTGGTCACTCCACCCACTGGGCTGCCGGCCGTGGCTCCAGCAGTCGGGTTGTTGTTGCTTGAGCTTACACAGGCCCCGGTCAAGCTTGCCGCCAGTGCGCCCAAGAGTCCGAGATGGGTGGCCGTGCGCAGGAAACTATTGTTCTGCTGATTTGCTCTATGCATGCGTTGTCTCCGAATTGGATATTTCACAGTTGGGAATCGGGTGCAGTCTTCCTGGAAATGCATCCACCCCGTCTGCGGCCGGACACCGCGAGCCATCGTGGCGTCCTAATGCGGCAAAAATGGTATGGCAGCTGCATTGACTTTGTCAACGACTCATTTGGTTTGGCCTAGATCAGCGACGCTGGCAAGGCACGGTTACTGTGGGTCAGGCGCTGAGCAGCCGTCATCTCCCGGCGGGGCGCGGCGGCAACCCGGGCACCGCCTGGCTGGTCGGGTCGACGGCCGCCTGGGCCAGACCCGTGCCGCTCGCTGTTAGCGCAATGGCCCGTGGAGTCCTTGTGCTCCACACCCATACGGCAAGCTTCCCGCCTTTCATGACGATGGACGTTGGCCCGACGATGCTGCCAGGGCCACTCAATCCCAGCGCTATGTTGCTTGTATCGGTCGGAACCACAGTTCCATTCGCATCGACGACATCTACGAAGACGAGACGCGCGTCGCTCGCATCGGCGAGTAGCGCTGTACCTACACGGCTCCGCCAATCAAGTGAAACCATGTCTATCTCCGAATGACTTCGTAATAGCCGCTGGCATTCTTCGGCGAGAGCGGAATCGTCAGTTCACCGCGCTTCAATGCGGTGGGCAGGGGCTTGCCCGGTTTTCCCGAAGCATCCAGGGTTCTCGCGGTGAACGTTCCCTTACCCACCACCTTCAATGTCACGGTCCCTTTCACCCATTGCTCCATCACCGGCGCTTGGCCCGGATTCTTCAAGGCGGTTCGGGTGGCGTTCCACACCTGCTCAGAGTTTTCCTCCTTCGTGGCCGCGAAAATCACAAAACGCGCGGATTGCGCCAGCGGCTTGCCGTCCAGGCTGATTGCCAAGACGCCGGCCCAGGGGTTCCTCGGGTCCGCCTTCAAGGTCAGGTCGGAGGCTCTCACTTTCCCCGTCCCTACCGTCCCCACGAACCCCTGCACGCAAGGCGCATCCACCTTCAGCAATCCCCTGCCGTAGTCCAGCGCCAATTCACCGGTGGAAGAGATGATTTTCTTGCCCGCCTCGTCGAAAAGGGCAGTCACCTGATCCAACACGGGCAGGGGCTGTTCGACCTTGCCGGTGAATTGCTTGCGGACCGCGGTCGCATAGGGAAGCCAGGGATGGTCCGCCAGCCAGGAGCTGGCGCTTCCGGGAGCCAAGACCCTCTTGTCCGACAAAGGTTCCACCACAGTCACGTCGGACGCCTTCAATAAGCCCTTTCGGAATATGTACGCGGCCGCCTGGTACATGACTTCATTGGCGGGACGCGTGTTGATGCTGAGACTCGAAAGCTTCACCGATCCGGGCAGGTCAGGGGTGAAGTCGAACTGAAGCATGCCGCCCCAGTCCTGGAGCGAGCCGTAGCAGGCCATCAGGACCGGGCCTTCTAGGCGGTACTCGTTGGGGACGCAATCGTTCCACTCGGTCACTACTGTGGCCTTGTCCAAGACCGCGGCGGAAGCGACGTGGAAAACCAGCGTATCCTTGAACGGGCTCAGCAACTGAGAGGTGTTGTCGAAAGGCGCATAGTCGGTGCCCCCGTTCGCGTCGACCCTCCAGATCAGGTCCCAATAAGCGTGGGTGTCGATGTGGTCCATTTTGGCGTTGGCGCGCAGGTCAGCAAGGAGCGGAAGCCCCTGGTTGCTCATGGTGAAAAGCGATTTTGCGCCCAATGACCGGAGGTACTGTCGCATGTCCTCGTTGGTGGCTTCCGTGGTCGCTGCCAAAAAGCGCATGCTCTGTTCCGCGTTTTCCAGGTTGCGAACCGGCTTGAGGGATTGCCTGCTCCAGTCCCAGGCGAAACGGGTGATCTTGCCTTTGCCGCCCCAAGCCTGGTAGAGCCTCTGCAGCTCAGCCTCGAAGGCCGGGGGAAAATCCTCGAGTCCGTAACCGGTGAAGATCGAGGACTCGTTCACGAGTTCGGTGCCCACAAAGAAGGGATCCTCGGCCAAGGACTTCCCGGTGTAGGGGTTCTTGTGGGTGAGCAGCGTCTTGGCGTATTTCTTGTTCAACTCGATGACCCGTCGGGAAAAGTGCGCCACGCCTTTGGCCCCATTCCCCAGCAGGGCAAAATCAGCCACACCGTCGCCTTCCCGGAATTTGCGGTGCACCAGGAGGTCTGGGTACACGTAGATGCCGTTCTTCTTCAGGGCGGCGAGCAGGTAATCCAGTTTGTCCAGGGAATCCTCGGACAAGGTCTGGGTGTTCTCGGCCTTGGGATCGAACATATTGGGGGTGGCCCAGGGCGCATCCATGTGATGCAGGCGAACGAGGTTGATGCCCAATCGGGCCATGCGTTTGGCCAAGGCGTCCGCCTTTTCGTGGGAAAGGAACGCATTGCCGGCCACCAGGTCGGTGCCCCAAAAACGCACGGGCGTACCGTCGGCAAAGACGTATCGGCCCCCCTGCACGGTTGTGAACCCGTGGCTCCCGGCGGGGGTTTCGTTAAGCGACGAAAGGTCCAGGGCCGTAGCGTCCGCGTTTTGCGCCGGCACAAAGGCCTGCCAATCGCTTTGGTCGGTTCTTTGCTCCGAAACGAGCTTGGCCGTCAGGCGTTTTCCCGAGGCGTCCAGCAGGTTGACGGCCAGGTCGTCGAACCAAGCCCGGCCCGTGCAATGGGGCAACCCTGCGCCCACCTCGGCCCGGACAGCCCCTACGGGGACTGGATATTCCTTTTCGTACCTCGTCCAGGGCGTCGTGCCGTCGATCGTCCCCACGCCGCCCTGCCAACCGCCCACCTGCTGATTGTTGGCGTCCCTAAAGTCCACACTGAACCGTGTGGCCATGAAGGGCTCGTTGCCTTTCTTCACGTCCTCGGTCCTGATCCAGCCGGACAGCACCAAGGTGGCGGCGCTTTGTCCCTTGAAGTCCACCGTTTGGGTCGAGACGTTCCATTCCGGCTTGGTATTTTCGAGGAAGAGGCAATGGATGGATTCGCGGCCCGGCGAGGCCAGACTGAAAGCGGACCAATCGGTTGAAACGATGTCCTCGAAACCCGCATTCAGAAGCCAGTTGTCGGTCGGGGTCTGCGAAGGACCTCTTGATTTTGGGTGGGTGGCGACGGTTCCCGCGGGTAGGGGCCTCGAATCAAAATCGTATACAAACAATTTCACCCGGTCGAACCAGACCTTGCCGACGGCGTTGCCGAGGTCCAGCGAAATCACCACGGTCGCCGCTCCGGCGGGTACCGCATAATGATGGGCATAGCTCTTCCAGTCGGTGGTGCCGACCACGCGGCCCGGATCTTCGGGCCAGCCGCCGACTTGGGTCCCCTTTTCATCGAAGAAGGTCACGTTCATGCGGGCCACTTCCCAGTCCTTGGCACCCGGCTTCACTTCCTGGGACTTCATGCCAAAGGAGACTTCCACCACCGGAGGCGCCGGCTTCGGAAGCGCGATGGATTGCTTATAAAAGGACCATCGGGCTTGTTGGTTCACCAGCACAGCGGCCCGACCGCCCTCGCGGCCTTGTTCCACGAACAGGGCATCGCCCGTCCAGGCTTGTCGAGAAACAAAATCGCCGTTCCTCACCCAGTTGAGATCAGCATCAGCGGCAAAGAGAGTCTGGGGAAAGAGCAACGGCAGAAGCAACATCCAAGGGGTTCGGGAACGCATAGGGTAGCCTCCACGACGATCGGTTTGGGGGGTCACAATACCTTCTATCTGGGCATTGACAACGTGTAGCCGCGCGGCTACACTGTTTTAGTGATTGAGGTCCGCAAGACTGACCTGTTTGCGCATTGGCTCGATGACCTGCGTGACCCCAGAGGTAGAGCGCGAGTCCAAGTCAGGATCGAACGGCTGGCAGCCGGAGACCCGGGGGATGTCAAACCAGTTGGTGAAGGTGTCTCGGAGTTGCGAGTTGACTATGGCCCTGGCTATCGGGTGTATTTCAAGAAGCACGGACGAGAACTGATCATCCTTTTGGCTGGTGGAGAGAAAAACACTCAAGCCAAAGACATCAAAGCGGCCTTACGGCTTGCACGGAACCTTCAGGAGTAGGCACAATGGCCAAAACCACCACAACGCGCTATGATGTTACTGAACACCTCAGGACCCCTGACGAAATGGCAGCCTATCTCGAAGCCTGCCTTGAAGAAGCTGACGGGGACGCCGCGTTTATTGCCAAGGCACTTGGCGACATTGCTCGTGCCAGGGGCATGGCGCAGGTCGCGCGAGATGCTGGTCTATCGCGCGAAAGCCTTTACAAGGCGCTTTCCGGTGAGCGCAGTCCTGGCTTCGACACAATTCTCAAGGTCATTGACGCTCTAGGGTTGAAGCTGCATGCGGGAGCCAGTCATAGCTGACTGATCGCTGTTCAAGGCAGCGCAGCCCGAACAGCTACCGCCCGGGTCGTGATCGGGACACTCATTGACGACAGCCCCTTGGCGCGCGCGGTGAGTTTGAGCGTGCCCGGCTCCTTCGAGGATTGCACGATGATCTGGGCCAGGCCATTGAAGACGCTGCGGCTCCAAGCCACCTTTGCGGGGTTATCCTGCAGGCGCAATGCCACGCCCTTGTTGAGGCCGGCCACCGGGCCGTAATTCGCCAGGGTGACCGCGAGGACGTTTTCACCGGCGCGCAGCAGCTTCTTCACGTCGTAGACCGAGGCGGCGCGAGAATCGCCCGCGCCGCCGATCCTCTGGCCATTGAGGAAGACCGCGACGCCGCCATCGATCTTGCCGAACCAAAGTTCAACCACAGGCATGGCCAGATCCTTGGCGGAGACTTGGAAACGCGTGCGAAAGGCCGCCCTGTCGTGCAGCCCGAGCGGACCCTGCTCCTTGTTCACATCGGCACTCTGCCAACCGGAGTCGTCGAATTTCTCAGCGACCTCGGGAATGCTCGCATCGTAGGGATTGATTCCCTTCTTGTAGCGCCAGCCGTTGATGGCAAGCGAACGAGACGCTGCGGTGGGGACAAGCGTGTCAGGCTCGTGGGAGCCTGGGTCGCCGTTGCCCACGCCAAGAATGCGGCCAGGGCCTTCCAGTTCGAAGCTGATAGGATGGTTCGCCACCGGGACGACGCGGCCCTGTTCGTCGACTACCGCCACAGTGATGATGGAGACATCCTCGCCGTCGGCATCAATCTCCGTCCGGCCCGGGTGCAGTTGCACGGCCGCAGGTGCGCCGGTGGTCTCGATCCTTTCCTCGGCGACGACCTTGCCGGCCTTGCTGCCCTTGGCGGACAGTATGCCGGGCGCGTATTTCACCTTCCATTTGAGCTGCGAGTCGCGCTGCATGGCCTGCTTGCCAAGGCTCTGGCCATTGAGAAAGAGTTCGACCTCGTCGCAATTGCTCAGCGCGCGGACGTCGATTATCTGCCCTTCTTTGCCGGGCCAATTCCAATGCGGAAGCAGGTGCAACACCGGCGTGTCCTGCCACCACGAGCGGTAGTACCAGAAATTGTCTTTGGCGAACCCACAGGTATCAAAAATACCGAAATGCGAATTGATGCACGGCCAGTCGTAGGGCGTCGGCTCGCCCCGGTAGTCGAAGCCCGTCCACACAAATCCGCCCGACAGCCAGGGGCGGGCGTCGTAGAAGGTCCACCAGGCCTGCGCGCTGTTGGCCCACTCCGGGGCATTGTCATCGTAGGCGCTGACGTAGCCACGCACGGGATCGTTGGCGTAGATGCCGCGCGTGCCCACTGTGCTGCCCTGCTCGGTGCCAAGGTTGGGCTGATGCGGATGGGCCGCATGGTAGGCGTCGGCATCTTGACCAATGTGGTAGTTCCAGCCGCGCACCTCAATGACCTCATTGATGCCGGAGAATTCATTGCCCACCGGCGCCGCGTAGGTCAGCGGACGGGTGGGATCGAGACGACGGATCGCGGCCTGCATGGCTGCGGCCACTCGCTTGCCCGCGGGCGTGCCCTGCGCGCTCCACTCCTCGTTGGCAAGCGACCAGATGAAGACGCTGGGGTGATTGCGGTCGCGTTTGACGAGGCTTTCAAGACTGTCGGTATTGGCGGCGTCACTGCCCAGCAGGCGGTTTTCGTCCATCACCAACATGCCCAGCCTGTCGCAGGCTTCGAGCAGCTCGGGCGTCGGCGGATTGTGCGAGGTGCGATAGGCATTGCTGCCCATCTCCTTGAGCCGGGCAATGCGGAAATACTGAAGCTGGTCGGGCATGGCCGCGCCCACGCCCGCGTGGTCCTGATGGTTGCAAGTGCCCTTAATGACGTAAGGCTTGCCGTTGAGCAAGAATCCCTTTTGCGCATCGAAAGCCACCGTCCGGATGCCAAAAGGCGTCTCGATGCGGTCTATCGTCTTCCCACCTTCAATGACGGTGGTCACAAGCTTGTAGAGTTTCGGCGTCTCAGGCGACCATAGCTCAGGCTTGTCGACCGTGCCATTGTAGCGTAGCGTGGTGGTCGCCGCTCCGGAGACGCGCGTAGTTTTTTTCCCGTGCGCACGCACCTTGCCGTCGGGCGCGAGCACTTGCCACTCAACCACCACAGAAGCCGGCGCGGGCTGTGCATTGCGCAGCTCGGTTTGTACCTGCACTCTGGCCGAGGCGGCCGGCATGTTGTTCGCGAAACTGCTCGTGACGAAGATACCGTCGGGCGCGATGGCGACCGGCGCGGTCTTCACCAGCCAGACATGGCGATAGATGCCCGCGCCTTCATAGAACCATCCTTCGGTCTGTGTCGCATCCACGCGAACGGCAACCAGGTTTCTTTCACCGAAATTCGCCACGTCGGTAATGTCGTAGCGGAAGCTGGTGTAACCGCTGCCGTGATGGCCAACAAACCAGCCGTTCACGAAAACCGTGCAGTCGCGAAAGACGCCATCGAATTCCAGCCAAACCCGACGGTTGCCATCTTCCTTTGCAAGATTGAACGTGCGCCGATACCAACTGACGCTGTTCTGCGGAAAGGCGGTGCCCAGCGCCTTGAATCCGTGCGAGCCGTCGGCCTTGGCGTCGAAGGGAAGTTCGATGGCCCAGTCGTGGGGCAACTGGACCTGGCGCCAGCTCGCGTCGCTGTAGTCCATACTGGCCGGACCATAGCTCGCGCCGGCTTTTGCCAGGCCCTGGCCGATGCCCCAATCATTGCCGAGATGGAATTTCCAGCCGAAATCCATCAACAGACGCTCACGCGAAGCTGATGGATTCGCGGAATTGGCGACACCAGGAATGGCGAGGAGAACAAATGCAAAGATGTACTGGAGACGTTTCATCGTTTTACTCCCCCAGGAATCTGCGCCTTTGCCTTCCTCCCGCGGTAGGCCAGCCAGAGCATCACGGCGCCGAAGGCGATTTGCACCAGGCCCCAAGAGAAATTGATGTTCAGACCGAGGGAGTGGCTTTGGTAGATCGCCGGGTTGGAAAACAGGCCAAAGAGGGCGAGGATTGCGCCAAAGACGACAAACAGGAGACCGATGGGAATTCTGACGTCGAGGTGCATGGCGGTTACCAGAATAGAAGGTTGAGAACAACGGCGAGCGCCAGCACGATGCTGCCGAGCAGGGCCGGGCGCTGCCACCAGCGGGCATCGCGTTCCTTGATCTTGGAGGTGAGGGAATAGACCAACCCGCCCAGCTCCTCGTCGGTTTTCTTCTGGCGGGTGAGAAGTGAAATGAGGATGGTCGCGATAAAGCAAGTCGACCAGGCGAAGATCGCGGTCCAGAAGTTTTGCGCCATTTCGCTCGGGTAGACGTGAACAGCCCCCAGCCAGCCGCCCTTGATGCCAGCCGTGGCTCCGTGGGGCAGGGAAAGTCCGTGATGGATGGCGGCGGCCACTGTCCCCGATATCAGGCCGAAAAACGCGCCGTGGCCGGTGGTGCGCTTCCAGAACATGCCCAGCAGGAAGGTGGCGAACAGAGGCGCGTTCACGAAGGCAAACACAAGCTGCAGGATGTCCATGATGTTGTTGAAGGACGCCGCCGCATAGGCCGCCGCCATGGAAGCGAGAATGCCGACCACGGTTGTCCAGCGCCCCACCGCCAGATAGTGCGCGTCGCTGCCGTCCTTCTTGATATAGCCCTGGTACAGGTCGTAGGTGAAGACCGTGTTGAAGGCCGTCACATTGCCGGCCATGCCGCTCATGAACGAAGCCATCAAGGCCGTGAGGCCCAGCCCGAGCATGCCGGTGGGAAAGTAGTGGGCCAGCATGGTGGGAACCACCATGTCGTAGTCCAGCCCGCCGTTCTTCGACGGAAGATGAAAGTTGCCGCCCGCGCTGTGCAGAGCGATGGCGATGAGGCCGGGCAGGATCACGAGCGCGGGGAAGAACATCTTGGGCACCGCCGCGAGAATCGGCGTCCGCCGGGCCGCGCCCATGTCCTTGGCAGCCATCGCCCGTTGCACGACGAGAAAGTCGGTGCACCAATAGCCGAAGGAGAGAACGAATCCGAGCCCCATGGCCAGACCGAACCATTCCACTCCCATGGGATTGGTCGCGGCCGAGCCGGTGTGGGACCACGAATGGGTCCAGGTGTCGGGGGCGAATCCCGCGTTGATGGCTGGCTTGACCAGTTTGGCCACCAAGCCGTCCCAGCCACCTACGTCCTTGAGTCCGAGCAACACCAGGGGCAGAAAGCCGAAGACGATCAGGAAGAACTGCAGCACCTCATTGTAGATGGCCGACGTCAGGCCTCCCATGAAGATGTAGGCCAGGACGATGACGCCCGAGACGAGAATGCAGCCGTGGAAGTTCCAGCCCAGGATGGCGTTGAGCAGCTTGGCCAGCGCATACATGGAGATCCCCGACGACATGATGGTCATGCAGGCGAAGGTAAGGGCGTTGAAGCCGCGGGTCTTCTCGTCGAAACGCAGCTTCAGATACTCGGGAACCGAGCGCGCCTTGGAGCCGTAGTAGAACGGCATCATGAAGATGGCGACGAAGACCATGGCCGGGACGGCGCCGATCCAGTAGAAGTGGCTGGTCATCATGCCGTACTTGGCGCCGGAGGCCGCCATGCCCATGACCTCTTGCGCGCCCAGGTTCGCCCCGATGAAGCCCAGGGCGCAAATCCAGGCTGGCAGCGAGCGTCCCGACTCGAAGAAGTCCTTGCTGCCACTGACCGTGCGACGGAGAACGAAGCCTATGCCGAGCACGAACAGGAAGTACGTGACGAGCAAGACGTAGTCGATGCTGTGGAGCTGGATGCTGTGTTGGAGCATGGGTCCTATCCCTTGTGGGCGGCAGTTTGGGGATAGTACGTCAACCTGCCGGCAATGTCCCCATCAACGCGTGCCTTTGAACCGCCCGGCGGTGGACAACACAGACTCCCCGTGATACCCAAGCCCGACCCTTGACGTCGCGGACCCCAAAGACCCACGCGTGCCTGGCGCTGAGCGTGCTGCTGCTGCTTGCTTGCGCAGCCCAGAATAGTCCCGCTTCGCGCCAGGTCTTTCCCCAGGCCAGGCAGCGCATCGACATCGCCCCTGATCTCACCGCTAGGGAGATCGGAAACGGCGCGTTCGTGGTCACGCATTCCTTTCCATGGCCGGCCAACTCGCTGCTCATCGAGATGGCCAATTCTGACTTGGTGATAGTCGGCAGCACGTACACGCCGAAAGCCATGTCATCCCTGCTTGATTGGGCCGACGCGCACTTCGGGCGGCGTCCCATCACCGCCATCAACACCGGCTATCACGTGGACAACCTGGGCGGCAATGCTGCCTTGGTGAAGCGAGGAGTCCCCATCTACGGATCGAAAGAAACCACCGATCTTCTGCAGCGCCGAGGTGAGCGCACACGCAAGATCGTTCTTGATCTCATTGGTGACAAGACGTCGCCTATGTATCAAGCCCACGCGCATATGGTCTTGCTTCCGCCCACGCGGCTTTTTGCGCTTCCCGAAGGGCTGCATCTGAAGTTCGGGAACGAAGAAGTCGTCGTCTTCTGGCCGGGACCGTCGCAGGCGCCGGACAAGGTTGTGGTCTACTTTCCGCAACGGCGTCTGCTTTTTGGCGGGTGCATGATTCTGGGCGGAGACAAAATTGGGAACGTGGCCGACGCTGACATGAGTCAGTGGCCCGACGCGGTTCGCGCAATGGCGAGGTTCCCGGCCGATGTGGTCGTGCCTGGACACGGCGAGCGGCTGGATCCGCAGCTGATCCAGCACACCTTGGACTTGCTGCAACAGTGAGCCGTGCGATCATGGCGTTGCATGCCCGCTGACAACGTCCAGATCTTCGGCACCCGCAAGTGCCATGATACGCGCAAGGCCGAGCGCTTTTTCAAAGAGCGCCGCGTGTCCTTCCAGATGATCGACTTGGCCTGCAGGGGTCCCTCGGCCGGTGAGCTGCGCAAGATCGCCAATGCCGTGGCCGGGGTCGAGAACCTGATCGATCGCCAGGGCAAGCGTTACCTTGAGCGTGGCCTCAAGTACGCGGCGCCGACCGGCCCGCGCATCGAGCAGGCGCTGCTCGACGATCCCCTGCTGCTGCGCACCCCCATCGTGCGTGCCGGCGATCGCGCCACAGTGGGTTTCGTTCCTGAAGTCTGGGCCACCTGGCTGTGACCTTCTGGATCACAATCGCCCGGCGTCGGGCGCACGCGGGCTGGGGTGGATTTCGGCAAACGGTAGATCGAGGACACGGTACAGACGCCAGTCCTGGTAGTCAAAGTGCCACCATTCGTCGGGGTTGACCTTGAATCCCTCTTTCTCCAGAGCCTGGCGCAGAAGCGCGCGCGTACGCCGTTGTTCAACTGTGCCGCCCGGGTAGTCAGCGGCCGCCCGCTCCGACATTTCATCAAAAACGCTGGGCATGGCGACTTCCTTTCCCGTGCGCAGATGGTACAGGCCCACGTCGACCGCGCAGCCGCGGTTGTGTCGCGATCCCTTCTGCGGGTCGGCTACGAACTTGTGCTTGTCAGGCGGGGTCACCTGCCAGAAAGTCTTGGTCACCGACCAGGGACGGTAGCCGTCAAAGACCAGCAGGCCGTAGCCCTGCGCCTTGAGTGCCCGATGCGCGCGCAAGAGAGCCTCGGCAGCCGGTCGCTGCAGAAACGCCCGCGCCTCGGCGTAGAGTTTGTGGCCAGTGAAGTTGTCGCTGGTGGCGTAGCGGATGTCGAGATGGATGCTGGCATCGAGGCACGAAAGCTCGACCAGATCGGGAATGCGAAATTCTCCGGTCTCCGTCGGCTGAGCAGTCGCGGGCAAACACCACAGGCTCGCGATGAGAGCGGCGAGACGACGCACGGCCGGTTGGCTGACTCTTGTCACCACAGAGGACAGAAACCACAGAGTTGGCGCAAGTGCAACTGTCGGCCTGAGACTTGCCTGGCGACACGCCGGCACACATCGGCTACAATCGGTGCCGTCTCCTTCAAGAAGGACCGAACTCGATGCGCAGTCCTCGTGCCGGCAGGATCCGGGTCGTATCCGTCGGGACTGTCAGCCCAGGGGACATTCTGATGCGTGGCCTTGTCGTCGGCTTCCTCGCCTTGGTCTCAAGCTGCGGATTCGACCCGTATGCCGAGGATGGAACACTCCCGGGCGCGACCCCTGGATGGGGAACGCCCGTGCCTGGCGGTCCCGCGGGCCCGGGGACCGCAGCCACCGTGACGGTGAACCCCAACACTACCGTAGGGACGATCGGTGCCGACTTCACCGGGTTCAGCAGCGAAAAGACGCACATCATGAATGGCTCGCTCACCAGCTCCAACACCAATCTGATTGCGCTCTACCAGCTCCTTGGTTCTCCGATGCTGCGGCTGGGAGCCAACGACGTCGAACGTTGTTCCTGGGTTGGCACGGGGACCGCACCTTCGCAGCCAAATGGGCCGCCATTCAACACAAAGGTCACAACCGGCGGAGTCGACCATTTCTGCGACTTTCTGGCCGCGACGGGAAGCAAGGCTATCTATGGCGTCAATTTCCAGGTGGACGACGTGCCCGCCTCCTCCGCAGAGGCGGCCTATGTCATGAGCCAGTGTCCGTCGAGCATCGTCGGAATCGAGATCGGCAATGAGCCCGACAAATTTGGGAGCTGGGAGTCCCAAACAACCGACTACGAGAGCTTCGCAGACGCTATCGTCGCCACACCAGGCGCTCTGTTGGTTGGCCCGGGCTGCACCAGTAAATCTGCCGTATCGTTCAGTGCTCCATTTGCTGACACCATGACGGCGAAATATGGGAGCAAGTTCACTCTTCTGGCGCAGCACTCCTACGTTGCCGCATCCAGTTCGTCGGAATGCTCACTGGCCAACCTCCAGATAACAACGACCCAACTCACCGACATCTTCGATACGATCCAGGCTGCAGCGACAAAGAACCAGCTCCCAGGCTGGCGCATGGATGAAAACAACACCTGCTCCGGTCACGGTCAGCAAGGGTTAAGCGACACCCTCGTCTCGGCTCTCTGGGCGATCGACTATATGTTCGAGGTTGCCAAGCGTGGCGGCAGTGGCGTCAATTTCGAGGGCGATGAGAATGGAATGGATGGAACGGTTCCCTTCTACTATGAGCCGCTCAAGGAGAGCGGTGGCGTCGTGGTGGCGGTACAGTCGGAATACTACGGTATGCTCCTCTTCACCCAAGCCGGCACAGGCTCGATGGTTTCCACGACCGTCACCACCAGTACCCAATACTTCACCGCGTGGGTCCTCAAGGCGGACGGATTTACCAGCGTGGTGCTCAACAACAGGAACGCCTCAAGTGCGGTCAACGCGACCGTGGATCTGGGATCCGCGGTGAGTAGCGCCAGCGCGATCTATTTGCAGGGGACGCCTGCCGGCAGCCTGACGGCACCAGCAGGGTCCGTGACCCTTGCTGGCGCCCAGGTCTCGGTGGCGGGCGATTGGCCCCGCAATGCACCCTACATTCAGACGATTTCGGAAAACACCGTTTCAGTGTATGTCCCAGCCGCGAGCGCAGCGCTCGTCCGCGTCCTGCAGTAGAGGGGCGCGGACCTACAAGCATATCGCTCCTGCATTCATTCGCGCCGTGAATGATAATCATTCACGCCATGAATGATGCAGTATATGTGCCCCGGCTGCTCGCCCCGCTGGTCACGCGAGCCATGAAGACTTCGCCGGTGGTGGTGGTGACCGGGGCTCGCCAGACCGGCAAGAGCACTCTAGTCCAGCGGCTGGCGCCGGACTTGACCTACCTGACCCTCGACGACGTCGAGATTCTGGACCGGGCCCAGCGCGAGCCAGACGCCCTTCTGCAGCCGCCGGGTCTGCTCGTCATCGACGAGATCCAGCGCTCGCCGGATCTCCTGCTGGCGGTCAAGCGAGCCGTGGATGCTCGCCGGCACACAGCGGAGCGGTGCCCAGGCAACCGCGCGCATCGATCGTCGCTCCGTCTTGTGTGGACGCGTCTCCTCCTACGTTTGCGGGATAGGAATCGATCTCAGCTTCGGGTATGCCGAGATCCTGTGCAAGCCGGCTCCAATAGGTGGGGCCCACGGATCGCACGCATGTGCCTGGGATGTTCGCGACCGGGCAGCCGCTCGGGTCCTCTGTCACCGTCAGGCTGCTGCCGTTTGCGAGAAGGAAGGTTAGCTGGTAGGTGATACCCCAGTCTGCGGGGCAATTGTAGGTTCCCGGTGGAAACACCGGCAGTGCTAGCGTCGCCTGGTATGCGTCCTGGGCTTTCGCCACATCGGTCACCGTGACCTGTACGGCAGGCGCGGGATTGGACGGGATCGTGGTTGCCGTACTGAACTGGAGCCCCGTTACCTCATCGACGGCAGGAGGTGTCCCTCCGGCCACGCGTGTGCAATTGCCCGAGCCGCCTGAACCACAGCCAGCCAGCGCGGCGAAGAGAAGAGTGGAGAAAACACAACAACCAGTTCCAGGTCGAATCGAACGAGTCATGGCTGCCTCCGAGTCAAGTGGGCAGGCTATCACCAAGATCGAAGCCAAGTCCGAGTCTGCCCTCTTTCAATCCAGGCCACTTGCATAGTGCGCATAGCATATCGCCGAACCGGGTCGAGAGCATCGCCCTTCTGAAGACGGTTCTTGGGTTGCTGTGTACCTTCCATCACCACTTGGTCCATGAGGGCGGCTGGAGCGTCGCCCGTGGCGAAAACGGCGAATTGGCGTTCGCCGCGCCAGACGGCCGCGCGTTGCCAATCGAGTCGCCGCGGCAGATGGTCGAAGCCGTGCTCGAGTCGCTGCACGAGTGGGCCGCCGACCGCGGGTCGACCTTGGCCCGGACAGCAACCTGCCCCTGTGGGACGCACGCGGCCCGACTACGACTGGGCCGTGGGGGCGCTGCTCAGGGCGGGGTAGCAGCTTAGAGCGTGTCTGAAAAGTTGACGTTTCGTGGAGGCGAGCGATAGCAAAGGCATGAAGCGAGGCAGGTACCCGAGCGACTTGACCGAGAAGCAGTGCCAACGAATCGAACCCCTGTTGCCCGCA
>Ga0265316_10001577_pt1 | contig 24379 bp, 18 predicted proteins | sample 4522metaG_FD_202092 | JGI IMG/M metagenome (GOLD analysis project Ga0265316, IMG submission 202092) | Rhizosphere microbial communities from Carex aquatilis grown in University of Washington, Seatle, WA, United States - 4-5-22 metaG | ecosystem: Host-associated > Plants > Roots > Rhizosphere >... | reverse complement strand
TTCAATTTGTTCGAAGGCCATTAAACGGTGCATCGAAACAGGCAAATCTTTGGTTTCAGTTTGGTCAATAAATCAAATTAACTATGAAGTTCATAACTTTTCAATACAGCCAAGTCATTGGTCAAGGTATATTGTCGACGACTGGAAAATTTATATTGACAAATGGTTAATAGAAAAGATTAAAAATCAAAGAATACATAAACTTCCAAACGAAACAGGTGGAATTTTGATTGGTTCAATCGATAATGATAGGAAAATTATTTATCTAATTGATTCAATATTTTCGCCAGAGGATAGCATTGAGGATGAATCAAGTTATATAAGGGGTATTGATAATTTATTTCAAAATTATCAAGATTATCTTAAAATTACGGACAATCAAATTCTATATTTAGGTGAATGGCACTCACATCCTAAAAGTTGCTCTGCTAAACCAAGTTTGTATGATAAAAAACTATTTTTGTCTTTGATGGAAAAAATGTCGAAACAAGGCTACCCTTTTTTAATGGTCATATTTGCGGATAAAGAAATTACCTTTACTATAAAACTATGAACAACATGAATTTCAAATACTATGATTTGCTTTCTCATTTAGTTCCTGGACTATTTATATATGCTGTTGCAAATCATTACATGAAGTCCGAAATTCCTGATTTGTCTATTGTCCCATTATTAGCTATAGCATTTGTAATAGGCTACTTTAATAACGCAATATCAGCTTGGTTAGAAGGGTTCTATAGGTTCATTATGGGAGGAAACACGGTAAACTGGTTCTTTGATAAGCAAGGTATTTGGAAAATTAGGTTTTTTAGAGGTTCAGAAGTAAAACAGTTGTTAAAAGAAAAGATTGGAAATCAAAGTGCTACAAATTATCAAATTTTTATTGAGGCCATGAAAATCGCTAATTCAAAATCTTCTAGCCGTTTGGAGGATTTGAACGCAAATTATTCTTTTGCAAGAGGGATAGTGACAACAATTTTAATAGTAGGGTCTATGGTTATTTATTTTAATTATACCAATGTTTGGGCATACATTATAATCCCTGTATTATTTGTAGTTTCTCTATTTCGCTGTCATCAAAGAAACGCATACTATGTTCGAGAAGTTTTAAATATGGTGTTGACTAGTTTTGAAAAATAGAATTATTATTATTTCCTTTTTTAGGTTTAATGTTTTATTTATTTAGTGTTATGAGTTACATTATATATTTCAACAAACTAAGAAATGAGCCCGATCGCCTTTATCGATACCGAAATTGAACCCAGTACTGGGAAAATCCTCGATATTGGCTGTATCAAAAGCGATGGAAGTACATTTCATGAAAATTCCATTTCAGGCTTTGTTGATTTTTTAAAAGGTACCCAATTCATTTGCGGCCACAATATCTTTAACCATGATATTAAATACATTGGCCAACATCTTTCAAATGCAGGTATAAGCCAGTCCCATATTATCGATACTTTGTTTCTTTCTCCATTGCTTTTCCCTTCCTGTCCCTATCACCATTTATTAAAGGACGATAAACTACAAACTGAAGAATTAAATAATCCCCTTAATGATTCCATAAAAGCAAAAGACCTTTTCTTTGATGAGATTGCTACATTTAATCGGTTAGATGATTTCATGAAGCAAATTTTCTTTTTGCTTTTACATGACAAAAAAGAGTTCTCTTCTTTCTTTGATTATGTTACATTTAATGGTAATCCATCAGTAGAACTTAAGGATATTATCAACCATAATTTCAATTTCGAAATTTGTAATAATGTGACCCTTTCGGAAATTATCTACCAACAACCAATTGAGTTAGCCTATTGTTTGGCATTAATCAATTGTAAAAACCGCTATTCAATTACACCTCCATGGGTATTGATGAATTTTCCTGAAGTTGAACGGATCATGTCTCTTTTAAGAGACAAACCTTGTATTACTGGTTGTAAATATTGCAATAAGGCTTTAGATCCTTTTAATGGACTCAAAAGATTTTTTGGATTTGATTCATTTAGAACTTATGCCGGTGAACCATTGCAGGAAAATGCCGTTAAGGCAACAATCAATAATAAATCATTAATTGCCATATTCCCTACAGGTGGCGGGAAGTCTATCACCTTTCAGTTACCTGCATTAATGAGTGGAGAAAATACAAAAAGCTTAACTGTCGTTATTTCTCCTTTGCAATCACTTATGAAAGACCAGGTGGATAATTTGGAAAAAATAGGCATTACCGAAGCAGTTACTATCAATGGTCTATTAGACCCAATAGAGAGGGGAAAATCATTTGAAAGAGTTGAGGACGGTTCAGCCTCCATTTTATATATTTCCCCGGAATCATTGCGTTCAAAAAGCATAGAACATCTCTTATTAGGAAGAAAAATTGTACGTTTTGTGATTGATGAGGCACACTGTTTCTCTGCCTGGGGGCAGGATTTTCGGGTTGATTATCTATATATCGGCGACTTTATTAAATCCCTTCAGGAAAAGAAAAATCTTGCTGATACAATTCCAGTTTCTTGTTTTACCGCAACTGCAAAACAAAAAGTAATTGAAGATATTCGATCATACTTTAAAGAAAAACTATCGCTTAACTTGGAAGTTTTCAAATCAAAAGCATCAAGAACAAATTTGCATTACAAAGTATATGGAAGCATAAGTGATGAAGATAAATATAACAAAGTAAGGGACTTAATTGAATCAAAAAAATGCCCTTGCATTATTTATGTTTCCAGAACAACAAAAGCTTATGCACTTGCGGAAAGGCTAAGCAATGATGGGTTCAACGCAAAGCCATATCATGGCAGAATGGATGTTCAAGAGAAAACATCAAACCAAGATGCCTTTATATCTGGCGAAATCCAAATAATGGTTGCCACTTCTGCTTTTGGTATGGGTGTAGACAAGAAAGATGTGGGAATGGTCATTCATTATGAAATATCCGATTCCCTAGAGAATTATATACAGGAAGCCGGGAGGGCAGGAAGAGATGAAGATATTACCGCCGATTGCTTTGTACTGTTCGATGAAGAAGACCTTAGTAAACATTTTATCTTACTAAACCAAACAAAGCTAAGTATTAAAGAAATTCAACAAATTTGGAAGGCCATTAAAGACATTACAAAATTTAGATCAACTGCGTCTAATTCTGCACTGGAAATTGCAAGAAAGGCAGGATGGGACGATGGAATTTACGAAATTGAAACGCGCGTAACAACTGCTATTGCTGCACTTGAAGAAGCAGGATATATAAAACGAGGTCAAAACAATCCCAGGATTTTTGCCAATAGTATACTATCAAAAACTGCACAGGATGCTATTGATAAAATAAATTCATCGTTAATGTTTGATGAAAAGCAAAAAGAAAAGGCAGTTAGAATTATTAAAAAGCTTTTTTCAAGTAAAAGCCGGAAAAATGCAAATGATGAAGTGGCAGAATCAAGAGTTGACTATATTTCAGACCATTTGGGTATATTAAGAGATGAAGTAATCAATATCATCACTTTACTACGTGAGGAAAAGATTTTAGCAGATACAAAAGACCTAACAGCATTTATAAAGAAGGGAGAAAATAAAAATAAGTCATTAGCCATTGTTGATACATTCTGTCAAATAGAAGATTTTTTACTACCCGTTTTCGAAGAACTGGAGAAAACATTTCATCTTAAAGAATTGAATGAACAAGCAGCAGAAAATGGCTGCAAAGATGTTTCTCCTCTCAAAATTAAAACTATTATTAATTTTTGGTCCATTAAAAACTGGATTAAATGTCAAAAACAGGACAATTCAAAAAATCATATCCGGATTATATTTTCACAACCAAAATCAGTTTTAAAAGAAAAGTTAAAGAAAAGACATTATCTGGCAAAATTTATTGTTGATTACCTTTATGAAAAGACCAATGAAGATAATGTAAATGAAGATAATTCCAAAGAAGTTTTGGTGGAATTTTCAGTTCATGAACTTAAGGAAGCTGAAACAAAAAAGATTGAACTTTTTAAATACAATATATCCATTGAAGATATTGAAGATACATTGTTTTACTTATCAAGAATTGGAGCAATTAAAATTGAAGGTGGTTTTTTGGTTTTATATAACAGGCTGACAATAGACAGAATTGAGCAAAATAATAAAATCCTATACAAAGACTCAGATTACGAGAAACTCAATCAGTTCTACAAAAATAAAGTACAGCAAATACATATAGTTGGTGAGTACGCAAAAAAGATGATTGAAGATTATAAAGGAGCTCTTCAATTTGTTGAAGACTATTTTCAATTAAATTACCCTTCCTTTTTAATTAAGTATTTTCCCGGTAGCCGAAAGGAAGAAATTAATCGAAATTTAAACCCTTCAAAATTCAGGGAATTGTTTGGGACATTGTCTCCTACTCAGTTGAGGATAATAAATGACATACCATCAAAATACATTATTGTAGCTGCAGGCCCAGGTAGTGGTAAAACAAGGATACTGGTACACAAATTAGCATCTTTGCTCCTGATGGAAGATGTCAAACACGAACAATTGCTAATGCTAACTTTTTCGAGGGCTGCCGCTACGGAATTTAAAAAGAGATTAATAAATCTCATTGGCAATGCAGCTAATTATATCGAAATAAAAACTTTTCATTCATATTGCTTTGATTTATTAGGCAGGGTAGGCAGTTTAGATAAATCGGATGAAATTCTCCAAACAACAATTAATAGAATCAAGAGTGGAGAAATTGAACCCAATCGAATTACAAAAACAGTTCTTGTGATTGATGAAGCCCAGGATATGGATGCCGATGAGTATGGATTGATAAATATCTTAATGGAGCATAATGAAGAAATGAGGGTAATAGCAGTAGGAGATGACGATCAAAACATATTTGCATTTAGAGGAGCGGACTCAAAGTATATGGAGCAATTCATTATAGAAAAAAATGCTTTCAAATATGAACTCATAGAAAACTATCGGAGTAAAAACAATTTAGTCTCCTTTACCAACCAGTTTATTTCAAAAGTTCAACATCGGTTAAAAGAAATACCAATTATTGCTCAGCAGCAAGATAACGGAACAATAAAGCTTGTACATTACAAGAATGGTAACCTAATTATTCCATTGGTAAATGATATTGTATCGACTAGCTTGTCTGGTACTACCTGTGTTTTAACAAAAACCAACGATGAAGCCATTCAAATTTCTGGCATGTTGAATAAACAAGGATTAAAAGCAAAACTGATTCAAAGTCACGACGAGTTTAACTTGTACAATCTCTGGGAAGTAAGGTTCTTTTTTAACGAGCTTAAATTAATAGATGATTCACCTGTAATAGGCGATGAAGAATGGGACAATGCAAAAAGAAACTTAATAAGGGAGTTTAAACAAAGTTCAAAGCTTGAAATATGCAACAACCTTATCAGAGAGTTCGAAGTTACAAATACCAAAAAGAAATACAAATCCGATTTGGAAGTGTTTATTAAAGAATCAAAAATTGAGGATTTTATAGGTGTAAATAGTGAGACTATTTTTGTTTCGACCATCCATAAAGCAAAAGGGAAGGAATTTGATAATGTATTTTTATTGCTTAACAACTATAATGCAGCATCTGATGATGCAAAACGTGAAATTTATGTGGCAATGACCAGGACCGAACAAAATTTAGCAATACATTATAATGGCAATTATTTCGACAACATCGAAGCAGATAATTTGGTGAGAAGAGAAGAAACTGAGAATTATCTGTCCCCAAGTTCTTTATTATTGAACTTGACTCACAAAGATGTTGACCTCGGATACTTTGAATATATACAGAATAGATTACCAACATTAAGATGTGGAGAAATATTGTCAATAAACAATGAAGGATGTACGAAAATAAAAGGGAAAAAAGTCCTTAAATTTTCAAGACATTTTCTAGAGGTAATAAATCAACTTCAGCAAAAAGGATATAAACTGAAGGACGCCAAAATTAATTTCATGGTAAACTGGAAAATACCTGATGAAGAAAAGGAATTGTTGATCATTTTACCAGAATTATGCTTTGAGAAATAGTTTTATTAAAACGCAATAGTCTACTATGGACAAAAGAATAGCTACAATCATTAATAATCAGCCTCTTGCAACTGCTATTCAAATGTCTTTGTCTTCAGCTTTGCAAAGCCCATTTGTAAACCTTGTCGATAATAATAGTGTTTGGAAAATATTCAAGCATTCTCTAGATGCCGCAATAAGAGATATTGAAGAACATTCACGGGGTAAACTCTTTCGCCGCTTGATCGAGTATGGTCCCCTTAATCCTGATGACCCTGAAACTGTATTTAGCGATAACGGAAAAAACCTGTCTGACCCCGAATGTGGATCATGCGTAGAGTTTATTTTTTCTCATATGGTGAATCGATTTAAAGGCGAGTTAGCTGAATTGCTTGCCTTAGAACCATGTATCAAACTTATTAATCAACTAATACATGACGGAAAGTTACCTACAAATATTGAACTCTACTGGGGGGAAACAATCCAAGAACGTCGTAACATCGGTGTATCATATAAAAAAGATGTGGTAAAATGGGGCAACTTCACTAAAGGTGCAGATGGAATACTATCTGAAAAAATTTCAGAATATAAAAACAAGTCACTTGATACGATCAAAATACGGGGAATTGTTGAAGTTAAATCAATGTCTATATCATCAAACAAAGTTCTTTATCAAATCAATAAACATTTTATTCGGTTAAACGGCGGTGTCAAACTTATGGAAAGAGAATGGCCGGCTACTGATCAACTTTTTGTCCCTCTTGAAACAAATGATAAATCAGCGCCATCCGTTTTTCGTGTTATGGTCATACCTTCAACATGGAAACTAAGTCGTGAGTGGAAAAGTGTTAAAACAGATAAAGCAAGGATCATTGAATTTCCAGCACCTTCTGAGCCTCCTGTACAAACAAAATTTGAGGAAATAAAACCCAATTTCTGGAGAATAACACTTGCATGGTCTGAAGAGATACTCAGCCAGGCTGCTTATGAAATGACTTTCTGGTATATGTCACAAGTAGGTGAGTATATTTATACAAAGAAAACGTTACCAAAAGAATGGCAATATATGACACCAAGCCAGGCTGGTTATAATGCAATTAAAATGATGCTTTATTATATTCCTCTGCGTTATATTTCCAGGCGCCAGGTCCGTCTGGCTACCAGGCTTTATAATGTATATAGCTTTGGCTATCCTCTGGGTGTAGATAGTAAAGTAATGCTCTGGCCGGAAGATTTCCCCGGTTAAATGAAATTATTCACCCTTTCCATCTCTTTATAACAAGATACAATATTATTTTAACCGGTTATTAATAATTTAAAATCGGCTAAAATGAAAAAAAGTAAAGGAATTAGTGACTTTTTCGCACACTGCAGATATGAAAAAAATCTAAGTGAAAAAACCTTCAAAGCTTATTAATATCATTAAACAAAAATTATTAAATTACTGAATAATCAGCGTGTCTAAGAATAAAAAGTGTACGTTGTAGTGTACGTATTAAAAAATAATCCATTGTAATTTATTTATTTACAATGGATTATTAAATTAACTTGTGACCCCGAAGGGATTCAAACCCCCAACCTTCTGATCCGTAGTCAGATATTATTAGTTTTCCTTAAGATTATTACAATAAAATCTATATATTTATTTCTTGAGAGTCTTGCTAATAATAAGTTTACGAACAAGTTATTTAATTCTGATATGAGTATTTGTTTTCAATCCTATTCATCACATTTGATATAGTTGTTACATTAAGTTTTGCATAATGTTGAGTCATTTTTGTATTGGTATGTCCGAGGATACGAGAAACAATATGTTCAGGAATTTCATTGTTTATTGCAACAGTTGTTGCAAAGGTATGCCGAGCAACATGGGTAGTTAGTCTTTTTTTGATACCGCATATTTCAGCTATTTCTTTCAAATATCCATTGTACTTCTGGTTCGAAAGAACAGGTAATATTCTGTTTTCTCTAAGTCGGCAGGGATGATAAGCATATTTTTCCATAATTGTTTTGGGGATTTGTAGAAGAGGAATATTGCAAAGAATATCAGTCTTTTCCCTGTTTTTTTGAATATAAATAGTTTTATCTGAATCAGTATGAACATGGCATGGTCTAAGGTTTTTAACATCACAAAAAGCCATTCCAGTGAAACAACAAAAAAGAAAAATATCTCTAATTTGTTCAAGCCTGTAAATTTCAAACTTTTTAGCCAACAATAATTTCAATTCTTCATTGTCAAGATAAACAGTTTGTACTTCAGTAAGCTTGAATTTTATATTTCTGAATGGGTTGTCTTTAATCCATCCATTCCCCATTGCTCTTTTTACTATTTTTTGAAAGTTCCGAATGTATTTCATTGTTGTATTATGATTGCATTTTCTAACTGATTTTAGATGCACTTCAAAACCCCTAATGAATTCAGTAGTAATTTCATGCAAAAGGAGATCCTCTCTATGATATGTCTTCAAAATATATTCATAAAGTAATTTCTTTGCTGTTTTGTATCGCTTTACTGTGCTATAAGAACAACCATTTCCAATTATGGCTTCCATTTCCTGATTATGTTTATCGAATAATTCCAATATATACCTTTTCTCATCACCATTGTTTTCATATTTGTTCCTTAATGTCTGAATGGTCAAAGGAATCTCTGTTTCTTCAAGTATGCGTTTAGCTTTGTTTATTTTAGTCCGTTCATGCTGTAGCTGCTCGTTAATCTCATTTGCAAATGAGTTGAGTCCTTTAACACAATTTGCTTTTGTATCCCAGGAGTCTGGTTTGATATAAAAGCCAAGACTTTTTTCAAAAATTTGACCTTGCAGAGTTACTCGCATGTAAATTGGAACTTCGCCTTTTTTGTTCATTCTGCACCTTCTGGGCAGAAAGGAAACGCTGAATACTGTGTTTGCCATGACTAATAATTTTTAGTTAAACAAAATTACGTTCTGTATTTAGCTCAGGCAATAGAAACAAATTGAGTTTAAGCGAATTATTAGGAAGTCAGTGAACAAGAATTTCTATTTTTCTCTGTTCACTGAATTAGTATACAATAAATGCTTAAAAACTACATTTAAGTATACTACCCAAAAATAAAAAAGCCTTGAAACTCAACTATTTTCAAGACTCTTCTTTTATTTTCCATTCAATCTTGCGGAGAGGGGGGGATTCGAACCCCCGGACCCGCTAGGCAGGTCAACAGTTTTCGAGACTGCCCCGATCGACCACTCCGGCACCTCTCCAAATATTAATAAATATTCAACTTTATTAAGATCGTAAATTTATTAATTTTCAATATTTATAATGTTCATTTATTTAAAGCTTTTCATTTTAATTAACATTTTTTCCATTCTTCTAATTTACATTTGCAAATTCAAATTAATAGTAATATTTAATAAAAGATTTTTTTAGCTTTTTAAAATATCATGATTAGGGATTCTTTAATTAAACCAAAATTTTTAATATTTCTTTTTTCTCTGGTGATTTTTTCCTTACCCACTTTACTCTTTTCACAAACTGGTTCAGATTCCTTGTCCGTAAATGCTACATTAAATGAATGTTTAAAATATGCCTTTCACAACCAACCTATTATAAAACAGGCAGGCCTCGAGGAAAATATTACAAAACAAAATATCAGGATATCTCTGTCTGAATGGCTGCCACAGATTAATGCGAGTGCCAATATTTTACATTATTATAAAGCACCTGTATCTTTAGTAGCAAATCCTTCTAATCCTTCAGGACCTGCTCAAATAGCCGGTGTAAGTCTGATCAATTCTTCCGGGGTCCAATTTTCTGCCAGCCAGGTATTGTTCAACAATGATGTTTTTTTTGCCGGCAGAACTGCAAAATATTTTCGTCAGAAGGCTTCAGAAAGTACACAAAACAGTAAAATTGATCTTGTTGTTAATGTCAGTAAAGCATATTATGACGTAATGCTTACCCAGCAACAATTGAATTTATTAAATGATGAAATTGAACGCCTCAGGAAAAACCTGAAAGATGCTTATAGCCAATATCAAAATGGCTTAACTGATAAGATTGATTATAAAAGAGCTACCATTTCATTGAACAATGCTAATGCTGAGAAAAAAAGTATTGATGAATTGTTAAAAGTAAAATATGCTTTTCTAAAGCAGCAAATGGGGTATCCTATGGAAAGGGAAATATTCATATTATATGACAGTTCAAGCATAAATAACGATATTTATATCGATACAATCCGGGCTATTCCATATCAAAACAGGATTGAGTTCAAAATTCTTCAGACTCAATTGATAATTCAGAAATACAATATTTCTTATTATAAAATGGCATATATTCCTTCACTTTCAGCATTTGCAAATTATAATATGGTATATCAGAACGACCAGTTTTCAAATTTATTTTCAAAAGATTTTCCCAATTCAGCGCTCGGTCTCACCATTTCTTTGCCATTGTTTCAGGGAACAAGACGAATTTCTTCATTAGAAAAAGCAAGGCTTCAATATTCACAATTGGCTTTGGATACTGTAGTTCTTAAGAACCTGTTTAATACTGAATATTCCCAGGCGCTGGCAATTTACAAAAGCAACCTTGCAGAATTACATGCCATGCAGGAAAATGTCGTTATCGCACATGAAGTTTACAACATGGTAAAATTTCAATATGAAAAAGGAATAAAAAGTTATCTCGAGGTCATTATTTCTGAAACAGATCTTCGTAATGCCGAAATAAACCATCTGAATGCCCTTTTTCATGTGCTTACAGGCAAACTCGATGTTCAGAAAGCATTAGGTACAATTTTTATTAATTTTTAAATTATGATAAAATGAACTATTCTGTCAAAATAAAATTATTATTATATATTCTGAGTTTGAGCATACTTTTTTATTCCTGCAAATCCGGTTCCGGTGATAAAGCTAAAAGTCCTGTACAGGTAAATATTATTGATGTAAAACATGAATATGTAATTTATTACGATTCTTATCCAGGGACAGTTGTACCTTTAAATCTGGTCGAATTACGCGGTGAGGTTACCGGATATATTACCGGTATTTATTTTAGCGACGCGCAAACCGTTCAGAAGGGACAAAAACTATATGAAATAGACCGAAGCAAATATTTGGCCTCATATGAACAGGCAAAGGCGAATGTGGATATTGCTTCATCTAATCTTGATAAAACCCAGCTCGATGCAAACCGTTATGCTCAGCTTAGCGAACAGGATGCTGTTGCCAAACAACGATTAGATTATGCTCAAACCGATTTAATAAATGCAAAATTACAATTGATTGCCGCTAAGGCAGAACTTGCTAAAACAGAAACCGATTTAAGATATTCCATAATAACTGCACCCTTTGACGGAACTATTGGTATATCCCAGGTAAAGCTGGGAACATTGATTACACCGGGACAGACAATACTAAACATAATTTCTTCTGATAATCCGATAGCCGTCGACTTTGTTATTGATGAAAAAAGCCTGATAAGGTTTCAAAAATTTAACTTTAAAGGAATTACAGATAAAGATTCAGTATTTCGGATTGTTTTATCAGATAATTCAACCTATCCATATAATGGTACTTTAAGTTTTATTGACCGGGCTGTTGATCCTCAAACAGGAACAATTAAAGTGAGGCTTATCTTCCAGAATAAAAATAAATTATTGAAAGCCGGAATGAGTTGTAATGTAAAAGTTCTAAATCAGGGTGGAGGATCGCAGATTGTGATACCATTTAAAGCAGTCATTGAACAAATGGGTGAATACTTCGTATTTATTGAAGATAGCGCTAAAGCAAAACAAACAAAAATTAATGTCGGTTTAAGAATGGGTGATAAAATTATAGTTCGTGAAGGATTAAAAGAAGGTAGTAAAATTGTAATTGATGGTATCCAAAAACTTCAGGACGGAGCACCAATAAAAGCTGGAGACCTGAAAACACAGAGCAGCACCCCAATTAAATAATGAATGTAATAATGTTTGTATGATTGCCGATACTTTTATAAAAAGACCCGTTACTGCAATTGTTATCTCTATTTTAATAACCATTGTTGGAATTTTAGCCATCCTGAATCTTCCTGTCAGTCAATATCCAGATATCAGCCCTCCAATTGTGCAAGTTAGCGGATCGTTTATTGGAGCTGATGCACAAACAGTTGAACAAACTGTTGCCACCCCTATTGAATCGCAGGTAAATGGTGTGCCAGGTATGGATTTTATTCAATCAAATAATTCCGATGGTTCAATGGGAATGAGTGTTTATTTTGATATAGGAACAAATGTAGATATTGCGACACTCGATGTTCAAAACAGGGTAAGTATAGCTACCCCGCAGCTTCCCGATGATGTTAAACGGTTGGGACTAACTGTACGGAAACGAACTCCGAGTTCATTAATGAATGTTGCAATTTATTCCCCTAATAGTTCTCACAATATTCAATTCCTCGATAATTACACTAATATATTTATCCGAGAAGCATTATTGAGAGTAAAAGGAGTTGGAGACGTGTTTGTAAGGGGGGATGATTTCAGTATGCGTTTATGGTTATATCCTGATAAAATGGCCCGCATGGGTATTACTGCTTCAGATGTTTTAAACGCAGTACAGGAACAAAATATTCAGGTTGCAGCAGGTTATACAGGTAAAAATCCCCAACCAAAGGAACAGGTTTTTGAATATACAATTTTAGTGAATGGGAGACTAAGTAAAGTTGAGGAATTTAACAATATTATTATTAAAGCGAAACCAGAAAATGGTTCAATTGTCCGGCTGAAGGATATAGGCAGGGTCGATCTGGGCAAATTCAACTATTCTGGTTACTCATTTGTAGACGACAGACGTTCTTCATATCTGTTAATTTTCCAGGCTCCCGGAAGTAATGCACTTGAAACTGCCCAGGGAGTTTACAATACTATGGAAAGACTTAGCAAATCGTTTCCAGCAGACGTAAAATATGTAATTCCTTTCGAATCAGTTTCAGTTGTTAAGGTATCAATCCATGAAGTTTTAATTACCTTATCTTTAGCGCTGATGCTTGTAGTCTTGGTCGTTTTTCTATTTCTTCAAAACTGGCGGGCGACAATAATCCCAATACTCGCGATACCCGTTTCTATTGTAGGCACATTTACATTTTTTATTCCTTTAGGATTCACCATAAATACCCTTACATTATTTGCTTTTGTTTTAGCTATCGGGATTGTCGTGGACGATGCAATAATTGTTGTTGAAGCTGTGCAACATTACATAGATGAGCAACATTTGTCACCTAAAGAAGCAACAGGTAAGGCCATGCAGGATATTTCAGGGCCGGTTATTGCAATCGGACTTGTGCTGGCTTCTGTGTTTGTTCCTGTCGGTTTTATTCCCGGAATTGTTGGCAGGCTTTATCAGCAGTTCGCAGTGACGATTGCAATATCTGTTTTAATATCAGCTTTTGTAGCATTATCGCTTACACCTGCGTTGTGTTCCATGATTCTTAAGCCTATGAATATTGATGAAAATTCAAAGGGCCTCAACAAATTTTTCTATTATTTTAACCGGTGGTTTAAGCGTACAAATGTAAATTATTCGAGGCAGGTATTAAGAAATATTAATTATTCAAAATATGTGGTCATTATTCTTCTCTTTATTGTCTTAGGCGCATTGGTAATGTTTAAGTACAAACCAACCAGTTTTATTCCTGTTGAAGATGAAGGACGTTTAATCATTACTTTTGAATTACCCGATGCATCATCTACAACAAGAACCAATATTGTGCTTCATAAAGTAATGAACACGATAAAAGAAATTCCCGGGATAAAACATTATTCAGGAATTGCCGGGTACAATGTAATAAATGGTTCTACCAAATCGAATAGCGGAACACTTTTCATTATGCTTAATCATTGGGACCTTCGTAAAAGTAAAGCATTACAGCTTAATGGAATTATTGAAGAAATGCAAAAACGTTTTGCAAAGATTAAAGAAGCAAATATTGTAGTCATTTCCCCACCGGCTATTCCCGGTTTGGGGGCAACCGGCGGATTTAGTTTCATGCTTCAGCAACGCGAAAGTACCGATGATATTAAAGGTTTTGAAAGGGTCGTGAGAAATTTTCTCTTCGCAATTAATAAACGTCCTGAAATTGCCCGCGCTTTTACTTTCTTTACGGCCCGTAATCCAGGTTACCAAATAACAGTAGACCGTGAAAAATGTAAAAAATTAGGGATTAGTTTATCTGAAGTTTTTAATACAATTCAGACCTTAATGGGAAGCAGATATATAAACGATTTTACTATTTATGGCAGAAATTTCAGGGTGGTGGCACAAGCCGATACTTTTTACCGGAACGATATAGATAAATTAGGGCAATATTATGTTCGAAACCAATTGGGGGATATGGTACCTTTAAGCACAATTGTTTCATACAAGGTAATAGAAAGTGCGCCGCTGATAACTCATTTTAATTTATACAGGTCTGCCGAGTTTAATGGTGAAGCAAAACCGGGTTATAGCAGCGGACAAGCCATTGAAGCGCTCAAAGAAGTTGCCAAAGAAACATTGCCTACCGGATATAGTTATGAATTTTCCGGTTTGAGCCGTCAGGAAATAAAGGCCGGCTCGAGTTCAATTGCAATATTTACGCTTTGCATTGTTTTTGTTTTTTTGTTTTTGGCAGCTTTGTACGAAAGTTGGTCGACGCCATTTTCTGTATTGTTGGCTGTACCACTCGGTGCTTTTGGCGCTATATTGTTCCTTACATTAAATCCTTACCTTTCAAACAACATTTATTCGCAAATTGGTTTAATAACATTAATTGGTTTGGCTGCAAAAAATTCTATTCTTATCGTAGAGTTTGCAAAAGAGCGAGTAGATAGTGGTATGCAACTTATCAATGCTACAATACAAGCAGTCCAGCTACGATTAAGGCCCATTTTAATGACTTCCCTCGCATTTATTTTTGGTGTAATGCCATTGGTATTTGCAACAGGCGCAGGAGCAGTTGCCCGTAAAACAATTGGTTGGACGGTTATGGGCGGTATGCTTGCAGCCACTTTCATGGGTATTTTTATTGTACCGGTATTGTTCGTAGTTATTACCCGTTTGGCTTATGGTAAGAAGAAACTTGGAGAATTACAATCAGGAATAAATCCCCATGCATATCATAAACATGAAAAATAGATTTTATAATCTAATTATTTGGTAAATAGCCGGATAAATTTCGAATTCTAAAAATCAAAACCGACACAAAATCCGAAATCGGTATAGTTAAGTTCATTTGGAGATGAAGTCATGGTGGAATTAACCGGGGGCATTATATTAAGTACAGCCAAAAGCCTGATGCGATGGTTACTGAACTTAATCATCTCCCCGGCCTCAAGTCTATAGCTTAAACCTGAGGCAGAATAATTTCTGAAAGACATTAAATTATAAAATGCACCAATTCCTATCATAAACTTGCGATATTCTTTGCTTCCTAAATAAAGTTCGCCTAATACTCCGGGAGAAAACCTGTTAAAACTAAAAGATTCACTTGCTCCGTTTTCAACAACAATTACCTTTGGTGCAAAGGCCATATCCCACATTCCTGTTAGACCGAAACTTTCGTTTATCATATAGGTAATATTAGCCTTTAGGGTAATATTCATTATAATATCTGATGTTCCAGAGGTAATTGAAATCCCCCTTGAATCAAGATAATTTTGAATATTATTATTCACACCCGTGGGACTAAAAAAAGAAAAACCAAAACTAAACCCGAAATATAATTGTTTAGGTGGAGTAATTTCTTGAGAAAAAGAAAGATTTAAGCAAATAGCTAAAAATACAATTAGGGCAATAACTGATAGTTTTTTCATAGTAGTTAGATTAAATTAATGAAAGCAAAATACAAAATAGATATTAATAAACAAAATTATAATTTATATAACCTGCCTTTTTTCAATGGATTTTATTTATTTCATCTCACTACTTCTTTAATTTCTCAACTTTTTAAAATCAGATTTGTATATCTTTGCAGACGAATTTTTATTTAGATTAAATTAAAATGAGTTTGAACAAAGAAAATATTATTGATGCATTACAAAGTGTAAACCATCCCTCGAAACAAACCGATATTGTTTCCATGAATATGGTGCAGGATATCCTTATTGAAAATAATAAAATTAGTTTCACGCTTCTTTTCAATAAGCCGAATGATCCTTTGGCAAATTCTATAAAAAAGGCCTGTTTAAAAGTTCTTGAAGGAATTGCAGGCAAAGATTTTGAAGTATTAATCACAGAAAAATTTCCTTCAAAAAATGTATCACCTGAATTTCAGGAACTGGATAAAATAAAAAATATTGTTGCCATAGCTTCAGGAAAAGGCGGAGTTGGAAAATCTACAGTTGCTGTAAATCTTGCTATAGCTGTTGCTCATACCGGAGTTAAAGTAGGATTACTCGATGCAGATGTTTACGGGCCATCCATTCCAAAAATGTTTGGAGAAGAAAATTTCAGGCCCTATGCTTCAGAAAACGATAACACTGAGAAAATATCTCCGCTTGAAAAGTACGGTATTAAAGCCCAATCCGTTGGATTTTTTGTTAAACCTGACGAAGCATTAATCTGGCGGGGCCCAATGGCAACCAACGCTTTGAAACAAATCATAACTCAGACAAACTGGGGAGAGTTGGATTATCTTTTCATAGATTTACCTCCTGGAACCGGTGATATTCACCTAACCATGGTACAGGAACTTCCTGTAACCGGGGCAATAATTGTGAGTACTCCTCAAAATATAGCATTAGCAGATGTTATAAAAGGCATTAACATGTTTAAGAGTGAAAAAATCAACGTGCCGCTTTTGGGTCTTATAGAAAATATGGCATGGTTCAGCCCGGCAGAGTTGCCTGAAAGTAAATATTACCTCTTTGGAAAAGAAGGCTGCAAGAAACTTGCTGAAGAAATGGGAATACCTTTGCTTGGGCAAATCCCAATTGTTCAAAGCATTTGTGAAGATGGCGATGCCGGGAAACCCACTGCAATGAATCCATTTTCGATGGAAGGAAAAGCTTTTGCTATACTTGCTGAAAATCTAATACATGAAATAGAAAAAAGGAATGTTATTCTTCCACCGACAAAAAAAGTTGAAATTACTCATCGATAAATAATAAATATGGGAAAAAAAGAAAAGGAAAAAATCATTGCAAGAATTAAAGAAATTTTAGATAAAATCAGGCCTTATCTTGTAATGGATGGCGGCGATGTTACTTTTGAAGAATTAACCAACGAGTTGGAAGTAAAAGTCCGGTTAACCGGAGCATGCGGACATTGTCCGTTCAGCGTGCATACATTAAAAGCCGGGGTCGAACAAACCCTCCTTCAGGAAATACCTCAAATTAAAGGAGTATTCACTGTTTAAAAAATTAAAAAGATTAATATCTTTTTTTAAGTTTCGAAATTGGTATTTTATTATCGTATCCGCTGCTAACTGTAATTTCCAGTCATTATAAATAATGGCTGAAATTCAAAGCTTTTATAATGGGGACGATATCTTTCAATGTTATAATATCTTTTTACATCAACCGTTTTCTTAAGGCTGGTAACAACATCCAGCGGGGCATTATCATAACGCCCGTTTCTTAAAACAACCAATCTGCCATGAACTCCTTTAAGAATTAAATCAAGGGCAAGGTTCCCATAAGCCATAGGCACGATAGAATCTATTGAATCCGGATCACCTCCACGAACCAAATAACCTAAGCTTTGACTAATGACATTGATACTTTTTCCATTATTATATTTTGGAGATAATTCCTTAATTTTTTTGGAGACCAAATCGCCTATACTTCCAACTTTTTCATGAATGGAAGTTTCACTTTCTTTAGTAGGAAGGGCAAGTTCAGGCCCGCCTTCCATCATAGCCCCTTCAGAAATTAACAAAATCGAATATTTGCTTGGATTACGATTCCGGTCTTCAACCATAAGTTCTGTCAGTTTTTCAATATTAAATTTATGCTCGGGAATAATACACCGGTTAGCAGCGCCTGCCATAGTCGGGAGCATAGCCGTAAAACCTGCATAACGCCCAAAAATTTCAACCACTAATATTCTTTCATGTGACCCGGCAGAGGTACGAAGAGTGTTTGTCATACTTATTGTACGTGTAATGCATGTACTGAATCCGATGCAATAATCTGTACCCGGAACATCATTATCCATGGTTTTAGGAATAGCTATTACTTTAATTCCTTCCTGGTACATCCGAACTGCATAGCTTAACGTATCATCACCTCCAATAGGAATTAAAAAATCAACCCCTAAGTAATCGAGATTTTTTATTACTTCAGCTGTAAGGTCATTTATGTCCTTGTTGTATTTGCTTTGCAGGTGTAATGGAACCATGTCTTTTGTAACATGGCTTGGCCGGGTCCTGGAGGTATGAAGAAAAGAACCCCCTGTACGTCCTGCCCTGGTAACAATTTCCTCAGTTAATACCACGTAATTGTCGCTATTATCGACATTTTTATCCCGTACCAATTCCAATATACCTAACCAGCCTTTACGAAGGCCTATAACCTGAAAACCTTCTTCGAGTGCCCTTAACGTAATGGCCCTGATAGCCGGATTCAATCCCGGTACATCGCCGCCTCCGGTGAGTATTGCAATTGTGCCTCGTTTTTTTATAAATTCACTCATGATAATTGAATTAAAGGATTGTTTTCTTTTACCGAAATAAATTTAAATTAATTTTTCTTTATTCCAAGCGATATTTAGTAATAAAAGAGTTAAAAATAAAAATGCCATCTTTAATACAGATGGCGCTGGTTAATTAATTTCATTACATATTAGTTTCGGTAATATTTATTGCGAACTTGCATAACCATATCTTTAATCAGCAAATAAGGCACCCATTAGTTACCACCTGCTTCCTTATATAACCCTATTCATATTCGGATGTTGATCCCAGTTCTATTTTAATAATTCTTTTATTTCTTTCTCTAAAACTGGTAGGTCGCCAGAAATAATTAGCCAGATTACATCATCGGAAACACTATCATAGCCATGAATAATCCTATTTCGTGTATCTACAATTTTTCTGGAATCTGAAATTTTTAAATAAGGGTCAATTTTTAATATCCTTTCCATAGCTTCACCAATAATCTCTATATTTCATTCAATAGCTTTTCGTGTTTTTAAATCTTTTTGAAAAGCAAAGAAATTTCTATCTTTTGGCAGAAATTCATTAATCTCAATTATAGATTGTTCTATATCTTTTAAACACGCCAATATTTCATAATGCTTGTTATCCTGCATAAACCAATGCTTTTGAACGGTCAATATTTTGTCTAATGTAAGGATTTTTAATTGCCTTGTTTTCGAGTAAATCAATATTTCTTTTAAAAAGGTCTTGTAATGCAAATTTTAAATTAAAATATCTGTCAGCATAATCAATTGGGTCATTTGAATCAATATCGACAACAAAATCAATATCACTTTTTTCAGAGAACCGTTTTGTCAGTACAGAACCAAATACATATAAAGATTTGACCTTATTTTGCAGGCATAAATTAATAATCTCGTTTGTGTACTTATCCAAAAACATATACTAAATTTTATCCAAAATTAATTATTCTTGTCCAACTTGTTAATCGTTGGGTTTATGTATCAGGTGCAAATAAAATTATTCTTTTTGGGTAGCCAGAATTACTTTAATTTTAAGTTTGTTCCCAATATCAATAATATCTACAACATGTTGAAGTGTAATTTCTTTATCTGCCCTCATAATAATTGTTGTTTCTTTAGCCCGGGACAATAGTGCTTTTATTCTGATTTCGATCCGGTCGAAAGGCACCTCTTCATCATTGACGTAATATTTTAAATCTTTTGTTACCGAAAGGTTTATATTTTGTTTTGATAAGGTCTGTTCCGAATTGGAAGCTTTTGGCAATAAAAGTTTTATAACCGAAGGATTTACCATAGTTGAAATAATAAGGAAAAAAAGCAGCAGGAAAAACATAATGTCGTTCAACGATGCAGTATAGACTTCGGAAGTCCTTGTCCGTTTCCGTTCAATTTTCATAACTAATTTTTATGCTTTGTTTTCCTTAACAGCATTCATTACCCGTGTTAGAGATTTTTCATTTCTATGCACAAAATTGTCTATCATGGTATTTAAATAATAAAAACCTGCATAAGCAATGATACCGACAGTTAACCCGGATGCTGAACTTACCATTTTTTGATACAGCCCACCTGCTATTATTCCTATACTAATATTGTCGGCAAGTGAAATGTTATAAAATATTTTTATTACACCAAAAATAGTACCTAAAAATCCAAACATAGGAGCTATTGAAGCGATAATGCCGATATAACTTAAATTTTTTTCCAGTAAAAATGCTTCGCTTTTTGCCTCCTCAGACATTATCTGTTCAATATCTTTAACAGATAAATCGGGATTCTCCAATCCTGTTGCAATAATCCGGCCTAAAGGATGATGATAATTCTTTCCTAAATTGCCTGCACCTTTATAATCTTTTTGCCTGATGAGATTACAAATATTATCGATAACGCCCTTGTCAATTTTTAAGACCGAGCCGATAAGGGTAAATCGTTCGATAATAAAATAAACGGCAATAATCGACATCAATAAGATAGGAATAAGTATCCATCCTGCTTTTAAAATGATGTCGAAAACACTTTCCGCATGATTTATTTGAATTGTAGTATCCTGAAGAAATATCATGTTAAACAGTTTGGGTGAAATTCTTAATAAAAAATCAGTAAATTAAATTGTTCATTTAACTAAACTACCAATTCAGTATTTTATAAAAATCATAATGCTCAGGGTTTTTAACGTACTTTTTAGCTGCTTCATAATCTTCAGGAATTATATAATGAAGGTTATCTTTGAATACCAGTTTAACCCTGCCTGAATTCATATTCACCAGACGTGGAATGATTTTTCCATTTTCGTCTGAAACATCTTTAAGATACAAAGGCATAATATTGTCATTTCTATCGACAGTGACCATACACCCGCTCTTGCCCTGGGAAAATAATTCATAAACACCGAGACCTAATTGGGTCGCATAAGCAAGGTCGTACGCAATGGGCCTGCAACAGCGCAATTCATATCCAATTTCGTTAGGACGACTTTTAACTTTGAGCCCAAGTGTTTTCAACTCCTGTTGTAAAAGTAAATTAAAGATATGCGATTTGCTTACATTTCCAAGTTCGGGATGGCCATGGTCGTCGTAAGTAAACTGAATACCTGAATTTATGATTTCTTCATCGCTCATAAAATGGAATACTCCTTCGCTAATAATTGCACAACCATAATCGAGTCCCAGAATTTGTCTTTTTAAAATTGAAGAAATTATTAACCTTGTAATTTTATCAAAATCTACTTTCGTTTTATTGAACATCTCCGGGATAATAATCATGGGATAATGACAGGAGGTGCCAATACCGAAAGCAAGATGGCCAGCTTCGCGGCCCATAGCGGCAACAATAAACCAGGTACCGGTTGTACGTCCGTCTTCGTATAATGTTGTTGCGAGGCGCACACCTTCTTCCTTGGCGGTATGATATCCGAATGTAGGAACTCCTTCTGCCAGCGGAAGATCGTTATCGATAGTTTTGGGCACATGTATATTTGCAATTTGCAAATTCTTCGATTGCAGATATTTTGTGAGACGGGCAGCTGTTGATGCTGTATCGTCGCCTCCGATTGTGACCAGCAATTTAACATTATATTTTTCGAAAAAGTCGGGTTTGAATTCTTCGTCCTTTGGTTTGTATCGGCTCATTCGAAGGGCAGAGCCACCACGACTGTAAATTTCATCGGCATAAAGGAAATCGAGAAATTCAATTTTAGGTTCACCATTAAAAAGAGATTTAAATCCTTCATTAACCCCAATAACTTTATATCCATTTTTCAGAAAAACTTTTGTTACTGCACTGATAACGGTATTAATTCCTGGAGCTGGTCCTCCGGCACAAAGAATGGCAATAGATTTGTCCATAGATAAATTTTTAATAATTTATTGATTATTTGGTATTTATATTTATTTTTTTCTTAAAAAAACTGCCACAAATATGGCAATAATTTCCTGAAATATTTACTCCAATTAAGAATAATTTTCCTTCATTTTATTGCGATGAACATTGTTAATGGTTTATAACAATATATTAGAGTAAGATTATTTTAAGCTTTATAAATTTAAAACCAAAGTACATTTTCCTTTAAATTATAAATCTTTCAGTTTCATCTTTTGATAAATTTCCTATTTTTGCAAACGTATTCAACAAATTAATTAAAAATTATTTGGGGAATTAGCTCAGTTGGCTAGAGCGATTGCATGGCATGCAATAGGTCAGGGGTTCGACTCCCCTATTCTCCACTTCCGCAAAACCTAACTTTCTTTTATATTTAAAATTTCTATAATAATATTTGTTCTGACAGGTTTATGTTAACTACTCTTTTTTTTTAATCCTTCAATTCGATTTTGTTAATATAGCCTGCAAATAGCATGGAATTTATTTAAATTATTTATTTTGCAACTTATCGGTTAATAAAAGCCAGATTGAAATATTGACACTTGTTTTTTAATCCGGTTTTTGTTGAATGAAAAAAAAATAATTTATAACCTGATAATAATGTTTTAAATTTAATTTGTGCTTAATTCAAATAATTTGATAAACAAAAATAGGAGTTAGGGAATCGTTATTTCCAATTTTAAAACAAAAGTCGATTTATTAATTTAAAGTGACCCTTATGAGACAGACATTAAAGATTCTATTGATTATTTTGGTTGCATTTGGATTATTTTATTTCTTATATGATTTTCATTTTAAAAATATCTACGATTGGTTTTGCAATCTGATTTACATTTCATCAATTGGATTTTTTTTGACACATATAACAATTGGGATACCTTTACTATTAGGATTATTATTTATTCACAAGCCTTCAGGCATACCAAATAGTCTCGGAATTAATAAAGGCTTTGGCAAAGGATTCCTCATTGCATTTATATGCACATTACCAATGTTGATTGGATATTCATTCGTATTTAAATTTAATTTAAATTTATCTTTAAATGGGATATTAATTGGAGCAATACTGGCGGCTTTTTTTGAGGAACTATATTTTCGTGGAGTATTTTTTGGACAGATATTCCGCTTTACAAAAATTGGATTTATCCCGTCAATAATTATTGGTGCAATATTGTTTGCTTTTGCACATTTATGGCAAAGTTCAGATTTCAGTGTATTAATTGGGATTTTTGCAACAACTTTCCTGGGTGCAATATTCTTTGCCTGGACATATATTGAATGGGATAATAATTTATGGGTTCCAATAGGATTACATTTATTTATGAATTTACATTGGATGTTATTTTCTGCCGGGGATAATGCTTTAGGGAGTATTTATGCAAATGTTTTTAGAGCTATAACGATTACTTTTACAATTGTTGGGACAATATTGTACAAAAAGCGTAATGGGATTAGACTGAAAATTAACAAAAATAATTTATGGATAAATAAAAACTTGCCATAACACAGGCTACAAAACTTTGGGGTTTCAGAAGGTTTGCAGGCGCAGTGGGTTGCATGATGCGATAGTGCAAGCGGACAGGGACGCGCCCCACAAGCCCGCACTTTACATAGCCGAGGAATGTTAGCGGTTAGTCAGAAAAAAAAGACAACTATCATTAGTGTATAATAACTTAAACATAAAAGAATAAATTAAAATGACAAAAGAACAAGAACGTGATGAACTGCACCGCACAATATGGCAAATAGCAAACGATTTGCGCGGCAGTGTGGATGGTTGGGATTTTAAATCGTATGTGTTAGGGATGTTGTTTTACCGGTTTATTTCGGAAAATCTAACGTCTTATATCAACAAAGAAGAACAGCGCACAGGCAACAAGGATTTCGATTACACCAAAATCGCTGACAAGGATGCTGAATTTGGAAGAGCCGATACCGTAAAAGAAAAAGGCTTTTATATTCTGCCCTCAGGGTTGTTTGTAAATGTCAGGAGAAACGCTAAAAACGATGCAAATCTCAATGAAACTTTGAGCAATGTTTTTAAGAATATCGAGAACTCAGCAAAAGGAACTGTTAGCGAAGATGACCTCAAAGGCTTGTTCGACGATATTGATGTGAACAGCAACAAACTTGGCGCTACAGTACAAAAACGAAATGAATTATTAGTCAAAATAATTGAAGCAATTGGAAATTTAAAGTTTGGCGATTACCAGGATAATATCATTGACACTTTTGGGGATGCCTACGAGTTTCTTATGTCCATGTATGCCAGTAATGCCGGAAAATCTGGAGGAGAGTTTTTTACACCACAAGAGGTTTCCGAACTGCTTGCCAATATTGCGGTGGTGGGTAAAAAGCAGGTAAATAAAGTA
>Ga0265316_10001576_pt1 | contig 24384 bp, 7 predicted proteins | sample 4522metaG_FD_202092 | JGI IMG/M metagenome (GOLD analysis project Ga0265316, IMG submission 202092) | Rhizosphere microbial communities from Carex aquatilis grown in University of Washington, Seatle, WA, United States - 4-5-22 metaG | ecosystem: Host-associated > Plants > Roots > Rhizosphere >... | reverse complement strand
GGCAGTCCATCCCGGAGCCCAAATCCTTGATGATCTCTGAACGCCAGCCCTTGGCCGCGCAATAGGCTTCAAGCATTTCCTGCTGGCGGGCCAGATCCGCCTTCTGGCCGGGGCTGGACACCCGCGCGTAGCCGACCGTCGCCGCCTCCGAATCGCCCAGCCCCAGAAGCTGCGCCGCGTCGTAATAGCGGGTTCCGCCCTGGGTTTTCCGGGCGGGCAGCACCTCGCCGGACTTCTCCCATTTGCGGAGATTGTCCACCGACGTGCCCATCAGCCTGGCGGCTTCGCCTATCTTTACCAATCGCTTTTCCATAAGACGATGTTATTTACCCTCAAGCGAAAATGAAATCCGTGGCCGCCAACGTGGCGACCCCGGCCAGTTCGATGGCAAAGTCCGCCGCTTTGTCGCCGTTTTGGTCGAACAGCACCAGATGGTTGGCGGCGTCAAACGTCACTTGGCCAGCCGCGCCGGTGAGGGCGGGGACATAAGCCCAGCGCTGCATGCCCGCCAGCAGCGCGTTGGCGTCTATCGCCTTGACGTCCAGCTTGTCGCCTTGTGTGCTGGAAAAGTCGGTGATGAGATCGCGGCCCGCCGCCGCTGCCGTGCTATCCGTCGCGGCCGTGTAGACAAAGCTGTCGCTCCCGTCGCCGCCGCCCAGCGTGTCCTTGCCCAAGCCGCCTTTGAGCGCGTTGGCGAGGGTGTTGCCGGACAGCGTGTCGTTGAAATCGCTGCCGGTCAGATTCTCGATGTTAAGCAGCTTGTCGACGCCCGCGCCCAGCGTGTTTTGCGCCGTCGCCAGGCTCAGTTTGACGGTCACGTCCGCCGTCGCGTTGGCGTAGGAGACGGTGTCTATCCCCGCCCCTCCGTCCAGCGTGTTGTTGCCGGTATTGCCGGTGAGCAGGTTGTCCAGGGCGTTGCCGCTGCCGTTGGGATTGCCCGCGCCCGACAAATTGAGGTTTTCGACATTGGCGGGCAAGGTGTAAGCCGCCAGGCTGCTGCTAACGGTATCAATGCCGGCGTTGGCCGCCTCGGTGACGCTGTCGAAGGTGTTGTCGACGAAGTAGCTGTCATTGCCCGCGCCACCGTCCATCTTGTCAGCGCCGCTACCGCCGTCGAGGCGGTCATCGCCGTCGCCACCCAACAAAATATCATTGCCAGCCAGACCATTGAGCGTGTCGTTGCCCGCCAAACCGGACAAGGTGTCGTAGCTGCCCGCGTCGATCTGGTCGCCGTTGAGCGTGTCGTTGCCCGCGGTGCCGGTCAGATTGAGGTCGTCGCGCACCGGGGTGACGGACAGGGTCAGCGTGTTTGGCGTGGCGTCGAGGTTGACGCCGCCGTTGCTCGTGCCGCCGTCGTCTTGGACTTGGAAACCCAGGCTGGCATAGGCGCTGCCGTTGGCGTTGGCGGCTGGCGTGAACACCAGCTTGTTCGCGCCGATGTCCGCCGCGCTGACGAACTGGCCCGCCGCGACCGCGGCGCCATTGAGCTTGAGCGTGCCGAGCGCGGGCAAACTGGCGATTTTCACCGCCAGCAAGCTGTTGGCCGGGCTGTCGTTCGGGTCGGTAAAGCCAAAGTCGGCGGCTTTCAGCGCATAAGCCGTGTCTTCCAGCGTGGCCGCCGTCTTGTCCGTGCCGGCGGGGGCGTCGTTGATATTGCTGACGGCGAAGGTCAAGGTGTTTGGCGTCGCGTCCAGGTCGCTGCCGCCATTGCTGGTGCCGCCATTGTCTTGCACCTGGAAACCCAGGCTGGCATAGCCGGCGCCGTTGCCGTTGGCCGCCGGCGTAAACACCAGCTTGCTCGCGGCGATGTCCGCCGCGCTGACGAACTGGCCCGCCGCGACGGCGGCGCCGTTCAGCTTCAACGCGCCAACGGCGGGCAGGCTGGCAATCCTCACCGCCAAGAAGCTGTTCGCCGGGCTGTCGTTGGGGTCGGCGTAGCCAAAATCGGCGGTTTTCAGCGTGTAGCGGGCGTCTTCCAACAGCGCCGCCGTCTTGTTGGCGCCGGCCGGGGCGTCGTTGACGCTGGCGACATCCAGCGTCAGCGTGTTCGGCGTGGCGCTGAGATCCGCCCCGCCGTTGCCGCTGCCGCCGTCGTCTTGGACTTGGAAGTCAAAGCTGGCGTAGCCGCCGCCATTGGCATTGGCGGCGGGCGTGAACACCAGCAAGCCGGCGGCGATGTCCGCCGCGCTAAGCGATTGGCCGACCGCGACGGCACTGCCGTTCAGCGTCAGCGCACCGGCGGCGGGCAGGCTCACTATCTTCACGGCCAACAAGTTGTTCGCCGGATTGTCGTTCGGGTCAACCAGGCCGAAGTCGGCGGCGGCGAGCGGATACGCGCCGTCTTCGGCGAGTGCCAGCGTCGTGTCCGTCCCGACGGGGGCGTCGTTGACGCTGGCGACATCAAACGTCAGCGTGTTTGGCGTGGGATCAAGGTCGCCCGCCAGCCCGCTGTCGTCTTGGACTTGGAAGTCGAAACTGGCGTAAGCGCTGCCATTCGCGTCGGCGGCCGGGGTGAACACCAGCAGGCCGGCACTGAGGTCCGCCGCGCTGACAGACTGGCCCGCCACGACGGCCGCATCGTTGAGCGTCAGCGTCCCGGCAGCGGGCAGGCTGGCAATCTTCACCGCCAACAGATTGTTCGCCGGGCTGTCGTTCGCGTCGGCATAGCCAAAGTCGGCGGCTTTCAGCGTGTAAGCGCCGTCTTCCAATAGGCTCGTGGTCTTGTCGGCCCCTGTCGGGGAATCGTTGACCGCGCCGACGTTGAAAGTGAGCGTGTTGGCCGTCGGGTCGAGGTTGACACCGCCATTGCCGGCGCCGCCGTTGTCCTGCACCTGGAAGCCGAGGCTGGCATAGCTGGCACCGTTGCCGTTGGCCGCCGGGGCAAACACCAATTTGCCGGCGGCGATGTCCGCCGCGCTGACGAACTGGCCCGCCGTGACGGCGGCGCCGGCCAGTTTCAGCGCGCCGGCGGCAGGCAGGCTGGCGATTTTCACCGCCAACAGGCTGTTTGCCGGGCTGTCATTCGGATCGCTATAGCCGAAATCAGCGGTTTTCAAGGTGTAGGCCGTGTCTTCCAACAGTGTCACCGTCTTGTCCGCGCCCGCCGGCGCGTCGTTGACACGGGTGACGGCGAGGGTCAGCGTGTTCGGCGTGGGGTCAAGGTTGACGCCGCCGCCGCTCGTCCCGCCATTGTCCTGCACTTGGAACGTCAGGCTGGCATAGCTGCTGGCGTTGGCGTTGGCCAGCGGCGTGAACACCAGCTTGCCGGCGGCGATCTCCGCCGCGCTGACGGTCTGCCCGGCGACGAGCTCCACGCCGTTGAGCTTGAGCGCGCCGACGGTGGGCAAGGTGTCGATCTTCACCGCCAACAAGCTATTAGCCGGGCTGTCGTTCGGATCGGTAAAGCCGAAGTCGGCGGCTTTCAGCGCATAAGCCGCGTCTTCCAGTGTGGTCGCGGTCTTGTTCGTGCCGGCCGGCGCGTCGTTGACGGCGCTGACGGCGAAGCTCAGCGTGTTGGGCGTCGGATCGAGGTCGACGCCGCCGTTACTCGTCCCGCCATTGTCCTGCACTTGGAAGCTTAGGCCGGCATAGCTGGCGCCGTTGCCGTTGGCCGTCGGCGCGAACACCAGTTTATTCGCGGCAATGTCCGCCGCGCTGACGAACTGCCCCGCGGTGACGGCGACGCCGGCGAGTTTCAACGTGCCGGCGGCGGGCAATGTGGCGATTTTCACCGCCAACAGGCTGTTGGCCGGGCTGTCGTTCGGGTCGCTGTAGCCAAAATCGGCGGTTTTCAGCGTGTACGCCGTGTCTTCCGACAGGCTGGCGGTCTTGTTGCCCCCGGTCGGGGCGTCGTTGACGCTGGCGATGTTAAAACCCAGCGTGTTCGGCGTCGGGTCAAGGTCAACCCCGCCGTTGCCGCTGCCGCCGTCGTCTTGGACTTGGAAGTCGAAACTGGCGTAGCCGTTGGCGTTGGCGGCGGGGGTGAACAACAACAGGCCGGCGGCGATGTCCGCCGCGCTGACGGACTGGCCCGCCGCGACGGCGGCGCCGCCCAGCGTCAGCGCCCCGGCGGCGGGCAGGCTGGCGATCTTCACCGCCAGCAAGCTGTTCGCCGGGCTGTCGTTCGCGTCGCTGTAGCCGAAATCCGCCAGGGCGAAAGCGTGGGCGCCGTCCTCGGCCACGGCCAGCGTGTTGTCCGCGCCGGCCGGCGCGTCGTTGACGCTGGCGATGTCCAGGGTCAGCGTGTTCGGCGTCGGGTCGAGGTCGGCCCCGCCGCCGTCGTCTTGGACTTGGAAAGCGAAGCTGGCATACGCGCTGCCGTTGGCGTCGGCGACCGGGACGGTGAATTCCAGCAGGCCGGCGGCGATGTCGTCCGCGCTGACCGATTGCCCAACCACAACGGCGACGTCGTTGAGCGTCAGCGTCCCGGCGGCCGGCAGGCTGGCGATTTTCACGGACAGCAAGCTGTTGGCCGGGTTGTCATTGGCGTCGGTGTAACCAAAGTCAGCGGCCTTGAACACATAAGCGGCATCTTCCAGCGCGGTGACGGTTTTGTCCGCGCCCGCCGGGGCGTCGTTGACGGCGCTGACGCTGAAAGTGAGCGTGTTCGCCGTCGGGTCGAGATTGACGCCGCCGTTGCCCGTGCCGCCATTGTCTTGGACTTGGAAACCGAGGCTGGCATAAGCGCCGCCATTGGCGTTGGCCCCCGGGGTGAACACCAGCTTGCCGGCGGCGATGTCCGCCGCGCTGACGAACTGGCCCGCCGTGACCGCGACGCCTGCGAGTTTCAGCGCGCCGGCGGCGGGCAGGCTGGCGATTTTCACCGCCAACAGGCTGTTCGCCGGGCTGTCGTTCGCATCGCTATAGCCGAAGTCGGCGGTTTTCAGGCTATAAGCCGAGTCTTCCAGCAGCGTGGCGGTCTTGTCGTCGCCTGCCGGGGCGTCGTTGACACTGGCGACGGCGAAAGTCAGCGTGTTGGGCGTGGGGTCGAGGTTGACGCCGCCGTTGCCCGTCCCGCCGTTGTCTTGCGCCTGGAAGCTTAAGCTGGTGTAGGCGCTGCCGCTGGCGTTGGCGGCTGGCGTGAACACCAGCTTGCCCGCGGCGATGTCCGCCGCGCTGACGAACTGGCCTGCCGTGACGGCGGCACCGGCGAGTTTCAGCGTGCCGGCGGCGGGCAGGCTGGCGATCTCCACCGCCAGCAAGCTGTTCGCCGGGCTGTCGTTCGGATCGGTAAAGCCGAAATCGGCGGCTTTCAGCGTGTAAGCCGTGTCTTCCAGCGTGGCCACCGCCTTGTTCGCGCCGGCCGGGGCGTCGTTGACGCTGGTGACGGCGAAGCTCAAGGTGTTCGCCGTCAGATCCAGGTCGCCCCCCCCGTTGCCCGTGCCGCCGTTGTCCTGCACCTGGAAGCCCAGGCTGGCATAGCCGGCGCCGCTGGCATTGGCCGCAGGCGTGAACACCAGCTTGTTCGCGGCGATGTCCGCCGCGCTGACAAACTGGCCCGCCGTGACCGCGACGCCGTCCAGCCTGAGCGTGCCGAGCGCGGGCAAGCTGGCGATTTTCACCGCCAACAGGCTGTTGGCCGGGCTGTCGTTCGGATCGGTAAAGCCAAAATCGGCGGCCTTCAGCGTATAAGCCGTGTCTTCCAGCGTGGCCGCGGTCTTGTCCGTGCCCGCCGGCGCGTCGTTGACGCTGGTGACGGCGAAGCTCAGCGTGTTCGGCGTTTGATCCAAGTCACTGCCGCCATTGCCCGTGCCGCCGTTGTCCTGCACCTGGAAACCCAGGCTGGCATAGCCTGCGCCGTTGCCGTTGGCCGCAGGGGTAAACACCAATTTGCCAGCGACGATGTCCGCCACACTGACAGACTGTCCCGCCGTGACGGCGACGCCGTTCAGCTTCAGCGTGCCGGCGGCGGGCAGGCTGGCGATCTTCACCGCCAGCAGACTATTGGCCGGGTTGTCATTCGGATCGGCAAAGGCGAAATCGGCGGCGGCGAGCGTGCAACTGCCGTCTTCGAGCAGCGCCGCGCGGGAGTCCGCGCCAACCGGGGCGTCGTTGACGCTGGCGACATTCAGGGCCAGCCGGTTTGGCGTCGGATCCAAGTCGGATCCGCCGCCATCGTCTTGGACTTGGAAATCAAAACTGGCGTAGCCGCTGCCATTGGCATTGGCTGCCGGGGTGAACTGCAACAGGCCGTCGGCCAAATTCGCCGCGCTGACAAACTGGCCGGCGGCGACCGAGGCGCCGTTGAGGGTGAGCGTGCCGGCGGCGGGCAGGCTGGCGATTTTCACCGCCAAAAGGCTGTTGGCCGGGCTGTCGTCCGGGTCGGTGAAGCCGAAATCGGCGACGGCGAAGGTGTAGCTGCCGTCTTCGACCAGGGCCAAGGTGCCGTCCGTGCCGCCGGGGGCGTGGTTGGCGCTGGCAATATTGAAGCTCAGCGTGTTCGGCGTCGGATCGAGGTCGACCCCGCCATTGCCGCTGCCGCCGTCGTCCTGGACTTGGAAGTCGAAGCTGATTTTACCCTCGGCCGCCGGGGTGAACACCAGCTTGCCGGCGGCGATGTCCGCCGCGCCGACGAATTGGCCCGGCGTGACAGCGATGCCGTCCAGTTTGAGCGCCCCCGCGGCCGGCAGGCTGGCGATCTTCACCGCCAAGAGATTGTTGGCCGGGTTGTCGTTCGGGTCGGTGAAACCGAAATCGGCGGCTTTCAGCGCGTAACCGACGCCTTCCAGCGCGGCGGCGCTGGTGTCCGTCCCCGCCGGCGCGTCGTTGACCGGGGTGACCCCCAGCGTTTGCGTGGCAGAACCGGATGCCAAGTTTTTGTCGGTGGCGGTGAACGTGACCGTGCGGGCCGCCGTGGCGGGCGCGTCGCTGGCGTTGGCGAACTGGATCGCCTGCGCCGTCGCCTGCACCAGCGCGTTGCTCGCCGCCGTGTTGAAGCTGAACGTCCAGACGCTGTTGCCGCTGGCCGAGGCGGCGCTGGCCGTGCCGATGGCGGTGGCGTTCGCCATCAGCACGTTGCCCGCGCCGTTCAGCCAGATGCCGCCGGTGTTCGCCGACGGCAAGATCAAGCTGTCGTCCGCTGCGGCGTTCGCGGTGATTTGCACGGCCAGCTTGCCGCCGTTCCAATCCGCGTCGCCGTTCGCGTCGTTGACGGTGACGCCCGCCGCCACGGCGACGGGGGTTTGCTCGATGAAGTTGGTGGCGCCGCCCGCGGCCAGCTTGGGCGCGGCGTTGTCGATGATGGTCAGGGTGGCGGAGGGGGTGGTGTTGTTCTGATAAACAGAAACCGCTCCGCTGTAAATGCCCGTCACAGCCAAATCCACTTGGTTGTCGCCGTTGAAGTCTTTCGCTACCACAGCCGCAGGGTTTGCACCCGTTGCATAATCGATTTTACTATCAAAGCCAGTGTTGCCGGTATTGCGCAACAGCACCGAAACCGTATTGCCGCCATTGTTGGTCACAGCTAGGTCGGGTTTGCCATCGCCATTGAAATCGCCGATGGCAACGGAATACGGATAGCTGCCTGTCGCATAGTCCTGCTTGGCGTCAAAGCCGGTGTTGGCAGAATTGCGCAACAGCACGGAAACCGTGTTGCTGCGCCAGTTAGCCACTGCCAGGTCGGGCTTGCCGTCGCCATTGACATCGCCGACGGCAACGGAATACGGACTGCTACCTGTCGCATAGTCCAGCTTGGCGTCGAAGTCGGTGTTAGTGGTGTTGCGCAACAGCACGGAAACCGTGTTGTCGATAACATTGACCACAGCCAAATCGGGTTTGCCGTCGCCATTGAAATCGCCGACGGCGACAGAATACGGAATGCTGCCCGTCGCATAGTCCAGTTTCGTGTCGAATCCGGTATTGGTGGCATTGCGCAACAGCACGGAGACCGTGTTGCTGGATTGGTTCGCCACAGCGAGGTCGGGTTTGCCGTCGCCATTGAAATCGCCGACGGCAACCGAGCGTGCAATACTGCCTGTCGCATAGTCCTGCTTGGCATCGAAGCCGGTGTTGGCGGCATTGCGCAACAGCACGGAGACCGTATTGCCGCTCGCGTTGGCCACAGCCAAGTCGGGCTTGCCGTCGCCATTGAAATCACCGACGGCAACGGAAAGTGGATTGCTGCCCGTCGCATAGTCCAGCTTGGCGTCGAAGCCGGTGTTGGCGGCATTGCGCAACAGCACGGAGACTGTGTTATCGCCCCAGTTGGCCACGGCTAGGTCGGGCCTACCATCGCGATTGAAATCGTCGACGGCAATGGAATATGAAACGTAAGCTGCCGCATAGTCCGCTTTGGACGCGAAGCTCAAAGACCCCGCGCCCAGTTGGTAGCCGGCCCCCGCGCCCAGGTTCAAGCTGACGGTTTCGCCGGGGTCGGCCACGGCGTCGGCCAGGGCGTTGACTTTCAGCGTGGCGGCGGTCTGCCCTTCCGCGATGGTGAAGCTGCCGCCGGTCAGCCCGGTGATGTTGCTGCCCGCCGAAAGCGTGTAGTCGGTGGTCAGCGTCGCCGTTCCCGCCAAGCTGAAATTCACGGTCAAGCCGCCCGCCGGGGCCGGGCTGTCCAGGCTGATGTTGAAGAAGCCCGGCGTCACCGGGCCTTCCACGGGGTTGTCGCCGGGGCTGAGGCTGACATCAGGCGCCGCCGCCACCGCCACTTGCGCCTGCGTCGGCGTGGCCGACTCCAAGCCGCCGCCGTCTTTCGCCACCACCGCGAAAGCATTCAGCGTGCCGTTGGCGTTGGCCGCCGGCGTCCACCAGGCCTGATGGGCCGCGTCAATGGTATTGTTCGACGCAGCGTTCCAAGCGCTGGCCGTCGCTGCCGACAAGCCGATTTTCAACGTGCCGCTGCTGACGGCTTTGACGACAAACGCCGTGACCGTGCCGTCAATGTCCGCCTCGTCGCCCTGCGCTTGCAACTGCGCCAAGGTGATCGGCGTTTCCGTGTCCTCGCTGCCGGTGGCAACCGCGGCGGCGAAGCCGGTCAGCGTGGGGGCGTCGTTGACCGCGGCCAGATTGAAACTCTGCGTGGCGGCGGTGGTGGCCGTGCCGTCGGTCACGCCATAGCCCAAATTCACCGCGCCGTTGTAATTGGCGTTCGGGGTGAAAACCCAACTGCCGGTGGCCGGGTTGAATGCCGACAGGCTGCCGTTGTCGGCTGTGAGGCCGGTGACGGCCAGGCTGCCGCCCTCCACATCGGTAAAGCCCGTCAGCAGGCTGGCTTGGGCGATGGTGTAAGCCGTGTCCTCAGTGCCCGCCGCCAGGATGGCTTTGCTGCCGGTCAGCGCCGGCGCGTCGTTCACTGCGGTGACATTGAAGTTTATTTTGTTGGCGCTGGGATCGAGATCTATGCCGCCATTGGCCGTCCCGCCGCTGTCTTGCACTTGGAAAGTGAAACTCGCGTAGTTGCTGCCGTTGGCGTTGGCGGCCGGCGTGAACACCAGCTTATTGGCGGCGATGTCGGTGGCGCTGACGAATTGGCCGACCGCGAGCGCGCTGCCGTTGAGCGTGAGGCCGCCCGCCGTAGGCAGGCTGCCGATCTTGACTGCGGCCAGGCTGTTGCCATCCACGTCGCTGAAGCCGAAGTCGGCGGCTGCCAGGGCGTATGCGGTGTCTTCGAGGCTGATGATAGCCTTGTCAGCGCCGGACGGCGCATCGTTGACCGCCAAGATAGCCACCGTCGTGCTATCAATGGCCTTCAGCGCACCGCCGCTGCCTTGCCCTCCCGTGTTGCCATCACTGAAAGTCCAGTCTATCTGCGCCGAGGCCGGCGGGGCATCCGAGATGTTGCTGTAGGCCAGCAAGGACACGGCTTCGTTGACACGCGCTTGGGTGGCGTTGCCATTGAAGCTGAAGATCAGAGTGCCGCCGCCTTGGCTGACGCTGCCGATATTGACGCCAGACAGCACGGCACTGCCATTGCTGAAACTCAAATTGCCGCTGGCGGAAAAAACATCCTGGGCGCTGGCTCCGCCATGGCGGGACAAGGTGACGCTGGCACCGGCATAATTATCCCCGGCGGCCAGTTCGGTGTCGTAGATTTGAATCAAGTTGTCCAAGGCCACGGCTGGGCCGTTTTCGATTTGGGCAGGGCTGTCAAAGCTACTGTCCAATGAACCGTCGCTGTTATAGCGCACTACAGCAAACTCTCTATAGCTACTGGGGTCGCCATAGTTGCCGTTATTATAAGTATAGCCCGCCACGACAATTTTGCCGTCGGCTTGCAGGGTTACTGAATTTGCCGAGGTATCATACAAACCAATAGGCGTGGTGACCATTCCATCACCATCAAAGCTTTGATCCAAGCTGCCGTCGTTATTATAACGCACCAAGGCAATGACGCCACCGGCAGGGTCGCCTGTGTAGCCGGCCACTAAAATTTTGCCATCCGCTTGCAGCTTGACCGACCAGCCCCAGTCACGCGGCCCACCAAGCTCTGTCATCACCTTGCCATTTCCGCCAAAGCTGGTGTCCAAAGAGCCATCGCTGTTGTAACGCGCCAAGGCAAAGTCAGAAATAAGAACACCACTGCTGCCTGCCACAAGAATCTTGCCATCGGGTTGCAAGGTGGCTGAGTAAATGCTGCTACTGGTGGAAGCGCCAAATCCGGTGGTCACTTTGCCGTCACCATCAAAGCTGGTGTCCAAACTACCGTTTTGGTTATAACGCGCCAAAGCAAAAATAAAGTTGTTGCCAATGCTGCTATACCCCGCCAGTACAATCTTGCCATCGGCTTGAACGAGAATCGACTGGGCTTCGTCACGAGTAGCGCCGGCGCTGGTAGAGGCAAAGTCCGTCACGACTTTGCCGTCCCCGTCAAAACTGGCGTCTAATGAGCCATCGCTGTTATAGCGCGCCAAGGCAAAGTCGTAATACGTGCTTTGACCGCTGTAGACAGAGCCTGCCACCAGAATTTTGCCATCGGCTTGAAGGGTGGCAGAGTTGCCGAAGCCAAACACTGTCGCCACTTTCCCATCGCCATCAAAAGTGGCATCCAGGGAACCATCGCTGGTGTAGCGGGCCAGGGCAAAGCTACCGCCTGAGCTACCAGACCCGGCCACTAAAATTTTGCCGTCCGACAGTAAAACGACCGAATTTCCTTGCTCATTGGAGCCAAAATCTGTGGTCAATTTGCCATTCTGGCCAAAACTGGCGTCTAAAGAACCGTCTCTGTTGTACCGCGCCAAGGCAAAGTCATTATCGCCAGCGTGCGAATTAACACCGGCTACCAGGATTTTCCCGTCAGCTTGAACAGCAACAGAGGCGCCCCTAGATTCAGAGCCAAAATCCGTCGTCACTTTGCCGTCGGCTCGCGGCGATAGCTTCAAGGTTGGCGCATCGTTCACCCCCGAAATATTCACCCTGGTCGCAACCGACCCCGTCAAAACACCGCCAGTGCCCTGCGGCCCTTGGTTGCCATCGCTGAAATTCCAGTCAAGCTGCACCGACGCGGACGACGCGTCAGAACTGTTGGCATAGGCAATAGACGACAACGCCTCATTGACGCGCGCCTGGGTCGCGTTGGCGTTGAACACGATAGCCAGCAGTCCGCCCTGGTTGCTGACCGTGCCAATATTGACACCGGACAGCATTAGATTGCCGCCGCTAAAACTTAAATTGCCGGTGGCAGAAAAAACATCCTCGGCCAAGGGGCCGCCATGGCGGGCCAGCGCGAGCGAGGCCTCGGCGTATTGCCCTTGCGCGGCCAGCTCGGCATCATAAACTTGGATTAGTTTATCCAGCGCGACAGCCGTCCCCTTCTCGGTAAAAGCCGCCGGAATGCCACTGGAGGAGAACATCGGGGCGTGGTCTGCTGTAGGCGCGGGGTTATACAGCAAAGCGTCATTGACATTTAACCGCCCCCCCGAGACGGTCTTGCCCACCAGTGAAGCCACCGGGTCGGCGGTTTGTAGCAAGACATCCTTAATCTGCTGCGCCGTCCAATCCGGGTGCTGCGACCATAGCAGCGCGGCCGCCCCGGTGACGAAGGGCGTCGCCATGGAAGTGCCGCTCAAGGTTCCATAATTTTGGCCTAAAGGGCTGCCGTTGACTGGCAAGGTGCTGTAAATCGACGACCCTGGCGCACCTAAATCTACGCTGACAGGCCCATAATTGGAAAAGCTGGACAGGCTATCCGCATTGGTCGTCGCGGCGACGGCAATGATATTGGATAAGTTGTAATTTGATGGGTAATTTGGTGTGACATCATTATTGTCTCCAATTTGATCGCTACCGCCATTGCCCGCCGCCGCGATGAACAACGCGCCTTTATTGCCTGCGGCTTGGATAGCGTCAGCCAAAGCCTGGGTATACCCACCACCACCCCAAGAATTATTGGTGAGCTTGACGCCCATTTTAGTGGCATAGTCGAGGGCTTTAATGGCGTCTGAGGTAGAGCCCGAACCCGACGCGCCCAAAAATTTTAGCGGCATCACTTGAGCGCTCCAGTCCACGCCAGTGACGCCGATGCCGTTATTCCCCTGTCCGGCTATCGTGCCGGCGACATGCGTGCCATGTCCGTAATCATCCATCGGGTTATTGTCATTATTGACAAAATCCCAGCCATGAATATCGTCAACATAACCGTTGCCATCGTTGTCGATGCCGTCTTGCACGTACACGCCATTGACGAGCTCGCCAGGATTCGTCCAGATATTATTTGCCAAATCCGGGTGGGTATAATCCACGCCGGTGTCAATCACGCCAATCACGAGGTTGTGGTTGCCGGTCTGAATCTGCCAGGCTTCCAGCGCATCAATGTCAGCATCCGCCTTGCCGCCGGTCTGGCCGGTGTTGTTGAGCCCCCATAACTGGGGAAATCCAGGATCGTTGGGCGTCACGCCCGCCGACGCGTTGATTGGATTGGCTAAACTAGCCGGGGTGGCCAGAATGGGATCAACCCGCAAGATATAATCCGGCTGGACATATTCAAACAATCCGCTGGCCTGGTATTTAGCCACGGCTTGTTCAACCGTGATATTGCCTGACAAGTGCCAAATCTGCGCACCTGTCAGGCTTATGGTCTCTGTCGCAGCCACATCTTGCGGTTGCCCAAGCGCCGCCAACGCCTTGACATGGGCTCCATTGGACTGGATGCCGGCGTCCCCCTTGAATTTCACAATCAGGCTGTCCGGCGCGTAGGTCGGCGACTGCGCGTGCGTGACATAAGCCGTGTTTATCGCATTTACCGCGCCAAGCCCCGCAGTATTGCGAACAGCATTTCCGCTGGCCTCGGCAGCCGAAATTCCGTCCAGCGCAGAAATAGCGTTGTTGGCTTCCTCCGCGGTGATTAAAGCGTTGGCGTTGCCGACGTAGCCATCGCTATATATACCATCAGTTTGAAAATCCGCATCAGTCGATGCCTGAATGTGGCTATTATCATGATGCCCGCCTATTTTGCTGGTATTTTCCTGGCGAACACCCAAAGTGCTTAAAAGTTTCTCTTTGATCATAATATCAACTCTTATTTATGTTATAGACTGCTCAAGCTGCCGAACTGGGATTTTTAGCCTTCCTGCTCTGTATCGCCACCCGTGCGGACTAAGCATGAACGCATAATCTAAGTGTTCAGGCAAAACTGCTTTGAATTCCGTTCGGGCCGAGCTTGTCGAAGCCCGCCCTTCGACAAGCTCAGGGCGAACGGCGGTTAAAATTGGTTCCCTTGGTTTGCTTATACTGATTTTAACAAAATTCTCTTACTTCAAGCGAGGAATTTTTTAGTCGCCTGAAAAACTGTCGCCTAAAGGCGTCACACCCACGCTAGCGCCCTAGCCATAGCAATTGCGTTATATGCGACGGAAGTCAACAGAATAGGTCATGCGCGCCCCCCATGGCTTCAGTATTTCAATGTTGATGGCCTGGAAAATCACCGCGCTGAAACTGGAAACTTCGCCGCCGATTTTCCGAGGCGGGAGCGGGCGGCCCGATCCAGCCGTCCGCCACCAACGTGGCGCGGGCGGGTCGGGCCGCTGGCATTGTACAATTCAACAAGACCTGGCCGCCCCGCCGGGGTGCCCGGCAAACCCTTATCCGTGAACCGTCCGCATGACGAGGAAAAGAGAACCATGGCTGCGACCAAGATTTCGACTCCAACCAGCCCGGTGTGCGTCATTGTCGGCGCGGGGCCGGGCAACGGCGCGGCGTTCGCGGCGATAATCCAAGACCTGGGCCGGATCGACGCGCTGATCTACAACGCCGGCAAAGGCGTTTGGGGGAAGGCCCTCGCCATTGGGGAGGCGGATTTCGAAGCGGCTTGGCGGGTGAACGCCTTCGGCGCGTTTCTGGCGGCAAGGCTTGCCTTGCCGGCCCTGTCACGGAAACCGGTTTATTGTCCCAAATCGGCGTACACTGGATCAGCATCGGCATCCGCCGTTGTTCGCGAGGAGTCAAGACCATGAAAGCAAGACAAAGCAACAAAGAACCCAAGAAGCAAGCGCTTCTGACACCCAAGGAAAAGAAGGCCGCCAAGCACGCCAAGAAACACGCATCCGACACGGTGGCATTGATTACCCGCTGAGCTTGCGGCGCCGGGCGGGAGGCCGCATTTTCCGCCGGGTAGCGGCTTGCGTTCGTTTGCGCGGGAATCAACGTGATGCCTCAGTTTGCCAGTGACAACTGGTCCGGTTTGTGCCCCGAGGCGCTGGACTGTCTAGTCCGGGCCAACCGCGGCAGCGCGCCGGCTTACGGCCACGACGAGTGGACGGCGCGGGCGGCCGACGCGGTTCGCGGGCTGTTCGGGCACGACGCCGAGGTGTTCTTCGCCTTCAACGGCACGGCGGCGAATAGCATGGCCTTGGCGCATTTATGCCAACCGTACCAGGCCGTCCTCTGCCATGCCTGGTCGCATATCGAAACCGACGAATGCGGCGCGCCGGGGTTTTTCTCGCACGGCGCCAGGCTGCTGCTCGGGCAAGGGGGGGACGGCAAGCTGAGTCTGGCTTCCGCCGCGTCGCTGGCCGGATCCCAGGACGATCTCCGCTTTCCGCGCCCTGCCGTCCTCAGCCTGACGCAGTCCACCGAAGTCGGCACCGTCTATTCGCCCGAAGAACTCACCGCCCTGTGCGGGCTGGCCAAGGCGCAGGGCATGAAAGTCCATGTCGACGGCGCCCGCCTGATGAATGCCGCCGCGGCACTCGGCGCGAGCCCCGCCGAACTGAGCTGGCAATGCGGGGTGGACGTCTTGAGCCTGGGCGCTTCCAAAACCGGCGGCGGCATCGGCGACACGGTGGTGTTCTTCGACCGTGAATTGGCGCGCGGGTTTGACTACCGCTGCAAGCAAAGCGGGCAACTCGCCGCCAAGATGCGCCTGATCACCGCGCCTTTGCTGGGCTTGATGGAAACGGGCGCCTGGCTGCGCAATGCCCGCCACGCCAACGACTGCGCGGCCTACCTGGCGGGGCGGCTGGCCGGGCATGGCGTCAGCCCGGTTTTCCCGCGCCAGGCCAACGCCGTTTTCATCCGGCTTTCCGATAGCGAGGCCGACGTCTTGCGCCGACGCGGCCGGCTGTTTTACATCAGCGCTTGCCACGGCGCGGCGCGCTTCATGTGCGGTTGGGATACGACGCGGGAGCAGGTGGATTCGTTAGTGGAGGATATCCGGCAATCGAAAAGCCTGGATGGCTGACGCCCGGCCAAAAAAGCCGGTCGGCCTTGCCGCGTGGCAACGGCTCAATGGCGGTTTTATGGAATGGCGGCCAACTGGTGAAATCGGCCAATTGCTGCCGGTCATGATCGAGTCTTGATTTCCTCTAATAACCGTTTTCGGGCATCCTATCGACCTGCCTGTTTCGGCAGATCGGGCCGAAGAACTGGGCGCTGACCGGGCATCAACAGAGCCTGGACCGCAGGGTCGCCAATGCGGAATCGTAGTCGAACGACTCAATTTGACGGCGTAGTTGTTCGTAACGGGTACCCAAGGCGGCACGTAACAGGAGGGCGTGGTCTGCGGCCAGTTGACCGGTGCTGGTGTCGCTAAACATCAGCAAGTGTTCCAGTTGGGCCAGCACCTGCTCCATCAGGGCTGGATCGACGGGCTCTGTTGTTTCCGCCACCTGTTCTTGCGGCAAGGCCAGGATCGCCGCCGCCAGCGTGGCCAGTTCCGGTTCGATGGCTTCTATCAAATCTCCGCTATCGCCCCGCTGTTTCAAGGCGGATTCTAACCGGGACGCCAGGCCCGCCAAATGATTGAAGCCCAGTGTCCCCGCCACGCCTTTTAAAGTGTGCGCAGTCCGGCAGGCGTCGTCAGCTTGGTTGGCCCTTATCTGTTCGCGAATCCGCGCCATGTCCGCGCCGTGCGATTCGGCGAATTGGCGCAGCAACCGCAGGTATTTGTCCGGCTGCCCACGCATCACCGAAAGGCCTTGAGCCAGGTCAAGCCCCGGTAGCAAGGCCAGCCGGTCGAGGACGGTTGGGTGGTCCAGCGGGCCTGGCGTGTCCTTGCCAATTGACGGGGGCGAAATCGGCGCGCCGCCTGGTTTTTTCTCCGGCAACCACTTCAACAGCTTGGCGAACAATCCGTCCGGCTCCACTGGTTTCGCCACGAAATCGTCCATGCCCGCATCCAAACACGCTCGGCGGTCTTCGTCGAAGGCGTTGGCGGTCATGGCCAAGATGGGCTTGTCGGCCCAGCCCGGCAGGGCGCGGATGGCGCGGGTGGCCGCCAATCCGTCCAGCTCCGGCATCTGCACATCCATCAGGATCAACGCATACTCGCCCGCCGCCGCTTTTTCCAGGGCCACGCGGCCATTCTCGGCGGTGTCCACCACGAGCCCCACGGCATGCAAGAGTTCCAAGGCCACCTCGCGGTTGATGGCATTGTCTTCCGCCAACAACAGCCGGCTGCCCGCATGGCGCTCGCGCAGTCGCGCCTCGGTCTTTGCGACAGTCGGGGTGGCGGCTGGCATGGCCCCATGGCCGCGCGCCAGCTTCGCGGTGAACCAGAAGGTGCTGCCTTCGCCCGGCACACTCTCCACACCGGCCTCGCCGCCCATCAACCGCGCCAGGTGGCGGGTGACCGCCAGCCCCAAACCCGTGCCGCCATGCTGCCGCGTGGTGGATGGATCAGCCTGCTCAAAGGCGGCGAACAATTTGGGAAGGGTCTCCGGGGCGATGCCGATGCCGGTGTCCCGCACCTCGAAGCGCACGGTCAGAACATCCTCCTGCTCGTCCAGCAGGCACGTGCGCAAGGTGACGGAACCCAGCTCGGTGAACTTGACCGCGTTGCTGGCGTAGTTGAGCAGCGCCTGGCGCAGCCGCAGAGGGTCGCCGCGCAGCCACAGGGGCACGCGGCCAGGCTCCACTTCAACGCGCACGCCTTTGGCCTGGGCCATGTCAAAAATCATCGAGCGCACTTCATCCAGCAAGGAGCCGACGGCGAAATCGCTCTGTTCCATGTGCAGTTTGCCCGCCTCGATCTTGGACAGATCCAGGACGTCGTTGATGATGGACAGCAAATGCCGGGCGGAACTGTCGATCTTGGCAAGCCGTGCAGCCTGCGCCGGGGTGGCGGCTTCGCGTCGCAGCAGATAGGAAAGGCCCAAGATGGCGTTCATCGGGGTGCGGATCTCGTGGCTCATATTGGCCAGGAAAGCGCTTTTGGCGCGGTTGGCGGCTTGGGCTTGATCGCCCAGCGCCACGAGCTGGGCGGTGCGTTCGGCCACCATTTCCTCCAAGTGGTCGCGGTGTTGCCGCAATTCCGCCTCAATCGTTTTACGCCCGGTGATGTCAGTCACGGAGGCCAGCGCATAGCGCATTCCCTCCGCGGACAGGTTGCTGAGGCTGATGTCCAGCGGAAATTCGCTGCCGTCTTTGCGCAAGCCATGGGCGCCGCTGAGGCGGCCCTTCTGGCGCGGGCTTAAAGACTTGTCCATGAAGGCTTGGCGTTTTTCCTCGTGTCCAGGGCGCGAGGCTTCAGGCACCAAAATCTCGACCGCCTGGCCGATCAACTCGCCGGGCTCGTAGCCAAACATAGCCTCCAGTGCCGGATTCGCCAAGGCCATAAGGCCGTTGGCGTCCACCAACAGCATCCCTTCGACGCTGGCCTCCCAGACATGGCGGAATCGGGCTTCGGAGGTGCTGCGCGCCTCTTCGGCCCGGTGCAGGTCTGCAATATCGGTGAAGGTGAGCAACGCGCCTGCGCACTCGCCAAATTCGTCGAAGTAGGGGGCGATTTGCATCAGATAATGGAAGTCGCCTTGATGGACACGCTGCAATTGCGCCGCCCCGCCGGCGATCACGCCGTTGATCTGTTCACGCAGGCGGGGCAGATCAAGATGGCAGGGCACGCCGTAGACCATTTGGCCAATATCTTTCTCCACCAGCCCGAAGATCCGCACCGCCAAGGGGTTGAAACGGGTGATCTTGCCTGCCCGGTCGACCACCACCAAGCCGGTGCAGATGGAGTTCTGGATGTTGCCCAGCGTGGTGTTAAGGTGGTCCAATTGCAGCGACTTCAGGCGCAAATCTTCGTTCAGCGTGGTCAGCTCTTCGTTGGCGGCTTGCATCTCCTCGTTGGAGGCCTGCAATTCTTCGCTGGAGGACTGGACTTCCTCGTTCAGGGCTTGCAATTCCTCGTTGGAGGACTCCAATTCCTCGATCATCGCTTCCAGGTGTTCACGGGTATCCGCCAACTCCTGCTTAAGGCGTGCGTTCTCGACGGCCAGGCAGGCTTCAGTCTCGGAGGCTGGGATCGTCGGCGAAGGCCCGGCGGGGCTTTCCTCGAAACTGACCAGAAAGGCCGGTTCTGAACCATCCGCCCCCGCTTTGATCCGGCGCAACACCGGCCTGACCCGGACTGCCTCGCCGTTGGACTCTAGCACTGCGCCGCTCCCCTGGAGCATGTCCGCGCTTTCCCGCAACATCCGGTAAGCAAGCGTCTTGAGTTCGACCCGCAAGGCTTCGGGGCACAGCGAAAACAGCGAGAAATCGACGCTGTCCTGGGGAGGGGCGAAATACCCCCAGGATCTGCCGAAAAACCGCAGCGGCTCGAACCGGGCGTTGACCAACACGCCGGGCGGGCCATACTCCCGTGTCACCACCGAGCGCACGATCTCGACCAGAGACTGGCTTTCGGTATCCGGGCTGGTCTTCGGGAGCGGCGGATGACGCCGGGCGGCCGGCATGGCGAACTGGGCCAGCCTGGCATAGGGCGGGGTGCCTGTGGCGCTGCCACGCCGGTAGAGCTTCTCGTCGGGGTCGACCGGCTCGAACAGTTGCGCGTTGAAACCTGTGGATTCAAATTTCCCCAGCAGCAGCAAGCCATGCGGGGCGAGGGCATAGTGAAAACTGTTGAGCAGGGATTCTTGCTGTTCTGGCTTGAAATAGATCAACAGGTTGCGGCAACTGAGCACATCCATGTTGATGAAGGGCGGATCTTGGAGCAGATCATGGATGGAGAAGACGCACAACTCGCGCAAGGCCTTGTCAACGCGCCAGCCGTCCCCCTGTTTGCGGAACCAACGCTCGCGGCGTTCTTGGCTCAGCCCGGCCACATCGTCCGGCGGATAAATCCCGGCGCGGGCAAATTCAAGGGCCTCCTGGTCGACATCCGTGGCGAACACCCGGACATCAAAGCGCCGCAGGCGCTCGCCCAGAACCTCGCCGATCAGGATCGCGATGGAATAGGGCTCTTCGCCTCTCGCGCAGGCCGGTATCCAGGCCCGGATCGAATCGCCCTCCTGCTTGGCGGCGACCAGTTGGCGGATGGCTTTCTCCAAGGCGAGGAAGGCCGAGGCGTCGCGGAAGAAGGACGACACCGAGATCAGGAACTGCTGTTGCAACTGGGCGAGTTCCTCGGGATGGTCTTTGGCATGGGCCAGGTAATCCTCCAGGCAGGCAAATCCCAAGAGCTTATAGCGCCGGGCTGTTTGCCTGCGCAGGGTGGCTTCCTTGTATTTGCCAAGATCGAGGCCGGTGGCCTGGGTGACTCGCAGAAGCAATTCGGCAAACGGCGCGGAGGCCGACCCCGCCCGCTGTCCGCGGTCCAGCCCGCGCAGGGTCTCGACGCTGTCCAGCCAGCGGGCGATGTCAGAGGTGTTGCCGCACAAAAAGTCGCCGGGATTCTCGATGGCGGAATTCGGCATGGAGGCCTGCGCCGCCTCTTCGGGCGATTGGATGATGACCCGCCCGCCCGCCGCCTGGAGGGCCGCCGCGCCGACCCTGCCGTCCCGCCCGGAACCGGACAGGACCACGCCCACCGCCTGGGCGCGGAAACTGGCCGCGGCGGAAATAAACAACTTGTCGACGGAGGGCGAAATGAGGGATGAGGGATCTGGCGCGTGCAATTCAAGATGCCGCTCGACGACCAGGACATCGTATCCCGGCGGGCACACATAGAGGTGGTCGGGCAACAGGGGCGCGCCGTGGCTGGCGGTGACGATGGTGAGGGCGCTGTGCGCGCCCAGAATCTTGGCCAACTCGCTGGAATGGTGGGAAGAAAGGTGTTGCGCCAGCACATAGGCCGCCTGCCCATGGCGGGCCAAGGCGTCGACAATGGGGTGAAGCGCCTGCAAACCGCCCGCCGAAGCGCCAATGGCGACTAGAAAGGCGGGGGAGGATTCGTTTGCCATGGGATCTGTTTGCGATAACGGTAAATAGGTGACAGCATGGCAGTTTTCAGGGCGGATTGCACATGCTCGGCATCAAAACCTTCGACCCGGCAGGCCCGCACTTTGCGTGGAGCCGAGCTGATGCTCAGGATCAAGAAAGGCCAGATGGCCTCTGGCGATGGTCGAGATCTGCCCGCCGCAGCACAGTTCTATTCATTAGCCGCCAAAAACCCGCAAGCGCGGCCGAACTGGGCTCGGGAGAAATTAACGCGGCAGAACCCTTATCGCTTGACAATTTGCGCTTCGTCCGCGGTTCGCCATGCCCAATCACCAGATCATCCATGTCAATGTCGGCAATATCGGGCAGTTGGGCCTGCATTTGCAGAATGGCCTTGGCAAGCTCCGCGTCTTTGGGCGCCGTCTTAGCGTCACCCTGGCCATCATCTTGATTAGCATGATAAAACGAGGGGCATAGAAGCCTCTTGTGGTGATATTCTATAGCCGACAACAAGGCGTCGATCTTGGCCGGAGCGATGTCGCTCTGTGCTTGCAGCGTCCTGATTAACCGGACGAGTTCGGGAATGCCCGTCACGATGTCCCGGTATTCGCTGTCGCTCGCTGGCGGGACTAGGCTCCAGAATATGGCATCCATGACCTCAAGTGCATGTTCCCATTCCCGGCCTGCCCCGGATTGCCAAATGTACACCTGCAAAAAAATATCTTGCAAATGCTCTTTGAACAGTTGCTTAAAACTGGCGGGAACCCCACCTTTGCCATAAACGCCACGCTGGCTTAGGCGCTGGTCTATTTCCGCCATCATCACGCTTTTGATCCGCGCAAGGCGTTTTTTCTCATCGGCAGAATGGCTGGCAATAGTCGTTTTCATGGGATAGCCATCATAGCGCAAGGGTAAGAAACATGACCGGACGCGAGCGGCTTTTGCAATCCTTCGCCGCCCAGCCAACATAAAGACCGCAGAATGCGTGCCATTGCCTGCGTTGGCATTGGCGAATGGCAGCCGCCCAGGACAACCCAGTGTTAGCCCGCCTTACGATCTGCGCATCCTGCTGCGAGCTTGCCGCAGCCTTGCCAAAAGCGGGCAACCCATGCATTTTGCTTTGCTTTTTGCAAAGAAACACCTGATTACCAAGATGTGCGCCATTTATCGATGAAAGTCACAAAAACCGGGGTGTGCCGCCACTTCCTCGCACAGGCTTTGCAGTGCCGCGGCTAGTTCGTCCGCCAGCGTTTTTAGCGGGGCGACATCCCCTTTGCGGGCTTCCAACTCCAGCCGGGAAGCCAAGCCTTCCACGGCCTGCGCGCAGAATTGGCCCGCTATGCCTTTCAAGGTATGGGCGGCATGAGCGAGGGCGGCGGCGTTGTTTTGCTCCAGGCTTTCCCTTAGCTTGGCCAATTGTCCAGGAGCCTCTTCCTCAATGAGGAGGCGCATCAATTCCTCCAGCAGTTCGCGGTCGCCCTCCAACTCGGTGAGCGCTTTGCCCGGATCCCAGGCAGGCGCTTGCGCCGCGGCTGGTTCGTTCTGCCCCAGCCATTGCGCCAATATCGCGGACAGTTTTTTCGTGTTGAAGGGTTTGGCGAGATGGTCGTCCATGCCCGCCTCCAGGCAGGTTGCGCGGTCGGCCTGCATCGCGTTGGCGGTCAGGGCGATGACCGGGCTGCGCGGCAAATGCCGTTCGCTTTCCCGTATGCGCCAGAGGCGGGTCGCCTCGTAACCGTCCATAGCCGGCATTTGGCAGTCCATCAGCACCAGATCGAAATGTTCGCGTTCAAGCGAGGCCAAGGCTTGTTGGCCGTCCGCCGCCAACACGGCGGTGATGCCGAAGCGGGCGAGCATCCGCAAAGCCACTTTTTGGTTGGTCGCATTGTCTTCCACCAGCAAGATTCGCCGGTCGGCATAGCGGGGCAACGGGCGTTCCTCCGTGGTCTCGGCTGCTGGCACAACCGGTGGCTCCTCGTTCAGCGTCGCCACGATAGCGTCGTACAGATAGGATTGGCGCACCGGCTTGTTCAGCACCTTCTCAATCCCGGCCGCCCGGCGGTCGGCATCGCTGACCGCGCCGCCAGAACTGAGCAGGATGCGCGGCACATGGCGCAAGCTTGCATCTTCTTGCATCGTTTTAGCCAAACTCAATCCATCCAAACCCGGCATTTGCAGATCCAAGATGGCGAGGTCAAAGGAACTGCCTTGGCGGCTGGCGGAACGGAGCAGTTCCAAGGCTTCTAGCGCGTTCCCCACCAGCACCGGGAGCGCGCCCCAATTGCCCAGGAAGCAATCGAGAATGCGGCGGTTGGTCGCATTGTCATCGACCACGAGCACCCTGCGCCGAGTCAGGCCGTCGGCTTGCCCTTGGGCATTGCCCAGGGCTTGTTTCTCCAAGAGGGCTGTGAACCAGAAGGTCGACCCTTCGCCCGCCACGCTCTCCAAGCCGATTTCCCCGCCCATGCGCGCGATCAGATCTTTGGAGATGGCCAGCCCCAGGCCGGTGCCGCCGAATTGCCGGGTGGTGGCGCCGTCCGCCTGGATAAACGGCTGGAACAACCGGCTTTGCGTCTCCGGGGCAATGCCGATGCCGGAATCTCTCACGGTAAAGCGCAGCTTGGCCTGGCCGCCGTCTTCCGCTTGGCAAACCGCCTCCACCGACACCTCGCCACATTCGGTGAATTTGATGGCGTTGCCGATCAAATTGGTGAGCACTTGCCGCAGGCGGGTCGGATCGCCGCGCAGCTTGTTGGGCAGGGCCGGCGCGACAAAGCAGTTGAGTTCCAGGCCCTTGGCGTGGGCGCGGCCGGCCAGCAGCGCGCAGACTTCCTCGGTCAATTGGCGGGCGTCGAAGTCGACCGTTTCCATCTCCAGTTTGCCCGCCTCGATCTTGGAGAAATCAAGGATGTCGTTGATGATGTACAGCAGCGTCTCGGCGGAATTATGGGCGGTTTCGGCGAATTCTTTCTGTTCCGCCGTCAACGGCGTGGAATGCAACAGCTCCAACATGCCCAGCACCCCGTTCATCGGCGTGCGGATTTCATGGCTCATGTTGGCCAGGAAGTCGCTCTTCAGGCGCGAGGATTCCCGTGCGGCATCCCTCGCTTCCTCCAAGGCTCGTCCGGCCTGGGCCTGCTGGATCGCGAGCGCCATCATCTGGCCGACCTGCATGAGCATGTCCATGCGCGCCTGCTCGTGAGTGGGATAGGGGTCGGTGTAGAGGAACAGGATGCCCAGCACACTGCCGTTGCCGCGCAAAGGGACGATGTAATGGCCATGGTTGCTCATGTTTTCAAAGCGATGCTCATGGCGCGGATCGCAGAAGCAGTCGTCGGAGACCAGCAATTCGCCGGACACGGCGGCTCTTCCACACAAACAGGCGCCGAACGCTATCTGCCGCTCACGGCGGATGAATTCCTCGCTGAAGCTGCCCCGCAACACAAACAGGTCCAGGATCGCGTCATCCTCCCGCCGCAGGAAGACCCCGCCTTTTTGCTGGATGGCCAGGCCATGCAGCGAAAACAGGTTGTCCAGCACGGCGGCGAAGCGTGTTTCGAGCGGCTCCTGCCGGTGCAGGATGTTCGCGACGCTGAGGCGGGCGGCAGTGTCTTCGCGCTCCATGGCCAGGCGCTGTTCCTCGGCGACGAGTGCGCTGATGTCGCGCTGGATGGAGACATAGCCTAGTGCCCCAACCGCTTTAGTTTGACAGGCCTAACGGATTGGCTCATATGGGGAAATAGATGGAGCGTGGAATCATGAGGATTCGCAAAAAGTGATGGTTCACGCACTTGAGGTTGTGCGCCCACTCGAACATGGCGGCGTACTGGGCCAGATACCGCTTGTGGA
>Ga0265316_10001575_pt1 | contig 24393 bp, 27 predicted proteins | sample 4522metaG_FD_202092 | JGI IMG/M metagenome (GOLD analysis project Ga0265316, IMG submission 202092) | Rhizosphere microbial communities from Carex aquatilis grown in University of Washington, Seatle, WA, United States - 4-5-22 metaG | ecosystem: Host-associated > Plants > Roots > Rhizosphere >... | reverse complement strand
ACCGCCGCCGAATCCGAAGAGTGATCCGGGCCCGGGGGGTCAGCGCGCCGGATGCGCCTGTCCCTCGTTGCGTCTTGCCCCAGGATGCCCACCCTGATATCCTTAGCACATACATGATCAAGAGAATCGCCGATATGGAAAAAGAAGTCCGGGAGCGGATGCGCGGAGGAACCGGAAACGTGGAGTTCCTCCACATCTTCGGGAAACAGGAGCTGAAGGGAAAGGTCCGGCTCCTGGCCCGGCTGCGCCTGTCCCCGGGCAGCTCCATCGGATACCACATGCACGAGGGGGAGGAGGAAGTCTTCTATATATTGTCCGGCTCGGGGGTCGTGACCGAGCAGGGGGTGACATCCACGGTAGGTCCCGGTGACGCGGTCCTCACCGCCGGGGGAGAGGGTCATTCTATCGAAAACCAAGGCGCCGAGCCCCTCGAGTTCATCGCCACCATCCTCTTGTACTGAGAAACCCGCATGATACTCCCATTCTTCAAACCCCGGCGCCCGCCGGAAAGGCTCGCAACCTCGTTTCGATGGCTGGAACCGCGGCCGTTCCCGGTGACGACGAGCCAGTTCTACGCTGCCCAGTACGAGAGGGGAGCCTACACGCTCACCCTGGCAAAGGACAGCTTCTTTGCGTGGGAGACATTCACGAGCGATCAGCGGTTCGGTGATTTCGTGCTGGAGGCGCACGTCGAGCTGGATCCGGCAAACGGGCACAGCGCCGCCGGCATGCTCTTCCGACACGTGAACGACGAGAACTTCTACTCCCTGCTGGTGTCCTCACGCGGCAACTACCGCGTGGACCTCCTCTTCAACAACCACCCTCTGCACCTGGTGGAGTGGACGCGGCTGGTGGAGCCCGACGCGGAACGCCCGGGTGGCGCGGCAGCCCGGGTGGTCCGCATCATTGCGCACGGCTCCCGGTTCACGTTCCTCGTGGACGACGAATGGGTGGGAGAGATCGAGGACGAGGTGCTCTCCGCCGGAGGGTTCGGATTTGGCGCGCAGAACTTTGCCGGCGCGGGGAAAGGGGTTTTCCGGCTGCGGAAGATCCTCGTGGAAGCCCGGCCCATCGAAGTGGAGCGCGAGCACCTGCGCGCGTCCTCCTACCTGCCGGTGTCACCCGCGGTGCGCCTGCGCCTGGCGGAAACTCATTTCAATTCCGGGCAGCTCAATGCCGCAGCCGTGCAGCTTCGCAAGGGACTGAAGGAGCGGGAAGGCAGCGTCCGGGAGCTTTTCCTGCTTGCCCAGTGCTACGGGCGGCTTTCGCTGTACGACGACGCACTGGCGGAAGTCAGTCATGTCCTGGAAAAGGAGCCCGGTCACGCGGCAGCCAGGCTTGAGCGGACCAACCTCCTCTACCTGTCCAACCGCCTGCTTGAGGCGCGCGAGACCCTCCTTGCAGACCTTCGCGACGAGACGATTGCGACGGGGGCGGGCGCGTGGAACCTCCTGGGCAACGTCGAGTACGGGCTGGGCAACTGGCAGAAAGCGGCGGATGCATACAGGCGTGCGCTGCGGATCCGGCCGGAGATTGCCTTGTTTGCCGGTAATGCAGCCCGCGCCCTGGAGCGCGCCGGAGAGCGCCAGGAGGCGGTGGAACTGTACCTCGCTGCGGGGCGTCTTCTCTTTACGGAGGAGGCATTCGACGAGCTTTCCCTGATCTTTCCCCGTGTGCGTGCACTGGCGCCGGGCACGCCGGAGGTCCTGGCCATGGAAGCCAAGATGCTCTACCGGGAGGGAAAGACCGAAGATGCATTCAGGATTCTCATGGACCTGCAGGAACAGGGAACCGAGGACAGCGCCGTGCATTACCTGCTGGGGATCATTCTCACCTCCAAGGGAAGGAGGGAAGAGGCCCTTCCCCGGCTGGTGCGCGCAGCGGAGCTGGAGCCGGATTTCCCCCTCTATCAATTCCGGCTTGCGGAGACCCTGCACGCGCTGGGCAGGGATTCGGCGCCTGCCCTGGACAAGGCCCTCTCCCTGGCACCCGAGGACGCGTGGACCAACAACCTTGCCGGGCAGATCCGCATAGAGGCAAGGGATCCTGCGGGGGCCGTCCTCTTCCTGCGCAAGGCCAGATCGGCTGCCCCTTCGGAACCGGATATCTGCCTGAACCTCTCCGAGGCGCTTTCCCTTAGCGGAAGACCCGAGGAGGCGCTGGAAGTCATGGAGGGCGTCACCTCCTCTCCCGAGCTGGATGCCAGGGCTGCCAACCAGAGGGGAAACATTCTTTCGCGCCAGGGCGAGCACGAACGGGCCGTGCGCGAGTATGAGACTGCGGTGCGCCTGGACCCCGAGAACCTCGTCTACAAGGAAAACTGCGCGGCTGCCTGCCTCCAGATCGACATGGTGCACAGGGCGGAGGAGCTCCTTGGCCAGGTAGAGCCCACCCATCCCTCACCTTCCGTGTACAACCTGCTGGGAAACGTGGCCATCATGAAGGGCGAACGCGCGCGGGCAGAGCTCGCATTCAACGCCGGTCTTGCCATCGACCCGGGGAGCCCCGAGCTGCTGGTGAACCTGGCCATGCTGCAAAAGGAAAAAGGCAACCACGAAAAGGCCAAGGAGATGCTCCTCTCGGTGCTTTCCGCCGCGCCGGGCCACGCCCTTGCCCGCAGGCTGCTGGAGCGCATACGCGACGAGTTCGAGCGCAGGCTGGCCTGCGGGATATGCGGAAGGGAGTGGTGGGTCCCCCGGGATCTCCCGGCCCAGCCCACCTTCCAGGTGCGGGGGGAACCCCCGTCAGAGGCGCCTGCAGGCCGATGCCCCAAATGCGGCAAGGTGTACTGCATCGGCTGCGCGTCCACCCATGTAAAAGACATGAGATTCTTCTGCCCGGACTGCGGGGATTTCCTCAAGCTCTCCGACGATGCCCTGAAATGGCTGGTTGCACGTTATATCGAGGGATATACCGGCCGCAGCGCCGGCGGGTCGCCTTGACAAAGGCGATCCCATCGGTACTATGGGGAAAGCCTTGAACCGGATAATTGCGATTCCCTTCATCCTGATGCTGCTCGTCCCCTGTGCCGCCTTCTCTCAGGCAGCGGACCTGGTGTCCGCGGAGAAGTATTTTGCCGGTATTTCGGCAGGCTATCAGAAGGTGAAGGACTACGACGCGGTCATCACGATCACGCAGGGGAAGACCACGTCCCGCGGCAAGCTGTCCTATAAATCGCCCATGTACCTCCGCATCGATTTTGACGACCCTCCGAAGCAGGTGCTCAATTTTGACGGGGAGAAGCTCACGTTCTACTCTCCGGCAAATGAAGTGATCCTCGAGCAGAGATACAAGAAAAAATCACCCAGCCAGGTGGAGGCCATGGCCACCAGCCAGGGTCTTCTCATCATGCAGCGCAATTACACCATCGCGTATCTCAGCGGGCCTGCCCCCGTGCCGCTGGAGGACGGCTCACGGGAAATGGTCGTCAAGCTGAAGCTGACCGCGCACGGGACCACGAACTTCAGCCAGATGATCGTCTCAGTCAAGGACTCCCTTATACGACGGGTGGAGGGCACGCAGTCCAGTGGAGACAAGATCACCATGGACTTCGCCAACATCCGCACCAACCAGGGCGTGCCCGATTCACGGTTCGAATATGACGCTCCGCCGTATGCCAACGTCATTCAAGACTGGCTTTTTGATCCGGAAGAATAGGACTTATGGAATCGATCGGTGAGAAGCTTCGGCTTGCCCGCGAAAAAAACAATCTGACCATCGAGCAGATTGCCCGTGAGACGCACGTGGCCAGGCGCTTCCTCAAGGCGCTGGAGGACGAGGACTTCTCCGTATTCCCCGGAGAGACCTATGCAATGGGTTTCCTGCGCAACTACGCCGAGAACCTCGGCTTGAACGCCGAGGAGCTGATCGGCATCTATCGCAACATCAAGATACAGGAGCAGCCGCTGCCCATGACCGAGCTGCTGGACGCCCGGCCCCGTCTCCCCCCGCGCCGTCTCATCCTCATCGTGGCGCTCGGGGTGATTGTTCTTGCCGGGGCAGGCTACGTTGTCTACAAGACCGCACTGCAGGGTTCTGTCCCCTCCACCGCCGCGCAGAAGCCGGCCGCCGGGGTTGCCACGGATTTCGTATTCAAGGACGAAGTGCGCACGCAATGGTTCAGCCAGGGGGACGGGATCTCCGTTCTCGTAGGAGACAAGAATTACCGCATCGTGGTGGCCGGTATCGGGGACACACTCACGTTGAAGGTGCCGGGCGGCACGGTGGAATTGGGTCTCGGGAAAGACAGGAGCATAGACCTGCAGGGAGACTCGAAGCCCGAGATCAGGATTGTCTGGAACGACGTAGACCGCACCTCGCCGCAGAAGCGGGTGAACCTGGGACTGTACCGCACGACGGGCCCGGCGGCGGATGCCGCCCTGGCTGCAGCGGGTGACACAGCAGACACCTCCGTCCCCGCCGCCCTCCCTGCCACCGCATCCACCACCCCGCCCATGCGGTCGGACGAGTTCAAGCCGCTGACCGCGGCCCTGGCCCCGCAGGCAGGGCTTTTCTCCCTTGATTTCACGTTCAAGAATGACTGCCTTTTCCGGTATCTCGTGGACGACAAGGACAGGGAGGACCGTTTCTTCCAGAAGGGCGAGCAGTTCACCATCGATTCCGCGCACAAGCAGGTCACCATCTGGCTGTCCAACGCAGGGGCAGCCCGCATGCGCGTACAGGGGAAGGACTACGAGCTGGGAGACCTGGGCGAGGTAGCCACCCGCACCATTGCCTGGAAGAAGGACCCGAACGCGGGCGGGTATGTCCTCGAGATCGATCCGCTCTACTGATCATCCCGCCCCTGCCGGCCGCACATTCCACCTCGAAAGCCTCGGGTGCGCCAAGAACCAGGTGGATTCCGAGCTCATGATCGCCGCCCTGCAGAAAGCGGGGTGGGAGCGTGCAAGCGGTCCGGGCGAGGCAGATGTGCTGATCGTCAACACGTGCGGCTTCATCACGGAAGCAAAGACCCAATCCATCGAGACCAGTCTTTCCCTCAAGGCGCAGCACCCCGGAAAGAGAGTGATCATGGCCGGGTGCCTCTCCGAGCGCTACCGGGAGACCTTGGCGCTCGAGCTCCCCGAGATCGACGGCTTCCTGGGAAACAGGTCCCCTGCTGATATCGTGGACCTCCTGGAAGGCCGGCAGGCCGTCCACGCTGATCCGGCTGAGGCAGCGCGGCCCTACGAGCGTCCCCACCTGTTGTCATTCCCCGGCAGCGCGTACGTGAAGATCGCAGAAGGCTGCGCCAATCGCTGCACATACTGCGCCATTCCCCTCATACGCGGCGAGCTTGCAAGCCGGGACAGGGCTGAGATCGTTGCAGAGATACGCGGCCTGCGTGACCGTGGGATCAAGGAGCTCATCCTCATTGCCCAGGACCTCGGCTCCTACGGGAAGGACCGGGGCAGGGCCGAGCTGGTGCCGCTGCTTTCAGACATCGCCGCGATAGAGGGCGATTTCTGGATCCGCCTCCTGTATATCCATCCCGATCACTTCCCCGAGGGGCTGCTCGACGTGGTTGCCGCGGATGCACGGTTTCTTCCCTATTTCGACCTTCCTTTCCAGCACGCCGCGCCGGCCATCCTGCGCGCCATGGGCAGGCGGGGAGACTCGGGGCGCAACCTTGCCCTGGTGTCGGAGATCCGCGGCCGGCTGTCCCTGGCCGCCATCCGGTCCACGTTTCTCCTCGGGTTCCCCGGGGAGACGGACTCGGATTTCGCGGAGCTGCTGGACTTCCAGGAAAAGGCGCGCCTGGACTGGGTGGGGGCGTTCACGTACTCGCGGGAAGAGGACACCCCTGCCTGGTCCATGGCCGGAAAAGTGACAAAGGCCGCGGCAGCGCGGCGCAAGTCGGAGCTGGAAGCCCGCCAGGTCCCGATCACCGAACGCGCGTTGGACGCCCGCGTGGGCACAACGCTCGAGGTGCTCGTGGAGGAGCAGGTGGAGGGGGAGGACATGTCCATCGGCAGGGGCTATCTCCAGGCCCCGGACGTGGACGGGCTGGTGGTGCTGCGGCGCCGGCTTTCCCCCGGCACCACGGCGCGCGCGCGCATCACGCGGCGCAACGGTGTGGACCTGGAGGCAGAGATTGTCACCTGAGAACCGGGCGGCCGAGGATCCTCCCATGGCTTCAGGGCTTGCCCCTCATGTGGCGGGCGACCCGCCTTATTTCGAGATTCTGAACTCCGAGCAGCGGAAGGCTGTGGTGCACCAGGGCTGCCCCCTGCTGATCCTTGCCGGGGCAGGGTCCGGCAAGACGCGGGTGATCACGACAAAGATCGCCTGGCTGGTGGACCGCATGGGCATGAGCCCCCGGTCCATCCTCGCGGTCACTTTCACAAACAAGGCCGCGGCAGAAATGAGGGAGCGCGTGCTTGCAATCGTGCCCCATGCCCAGGACGTCATGGTGAGGACGTTCCATTCATTCGGCGCGTGGTTCCTGAGACGCAACGCGGCCATCGCCGGCCTGGAGCCGCGGTTTCACATCTACGACGAAGACGACTCCCTCACGCTGCTGAAAACGATCCTGGGAAAAGACGAGGACAAGGGCTTTCTTCGAAGAACGTATGACGAAATCAGCCGGGTCAAGGACCTCGGCATAGGGGCGGACGCGCCGCCGGAGGAGATTCTCCGCGCCGGATGCACGAGCGAGGTCTACACCGCGTACGACCAGGCGCTGCGCAAGACGGGCAACGTGGACTTCGGGGACCTGATCCTCCTGCCCCTCCAGCTTCTGAAGAAATCTCCCGAGGTGCGTGAACGGACGCGGCAGAGATTCCGGGTGGTCCTTGTGGACGAGTACCAGGATTCGAACGTGGCCCAGTTCGAGCTCCTCCGCCAGTTGTGGAGCCCGGAGACCTACCTCTGCGTGGTGGGGGACGACGACCAGTCCATCTACAGGTTCCGCGGCGCGGAGGTCGGCAATATCCTGTCGTTTCCGAAGGTATTCCCCGGAACCGAGATCGTCCGGCTGGAGCGCAACTACCGGTCCACCCAGGCCATCTTGGACGTGGCCTCCGCGGTGGTGAGCAACAACAAGGGCCGGCTGGGAAAGACACTCTGGACTGAAAAGCCCGCGGGTGAGCTGCCCCTGGTGGTCTGTCTCCAGGACCAGGAGGAGGAGGCCCAATACTGTGCCGCGCTTGTCCGGGACGGCACGCCGGGCACTACCGCGATTCTCTACCGCATGAACGCGCAATCCCTGCATTTCGAGAGCTGTTTCAGCAAGAAGGGGATACGCTTCCGCCTGATCGGCACCGTGCGTTTCTACTCCCGCGAGGAGGTGAAAGACGCGCTGGCCTATCTTTCCCTGCTGGTCAATCCGAATGACGAGGTCTCATTCCGCCGGATCTGCAACAAACCCGGCAGGGGGATCGGCGCCGCGAGCATGGAGAAAATTGTCCAGCGATGGAAGGACAACGGCGGAGGCCTCCTGGAAGCCGGCCGCCGGACCGCGCCACAGATACCTCCACGGGCGCGCGCCGGTCTCGTGGAGCTGGCCGCCTGCATGAAGGACCTGGCCGCCCAGCTGGAGAGCGTGCCCCTTGCCGAACTTGCGCGCTTCATGCTGTCCCGCACCGGGCTTTACGACATGTACAGGACACGCGACCGTTCAGACGGCACCTCCAAGACCGCAAACCTCGAAGAAATGGTGAGCGACATGGCCTCCTACGGCATGGGCGCGGACGTCCTGCCGCAGTTCCTGGAGAGCGTTGCGCTGGCAAGCCCCCTGGACACAAAAGAGGCAGAGGCGGACGACGCCGAGGTGACCCTCATCACGCTGCACAATACCAAGGGGCTCGAGTTCGACCGGGTCATCATCTCAGGGCTGGAGGAGGAGATCTTTCCCCACCAGTCAAGCGGTGACAGCGACGAGGACCTGGAGGAGGAGAGACGCATCTTCTACGTGGGTATCACGCGCGCCAGGGAGCGGCTTGTCATGACCTGGTGCCTGAACCGCAGGATTTTCGGCCGCACCAAGGAGATGGCGCCTTCCCGGTTCCTGGATGAGATCCCGGCAGGATCGGTGCAAAACATCGGAGAAGAACGGATCGAAGAGGAGGAGGACGACTACCCGCTGGGCGGCGGGGTGTTCCACGACGAGTACGGCCCCGGCGTGGTGGAGAGAAAATGGTATGATGACGGCGCCCTCCTGGTGCAGGTGCGGTTCCAGTCGGGGAGGGTGGCGAAGTTTCTCCCGAAATACGCGCGGCTGGAACGGATTCATCTGGATGAATAGGATCGGACGGGACATGAAAGACGTGCAAAGCAGCCAGGATTTCCGCAACGTGCCCATCCAGAAGGTAGGGATCCGCCAGATCCGCTATCCCATCACGGTGCGCGACAAGAGCCGTCAGAAGCAGGAAACCGTCGCCAACGTGACCCTGTCCGTGAACCTGCCCCACGCCAACCGGGGCACGCACATGAGCAGGTTCGTCGAGGTGCTGGACCGGTTCAAGGACGAGGTGAGCTACCAGAGCCTTGACCTGATCCTCATGGAGATCAAGAAAGCCCTCAAGGCTGAAGAGTCGCACATCGAGCTCGCGTTCCCGTTTTTCCTGAGGAAAAAGGCGCCGGTCTCCGGCATGGAATCCCTCATGTCGTATGACTGCGTCATCTCGGCCACCTACGCGCACCACCTGGAGATTGCCACCCGCGTGGATGTTCCCGTGCACACGCTCTGTCCCTGCTCCAAGGAGATCTCCACCATCTCAGCGCACAACCAGCGGGGAATGGTGGCCATCACCGTGGGCATGACCAAGTTCATATGGATCGAGGACATCATACAGATCGCCGAGGATTCCGCTTCCAGCCCGCTGTATGCCCTGCTGAAGCGGGAGGATGAAAAGTTCATCACCGAGCGCGCCTATGACAACCCCCGGTTCGTGGAGGACGTGGTGCGGGAGGTTGCTCTGCGCCTGGAGAAGCTCCCCGGCCTGCGGTTCCATTCCATCGAGGTGGAAAACTTCGAATCGATTCATAATCACAGCGCGTATGCCGTCATATCGAAGAGGTTCGATGCTGACTAACATCCGCAGGGCCCGGGGCTTCCGGCTCTACGACGTGCAGGGGAAAAGGTATCTCGATCTCTCCAGGGACGGGGCCCTGCTGGGCCATCGAGGGGCGGCTACCCTTACAGCGGTAAAGTCCGTCCTGTCACAGGGGCTTGCAACCGCCCTTCCCACCGCGTGGGAGGCGCGGCTGGCGGCCGCGCTCCTGCGCCTGTTTCCCGGAAGCGGCTCCGTGCGCCTGTTCTCCTCGCGGGAGCACGCCCTGGAGGCGGTCTCCCGGTTCCTGGGAAAGAAAGTGGATGCGCGTGAAGTCCACGACCCCGCGCTGGACTCACCTGCTCCCAGCCCTGAGCTTCCCGCCCTCTGGCGGCCTTTTCTTCCCGTTCCCCAGGGTGTCGCTGCTCTTATCCCGGTGCTGCCTTTCACGCTCTGCGGCGCGCCCGTGCCTGTCTGCTTCCCCCAGGAGCTTCCCGGCGATCAGCTCAGGTCCGACCCTCTCCCCGGGTTTCTGCTCGCCGGGGCGCTCCACGGCCTGAACGCGCTCAGGCAAGGGGCGGGCCGCGCGCAGAAGCAGCCGCATTGGGGCAGCCGCGCCGTGGAGCGCGCGCTGGACGCCGCCCGCGGGTGGAAGCGGTCGGGGCCCTACGTGCGCGCGGTTTTTCCTGCTGCGGACTACGCCCGGGTCCACGCGGAGTTCCTGGCCGCGGGCGTGCTGCTCAGCGCGGGCTATCCCGGGCCGAGCGTGCTGCCCGGGGAGTGTTCCCCGGGGGAGACCAGTCTCCTGGCGGACCTCTTCGCCCGGATCCCCGGAGGTTGACCATGGATATCGCCGCGTTCTCCCAGACCATGACGCACCTTGTCCTGGGCGCCTTCTCGACATTCTGCGCAATCCTCCTGTGGTCGCGCACACGGGACATGGCCTGGACGTTCGTCATCATCGGCGCCATCGTCTCCTACGCGGATATCGCGCTCACCACGCTGCGGAGCTTCGGCATCCTGGGCGAGGATCTCGTCCGCTGGCAGGGAATTCCCGTCCTTCAGCTCGCCCTCGCGAATCTTCCCCTGCTCTTTTCCGGGATAGGGTTTCTCATTGCCTCCTCTCGAAGGGGGCAGCCATGACGGTCGCGCCCATACACGTCATCCCCGCGCGGGACGAGGCGAACATCGAGCAGAAGCTCGTTACCCTGCTGCTTGCCGCCGTGCAGGAGAAGCCCGACCTGATCCTGTCCGTTTTCGCGGGCACGCCGGCGTTTGGCGCCTACCGGCTCCTGGTGGAGCGCGCCCGCTCTGAGCTGGTGGATTTTTCCAAGGTCCGCTTCATCGTATTCGATGAGATCATTGGCGGACCCGTTGCCGCGCCCTTCCGCACAGTGCTGGACGAAAGGCTTTTCGTGCCGCTTGCCATCCCCACGGAGAACATCATCTCCTTCAACCCTGCACGGGACAGGGACGGGGAAGTTGCCCGCATTGCGAGCCTCCTGGCGGTGGCGGGCATCGACATCGCGCTGCTCTCCGTGGATTCCCGGGGGCACATCGGCTTTCACATCTCCGGCTCCAACCTCGAGTCAGCCGCGGGAATCGTGCCTGTGTCCAACCGGGAGCGGTGGGGCGCGGCAGAGGCATTCTCCCTCGGCCTGGCCGTTCTTGCAAAAGCTTCCCGCATCCTCCTTTTTGCCGCGGGACGCAACCTGGCGGAAATCGTGCAGCGGCTCACCGAAGGAAGCTTCGACCCGACCACCCCCATTTCCGTGCTGCAGAGGCACGGGAACGTCACGCTGATTGCGGACAGCGGCGCCCTCTCACGCATCCAGAAGGCTGAGCGCATCAGCGGCTACTACTCGGGGTTCTTCATCATGGACGCGCAGTCCGTGCCCTCCGGCCGGAGAGTGCTCGTGATCTCCCCGCACCCCGACGATGCGCCCATCAGTCTGGGCGGCACAATGGCGATGCTCAGTCAGACCAACAGGGTGGTCACCGCCGTGATGAGCACCGGACATCGCTCCTTCATCTACGGGACGCAGCGCGGGGAGCGGATTGCCATGCGCGAATCAGAAGTGACGAAGGAATCCCGGGTCCTGGGCGCCGAACCGCGGTTTCTGCGGCTTCCCTTCTACGACAACAATTACGAGGCGGGCGAGCGAGACAGGGAGATCCTCGCCGACCTCCTGGGGGAGCTCGACCCCGACTGGATTTTCATGCCGCACGCCCGGGATACTCATCCCGCGCATATTGCCAGCCGCGCGATGGTGGTGGACTCCATCCGGCGCTTTCTCTGGGGCATGAAGAAGACCGTGGAGGCCTGGAACTACGAGGGACCCTGGGCCCTGTTCAACAGGGGGGAGTTCAACACGATCGTGACCGTGCCGCGCATTGCCTTCGAGCGAAAGCTCCAGGCCATCCGCGCGCACGAGTCCCAGGTGGCGCGCACTCCCTACGACGTAGCCGCGGAGTCCCTTGCCCGGCTCCGCTCCGCGCTGGTGCCGGAGTCCGAGCTGGCGGGGTTCGGCGCCCGTCCGCCGCGCCTGGATGCGTGGATGGAGCTGTTCCAGCGGGAGACATTCCGCGGGGACCAGGGAGCGCACGTGCGCGGCACGGATTAACCAGGCGCGCCGAGCACGGTGCCCGCTCGAATGCACCGGGTATGGTGCCCGGCCCAAAAAAAGCCCGGTGAGAAACCGGGCTTTTTCATCGAAGCGGCTTTCGAGCCTACTCGATAAGGATGGCTTCCGCGGGACAATCCGTTGCAGCGTCCCTCACAGCACTTTCGAGGTTTGCGGGAACCAGGGCGTTGATGACCTCTGCCGTATCCTTCCCCATCTTGAAGACCTGGGGAACGCCGTCCGTGCAAAGACCGCAGGCGGTGCAGAGATCAGGGTCTATCCTCACCTTCATCGACAGCTCCTTTCGTGTTGGAATTGCACCCATCGTAGCGCACTTTGCCCATCTTTTCAACCCGTAGCCAAGTAATGCCGCCCTTCCGCGGTACCCCGCGGAGTTGAGCGGCCTTCCGCGGTACCCCGCGGAGTTGGAATGCCGCCAGGAGCGGCCTTCTGCGGTACCCCGCGGAGTTGGATGGCGAGGGACGCCGAGTCCAGGGATGGACGGCAGGCGTCCTTTCGTCCTTGACAGTTTCTACGTTTTCGCTATTCTTTGCGGAGAATCAGACAGAGGGGTAGTGGAGGCATCGCGATGGTAGCATTGACAATCGGCATCGTCCTCATTCTTTTCGCCGTGTACGCAGTCCTTCCCGTGTCCTGGAGCCTCCAGTGGTGGCAGGAGGTCATCCAGTTCCTGAAAGGGGCGGTCCCGATTCTCGCTGTTTTCATCGGCCTGATCGCCTTCTTTGTCGGCGTTGCGGACATCAAGGACAAGAAGGAAGCCAGGAAGGAAGAAGAAGAGGAAAAGGCGGAAAAGAAGGCGGAACCGGGCAAGGGGACTACTTGACACACCCCCTCCTGCCGTGCAAATCTACCCTTCCTGTGGCCGCTCTGCCACATTCTGCACGGAAGGGTTAAGAAACGATGAAAACGATATTCGTCAAGCCCGCCGACGTCGAGCACAAATGGTTTCTGATCGACGCGGAGGGAAAAGTTCTCGGAAGGCTCGCCTCGCGCGTCGTCGCCATCCTTCGCGGGAAGAACAAGCCGGAGTTCACCCCCCACTGGGATCTCGGTGACTCCGTGGTCATCATCAACGCGGACAAGATCCGCGTCACGGGGCGCAAGCCCGCGCAGAAGATGTACTACCGGCACTCACGCTACCCGGGCGGTTTCCGCGCCGAGCCCTTCGAGAAGGTGTTCGCCCGCAAGCCCGCGTGGCCGCTGGAAAGGGCCATCGAAGGCATGCTTCCCAAGGGCCCCCTTGGCCGCAAGATCTTCAAGCGGCTGAAGGTGTACGCCGGGCCCGAGCATCCGCACGCGGCGCAGAAACCCGTCAAGCTCGAGATTTCCTGAGAAACGAGGAGAAGACCTTGGTCAAGAATCTAACGGTAGCGACCGGAAAGCGCAAAACGTCGATTGCCCGTGTTTTCCTCCGCGACGGCGCGGGGAAGATCTCGGTGAACGGCAAGAGCGTGGAAGAGTATTTCGCGGGCATGACCACTGCACAGAACGTCAGGAGCCCCCTGGACGTGACGAACAATGCCGGCAAGTTCGACGTCCTCATCACCGTGAAGGGCGGGGGCGTGTCCTCGCAGATCGAGGCGTGCCGGCACGGCATTGCCCGGGCCCTGAATACCTACGACCCGACCAACCACATCGCGCTTCGCGCCAACGGATTCCTTACCAGGGACTCGCGGATGGTGGAAAGGAAGAAGTACGGACAGGCCGGTGCACGGAGAAGGTTCCAGTTCTCCAAGCGCTGATTCGCGGTCACGGTACCGCGTACTTGCGCACCCCGTGACATCCGAAGGGGCGCCTTCCGAGGACCTGACAGTAGTTTCCATAGAGCTCAAGGGAGCCACCGGAGAGGCGGTCCGCATCCACCTCTCGGATGGCTCTTTTTTTATCCTCCACGCCGAGGTGTTTGCCCGGGAGGGAATCTCTACCGGGACCGCCCTGGACCCGGAGAAAACCGCGGACCTCCTGTCGCGCTCCGAGCGGGTCTTTGCGCGGCTGCGCGCCCTGTCCCTTCTTTCAAGGGCCGCGCACAGCAGGAAGGGCCTGGAGCGGAAGCTTGCGTCGCGCGGATTCAGCGCCGAGGCAATACGCTACGCTGTCGGCCGGGTGAGCGAGCTGGGGTATCTGGACGACAAGGCGTTCGCGGAAAGCTGGGTGCGTTCCCGGATGGCGGGTGGAAAGACAGGGTGGAATGCGCTGTACAAGGGGCTGCTCGGCAAGGGCGTGGTGCGCGCCACCGCGGAGGAGGTCGTGAGCGCGCTCTGCTCTTTCGAGGACGAGGTGGAAAGCGCCCGGCAGGTCTCCGAAGGGCTTTCCGCTGCCGCGGCCATCAGGAAGCTTGCAGGCCGGGGCTTCCGCTCCCGCACGATTTCAAGAGTGCTCAGGGAGAAAAAGAATGCAGATCGTTCAGCAGCGGAGGAGTGAAGGCGAAGCTTCGCTCCAGGACCGACCGGGACAGATCGACGATCCGCTGCGCGCTGTCCAGGATCACCGAATCCGACGTTGCCACGATGCCTTCGTAGCCCTTCAGCGGGTAATCGGCGCTCTGCGCCACGGAGACCTCGGCGGGAATGGGGATCTCTCCGATCATCAGACGGACCTCCTCGGCCATGAGCCCGGAAAAGGCGATCGGCGCGTCGAGGAAAATGTCGATGCGGGAAGGCGCCATGATCTTCAACTGGCTCGCGATCTCCCGAAGGGCGCGCACAGTGAGCTCCGAGCGGCGATAGCTGCCGTGCGTTTCGGAGGAGTCCCGCACAATACCGTCATCGGAGATGAATACCGGGGAGCCACGGAGATAGCTTTCCACGGTGATCAGAACGTTGTACCAGTCGATCCCCAGGCTGCTGCCCCGGACCTGGGCAGGGAGAACGATCTTTCTCCGCCTCGGCCCGGCAACCGCGTCCACGACGATGCCGCGGAACATGCTGTTGCGCTGTACGCGCGCGAGCCGGTGCCTGTCCCCCACGAGCTTCAGTGTCGCTTTTTCCGGATACCCTCTTTCCCTGAGATACTTGTACTCGGCGCAGGCCTCTGCGAAAAAATTGGTTGACATTATGGATATAATTGGTATACTGAATAGTATTGAGAATTACCCGTGTTTCTCGGCACGGCCGAAAGGATAGCAATGATGGCTAAGAAAGAAAAGAAGGTGAGAATCTTTTCCGCGCTCGAGGTGGCAGACATATGCGGCGTCGTCAACCAGACTGCTATCAACTGGATCAAGAACGGATTCCTGAAAGCATTCATGACGCCGGGCGGGCAATACCGGGTGTACGCGGAAGATCTCTTTGCATTCCTCTCTTCCCGCGGTATGAGGATCCCGGCAGAGCTCGCTGAAAGCCAGGAAGAGGGGCCTGACTGGGGCCGCATCCTGATCGTTGATGACGACCAGGCCATCAACACGGCTATAAAAAGGTACATGACGCGCAAGCTTCCCAGCTATACCATCATGCAGGCGTTCGACGGATTCGAGGCAGGCAAGCTCATCTCCGAGGCGCGCCCCGGGGTGATCCTGCTGGACATCAGCCTGCCCGGCATAGACGGACACAAGCTGTGCCGTCGGATCAAGGAAGACCAGGCCCTGGGCGCCCCGATCATCATTGCCATCACAGGTATCGCGGATGACGACGCGGAGGCCACCATCGTGGCGGAAGGGGCGGACGCGTTTTTCCGCAAGCCGTTGAACTTCGAGAAGCTGGAAGAGAAGATCGAGGAGCTTTCCACCGCCCGCGTGTCAAGGAAAGTGACGGATGAACGATAAGCCGGTTATACTCGTGGTCGAAGACGAAGATTCCATACGCCTCACGCTCCGTGACTACCTGAAAAAGAAGGGGCACGAGGTGATCGTGGCATCGGACGGGGTCGGGGCCATCAAGCAGATCCTCGATCATCGCGTGGACCTTGTCGTAACGGACTACCGGATGGACATACTCGGGGGCGATTATTGGATCCGGTTCCTGCGGGAGTTCTGCACGAACAAGAAAGTCATCATCACCAGCGGCTTCCTGCAGCCCGAGTTCCCCATTCCCTTTCCCGTCGTGTACAAGCCCTATGACTACTCCGAGCTCGAGACGATGATCCGCACCACCATAGCGGGGATTGGAGCCTGAGCGGGGGCCCATGGCAGAAAGCAAGGCCGCCTCTGGCGGGAAGAAGGCCGCCCCTGGCGGGAAGAAGGCCGCCCCTGGCGGGAAGAAGGCCTTCCGGGCGCTCGTGATCGGCCGCGTGCAGGGAATCGGTTTCAGATACTCGGCAATCCACGAAGCGCGCAGGCTCGGCGTCAACGGCACGGTGGCCAACCTGCCGGATGGAAACGTCGAGGTCGTGGCTGAAGGAGATGCGGACAGGCTTGCCCGGTTTGTCTCCTGGCTTCGCAGGGGCCCGCCCGGCGCTCACGTGCGCGACCTTCAAATCCAATGGACTCCGTTTACGGGCCGATATGCCGATTTTGAAGTCGAGTTCTAGGAGCGTGTCGGGTGATGGCAAGCAAAAGACCGTCCGGCCCGCGCGTCGGCTCCCGGCGCGCCTTCCGCTCCTGGCGGAGTTGCGCGCCTGCCGCCCTACGGATACCGCCCTTCGGGCGGTGCGCTCTAGACCTTGCGCTCCCGTCGTTGATCTGGTAGAAGGAGCACAGCCCGGGGGCTGAGGGAGAAGGTGAAATGTGTGGAATATTCGGCTACGCGGGACCTGATGCGAACCCCGAAGTACTGATAGAAGGCATCAAGAGACTCGAATATCGGGGCTATGACTCCTGGGGCGTGTGTGTGGCTTTCAACGATCAGCTTTCCATGCTTCGGCGGGTGGGGAGGATCGGCGGAGTGGACGGTCGCGCGCTTGGTCTTGACTCCCACGGGGCAGCCGGCGCGGGCATCGCCCATACGCGCTGGGCCACGCACGGGGCGCCTACTGAGATCAACGCACACCCTCATGCCGACTGCACAGGGAAAATCGCCGTCATCCACAACGGCATCATTGAAAACCATGCAGCCCTCCGCACAAAGCTCCTTTCGCAGGGGCATCGATTCGTCAGTGAAACGGACACGGAAGTCATCCCGCACCTCATCGAAGAGCTCCTGAAGACAGAGAACACGTTTGGAGCGGCCTTTGTTGCCGCAATGAAGCTCCTGATTGGAGCGTACGGCATCGCCACCCTGTGGGCCGGGGAGCCCGGCTCGGTGTACGTGGCACGGCATGGCAGCCCCATCGTGCTCGGCCTGGGGAAGAACAAGACGCTCGTGGCAAGCGACCCGGCGCCGCTCGTGGCCCACACGCGGGACGTGATCTACCTGGACGACGGTGAGACAGCCATCCTTCACTGCGACGGGTTCGAGACCCGCACGCTGGAGGGCGCGCCGGTCAGCAAGCGGGTGCAGCAGATCGCCTTCAGCCTGCCTGACGTTGAAAGAGGCGGGTTTCCGCATTTCATGCTCAAGGAAATCACCGAGCAGACCGAGTCCATCCATAATGCGTACCGCGGAAGGATCGTCCGCTCGGAAGGCACTGCCAAGCTGGGGGGCGTGGAAGAGGCGCTGCTTCGAAAGACGAAACGCTGTCACATCGTTGCCTGCGGGACCTCGTGGAACGCGGGCATGATAGGAAAGTACCTCCTGGAGAATCTTGCACGCATCCCGACCCAGGTGTCCTTCGGCTCGGAGTTTCGTTATTCGCATCCGGTTCTGGAACCGGACACCATGGTGATTGCGGTCAGCCAGTCCGGTGAGACCGTGGATACCCTTGCCGGAGTGCGGGAAGCAAAACTGGCCGGCGCAGAGACAATCGGTATCTGCAATGTCGTCGGATCCACGATCGCGCGGGAATGCGGCAAGGGTATCTATATCCACGCCGGGCCCGAGATCGGCGTGGCCTCCACAAAGGCATTCACGAGCCAGCTCGTGGTGCTGAGCCTGCTGGCAGTGCACATGGGGCGCATGCGCGGGCTTTCACTGCGCGCGGGGATTCTCTACCTGGACGCGCTGGAGCGCCTGCCGGAGCAGACCGCACAGATCCTCGCGCAGAAAGACAGGATTGCGGAGATTGCAAAGAAGTACGCGCGCTCCAGCAACTTCCTTTTCGTCGGCAGGCTCTACGAGTACCCCACCGCCCTGGAGGGGGCCCTGAAGCTGAAAGAGATCTCCTATATTCACGCCGAAGGCGTGCAGGCTGCGGAGATGAAGCACGGGCCCATCGCCCTGATCGAACCGGGAGTGCCCACGGTCCTTCTCGCGGCGCAGACGGAGATCAGGGACAAGATGATGGGAAACGCGAACGAGATCCTGGCCCGCAATGGAAAGATCATTGCCGTGGCACAGGAGGGGGACGAGGAGCTTGCCAGGCTCGCGCACGACGTGATCTTCATACCACGGACGCTCGACCCGCTGGTGCCCATCCTTGCCGTCATCCCGCTGCAGCTCTTTGCCTATTACACGGCGGTCGAGCGCGGATGCGACGTAGACAAGCCGCGCAACCTCGCCAAGAGCGTGACGGTGGAGTAGGGGGATGGACACACAGATCGTCCTCTTCGAAGACCACCTCCTCTGCGACATGAGCCCCGTCACCCTGACTCGCCCGGCGTTTTCCGTGACGTGCGCGTGCTGTACCCTGTTTGACATCGTCTCTGCGGCGGCAGGCGGTGTCGGATGGGTGGTGCGCGACTATCTTGCCAGGTCCGCCGCCCTGCGCTTTCCCCGTCAGCCCCTGGGCACCGGTCCGAGGCTGTTTCTCAACGCCTCGATCGTGCCGGATGTGCGCTACGCCGAGCGGATCCGCCAGCTTGCCGCCGAAGGCCGTCCCTTCGTGGCCACCGCAGGGGGAAGGGTGTCTGCCGCGTTCATGCCTGCCAGCGTGCCGGTGCCGAGCCCGCTCACCTCGGAAAATGTCACCCCGTGGCTCCTGGAGCAGAAGCTGCCTCTGCGTGACGAGGAATATTTCAGGACGCTCGATCACCAGTACGAGGTGATCAAGTACATGGAACCGCTCTTTGCCGGCAATATCGCGGAGCGCATCCGCACCGGCTCGTATCGCGAATGGAAACCCGGCGTGTTCTGCGCGGAGAACGTCTCTGTCGCGGACACTGCGGTGTTCCGCACCCGGGAAGGTCCGGTTGTGCTGGAGCGCGACGTGGAGGTGCTGGACTTCACGTACTTTGTCGGACCCGTGTACGTGGGGGCAAAATCCCGCGTCATCGAGCGGGCGTCCCTGAAGGAGCGCGTCTGCGTGGGGGAGACCTGCAAGATCGGCGGGGAGGTGGAGGCGAGCGTCATCGAGAGCTTCACCAACAAGCAGCACCATGGTTTTCTCGGGCATTCCTGGGTGGGCTCGTGGGTGAACCTGGGCGCGGGCACGAGCAACAGCGATTTGAAAAACACCTACGGCGAGGTGCGCCTGGAATACCCGCACAGGCGGGTGGACACGGGCATGCAGTTCATGGGGTGCATGATCGGAGACTTCGCAAAGAGCGCGATCAACACGAGCATCTTCACCGGCAAGATCATAGGCGTGGGGAGCATGCTCTACGGCTCAATCGGCTCCAACGTGCCCAGCTTCTGCAACTATGCGCGGTTCTTCGGGCAGATCACTGAATGCCCGGTGGACCAGGCCATCCTGGTCCAGAAAAGGATGTTCGCACGCCGCGGCATTCAGCAGACTCCCGAGGACGCCGAATTGCTGCGCGCCGTTTTCGAGCTGACCCGCACCGAGCGCCTGATTTCCGACGAGCCGCCGTCCTTGTAGAGTGCGGCCCCAGAACCGCGGGAACATATCGGGCACATTGCGTTCTTGCGGAAAATAGAAGTGAAAATGCCACGGGATACCGTGGCCGCCCCTTTCTAAATTCCCTTTTTTCGTGAGGTTGATCCGCTGCCTTCGCCAAAACCCGAAATGATGCAGCCCTGACGCATGTCGCCGCCAGCTTGACAGAGAGAGACCTCTTGATGTTAACATCGATCATCTATGCATAGACGGGCTATGCATAGAGGGCCAACACACTTCGGAGGAGGGTCGATCATGCGGAAAATACTGATTGTACTGATTCTGGTCGGACTCGTGGCCATCGCCCTGCCCATGACAGCCGGCGCGCTGGGGCTGGACGTCGAGGCAAAGGCGGGGGCGGGCATTGGGCTGGGATCAACTGACAACCCGGATATTACGGGCTCGCCGCGTCTGGCGGTGAACGGGGGGGGCAACGTCGATTTTTTCCTGACAAGCCTTGGGCCTGGTGAGTTCGGGCTCTCTGTCGGGGGCGAATACTCGCACATGACGTTTCACTACACATGGGCCAACCTGGCAGGTCCGGGGGTCGATCTGGTTTCGGATGTGACATACGGCTACGTCAATATCCCCGTAGCTTTGGTGTACAAATTGCCTGTCAGCGATTCGATCAAGATCGTTGTTCGCGCCGGCGGGTTTGTCGGCTTTTTTCTCGGGGGCTTCACGGACGGAACTCTCGTGCCGGGAAATATCTCGGTCGGCCGAGCGACACTGGACAGCAGCAACACAATCATGACAGCCTATGGCCTGCATTTCACGGCCGGCGCCGACATCGGGCTCGGTGGAGGCCTTGCCCTCGCCCCGGCGATTCAGTTCGACTGGGGGCTCTCTGATGTCACGAAGAACACGCCGGCGGCCGGCAACTTCAAGGATACCTTGTGGGCGCTCACGGCGGTAGTGGGGATCAAGTACTCGGTGTTCTAACCGGCAGGGGAACTCATGCCGCCCGGACCTCCGGGCGGCTTTTCAAAATGCCACTGCCGTGGCTGGTTTGACAACTTCACCGAGAAGGAATACGCTGTAGGCACTTCAAGTTGTGGCTTCCTGTGTCGAGGTATGGCGCAAGGAGGTTCGAAATGCAGAATCTGGAAAAGGTTCAGACGGAAATCCAGAAAGTGATCGGAGAGGATCCCACCATTCGGGAAGCAAACCGCATCATCGTCACCGTCGAAAAAAAGAGCATCTGGAAAGGCGGCAAGGAGATCGTGTTCCTGAAGGGCAGCGTCCACTCTGAGAGTGACAAGGCCAAGGCGGACGCGATTGCCCGCAAGCACGGTCTGGGCCGCGAGGTAGTGGACACAATCACCGTCCTTTCCTAGGAGCGTGTCGGGGGATGGCAAGCAAAAGACAGTCAGGCCCCCGCGTAGCGGCCGCCCTTCGGGCGGCGCTGGTTATGACCTGGACACGGATTCCTCCATCGGCCCCGGAAACTTTCTCACCGTTTCGTAGACGAGCTGCGCCACGGCGGGCTCGATCTGCCTGCTGGCCTTCCTGAAACGCTCTGCAACAGGATCCCTGCTGAACTGGCCGTCCGCGATTATCACTGGCGTCATCTTTGCATGGCCGGGGACTTCCCCCGAATCGATGCGGTTGTGGTGGTACCCGTGCTCCCGGGTCCACGTCAGGGCGCGCTCATGCTCGAGCTTGTCATAACAGAGCTGGAAACCGACCAGGGTCCTGTCATCCGCGTACCACACAATGAGATCGAAATACTCGTCCGTGAACCAGCGGCGGAATCCTTCCCCCTCTATCTGGCGCGTATGGCGAATCTCAGTGAGCATGCTGAGCCTCCTTCCACTTGACTTTCTGTCTTTCTGTTTCTACCTATTAATAATAGTGAACGCTGCGGACCACGTCGCCCTCCTCAGAGAGGCTCTGCAGCCCGGGGGCAGCTGGGCCGACCTGGGTTCAGGATCCGGCGCGTTCACTCTCGCCATGGCGGAGCTCCTCGGCCCCGACGCCACGATCTACTCCGTGGACGCCGACGGGCGCTCTCTCGTTGTCCAGGAACAGGAGCTGGAGGCGCGCTTCCCCGCCCTGGACGTGAAGCTCATCCGTGCGGATTTCAAGGACACGCTGGATATCTCCGGGCTGGACGGCATCGTCATGGCCAACTCCCTGCATTTTCAGAGGGATGCGTGCGCCGTGCTTGTCCATGTGTCCGGCTGGCTCAAGCCGGGCGGGAAGATAGTCATAGTGGAGTACGACATTGAAACGCACAACCAGTGGGTTCCTTATCCACTGCCGTTTTCCCGGCTTCCGTCGGTGGCAGAATGCGCCGGGTTGTCTGCGCCGCGGCTTCTTGACTCGCGGCCGAGCCGGTACCATCACCGGGTTTATTCCGCTGTCAGTGAGAAACCGGCGCGCTCTGAGGCAGTGTAGAGAGGAATCTCAGCCGGTGCGGCCGGACACGGGCACATAGGGCCTTTCCGCGGGCCCCTTGTACAGGCTTTCCGGCCTGTAGATCCGGTTGTTGTGCTCCCTCTGCTCCAGGATGTGGGCCAGCCATCCCGCCACGCGCGCCATCGCAAAAATCGGGGTGAAAAGAATCTTGGGAATTCCCAGCATGGTGTACACGGCGCCGGAGAAGAAGTCCACGTTCGGGTACAGCGGCTTGCCTTTCTCTTCCATCCGCTCGCGGAACTGCTTCTCCACCTCTTTCAGTATGCGGTACAGGCGATCGTCCCCCTTCTTCTGCGAGACCTCCTTGAGGAACTCCTCCATGACATAGGAGCGCGGATCCTTCACCTTGTACTCGCGGTGCCCCATGCCGGGGACCTTGCGCTTCTCCGCGATAGCCTTGTCCATCCAGGCGCCCACCTGGTCCAGGGAACCGATGGCGTCCACCATGTCCATCACCTTCTCGTTGGCTCCCCCGTGCAGGGACCCGTGGAGGGCCCCCATGGCCGCCGAGATGCTGCAGTAACAGGTGGACATGGTGGATGCCACCACGCGCGCGGTGAAGGTGGATGCGTTGAACTCATGCTCCGCGTGCAGCACCAGACAGGCGTCCATGATCCTCCCCTCGTACTCCTCCGGTTCTTCGCCGCGGAGCATGTAGAGGAAGTTCGCGCCGTGAGAGAGATCTGTCCGCGGCTGCACGAGGCTTCTGCCCTCCTGGAAGCGCTGGTAGGCGGCCACCACGCTTGCCACCTGCACGACCTGGTGCAGGGTCTGGCGGCAGTTGCAGGTGGTCGAATGGTGGATCGTGTGCTGCACGTAGCTGGAGATGTAGGCCACCACGGATTGAAGAAGCTGCATGGGATGCGCGCCCGCCGGGAACGCCATTATCATCTCCCAGACCTGCGCGGGGATTCCCCGGCTGGCCCGCATCCGCTGCCGCCATTCCGCCAGCTCCGCTGCGGACGGGAGCTTTTCATTGAGAAGGAGGTAGGTCACCTCCTCGAAGTCCGAGTTCTTTGCAAGGTCCTCTATGGAGTAGCCGCGGTAGTACAGCCTGCCTTTCGGGCCGTCCAGACGGCACACGGTCGTCTCATCCGCGATAATACCCTCGAGCCCCTTCGAGTATGTTCCGTTTTCCACGCTCATGCTGTCCGGCCTCCCTTGGTGCGCGCGTCTATGCCTCGATGAACAATCGCCATGGATCCTCCACCAGCTCTTTCACCCTGCGAAGGAACATCACCGCTTCCTTGCCGTCGATGAGGCGATGATCGTAGGTGAGCGCCAGGTACATCATCGGCCGAATCACCACCTTCTCACCGTCCGCCGCCTGCTCCGCCACCGGTCTTCTCTGGATGGTATGCATGCCCAGTATCGCAGACTGGGGATAGTTGAGCAGGGGAGTGGAAAGGAGCGAGCCGAACACGCCGCCGTTGGTGATGGTGAAGGTGCCTCCGGCGAGCTCGTCCGGAAGGATCTTCTTGTCCCGCGCACGCGCGGCAAGATCAGCGATGGCTGATTCCAGCCCTGCAAGACCGAGCGTGTCGGCGCTCCTGATGACTGGAACCAGGAGCCCCCTCTCCGTGGAGACCGCCACGCCCAGGTCGAAGGTCTCACTGTAGACGATCTCATCTCCCTCTATGCGCGCGTTCACCACCGGCATCTCCGCAAGTGCCATGCAGCACGCCTTGACGAAGAAGGACATGAAACCGAGCTTCACCCCGTGCGCGCGCTCGAACTCGTCCCGATACCGTGCGCGCAGATCGGTGATCTTCTGCATGTTCACTTCGTTGAACGTGGTGAGGGACGCCGTTGCATGCTGGGCCTCCACCAGCCGCGCCGCGATCCGTTTGCGCAGCGTGGTCATTTGGACCCTGCGACCGCCTCCCAATGGGGGGACGGGGGCTGGTTTTGGCGCCGGCGGGCGCGGCGCCGATTCCGCGGCAGGCCGGGGCACCGCGGGGGCGGGGGTGGGGGCGGGGGCGGGCGCGGCAGGCCGGGGCACCGCGGGGGCCGGCGCGGGGGGCGCCGGCTCCGGAGCGCGCACTGCGGCTGGGGCAGCTTGTGCCGCGGGCGCCGTCTTCACCGCGGCGGCCCTGGGCGCAGCCTGCTTTGGCGCCGCAGGCAAAGGGGCCGCGGCGGCCGTCTTGTCCTCATCGTCCACTCCCCCTACTACCTGTCCGATGGTCACCTCCGCGCCTGCCTGCACGGAGATCGAAAGCGACCCGGTGGCAGGGGCGGGTACGGTCACGGTTGCCTTGTCGGTTTCAAGCTCGAACAGGTCGCTCCCTTCCTCCACATGGTCCCCTTCGGCCTTCAGCCACGAAGAGAGGATCCCCTGCGTGACCGATTCACCCACCGACGGCACCTTGATGTCCCGCTTCACGTTTTACTCCTCACTTTCCCTTGGAGCGGCCCGTCGTTCCCCGATTGCCGCGTGCACGACCTGGAGCTGCTCCCGCAGGTGCCGCGAGTGGCTGCCGGTGGCCGGGCTCGCGCTTGCCGGCCGTCCGATGTAAGAGAGGGTCGCCTCCGGAAACTCCTCCGAGAACCTGTCCCTCATGAAGAACCAGGCGCCCCGATTGCGCGGC
>Ga0265316_10001573_pt1 | contig 24403 bp, 26 predicted proteins | sample 4522metaG_FD_202092 | JGI IMG/M metagenome (GOLD analysis project Ga0265316, IMG submission 202092) | Rhizosphere microbial communities from Carex aquatilis grown in University of Washington, Seatle, WA, United States - 4-5-22 metaG | ecosystem: Host-associated > Plants > Roots > Rhizosphere >... | reverse complement strand
GTACGGACTTGTCCGGCGTGAAGACCGAGATGACCGGGACGATGCTCACGTGGATGCAGGACAACGAGGCAGATGGGCTGATTTTCATTGGCCCGCCCGGCGCAGCTAAAAGTGCAGTTGCGAAGGCGACCGGGAACACCGCAGGAATTCCGACGATCGCATTTGATTTGGGCGCGATGCAAAGCTCGCTGGTCGGCGGCTCCGGAGAGCGACTTCGGTCGGCGCTCAAGGTAGTAGATGCGGTGAGCCAAGGGCGTGCACTGTTTATCGCAACATGCAACTCCATCGCATCGCTGCCGCCGGAATTACGCCGGCGTTTCACGTTGGGTACCTTCTTCTTCGATCTGCCCTCGGCTGACGAGCGAGAGGCGATCTGGAGAATTTACGAGAAGAAGTACCGCGTCTCCGGCGAACGGCCCGAAGACGAGGGGTGGACGGGAGCGGAGATCAAAGAGTGTTGCCGGAAAGCGGGACGCCTTCGGCTGCCGCTGGTGCGTGCGGCTCAGTACACCGTACCAATATCGAAGTCAGCAGCAGAGCAGATCAAATCGTTGCGGCAGCAGGCCTCGGGAAAGTTCATCAGTGCATCGAGCACTGGGGTGTACCGATATGAGGAAACTGCAACTGCGCCGACCGCCACGACGCGGCGCATCCGAAGTGTGGAGGCTTAGAAATATGAGCAAGTACGGTCTTTTGGAAACCCAGATTGCAGATCAGAAGTATTTGATTGCGGCCCTCGGGGAAATGGGCTATCGAGTAGAGGTCCATCCCCAAGGCGCCGCGCTGGTCGGCTACGAAGGTCACGAGCGGCAGGAAAAGGCGAACATCATCATACGCCGGCAACAGCTGGATTCGGCTTCCAACGATATCGGCTTCACGCGGGCGTCCGATGGGCGTTACGCTGCCCGATTGAGCGAGTACGATCAGCGAATCGGCTTCAACCAAAAATGGCTGAACCGGGTCCACCAGCTCTACAAAGAGAAGCAAACCATCGCTACGGCAAAGGCGAAAGGCTACGTTTTCAAGGGTCGGGAAGTGGTCAAGACCGAAGAGGGCGAGCGGATCCAACTCCGGTTTGCGGCTCGATAGGAGGGCACGATGACTCAGAAGACAGTAACGATCATCATCGACGAGAACGGGAACAGCGAAGTCGATTTGGAAGGCTTCGCCGGCAACGGCTGCTCCAAGGTGTTTGAGGACTTTCGTGGCGGCGACAAGGTTAAAACGGAACGGAAGAAGACATCGTTCTACAACCCGGCGCAAACAGAAAAGCAGACCACCACTGGTCGCTGAAAGGCAGGCTTACGATGTTGGTTCATGGTTTCGTTCCTGTCAGCCGCGCCAACGGCCCAGGGCGGCGGGCAGTGCTCTGGGTTCAAGGTTGCACGCTGAATTGCCCCGGCTGCTTTAATCAGGCAAGCCACCCGTTCGAAGGCGCGCCTGCCGACGACGATGACGCAAGTGACATCATCCGGCGCGTGCTGGCTCTGCATCATGCAGGGGAGATCGAGGGTTTGACGTTTTCGGGCGGCGAACCGATGCAGCAGGCAAGTTTGGTGCTTGAGCTGATCGAAAGACTACGCGAGGCGGACGCGACGCCGCCGTTGACCTTTGGAATGTTCACGGGATATACGGTGGGAGAACTCGACCAAGGCCGGTACTTCACCTTCAACGAGTGTCCGGAGAAGACGGCGGTGTGGCAGCAAATTCGTGATCGCCTCGACTTCGCGGTAATGGGACGGTACAACCGGCTCGCGCCGGGGACACAGCCGCTGCGATCGAGTTGCAATCAGAAGCTGCACCTATTTACCGCGCGTTACGAGGAGAGCGACTTCGGAGAACAGATTCTCGAAGTGTCGATCGAGGAAAGCGGCGCGGCCACAATAACCGGCTTCCCTATCCTCGGCTGCCCGGAATAACCTTCCCGCACAATTCTCGGTAAAGCAGAAGACGTGATCATGGGCGAGCCTCTCCAGAGTCGGGATCGCCCAACCCTTGCCACAGCGTTGCCCGAACGCATCGAGCACGAAAGCGGAAAACACATTCACACGATCGGGTCCGGCGCAACAGAATGCGGATCGTGTTCAGTCCGGCCAAGAGAGAGATCCACCCTGAAAGGAGGTAACCATGTCAAGAGCGATCTGCGATTTTTGCTCCTACCCGTCCGTCGTGTGGCGCTATCCGGCGCGGAGTTTTGTTGCCTACGTCGTCGCCAACATCGGCGGCGAAAGCGTCGGCGACTGGGCCGCGTGCGAACAGTGCCACCGTCTGATTGAAGTGGGGGATCGCGCGGGCCTGATGGAACGGTCACTCGTGACTCTGATCGCCGAGCATCCCGAGATGGAGCCGGCGCGAAGCGAACTCATGGAGCACATGACGTCGCTGCACGTTATGTTCTTCGAGAACAGAACTGGTATGGCGTTGAGAATCGTTTAGCCAATGAGCCAACGCTCACCATTGGCGTTCTCGGCGCCGGCGAATGGCGATATTACCGGAGGGGTAGAATGACGAACTGCGAAAAAGCCATTGAACTTCTTCAACAAACTCACGACGGAGATGACCTTGCCCCGCAACACCTAAAGCTTGTCGAAATGGCCGTCAACGACATGGTCACCGAAGCTGGCCAAGCCGCGTTTGAGCAGCTTTACACGCAGATTACCGGCGGCACGTATGTGCAGCCTTGGTACCACGACATCGAGAACCTGCGGAAAGACCACCGCGGGTACGTGTACTGGAAGGAAATCCAGGTGGACCACTACAGTTTTGACAAGTACGAGGATGCCCATGGCGCGGCTTTAGACTTGGCCGACCGCTGCCGCACCCTGGAGATGTTGGGCCTTCCTGTTTCAACGGCGCACCAAGCCTGGTGGTACGACGAACTAGTCTCGGCTGTCACGTCGAACTGATCGAGGATAGCAAATTCAACAATTCATCTGAAAACGAAAGGAGTAGTGTTTTATGGCTGCATTGGCCATTCCCATCGAAGTACAGGAGCAGAGCCTGTCGCAAAGTACGGTAATTCTGCAAGTTAAGTTCGGTCTACTCGGAGATTCCCGCAAGGTTTCCGCCTCGCAAGTCGAAGTCGATACTGACAAGCAACTGCTCAGGGTCGCTAAGAAAATTCTAGTATCGGCCGAGTTCGAAGCCATCCGGCAGTTGGACCGGAAAGTGAAGAAGTACCTCGACAGCGTCTGTGTCCCCTTCGAGACCGGTACGCGTTTCCTGGCAGTCCCGCTGATTGAGGATGTGGACCGCAAGCTCCGCGAGTTTGAACGCGAACGCGCTGATTTGGTAGATCGCTTCCTGGACTCCTATCCGACGCTATGCGAAAGCATGAGCGACCGGTTGCGGGTTCTGCATAACCCCACAGACTATCCTCCGATCGAAATGGTGAAGGCGCGATTCTACTTCACCTGGCGCTACGTCGCCTACGGAGTGCCGGGACAGCTCAAGACAATCTCGGGGCGAATCTGGCAGGAGGAGCGGGAGAAAGCCGCGCAACGCTTCGCCGAAGCGCAGACCGAGGCGCAAGGTTTACTACGGGAGTCGATGTCGGAACTCGTCAATCACATGGTCGAGCGGCTGGACGCCTCCGAGAATGGAAAACCGAAGGTCTTCAAGAAGTCCACGGTGGCGAACCTTGGCGATTTCCTGGCGACGTTTGACTTCCGCAATATCGCCAATGACACCGAGCTGAAAGAGCAGGTGGACAAGGCTCGGGTGCTACTGGCTGGCGTAACCGCCGAGGAAATCCGGACCACGGCGGATCTTCGCTCAAGGCTCAAGACAGGTATGGCGGAAATCGGCACCAAGCTGGACGCCATGGTGATCACGATGCCGCGTCGCAAGTTTCGACCGGAAGAGTGAGAACCCGCATTCAGAAGTCGCGTAACGTGCGGATTCAGGCAGCTCCTTATGCTTCGCGGCGTGAGGTGTAAACGAGTCGGTGGCGCGCGCCGGCGGGTTCAGAACAGGAGTGATTCATGGGGTACTCGGTCTATTACAACGGCGAGATCGACATCTCGCCCGAACTGAGCGATGAGCATGCGACGCTCTTGGACGAAGCGCTCACAAAAAGCAATCCAGCACTGTTAGGAATCACCGCGGAAGAGGGGCAAGGCTTGTATCACGGCTGTGATTGGCAGCTATCCGGCGGTCGCTTAAGCGTTGAAGGCGAGTCCCGAGGCGAGCAGGATGAGTGGTTGCGGCTCCTGAACGTGAGATTCTTTCAGCCGAACGGATACACGCTCTCTGGCGAGGTCAGTTGGGAGGGTGACCAATCTGGAGATACCGGCGTCATCCACGTCAATGACAATCGGGTCGAGTCGGTGAACGATAGCATCACGAACGTGGGGCCGAGCTGGCGTCCACAACTTCCCGAGCCGAAAGTGGTGGAACTGGTCAGGGCGGGACGCATCGTGCTAGCGCACTGGGAGGGCGGCGACTTGGCCGCGCAGATTCAACGCCTCTCTCGTGCACTTGAGGAATTCGTGCAGCTTCCCGATGAAGGCTGAGGTGGATGTGGCGGAACCTGATGCCCAGGGCGGCTTCGCGAGATCGCAGTGTCACCGGGATGGGCGCCATGTGCACTACCAGCCACCGAGAGGTCGATCGAGGACCCCGGGGCGTCGCCCTTCCAATTTCAGCTCATCTAGCGCATTTCCGTCACCAGTCTCAAGGAGCGATTTCGAGTTCGTCGCGAGCCCGGCCGCACTTAGCTCCAGAAAGGATGTCGACAATGCTAATTCATATCCAACCTCCCGCTCGCACCGCGTTGCTGCTGCAACTGGATGGCACACTCCCGAATCTCGCCTTAATGCGTCTGGCAGCGCACTTGCGGGAGCGCGACTGCGACGTTCACTTCAAGAGAATGCGTTCCTGCACCACTTTACAGGACTCATTGTTCGCGCATTGGGACGACGTGTACGCAAGCGCCATTTTCGAAAAAACGCGGCCACTTGTGGAGGAGCTGAAGCGTGTGTTTCCGAAGGCCATTGTCGGAGGGACCGGGAGTGGTTCACCGAGCCGCTTGGAAGAGATCGGTGTCACCGGATTCGAGCAGGACTACTCGCTATATCCGAGATACGCATTCTCAATCGGCTTTACTCAGCGGGGCTGCCGGTTACGGTGCCCTTTCTGCGTAGTGCCTTGGAAGGAAGGTAAGGTCAAGCCGGCACAATCGATTTACGAAATCTGGCGTGGCGATCCTTGGCCGCGAAACTTGGTTCTCCTCGATAACGACTTCTTTGGCCAGCCTGGTTGGCGGGACCACATCAGCGAAATCGTCGCGGGAGAATTCAAAGTAAGTTTTACGCAGGGAATCAACGTTCGCGTGATCGATGAAGAGATCGCGGCCGCGGTCGCCGGTGTGCAGTACTACGATCACGAGTTCCGAACCCGCCGGATCTATACCGCTTGGGACAACCGCAAGGACGAGGCACGGCTATTTCGGGGCCTCGATCTGCTGGTGAAGGCTGGCGTAAGGCCCGATCAAATCATGGTGTACATGCTGATTGGATACTGGCCGGGCGAAACGCATGACGACAGGGACTATCGCCGGCAGCGGTTGCGCGAGTTCGGTGCCCGGCCGTATCCGATGCCTTACGTTCGGACGCCCGAGCTGGTCGGTTATCAACGCTGGGTTGTGCGGCGAGCGGATTTGAAGTGCTCGTGGGCTGAGTATGCAAGAGCGCGGTACCGCCCTGAAGACGTTGGTCAGTACTCGGCCCGGTTGCCGCTATTCGAGAGGGACACGTTTGGACTCGTTGAGCCCATCGGAGAAGGGGAGAACGAGAGTGAGTTACTTCAATTTTGAGTTCAACTCCAAGATGGCTACCTCGATGGTTCACACTCTGAACCGGCCCTATAAAGGCGCCCACAAATTCTCCGCAACAGCTCCGGACGCGCAGGGCACATTGGTCATCTGGGCGCGCGATACGGAGGAATGCCGGGAGCACTTGCTGAATGCGTTATTCGATCTCATCTTTGCACGGAACCGTGTCGGCGCCGCCGTAACCAATCCCCCATGCATCTTCTGTGGAGGGAAAACACAGAGTCGAGGACGCAACAGTTCTGGTACGAGAGCGTGGCGCTGCATGAATCCGGATTGCCAGCGAAGCTTCGTCATCGATCGGACTTTCCGGGGGGGAATCAATCACCCCACGCAATCGAAGAAGCCTGCGTTTTATCAACTGGTGTTCGTCGATGGCAAGACGATTAGGGAGGCGTGCGACGCTCTCGGCATCTCGATGAGCGCCGGCGACAACTGGTATCAGAAAATGTTTGCTGTTCGGAAGCGGATCGACCACAAATGTCCCTGCGGCAAGGAACTGCGCCACCGGGGGGCCTGTCGGTTTCGGCAAGGATACGAGATGGGAAAGGACGAAGCTCCTGAGGAGAATCGGACGCCTGATTGTACGAGACACGGCGGCGAGGGAACGCGGAAGGCCCCGGCTGGTTGAGCTTCAACCGCGCATTGTGATTCTCCACTTGAAAGGCGCCCAGCAATCGCTGGCCGATTTCGTACGAGCCGGTTTTCTCGTCGGCGGTAAAAGGCGCTGCCGAAAAGCAGCGGGAAGACTAGCATGAAGGAGCGGAAGGGGCGGCGCTAAATCGTCGCAATATACGAGAGCACCAAATTGTAGACGGCGTGCATGAGGGCTGCGGCCGCCGTGGATTCGGATTGTGCCCGCATCCAGCCAAATCCAATCCCAGTGAGAATTGTTGTGTAGAGGCTGAGGCCAGTCCTGCCAGTGTGGGAGAAAGCGAAGCCTACGGCGATGACGAGAATTGTCGCGCTAACGGCAGCGAGCTTCGGAACGCGGCCGCGTCTCAAAAGCTCGAAGATCAGCCAAAAGAGGACGCCTCGAAAAAGCATTTCCTCAACCATTGGTCCGGATGCGCTGGCCAAGAGGACCCGATGGGGCGGAGGAACACTACCCAGGGACTCGTGGAAGAATCTGGCGATCGACCACACGCCAGCGCCGGAAGCAACGCCGGCAAGAACGCCATAGAACCAGAACCCTTGACGCGGGGACACCCAGCCTAACCGACGAAGCCAGGGCGTCTTTCCGAGCACGCGATAGCCATAAACCAATAAGGGCAACGTCATCAGCAGGGCGAACCCAAGAGTCCGCGGCTTCACCGCGACCGCCGTGATCTGCCAGACGAACAGCAAAAACACGGGCAGGAAGAGCTCGGGATTGGCCGTAACGGTCTCTCTCATCACGCCGGCGAAATGAGCACACAGGGCGTGCAGTCTGTAGGCGAGCCGTTGTTTGGTGAGTAGTGCGCTCAAATCAGACTTTCTCCGCAACCAGAACGGAAACCGCAGGACCGGCATTTGCTGGGTTGACTATGGTTGATGTGGCATTCCTCGTCGCGCCTTGCTGTTCGCATTTCGTCAAGAAGCACAAGCAGGCTTGCACGTAGCGAAGGGGTGTAATCGACACGGATGCTGCGATCCTCGTATCGGATCAGTCCATAAGGGACCGAGACACGGCAAACGTCTTCGACGAGCAGACAGTAGGCCGCCAATTGGAAGAGGTGGCCCTCATACGGTCGGCCCGATGAGGGAGACCGGCTAGACTTCAATTCGACGGGAGCAACCCCGTCTTTGACCCGAACCACGTAGTCCGGCTTTCCGCTGAGGCGATAGCGCCTGGAAATGAGAGGTGCGCGTTGTGGAAAGGTACTACCGACGTCCGCGTAGAGAATGCGTCGAGTCGGGAGGCCGGTTCGCGCGAACAGTCCGCTCCCCAGGAGCCATAGGAAGGCGGCGGCGATGAGGGCAAACAGGAAGAGCATCGTCATCGGTCCATTCAGCCACCGTGCGCCCAAAACCAAAAGGCGACAGCAAGCACCACGGCAACGAGAACCGTGTAGGTCGCGCGATCCATCATTCCTCGGGCTTGGTTCACACTCCGGGCATGATGCCGATGATATTCGATGCCTGCGTGCCTCTTCTCAATTTGCACGAGGCTCTGGCCGACTCCGCGGGCGCTCAAATACCAGGACCTTCGGCAGAAGCACCAATCTGCTATTTCAGAAGCGCGAATGAGATCACGATTGGCCATGGCCATCTACGTCGGCAAGCTCCGCCTGATCGAATGCGGCCAAGTAGCGGAAGAAGAGCAACCGCGTCATGACCACATCCCCGCTCTATTTTATCGCCGCTCCGCCATCCCTGGCGATGCAACACCGGCACCGCAACCAACGCCAGCACCACCACCACGAATCAAAGGAATAGGAGCCTACAGTGTCACGCTTTAACGCCAAAGTTCGCTGCAACTACTACCCTCTGCCACTCAAAGAAGCGGAAAGAATCAGAAATCTCTTGCGGTTTCCGGTCGAGCCATTTTCGGCTTTGGATCCTTGCGTCGGCGACGGCGCAGCGTTCGCTGCGATCACCCGGGATTCCAGCGCCAGACGCTACGGAATTGAATTGGATGCCTATCGCGCCGAACAAGCCGGGCCCTCACTTACCAAGATTGTTCAGGGAAACTGTCTGGAAACCCATTGCGCCGTCGAGTCGTTTTCGCTCTGCTTTTGCAATCCCCCGTACGACTGGGCGCTCGCAGGCAACGCTCGGGAACGACTTGAGACGGTGTTCTTGAATCACATCTTCCGGTGGCTGATCCCCGGTGGGGTACTCCTACTGGTGATTCCGGCCGAGCGCGCGACCGACTGCGCGCAGATCCTCGCTTCCCACTTCAAACGTGCTCGGGTGTTTCGCCTGCCCCACCCGGAGTCGGTTCGCTATCGCCAGGTCCTCATTGCCAGCGTTCGGCGGACGCGCCGTGAGCGCGAACAACTTCGTGACCGCGAGATCAGCGAGGGCCGATATCGCTTCACCACGCTTGGACGCGAGTACGAGAGCTTGCCGGAGCTGGCAGACTCATGCGACGACCCATACGCCGTACCGACCAGTGGGCCGGCAGTGCTGACGTTCAAGGGCCTGCCTCTCGATGAATTGGAGGATCTCGTTGCGAACTCGCCGGCCTACCGGCGAACCACGCGAATACTCGCCCCGGAACCAACCGTTATCGGAGGACGGCCACTCACACCGCTGCATGCGGGCCAAGTTGGCCTGGTCGCTTGCTCTGGTCTCATCAACGGCATTTTTGGCTCGGGCCAAGAGCGCCACATCGCGGCGTGGAAGAGCAAAAAGGTTACGACGAAACTCACCGAGGAAGAGGAGGATGGCACAACCGTGATCCGCGAGCGGGAACGCTTTGTTCAGGAGCTTTCCGTCGTCTTCGCGACCGGGGAAACGGGCACTCTTGAATAGCGGGTTTCTCGCGCTCGTCTTTGAAAGGAGTCCGCCGATGAAGAACGCACACGAACGCTTTGGCTGGTTGGAGTTTGAAAAGCAGCTGAAAGACACGAGAACGCGACTCCGCGTTGCACTAGACCGGTTCATCATCGAACCTGCCGAGAATAAGGAAGCCTCGGGTACTTGCCATCTCGTTTCAGTGTTCGGGAACGACGTCGATATTGGCGCCATCTGGGCGGGACTTGCCGGCCAGGAGTGGGTGACCGTTTCCGGCCCAGACCTCGCTCAACGAAGGGTGACGCTGGGAAAGGATCCGCGGGTCTTCCGCGGCACCATAGCCGTAGCCGGACGGAGCCGCAGCGTGCGTCACCTGGTCGCCCTCTCCGCTCAGGTAGCCGATGAATGTGATGTCGGACGGATCATTTTGTCTGATGACGATCCGGAGTTTGTCCTGTACCGGATTTCGCAACGACTCGGCCTGCCGGTTCATCCTTCCTGGGCAAGTTGGTTCTGGAGCGTGCTGCAACAGAAACAACGTATTCAGCCGTTGGATGGTCTCGGATACAGGCCAATCGCCGTCGTCGGAAGCAAAGCGGAGTTTTTGGAGTGGGTCGGGGAGGCCGTAAAGGACAAGACAATCGAGATTCCTGATGACGGCGGCTCGATTCCCTGGCAGTCGTTCAGTGCGGCCGGGCTTAACCAACACGTTCGTTCTTGAGCCCTAACAACTCGCGTACGCGCTCCCGCCGCAGCATCTCCACAGGGCTTTTCACCGTACCGGTTTGAGCCCACTGTTCCACACGTTGTAAGCGAACTCTGTGCTCGACCGGCAGCGGAAAGACCGCGATCCGCAACTCGGTACCGGCTACGGGCAAATCATCCATTAAGGCACCTTCCCGGAACGCTCGCACAGCAACCGCCGCAGCCTCAAACAATGAGTCCGCTGTGACATCCACGGCGTGCTCGATGTTTCTGGAATCCAGGTAGCTGACGCGGCAGCGGGTCCCCACCACGTCTCAAAGTATACCAGCTAGATTCGCCTTTTGTTCGCCATGCAAAGAGACCACCACAGGAGGAAAAATCTCACATGAGTATCCCTTCAACCATCGCCGAATATTTGAGCTGCTTCTCGCAGGAATTAGGCGACCGCATTCTGCAAATTTACCCGGCGCTTCAGGCTCCCCAGGATCCCGTGTCGGAGCGGTTCAAAACGCTGTTGCGAAGACCCTTCGCAGCTCAACGTCTGGCGGTGATGGGCATCGTGAGGCGCTGGCAACGTGCCAAGGCCGCTGCGGTCATTGCGGAATGCGGAACCGGCAAAACACTCATGGCGCTCTCCGCAATCCATGTGCGTTCCGCTGGTCGGCCGTATAGCGCCCTTGTAATGGCGCCGCCGAACATCGTTGGGAAGTGGTGCCGAGAGGTTCTAATCACCGTCCCAGGGGCGCGTGTCTTCATCATCGATGGCTTGCGAACACCTGGACAATCAGGCGCAAATCCGCACGGGGTGAATGAAGTTCGCTATCGAAATGGCCGGATCGTGCGCGAAGGACTGCACACAACGCTCACGGATCTCCGCCTTCGGAAGAACTCGAAATCGGCACGCGATCGCTGGCAAAACATCTGCCCAGGTCCGTCCTTCTTTATCGTTGGCCGAGACAGGGCAAAGCTTTCCTTCTTTTGGAAGCATTGTTACGCGGTGGCGAGGTCCGGCCCATGCTTGGGGACCGTGATCAATCCTGACACCGGCGCGCCGCTAATAGTGAACGATGAGCGCGTGCTCGCGAGCGAATTTGAAAAGATACGGCGGAGCGAGATCATCGGCGACGCCGCCGACGACCGAGGGAAGAATCGGCGCGCGATGTACAGCCCTCTTTGGCAGGCCGACGGCGGGCGCATCCGCCGCTTCGCGCCGCTGGAGTTTATCGGGCGCTACATGCCGGATTTCTTCGATTACGGAATCGCGGATGAAGTGCATGAACTAAAGGGAGACACGGCACAGGGCAACGCGCTGGGGACCATGGCGAGGTCGGTGGACAGAATCGCCGTACTTACCGGGACCCTCATGGGCGGTTACGCCGACGACCTTTTCAATGTGCTTTATCGCCTGGAACCACACAAGATGGTGACAGAAGGCTACGAGTGGGGCGAGTCGGGGGTCCGCAACTTCGCGGAGAGCTACGGCGTGCTCGAACGAGTGACGATCATCGCTCCCGAAGAGAATGCCTGCTCGAAAGCGAAGGTGACCAAGCAGGTCAAACGCAAACCGGGCGCATCGCCACTGCTGTTCGGCAAGTTTCTTATGGAACTTGGTGCGTTCGTCTCGCTGGAAGACATCTCCAGTGAATTGCCAGCTTACCGCGAAGAAGTCATCGGCGTGGACATGGACGAACCGCTGGCGAAGGCTTATGCGGATCTCGAAAAGCAGATCAAAGAGGCGCTCGAAGAGCATCGAGGAAACCATTCCGTGATCAGCACGGCCCTCAATGCATTGCTTGCCTATCCGGATCGGCCTTACGGCTTCGGTGATCTGATCGGAACCGAGTACGACCCGGAGTTGCATCGACGCGTGCCATTTCTGATCGCTCAAACACAGGACCTCAGCGAGGACTTCGCCTACGCGAAGGAGCGCCAACTGGTGGAGTGCGTCAAGGCGGACCTCGCCCGCGGCAGAAAATGCCAAATTTATGCCGTATACACGGCGAAGAGGGACGTAACGCGTCGGCTCGAACGAGTTTTGTCGCAAGAAGGCATCCGCGTCTCCATATTGACGGCTCAGGTGCCCCCCGATCAGCGCGAGGCCTGGTATGAGCGCGAGCTTCGCAACGGAATGCAAGTGTGCGTGGCTCATCCTCGCCTCGTTTCTGTTGGGATGGATTATGTGGAATATAGAATCCGAACGGGGATTGTCCTTTTTGAAACAAGTTTTCCCCGGTTTCCCGTGGCGACTCGTTCATGTGACGGCGCTGGCGCGCTTCCGAATTCGGTGGATCACCGTCGCCTCACGTATCACCCGCCAGCCATTTCGAGAGCGTGCAGCTTCGAGGACGAGTGCCGCAACGTTTTCCAATTCGCTCAGCGGGAATGAGAAGGCATCCTCCTTCATCTTCTCGGCGAACAAAATCCGCGATTTGCGCTCGCCGTGGAGAACCACGCGGGCATAAGCCTCGCAAGCAAACGCGAACAGCTCGCGATGCCGGAATTCGATGTCCACGAACCTCTCCTGGTACCGGCGGATGTGCAAGCCGAAGTTTCGAGGTTTCAGATAGTGCAGCAGGTGCGCCGCCTCGTGGACGACGACATCGCTGTAGGGGTCTTTGGTCTCATAGGCGGACCACCGCACATGTGCAAAATCTCCTGCGAGGCCATCGCATGTCATCTCGATATCGTCAGGTTTTAGCCCATAATCTCCGTAAAGAGCCCAGAGAATCCGCCATGGCGATTCCATGTCACAGGAAGGCAACTCTACTTCCAGGGCGGCCTTGGCTCCGCGAAAGTTCAGGACGAACGTCCGTGAGACAAGTTCCCGGAGGGCGACCTCCTGCCAGTCGTCCTGCACAAGGCCCTTCACCATCGGCTCAACGTGCGGTCGAATCGCTTCTGGAGCGACGAGTCGCGCCGATTGAGCTTCTGCCGGGAGCAGATTCGCCAAGAGGTGAAACAAGCTCCGCAAGGCCTTTTTCGCGGCTCGGCGGTATGCTTCGTTGTTTTCAAATTGGGCGGGAGTGAAACGGCCGGAGCCTGCTCCGTCCCACGTCTCGTCCCCAGTGCGTAGGAATCGTTCGATGACTGGCACCGACAACCGTTCTGCTGCCGCTGCCTCTTGGGCTGCGCCTAGGATGCACTGATTGGCTGCGCTGAATTTGTCGTGTTCCATTTCTCTAGGACCTAAACATCCGGCTTTCGACCCGGCCTGCGGCCGTCGGCATTGTCGTCAGCCGGTGCCTGGGGCGGAGAAGAGGCGGGGCACAGCCGGAGCGTAAAGCGAAAAAACGCCCGTTTCACAACGGTTCTTCGGCCGCCGAACCCAGTTCACTCTCCAACTCTTCGATGGTAGGCAAGCTGCCTTGCAGCTTTTCAGGGAGGCTCTCCGCCAATCGGTATTCGGAAATGCCTATCGGTTTGCTGTAATCTTCGAGCGCATATTCGGCCACCACCTGATTCTTGGTTTTGCACAGAATAAGGCCGATACTGGGCTGGTCGTCGGGATGCCGCAACAGGTTGTTCACCGCTGACAGGTAGAAATTCATCTTGCCCGCAAACTCCGGTTGGAAGGGTACGGCTTTTAGGTCGATTACCACGTAGCACCGAAGCTTGAGGTGATAGAAGAGCAGGTCGATGCGGAAGTCTTCGCCGCCCACCGTCAACGGATACTGGCTGCCGACGAATGCGAATCCGACTCCCAGCTCAAGCAGAAACTTGCGCAGATGTTCCAGCAGGCCGCGTTCCAGATCGCGCTCGTGCGCTTCTGCCCCGAGCATCAGAAAATCGAAGTTGTAGGGATCCTTCGTGACTTCCTGCGCGAGATCGGACTGCGGCGGCGGGAGCGCTCGATTGAAGTTGGTGATGGCTTTCCCCTGGCGCCGGTGGAAATCACTCTCGATCTGGTGGACCAAAACCGCCCTGCTCCAGCCGTGATGGATAGCGGCTCGGGCGTACCAGATACGCTCGTCACGGTCGGAAACCTTGTCGAGCAGGACGCAGTTGTGGAACCACGGCAATTGTGCAGCAACCTGCTGCACAAACTCCTCCTCGGCCCAGACCTCGGCGAAACGCCTCATATACTTGAGGTTGCGAGGCGAGAAGCCTTTCATGTCGGGAAACTCGCGCTTCAGGTCTGCTGCCAGGCGATCGATGACTTTAGCTCCCCAACTTTCTCTTTGCTGCCGATCAAGGATGTCACGGCCGATCTGCCAATAAAGGAGGACCAGTTCGCGGTTAACCGCAACCGAAGCACGTAACTGCGCCGTCTGAATACGGCTCTTCAGGTCAGCGAAGAATTTTGCGTACGTGTCGTGTGTGAGAGGCTCCATGGTCGGTGTGGAACCTTCCATTATCGTACGTCCGGCTGTCACCGCTCAGAAATAGCCCGGAATACAGAGACATCGAATCTGGTCGGCACTGAGCATGTCTGGCTGGGTGCCGCCGGGAAGTTCCACCAGCCGAGTTGAGACCTTGGACACCAGCCGTTGTGCAATCCCCGCTCCAGCGCGCCGGCCAGCGTTGTCGCCGTCAAGGAGCACAACGACTTCGCGGAAATGCTGTTGTAGCAGTTCTTCTTGTCGGCGCGAAAGTGAGCAGCCCATCAGTGCCACCACGCATGGAAGCCCCGCCTGATGCACATTCACAGCGTCAAAGAAGCCCTCCACAACGATCACGGAGTCACCGCAACCCACCGCGCGATGGAGATTGAAAAGGACGATGGATTTTCGGAATCGCGCCGGGAATCGGTACTTAGGTTCCGTCCCGTCAATGGATCGTCCGGCATACGCAACAAGGAAGCCATGCTCGTCGTGGATGGGAATCACAGCGCGCCCCTCCATGAGGCCCTTCCCACGGTGATGGCCGATTCCGAAGTGCCGGGCAGTATCTGGGGTGACGCCGCGGCCCTGTAGATAGGGATGCGCCTGATCCAGACGACTGAGTTGGAAGGGCAGTGGCTTGTTGGTTTCACCCGCGACTGGTGACGAATGCTCCGCGGCGGTGTGTCTGGCGGATGCCTGTGCGGATAAAGATGGCTCGGCGCTCAACGCGAACCACTCGCGCAACCTAACGGCCGCGTCGCGAATAGAGCAACGTTCCATCCAGGCAATGAAATCGAGCACATTTCCGCCAATCCGCCCGCCGCGCTGGGCGACACACGACTCGGAGTGGCATGCCCAGGCGTTCTTGTCGGTGTTCACAATGAAACTCTGGAGGCTCGACCTGGATTGGTGGGTCGGTAGCGGACACCGCCCACGGAGATAGACGCGATCGAGTCTATGCAGATGGATGCCATAGGTGGCCAACGCCATCTCCATCGACACGTTGGCTTTGACAGCCCGGTAATCCACCCATCCGTGGATCATCCTTGCGCCCCATGGTCAGCGCCCGCGCCAGTGATTTGAACGAGTTCGGATGTGCCGAGTTCGCGGGGCGTGGGACCAGCGGGTGTGGCAACGTCTGCCAACTGGTCAAGAAGCTTTCCGAGTGCAGCCAGTCCATCTTCCACGGCCGAGATCTCCACGTCACTGAGAGGGATCTCCTGCCGCATCCGCTGGAGGTTGGCTTTGCCCTCCAGCAATTGAGCGCGCGTGGAACCCTTGGCGATATAGAAGCCGCACTTCGCACAAGCCATGCGATGCGGACACTGGTCAAAGAAGTCATAGCTGCAGAACCCATGGCCCAGGTCGTAGTACTTCCATGGCGCACTCGCTGCCGTTCCGTTGAGAACGATGTCGCGGTCGATCAGGACTTCGATAGCGCGCGTGTTTCTGGCAAAGTAGGCAGCATCCTTATACGAGGCCGCGAGTTTGGTCGGGCTGATGTCCAGGTAGTGCTGGGTCGAGTTTACCCACTTATGGCCGAGCCAACGCTGCAGTTCCATCAGCGTCATGGGCTCCTTTGCGTTATAGAGTTGCGAGGCGATCGTAGAGCGGGCACGATGGCTGGTAATCCGGCCGCGAGCGTCCTCAGTCGGAACACCAGCTTTGGAACAGAGCAGCGGGATGAGGGCGTCGTTTATGTAGCCGCTCGAGATCTGGGATCCCCGGTAAGCAAACAGGAAGTGAGCCGATTCTCCCGTCTTTCGATCGACGGCGGCCGGTTGAAGCGGGCGAACAAGTTCCCAGTTTGCGACTGCGTCTCCAACAAGAGCATCGACGGGCTTCCGAAACGCGGTGCTGGTCTTGTTAACTGGCACGTCGAGCAGGCAGATGCGCCCATCGGTCGAAGCAGCGGAGGCCGACTGCGGACAAATGCAGCCGACACGGAGCCGACGGATCTCGTCGATACGCAGACCAGCGAAGAGCCACACCACAGCCAGGGCCTTGATCATGGCCAACGGGTAGTAGTATTCGTTCACGTGTGGTGCCGAAGCGAAATCGGCCTCGGTCAAGTTGATCCCAGCCCATAGCAGCTTTGCCCAGACGTCATCCGCGATGACACGCGGTTTCGGCCCGATGAGCGCGCGTAGGCTGCTCGGCGCCCCGAACGATCTCCGTGGATCGAATCGCCGGGGAATCCACTCCCATTCCTGACAGTCTCGAAAGAATGCGCTCACCGACGAGAGGTGATGGGCTCGCGCCTTGGCGGACAACGGCTGCCCGGCGCGTTTAACCGCACCATCCGTCCGCTGTGTCCAATTGCCGATTTGCATGCGGCAAACGGTCGCCACCCATTCGGCCGCGATCTCGCGGGTCCAGCTCTTTGGATCTGCACAAGCGGGGTGACGAGACGTCGCCCATCTGCCGGCTTTCAACAAGATCACGTAGTAGCGGAGCCGACTGTGCTCCTGCAAGGTTGTCGTCGCCTTCCAGCGGTCCACCCAGGCGATCCATTCGGATGCCACCCCCTTCTTTGCGGAACCGGCGTTCCAGCCGTTACCATCGCGCCAGGATTCTGAGAGATCGGCGGGAATGTAGCCCAGTGCTGCCAGCGCCTTTGACAAAACAAGGATGCCGGGACGGCGGTGTCGAGAGGTTGTGATGCTCTTTTCGCTGTTTAGGAGATCAACCGAGAGGTCGCCGAGGTTCGGGCTGCCGTTTGCGAGGAGGAGAGTACATAGCGTCCACTGCGCTTCTTTCGCAGCGGAGGCCGCGTAGCCCCACGAACGGATCTGCGCCACGACTTCGAGCACGGCGTTTTCAACCCGCTCACGTCCGAATATTCGCGAGGCCAGCGCCGGCCGGTCGATCGCTCCCAAGTTGCGGAAATCATCGAAAAGCCTCAGGAGGTACCCTCCCGCGAAGAGCAGTTGCCGACTTTGGCTGTTTTGGTGTGGATGCCGAACCTTGAAGTCATTGGTCGATGGGCAAAGGATCTCCAGCCAGTCGGAACGCTCCCATGCCCAGAAAGTCCGCTGCCGTTTGTGCATCTCAAGGAGAACCACGGTGAGGGCGCCAGCCCGTGGTTGTTCCGGTGGAGCGACTGCGGCCATAACGTCTAGCCAGGGTGCCAGCAGGCGGCGTAAGGCGTCCTCGGTGGGCTTTGGGAAATGGCCGTACGGGCGCTGCCGACCTGCGACGTATGCCAGTTGGTTAGTCTCCAGTTTCCTCAACTTCTTGAAGCGATCATAGGTTGTCGCGTCGATAGGCCACTCCCAGCGATTCTGAGGTTGAGCATCAACCGGCACCGCGGCCGAACGAAGCAGCCGTTTCACCGCGCGTCTTTCCCGAGTAGATCCAACCGCCAAGCGTGAATCTGGTCCATCCCGGCCGCTAACTGCGCAGCCAGTTCGCGTCCACTCAGGTGGATATACAGTAGCGTTGTCTGCACGTTCCTGTGCCCGGCGAAGGTTGCGATCCCGTGTAGATCCCAGTTTGCGCGCGCCAAGTCGGTCAGGCGAAGATGCCGCGCCGTGTGGGTGGTGAACTCCAGCACGCCGGAGCGGTCAGAAATACCTTCCACGACTTTCGACCAGGTCCAGATCGATAGGGGCCGACCCGTATTTCGACGGGAGCGAGAAAGAAATAGGGCGCCTCGCTCGCGGCTGAGCCCCGAACGCTCCTTCAGGTACGCCGCGAAAAGGTGAGCGCTCTCCTCTGAAAAAGGCACCACCCGCTCACGGCGGTTCTTGGTGTTTTCGGCAGGAATCCGAATCAACCGTGACGACGGGTCAATGTCCTTCGTGTCAATGGCGCACAACTCTTCTCTCCGCAGCGCGCAGTCGTACGAAAGCGCCAGCATCAGGCGATTGCGCAAGGGCTCCCGAAGCGTGGCGGCGACTATCGCCGTCCATTGCGCATCAGTAGGAATCCACGGCAGCTTGTGAAACCGAGGCAGCAGGCCCCGCTCACCCTTGGATGCGAAGCCCTTCCGCGCCGTATAGCGGCCTCGGCCCACCGGATTGGTCGAGCGCATACCTTCCTCGATGAGAAAGTCGTAGAACAGGCGCACGGCGGTGATTCGCTGCTGCAGCGTGGCATTGGACAGTCCAACTCCCGAATCGGTCAGGATCGCCTTGTTAGACCTGTTGTTCGGCCTTGATAGAAGATCCCGCACCCAGGCCGAGATGTGCTCGCGGCTCGCGGCGACAATGCTGGCGCCGGACTTGCCGGTGAAAGCAAGAAAGTCGTTGAGCGCCCGGCCATAGGCGTCCAAGGTGTTATGCGCCAGCCCCAGGTTCGCCTGGATCCGAAACCACGTGCATGCATGTTCGCATGACTGCACAGATGGGTAGCGGCTGACCTCGAAGACGACGAAGTTGGCTTTCGCCATGTTGCTTTTGACGTCGAAGAATGCGCTCGGTTGGTGACTGCGTCACGGACGGTAGGTCCTGTCGAGCACAGAACAGTCCACCGTGATGGCCTACGAGCGGCGCGGCCGAACAGTGCTCGCACTTGACGACTTGAATCTCACTACGAGAAAGGGTGTTCCATGCCGGTTCCAAACTCGATGCAAGACTATCTCCGCATGTTCGCTGGCGAGTTGGGTGAGCGAATCCTGCAAAGTTTCCCCGCGCTTCACAATGCACACGATCCAGTTTCGCCACGGCTTGCCACCTTGCTGCGAAAGCCTTTTCCGGCCCAAACGGTCGCTGCGATGGGTGTCGCCAAGAAGTGGGAGACTGAGCGCAGTGCCGCTGTGATCGCAGAATGCGGGACAGGGAAGACTCTGATCTCGCTCGCCGCCCTACACGTTCATAGCGATGGACGGCCATTTACGGCGATCGTGATGGCGCCGGGTCACATCACCCTGAAATGGTGCAAAGAGGCGTTGCAGACGATCCCCCGGCTGAGGGTATTTCTGATAGACGGTCTGCGGGATCGAGTTCGGGATGGCAGCACGCCTTCCGGTGTCAACGAGGTAAAGCTGCGCCACGGGCAGATCGTCCGAGAGGGTCTGCACACCACTCTCACCGATCTTCGGCTGCGTAAAAACCACAAGAGCGCCCGTGCGCGCTGGCAACAGGAAATCTGTTCTGGACCGGCGATATTCGTGGTCGGGCGAGACAAAGGAAAGCTCTCCCACTTTTGGCGCCATGCGCACCAGGTTGCGCGTTCCGGGCGCTACCACGGGAGCGTGGTCAACCCGGACAGTGGCGTGCGGGTGGAGATGGGCGATCGCTGGCTGATCGCCTCCGATTTTCGAAAGGCACGGCTCAGCGAGGTCATCGGCGGCGCCGGCGTTAAGGAAGAGGGCGCCGATCTGAAATCCCGGCGGCCGATGTATAGTGCACTATGGCAGGCCGATGGCAAGAGAATCCGCCGTGTGGCGCCGCTCGATTTCATTGGACGCTTCATGCCGGGCTGGTTCGACTATGCCATATGCGACGAGGCTCACCAGTTGGCCAATGATACGGCACAGGGCAACGGTTTGGGAACGTTGGCGGCTTGCGCGGGTCGCACCGTGATCCTCACCGGCACACTGCTGGGCGGCTACGCCAGCGACGTCTACAATCTGCTGTATCGGGTCGAGCCTGGAAAGATGGTCGCACACGGGTACGAGTGGGGAGAGCCTGGGTTGCGCTCCTTCGCTGAGGCCTACGGCGTGTTGGAAAGGGTCACGACGATCGAGCCGGCGGATAATAGTTGCTCCAAAGCGCGCATCACCAAGCAGATTAAACGCAGGCCTGGTGCCTCGCCATTGCTGTTCAGCGAGTTCCTGATGAGCCTTGCGGCCTTCGTTTCTTTGGAGGACATTTCGGCTGAGCTGCCGCCATTCACGGAACAGGTGATTGGTGTCCGCATGGACGCACCGCTCCAGGCTGCATATCAGGCGCTTGAGGAGCAGATTAAGTACGCCATCAAGCAGCACCACATGAACCATTCGGTTGTGAGCGTCGGCTTGAACGCCCTGCTCCTATACCCGGATCACCCTTGGAGTATCGGGGACCTTTACGGCTACGAGTACGATCCGGAAACGCAGCAGCGGGAACGATTCTTGATTGCACAGCCGGAGGATCTGGACCAGAAGATCGTGTACGCCAAGGAGAGGCGCCTGGTTGAACTCGTGAAGGCAGAACTGCAGATGGGCCGCCGCTGCTGCCACGTGTACGCCGTTTATACCCGAAAGCGCGATGTCACAAGGCGACTCGAAACCATTCTGGCGCGGGAAGGGATCCGCGTCGCGGTGCTCACTTCCGATGTGCCTCCCGAGAAGCGGGAGGCATGGTTTGCACAGAGGGTTCGAGAGGGAGTTCAAGTTACGATCAGCCATCCCAAAATCATCGAGACTGGGATCGACCTGCTGAACCACTCCAGCCTGATCTTTTTTGAGTCTGGCTATTCGCTGCACACTCTTCGACAGGCCAGCAGGCGATCGTGGAGGATCGGCCAACGCCAACCTGTGCGGGTCTTCTACCTTCACTATGAGGAGACGATGCAATCGAGCTGCCTGCGACTGATGGGTAGAAAGCTGCTGGTTTCTCTCGCCATGGAGGGCAAGTTCAGCCGGGAAGGGCTGCAATCACTCGATGAAGACGACGATATGCTTACCGCGATGGCGCGCGAACTCGTTACCGAAAACGGTGTCGGTGAGTCCGCAGCTGCGGTGTGGCGACAGATTCAGGCGGAGAATAGCGACGTTCTGAATTCCACCATTATGCCGCCCGAGCCTGCGCCGGCTTTCCAAGATGGGGCGCCCAAAACGCCACTCGTCACGGCGGCCCTGACCAACGAGGCGGTCGAAGCTCTGAAATTCGGGACACGCCCGCCGGCGGTGCGTCCCGTCACGCGGCGCAGAGAGGCGCCACTGGCGGATCTGCAATTCCCGCTGTTCTGAGGCCCGCGAGAAGCCAAACGTGAGGGGCGAATGCCGGTCATTGGATTTCGCCGGCGATCAGCTTTGACTTCCTGTCTTCCAAAGCGGCTATCTGGTTTTTCAGTCGCTTCAGTTCCCGATTGATGTGTGCAAGCTCCGTTTTCGCCTGCGTGACCCTCAGGTAGTTGGCGCCATACTTTTCCTTGACGAGCGCTTCCACTTCTCGCCGAAGAAGCCGAAGCCAGGGGTTTCCGTGCATGGACTGCTGCTGGCAATGCAGCTTCCCCGCGCGGACTGCCCTGACGATTTCTTCCCGCGTCAGCCCGAACTCCTCCTGCGCCGTCTTGTCGCTGAGGGTCGCCCCCTTGCGCCGCCACTCGGAATCCAGGTCGTCCATAGCTTGTCAGCGCTCCGGTCAATTCTGCCTTATGAAGGCCGGGGCCTTCCAGCCATTCCTCTCAGAAACCTCGGAATGGGGGCGGCTCTCGGGAATGTCGGGAAGACCGGCGAGATAGATCGCGTCAGCCTGATAGTTCACGTAGGCCTCGAAAACGTAGTCGTTCCAGTATTCCCTGGTTGGCCCGTACTTCATGTGGCGCTCATAGTCGGCGAAGCCCGCCGCGTCAGGGAACGTTCGACGGAAGTAGGCCAACCATTCGCCGAAGTCCGGGCGCACCACGATGTATGGCGTAGTGAAGGCCACATGTTCCTTGCACCCGGGGAACGGCGGCGGAAGCAAACGGACGTACCAATTTTCGTTCTTCTGGCCCTTATAGCCTGCCGGGACGATTACCCGGTATACGGCCCCGGTGACCAGGTCCTCAAGAACGCTCGCGCCGCCTTCCCCTCCGCGGTGGATGTAGAAGCCCATTCGCGAATCCTGCATCAGCCGCATCAAGCGCAACAGCTCGGGGTGCATGCCGAAGGTGGCGCCGACATCCAAAACGACGGTGCCAATGGTCTCGGTGGCAGGACCTGCACAGGCATCGAAAAATGCCCAACAGGTGAAGTAGGACGTGGTCAACGGGCTCATCGGCGGCGCGCTTGGCACGTACAGGTCCTCCGCCTTGGAGATGATGTCCACAAAGGGCGCCATCTCCTTCAGGGCCGTGAACTGCTCCGACATGACCGACACCTGGTTCTGGGCGTAGACGTAGGCGGCGTGGGCCGGATGGAAGCCCTCAAGCTCCTTCTGGCTCACGACTGTCTTCTGTAGCTCCTCCGCCATGGCGTGACCAGCGATTACGTTCTTGATGTTCACGACCTTCCGCTGCCAATGCAACTTCATCTTGGCAACCATCCTCTTGGCGATAGGTCTGCCGCTCAGTGTCTGGCCGGGCTTCGTCTTGTCCATGTCCGTTGCTCTATTGTTATTTTCCTCCCCGGCGCTTCCGATACCTGCGGAGCAAGCGAGCACTGGCGGATGAGAACATCGCTGAATGCAGCTCCGGGTTGTTTCTTCGCAATCGCGAGTACGTCGACGCGAGCTTCGGCAGCGTTCCCGAGGCTCTGCGCCGCAGCCATGAAATGGTGATATGCATCGAGGACATCGATACCGGTCAGTTCGTAGCCGTACCCCTCGATGATTCGCTGGATGGCGAGCCGACCCACCTCCAGACAGAACCGGGCATCCATCTTGAGCAGGTCACGCGATGCGCGGCTAAGCGTGCGCGGGTCCGTGCGGCCCGTATTGGCAAATTCAAGGGCGAGATCGAGAAAGCCGGCATCTTTCGCGGCGGCAAACCACCGGCCGGGATCGCCGCTCGATGCGGATAAATCCAAGAGGACCTGCCTCGGGTTGCGGCCGGGATATTTCTTTACGATCGCCCGGAATGTGGCAAGGCCAGTCGAAGAGCCGCTCGCGGTCAATGCATACTTCTCATACGCCTCGTCCTCTCGACCGCTATCGAGCAGAATTCTCTCGCACGCCGCATCGATATCCGGATCCGGCTGATTCAGGCCGCGGGAAGCTTCTGCATAGTCCAATGCTTCGTCGACGCGACCCTGCGACAGCAATGCCTGCACGCCGAACTTGCGGTCATGCCAATATGGAAATCGCTGAAGCGCCAGCACCTCAAGCAGTTCCCGATGGCGGCTCGCCGCTAGCAGGCTGGAGAGGCAGACGGTGCTTCCGCGCACGTAGTTCCCTGGTCGCGAGTCGGACCAGGCAGTTCGAACCAAACTGAGGAGCCGGTCCGCCCAGTCAGAGGCGACTTCACTGGAACGGCACAACTCGCCCCACCGGTCTTCTACCGGGGAGAGGTAGTTGACACCATCATCCTCGATCGCCTGCCAGAGCCGGTCGAGCCACTTGTCGCGGGCCTTTCGGTCGGCGGGAGCCTCAATGGCGATGGGTAACAACTCGTTCTGAGCCCAATACACTGCGCCGCCGAGAGCACCGGACGAAGTATCGATATGTTGGAAGGCCGGCCAGATCCGCTCCATCAGGGTCACGACGCCGTCACCGGCCGCGACCGGGTCAACTCTGTCCACCTTCTTGATCTCCGTGACGGCTCCCTTAAGCCGCTGACACGCGAGATGCGAACCCTTCCATCCGAATGCCTTGGCACGAAGCCGCGGCTTGAAGGTCCAAGTGTGTTTCGTTGGCATCGACTGAAGATATTCTGGCATATGATCGCCTCCATGATCGTAGGAGAATGGAGAATCGTGGAAGCACGAAAACGCCAATGGAAACAGCCGAAATCCTGCATCAGTTCGAAAGATTTACCGGAAATTTCCCGCGAACTGCGGTCGAAGAGGCCGCAGCGCGCCAGGAAGAGGTCACGCCGGAGCTCCTGCGCATCCTGGAGGAAACCGTGGACCGTGCAGCTCAAATCGATGCCGAGGGCGGTTACATGGCCCACCTGTACGCCATGTTTTTGCTGGCGCAGTTCCGCGAGACCCGCGCCTATCCGCTTGTGGGCCGCTTTGCATTGCTTCCGGAAGACATCCAGTATTCGCTCTGCGGCGACTTCATCACGGAGAGCCTTGGCCAGGTGCTCGCGTCCGTGTGTGGCGGTGATTTGGCAGGCATTCAGTCCCTAATCGAGAATGAGAGCGCCGACCAATGGGTCAGGGGTGCGGCATTGAGTGGTCTTGTGACGCTTGTGGCCGCAGGACAAAAGAGCCGTGATGAGATCGTGAGCTACTTCGCCAGCTTGTTTCGCGGCAAATTGGTGCGGCAGTGGTCCCACGTCTGGGATACGCTTGTCTCTTATAGCTCCGATC
>Ga0265316_10001570_pt1 | contig 24421 bp, 22 predicted proteins | sample 4522metaG_FD_202092 | JGI IMG/M metagenome (GOLD analysis project Ga0265316, IMG submission 202092) | Rhizosphere microbial communities from Carex aquatilis grown in University of Washington, Seatle, WA, United States - 4-5-22 metaG | ecosystem: Host-associated > Plants > Roots > Rhizosphere >... | reverse complement strand
CGGCCGCATTCCGCAGGCGCCTGGAAGAACTTCGCCAGAACGAAGGCCAGCTTTCGCTCGTCCTCAGCCTGGTGATCGGCGCGCTGGTCGGCCTGGTAGTGGTCGCGTTCATCCTGCTTACCGGGCGGCTCGCGGCCCGCATGTATCCGGCGGGGGGATCGGGCTGGCGGCGGATACTGGTTCCGGTGCTCGGCTCGCTCAGCACGGGGTTTCTGCTGTGGCGCTATTTCCCGTTTGCCCGCGGCAGCGGAATCCCGCAAACCAAGTTCGCACTCTTCATCGGCGATGGACGAATCCTGTTTCGAACCGTGCTGGGAAAGTTCTTCTGCTGCTCGGCCTCGCTGGCCAGCGGAATTGCGCTCGGTCGTGAAGGTCCGTCCGTGCAGGTGGGAGCGGGGCTCGCCTCGGTGATCGCGCGGAACCTGGGGCTCAGTCCGCGGCAAGTAAGGGCGCTTGTGCCGGCGGGTTGTGCGGCGGCGCTGGCGGCCGCGTTCAATACGCCCATCGCGGCGGTCATGTTCTCGCTCGAAGAGATCATGGGCGATTTGCACGCGCCGGTGCTGGGTTCTGTTGTCTTAAGCTCGGCCACCTCCTGGATGGTCTTACACCTGGTACTGGGCGACGATCCTCTCTTTCACGTCGCCGGCTATCAGGCGGTCCACCCGGTGGAATTTGCGGTCTATGCGGTGCTGGGCCTGGTGGGTGGCCTGGGATCGGTTGCTTTCGTCAAACTTCTGCTGGGGCTGCGCGCGTGGTTCATGCGCCTGCCCAAATCGACGGCCTGGTTTCAGCCCGTGGCGGGAGGCCTGACAGTCGGGCTGATGGGTTACTTCGTTCCCGAAGTGATGGGGGTCGGCTACAACCACGTCGAAAAAGTGTTGAACGGCGATATCGTTCTGAAGGTGGTCGTGCTGCTTGCCGTGCTCAAGATTGTGGCGACCGCGGTGTGCTATGCGTCCGGCAACGCGGGCGGCATTTTCGGGCCGGCTCTCTTCATCGGCGCGATGTTGGGCGCGGCGGTCGGAGGCGTCGCCCACGCGCTCGCCCCCAGCTACACGGCCGGTCCCGGCGCGTATGCGCTCGTCGGTATGGGAACCGCGTTCGCGGGAATCGTGCGTACGCCGCTCACGTCGGTGTTCATGATTTTCGAGATCACGCGCGATTATACGATCATCGTCCCGCTGATGATCTCTAACATGATCGCGTACTTCATTTCGTGCAAGCTCCAGAAACAGCCGATCTACGACGCTCTGGCTTCCCAGGAGGGTGTGCACTTACCCGCCGGGCATTCCAGTTCCCGAGCCGAGCGGATGGAGGTGCGCCAGGCGATGCGTCCGGCGCCCGCGGTCTTCTCGCCGGACCTGCCGATTGCCATAGCTCTCCGTCAGGCGGCGGGCAGCGGTCTCGACGCCTGGCCCGTCGGCGATGCGACAGGGCTGTGGGGAATGATCCGCACCAGCGATCTCGAACAGGCCGCGGACGACGGAGCGTCGAATCAGCGGCTGGCGGAGATTCTCCACGCGGATTCCTGGAGCCGTCAGGCCGGCGCCGAAGACCCTCCGCACGTCCATCTCGACCACAGCCTGAGCGTGGCGCTGGAACGCATGGGCGCCACCAGACTGAATGTTCTTCCCGTGGTCAGCCGCGCGAACGTGCGCCAGGTGATTGGAGTTATCGCCCTGGACGACATCCTGGACGCCTACGGCCTGCCGAAACGGGGCAGCCAGAGGGAGCCAAGCGACTAATGGCAAACCTTTTCGCAGGACCATCCTTCCTGAGGACTTTCTCGCTCGTCTTCCTGGCAATCGCAGCGCTCTTTGCGGCGGATATGTTTCTAGCCCGGATGGAGCGGAAGGAGAGCCGGATTGAAGCGGCACATCTGTTTAAAGAGGGGCGTGTCCTGATCGAACACGGAAAGACAGACGAAGCGATCGAACGCATCGGGGACGCGATTGCGATTGACCGCGATAATCGCGACTATCTGAGGGCGCTTGCGCAGGAGCAGTTTGCGGCGGGAAAAACCGCCGACGCCGAATCCACCCTGACCGGCTTGCTGCAGCGCGACTCCACCGACGGTTTCGCCAGTTCGCTCATGGCCCGCATCCTGGTGAACGAAGGGCGATTCCCGGAAGCCATTTCGTATTTTCGCCGCGCCGTCTATGGCCGCTGGAACGAGGATGCCGCCGGGAACCGGCTACGTGTGAGGTTCGAACTGATCGATCTGCTGGCGCAACGTAACTCCAAAGAAGAGCTGCTCGCCGAGTTACTTCCCCTGCAGGAGGAGGCTCCGCGCGATTTCGAGACACAATTAAGGTTGGGACGGATGTTCCTGCTGGCGGGGTCTCCCACGCGCGCCGCCGATGTGTTTCGCGGCATCCTCCGCAATGCGCCTGCCAACGCCGATGCACACGCAGGCCTCGGCGAGGCTGAGTTCGCCAGAGGCAACTATCGCACGGCACAGCGGGATCTGGAGGCGGCGCTGCGCTTCGCTCCCGATGACCACGCCACCCGCCAACGCCTCGACGCCTGCAACGAACTGCTCACGCTCGATCCCACGGGGAGAGGACTTCGCCCCGAGGAGCGGTTCGAGCGCAGCCAAAAGCTTCTGGATCTTACTCTGGACCAGACCAGGCAATGCAGCGGTCCAAACCCATCGCCGCAATTACAGGAATTACTCGACCAGGCCGGCAAGGCGCTGACGGCCCGTGTGAAAGCCTCCGGCCAAGCCGAAGCGTCCGAGTCCAATCTGGATCTTGCCGAGCAGCTCTGGCAGGCCGGCAGGAAAGAATGCGTGCCGCCACCGGTCGCGGATAGTCCGCTCGCCCTGGTTCTGGCGAGATTGGCACAGTAGAATCGGCATCCAGCCACCCGGACGGCGCTCTATTTGGCGCTGCACTCCGGGTGTCTGTCGAATTCAGTCTTGAAACCGCGGGAAATGAGATAGAGACAGTATGGTCCGTGAAAATGGCGGCTGCCTTTATAGACCTACTGCACAACCATATTCGTCCGCTTGAACGTGAACTTACGGCCCACTTCGTCGATCACATTGAGCTGGCTGACGTAGCGGCCCGGCGCCAGGCTCTTGAGGGGCACCTGGATCTTCACCGGCACGGCGTTGGGGCGCGTGGTTACCACTTGGGTAGCCTTGATGGGACCTACTTCAAACGCCTTCTCGCCTTTCTGATTGAACAGGCTCAACTGGACGTCGACGGCTCGTGCGTCGGGATTTTTGGGATCCGGGGCGGCGTCATAGACATCGAAGTCGACATATAGGTTCTGGGCGCGGCGGAAGACTTTGCCGATGTTCGGGACTATTTTCTCTTCTCCCGTGATCAGCGGGTTCGCGACCGCGATCTTCCTGTTGACCTGTTCCGCGGTGCCCACGGCGGCTTTGAGCATTTCCCGCTGGCTGCTCCAGACAACCGAGCTGGTCTTCAAGGTCATGGAGTCGGCCGCCAAATCCGGAACCGTGAATTTCGCGTCAAAGACGCCCATTTTGCCGGACTGGCTTTCGCGCACCAGGAAGCGCATGTGGTAGCGTCCGGGCGAGACGGTGATGCCGGCGTCATAGTTGAAATTCCGCGCAGCCAGCTTATCGGCTTCCGCGGCGGTCAGCTTCACGTGGATATAGTCGCGCAGTTGGCTCACCACCTGCTTGCGCTCGTCCATGACGTTGCCGATGAAATCGAACTCCGTCTCCCCGCCCGATTTCTTCTGCGCCAGGGCGATTACGGAACCCGGAATCTTTACCGAAATCGGCACGAAGTAAGCCGAGGGCGAAATGCGGAAGTAGTCCACTTCGACGACGATCGGGATGTCGGTGGGCGGATCGGCCGCCGTCAACGCGTCCCGCAACTGTTTCTCCTTGTCGTCCCCGTTGAACTTACCCCACACCTTGTCGCCGAAGTAACCGTCGCGGAATTCCAGCTTGGCGGAGGCCAGCGCGGTGTTCTTCAGCTTGACGGTTATCTTACGGTACTTACCGTCCAGGTTACTATTGGTCGTGTTATATCCCAGGATGTAATAACTGCGGAACTGCTCCTGCACCTGGGTCATGCCCAGCGCAAGGTCGTTGCTGTCCAGGAAAACCTTCCCGCCGGTGTCGGCGGCCAGAGTGGAGAGGGTTTCCTGCGAATCGTTCACGGAGGCGCGCTGCGAATTGATGGTCGAGCCGGTGAACATCCCGCTGCCGCGCGAGGAAGCCGAACTGGCCGCTCCGCCGGGAGGGTCGCCCATCAGGCCGCGCGCATCCAGCGGATAGATGGCCACGTTGGCTTTGGTGGCGGCGTTGATGGTGGCTTCGAGCTGCGCCTGGTTGTCGATCCCGCTCTTTGAAATGCCGTCGGTGATGTAAACCAGGGCCTTCTTTTCGGGTAGTTGGGACAGCCTCTTAACGGTTTCCTCCACCGCCGCGAGCTTGGCGTCGGTATTGAAGATATTGAATTCGGTTTCGTCGGCGACGAATGCCGCGCCGGTATCCTGGTTGTCGTCCGAGCCGTTATCGGCCACGCCGGCGAGATCGGCCGCATCGCCGATCGGCAGGTTCTTGATGCAGTCGGTCAGGACCATGCGGTCGGCCGTGAAGTCGGTCAGTACCTGCACGTTGGTGCTGTAGAGCAAAATCGCCACCAGGTCCGACTTAGTCATTTTTTCGTCCAGGAACTTCAAGGCGGCGTCCTGGGCGCGGAGCTGGTCCGGAATCTGCATGTTCGAAAAATCGAAGAACATGGCCAGCAGGCGTTTGTCGTGGTACTGAACCTTAGTGGCGCCTTCCGAGGTGATGGTTGTCTTAGGCGGCGGAGGCAGTTCGTTCTTCTCTTCCAGAGCCGGCGGCGGCTCGGGCGGTTCCGGTTCCAGGGTCAGCTTCTGGTGCTCGAAGATATTCACGGTTTGCGGATGGCCGTCCTCGAGCACGATGAAATCGTCCTTGCCCAGCGAGTCGATGGCGTTGCCGGACTTATCCCTCACCGTAACATCGACAATCACCACGTTGGCGTTGGCCGAGAACTTCGCCCTCGTCCCCGCGGGCTGCGGGGCCGCCGGCGGAGCCTGTTGCCCGGCCGCCATCAGGGCCACTGTTATGACAATCCAGAGCTTTCGCATGTTAGAAACTAAACCTCATCATGAGCGACACCGTCCGGGTTCCGGAAGCGCCGGTGGGCAGGCCCCAGGTGCTCGATCCGAAGGTAGTTCCGAAACCGGTGATCTGCACGTGGTTCAGAGCGTTGTTGGCGGAGAGCCGCACTTGCAGATTCCTGCGCGTCTCTCCGAAACGCCAGGCCCGGTTGAGCGCGCAGTTGAGGCTGAAGGAACGCAGGCCGGGAATGGTGTCCACGCCGGCATCTCCGTACTGGCCTGCGGGCGGATCGGTAAAGGCGTTCTCGTTGAAGTAAGGATAACCACCGCCACGGATGGCCGTGTCGAGAGCCTCCGCCCGGTAACTGGCGCGGACGCCGGCGGTGGTGCTGGCGCCAGCCACGCCTCCCAGCGCGGCGGTGTGAGGCGTGCCGGAAGCGATGCTGAGGTTGGGATTCAGAGTCCATCCGGTGAAGGCCTTGGTCTTCCATCCGCCATTGCGCCACATGCCATGGATGCCCACCGGCGAAGAGAGCACAGACTGGATGGAGAGGCGGTGCCGCTGGTCGGTGCTCGAGAGCCCGCGCTCGGCGGCCAGGTCGTTGATGTTCTGCACTACCGACCCGCCGCCGCCGCCGGTGAATCCCGAGGCGTCGTCAATGGCCTTGGAGAACGTATACAGCGCCACCGCCGAGATGCCGCGGGTCATGCGGCGAGTTAGGCGGACCTGCGCGGCGTTGTAAATGGAATTACCCGTATCGGTTTCGTAGATGAAACCGTTGGCATTAGTCACCGGCCCCGCCAGACCTTTGGGGGAGTTCGGCGGAAGCTGATTGGGATTCTCCACCACATCCAGGCGCGTTCCCTTGATGCCGATGTATTCCAGATCCACCACCAGACTGTGAGGCAGAGTCTGCGACATAGCGAGCATCCAATCCTGCGCGTAAGCGGGCAGATAGTTCTTGTTGATGGCGTAGGTATTGGTGACAACGCCCGGCGCGGGCACGGGAGTGTTGGGACACTGCGGCGACACCACGAAAGCGCATTGGATGGTCAGCCCGTCGCCGGCCTGCACCAGGCCGACGCTGTTGACCAGGTTGGAGGTGATGGAAAATTGCGGCTGGCCGGCCAGGTTCCTGGCCATCGCCGAATAAGCCGCGCCGCTAAAGAAAACGCTGTAGCCGCCGCGGATTACGCGGCTGTGCTTCTGGGAGGGCCGCCAGGCAAACCCGAGGCGCGGGGAAAACTCGTGCGGGTCGTCATTCACCAGCGCTTTGGGAAATCGGCCGCTGAAAGGGCCGTTGAGAATGGCGCTGGACGGGCATCCGGCCGCTGGGCTGATGTTGGTGGCCACCGCGGCCGCGCCCACCGGGCAGGCCAGGGTCATGGCGGAGTTGAGATCCAGCGTGGCCATCTGGCCGTGCAATTCCGTATAAGGCGAGAAAAACTCCCAGCGCAGGCCCAAATTCAAGGTGAGCCCCGGCTTCACGCGCCAGTCGTCCATAACAAAAGCGTTGGAAGCCCAGCCGCGGTAATAAAGATCGGAATCGTTCACCCGCAAGCTGGATCTCTGTGGGTAACCCAGCAGATAGTCGGCGAAATCGAATCCCGTATTGGGAAGCGCCGCTCCGGTGGAATCGTAGCCGGCGGTCAGCGAGCCGTTGAAACTCATGGTGCCGCCCGAATTCGAGTAAGACAGAGAATTCTGCTGCATCCGCCGGTAACCGAAGCCGAACGAGAGGTTGTGGTTGCGTTTATAGATGTAAGTGAAGGTGTCGGTGAACGCGGTGGTCTGGTTGCGCGTGGACGCGAAGTCGCCGTCGCCGACACTGCCGAAATTGCTAAAAGACATGCTCGGAGGGCCCCAGGCTTCGGGAGACTGGTCGGGACCGACGATTCCCAACTCGCCCGCCACGTTCGTCCTGTCGGCAAAGTACGGATTGGTCCGGCTGATGTTGCGGCTGAATGAGACGCTGGCGTTGTTGTTGAGCCGCGGTTTGAAGAAGTGCGTCCAGCCGACGCTGGAGCTGAGCCCGTAGCCGCTGGTGCTGTCCTTGACAGGGGTACCGTTATCGACAATCCCCGTCTCCAGCGAAGAGGAGCCATTGAAGCTGAATTGCTGATTGAGATTGAGCGTGTTCTTGGCGTTCAGGCGGCCGTTCAGGCGCACCGCAAACGACCGCGTGTGGCTCGGATTGGACGGCGAGACGGCGTAATTCTGAACGAGGTTGCTATAGAGCGGCAGGGGGAAGTATTGCATCAGAGCCTGCGCCGTTGGGTTGATGCGCGCCTGGGGCATGATGTTGCCCGGAAACGGCGAGCCGCTCAGCGGGTCGTACACCGTCACTGGCACATAGGTTGCCGCGCCTCCCGCGGACTGCTTCACCACCGCGTTCGCGAAATTGCCCTGCCGTTCGGCCAAAGTGGGAACCTCAGTGACATGGCTGCTGCCGGTGCGGCCCTGCGCGGTGCTGAAGTTGAGATAGAACTGCCACTTAGGGTTGGCCACGTTGTAGAGTTTGGGAATCTTCACCGGCCCGCCGAAATTGCCGGTGATGGTTTCCCGCGCCGAAGAAGGCTTCGTCTGGTTCTGCCCGTTCAGCGAATAGGGTGCCGCGTTGAGGGCGGAATTGGTCGCCGTCACGGCCACCGAGCCGGAATAGGGCGATCGCGGCTGCCCGCGCCCGCGCCGGTTGCCGATGGTAGCGTATTGTCCGTTGAAAGGTCCGCGACCGCCGCGACCGCCGCGTCCGCCGAAGCCTCCTCCGCCACCGCCGCCACCACCGCGTCCCCCGCCGCCGCCCCCTCCACCACCGCCGCCGCCGCGTCCCCCGCCGCCGCCAAAGCCACCGCCGCCGGCCCCGCCGCGTCCCCCGCCAAGTCCGAAACCACCGCTGCCGGCGTCTTGGCCGAATCCGTTATCCGCGCCGGCGGCGCCGAACCCGCTCATGCCGAAGGGGTCCGCTCCGTCGGCGCCCAGGCTGGACCCGAGCGCCATCAACCCCAGACCGCCGCCGGGCCCGCCGCCCATGCCCATGCCGCCGCGTCCGCCGCGGCCCATCATCGCCATCCGCGCCGCCTGCTCGTCCGCCGCCGCGCCCAGCCCGCCGCTGGTGGTGCCATTTACCATAAAGGCGTCGGCGGTATCGCCCGAGATATCCGGCGCGGCTTCCTCTCCGGCCATGGCCAGAGCCTGCGCGCCCGCGTCGGTAGCCGTCACGTCCGCGTTCTGAAAAGCCGGCCCGGCTGCCTGCTGCTGGCTGCCCCGGCCTCCGCGATTCCCGCGCCCCGCTTGCCCGTTCGCCTGCGCCGTCTGTGCCCCGGGCTGGCCCGACCTTCGGCCCTGTCCTCCACGCCCCGATGCGGTTGCCGGCGCGGGGGCTGGTACCGCCGCCGGCGCCGCTGGTTTCGCGGTGCTTGCCGCCGGTGCTGCGTCAGGCTTCTTGACCTCCGCGGCAGCCGCCTTGGCCGGCGCCGCCGCTTCCCCGGGCCGCGGCATTTCCAACACCCAGTCGCGGTAGGTCTCCGTGTCCCTGATGCTGACCGGCGTAGTCAACGTCTTGAAACCGAACATGCTGATTTCGATTTCCCATTCGCCGGGCGTGAGGTCGAGGCTGTAGCGGCCATCCTCGTCGGTATAGGTGACGAGCTTGGCGCCCCCCTGCCGGGCGGTGACGGTGGCGCCCGGTATGAACTGGTCCGCAGCCCGCACCGAACCGCTGTGTTCCGCGGCATAAAGCGACACCGGCGCCCACAGGCATAAGGTAAATATTAGAAAACGCATCCGAAGGCTCTATCTTTAAGTTCTCTTCGGGTGGGGTTTTAGTTCGCTTTTTTCGGCGCTTCCGCCGCCGGGTGAGCACTCCCCCCCGGTTCAAAGATGCTTTTCGCGGCGGCAAACGTTACAGGAGGCGGTAAAGGGCAGCGCGGGAAGGCCGGGAGAGGGAAGCCAGAAGCTCGCGGCTGCCGCCGGTGGTCGGGCTACGGACGGGTGTTCGGCTTTGCGGCTCGGCACGGGCGGAAGGGGGGATGCGGGAAGTCGCAAGCTCACGGCCCCCGGCGCCGTACCCGCGCGTCCGCCCCGCCCCGGACGCTCCGTAACGAGCGTGACCTGGTTGCCGTTGACCGAGCCATTCACGATGGGGATTTCCGCGCCGGTCGGCTGCGCCATATAGCCGCTACCTTGCCGCCGTCCGCCGTCAACGCCAGCGCCATTTTCCGGGCTTCATCCACTGGGGACCATCTGGCCTCCCAGCGCCAGTCAGCCCTGGGCGCTCGCGGCCGCCACCGAATGCAGTGAGGCCGCCGACAGTCGTAACCATTTCATGCGCACATTGACCCTCATTTCTCTTAACCGCTCCCAACTATAGAGAGCCACCCGCCACCAAATTGAACAACCAGGGTAAAATGAGATTGTGGAAAGAGTAGTCCGCATTTTTGACACCTTTGAAGAAGCCGATGCCGCCGATGCCCTTTCCCGCGCTCAAATGACCCCGCAGCAGCGGGTCGAGGTTTTCTTCGAACTACGAGAGCGAGCCCACCCCGATGCCTTTAAGCAGGGATTTGCGAGAGTTTATCGAGTGCTTGAACTCGAACGAAGTTGAGTATCTGGTCGTCGGTTCCCTCGCCGTTTCGTGGCACGGATTTCCCCGCTACTCCGCCGATGTCGATTTCCTGATTCGTCCCAGCCACGCCAACGCGGAACGCTTACTGCGGGCAATTGCCCAATTCGGATTCGGCAGTAATGCCGCCGTAAAGGCATCGGGCTTCTCAGTTCCCTACCCTCCGAACCACTTCGTGAGCGCCTGTCCGATCCGCTCGCTCGCGTGCCCGTCCCCATACGGGTTGTGCGCGCGCGACATCCGCTGGTACTCCGCGCGATCCTCCAGCAGCCGCTCCGTCTCGCGGACAATCCGCGCCGCACTGGTGCCCACCAGTTTCACCGTGCCGGCCGCCACGGCTTCCGGACGCTCGGTCTTCTCGCGCATCACCAGCACCGGCTTGCCGAGCGACGGGCCTTCTTCCTGGATGCCGCCCGAATCGGTGATCAGCAGATATGCGCGCCGCATCAGGTCGACGAACGGGACATATTCGAGCGGCTGGCACAACCGAATGCCCGGCTCGCCCGCCAGGCGCTGCTCCACCGGACCGGCGACATTCGGATTGCGGTGCACCGGGTAGACAATCTCGACGTCGCCGCGCCGCGCGAGGGTCACCAGCGCCTCGCAGATGCCCTCCAGGGGCGCGCCGAAGTTCTCGCGGCGGTGTGCCGTCACTACCAGAAGCCGGCGCGACGGGTCCAGGTCCGGCCATTCGATGCCCGCCAGCAGGCCGGCGCGCAGTTTTTCGCTCACCTGCAGGAGCGCGTCGATGCCGGTGTTGCCCGTCACCACGATCCTCTCCGCCGCCACGCCCTCGCCCAGCAGGTTGCGCGCGGCATCCTGGGTAGGAGCGAAGTGCAGCGCGCTCAGGCGGGTGGTGAACACGCGGTTGAGCTCTTCCGGAAACGGCTGCGACAGGTCCCCCGTGCGCAGGCCGGCTTCCACGTGGCCCACCGGAATCCTGCTGTAGAATGCCGCCAACGCGCCGCAAAACGTGGTGGTGGTGTCACCCTGCACCAGGACCATGTCCGGCCGTTCGGCGGTGAGCACCTCTTCGACCGCCGCCAGAACGCGCGCCGACAACTGCGCCAGTGTCTGCCCTGGCTGCATCAGGTTCAAGTCGTAGTCCGGCGCGACTCCGAAGGCTTCGAGCACCTGGTCGAGCATTTGCCGGTGCTGCGCGGTGATGCAGCATTTCACTTGGAACTCGCCCCGCTGGCGCAGATCGAGCAGGACGGGGCAGAGTTTGATGGCTTCCGGCCGGGTACCGAATATCAGCAGAACTTTAGTCATCGAATATGCTCCAATATTGGCATGGTTCAGGTGGTGGCGGCTACTATCGAACGCGACGGGCGAATCCTCATCGGCCGCCGGAAGGCGGAACAGTCTCATCCGCTCAAGTGGGAATTTCCGGGCGGCAAGGTGGAGCATGGCGAAACACCGCCCCAGGCTCTGGAGCGCGAATTGCGCGAAGAGTTGAATATCCGCGACATCACGAGCGAGGAAATCACGCGCTACGAGTTCACTTACCCCGGCAAATCGCCTATCCGGCTGATCTTTTACCGCGTGACCGAGTTCGATGGGGAACCGCGCAACGTGATCTTCGAAGACCTGCGCTGGGAGCCGCGCCAGTATCTCGCGGGATTCGATTTCGTGGAAGGCGACATCGAGTTCCTCCGCGGACTTTCCTCGGGGCTCTACTGACGGCGCCCGGTCCGCATCTATACTGGTTGCTATGACACCTGCACTCAAACTAGTGGACCCTTCGGAGAACGAACTCTTGGCGAGCCTGGAGGCGCGGGCCAAACAGCCCAATCGTTTCTTTCGCGCCATGGCGCACCGTCCGGAGGTGCTCAAGAACTTCCCGCCGCTATACGGCGCGGTGATGGGGCCGGGCTCGGTCGCGCGGCGCACCAAGGAGCTGGTTTATCTCGTCTGTGCTTTCACCAACACCTGCGCCTATTGCACGGCCGCGCACGTTGCCGGCGCTCGCAAGGCTGGGGTGACGGAAGCGGAGATCGCCGCGCTCCAGGCCGGGCAGGACGAAGTTTTCCCGCAGGCGGAACGGGCGGCCGTCGCGTATGCGCGCGAGCTGACCCGCACCGCGCACGCCGCCGCCACGCGCCAGGAACTGGCCGCGCACTTCAACGACGAGCAGACGGTGGAAATCACTCTGGTAGTGGGAATGGCGAATCTGACCAACCGGTTCAACAACGGGCTGGGGATATTGCCGGAAAGTTAGCATGAAAACCATCAGCTCTCAGCTATCAGTTACCAGCCACCGGACGCTCAACCCGGAAGCGGGTTTCGCTCTCCAGACACTCAACCCGCAGTTTCAGGCTACCTCGGACTGCGCGCGCGGCACCCCGGCTGAAAGCTGATCGCTCCCCTATGTCCATTCTGAGCGGTATTCATCCCGTGGCCGAGGCTCTTCGGTCGCACCACCCCCTGGATCGCGTGCTGGTGGCACAGGGCGCCGGCGGGCCGCGCCTGCAGGAGATCATCGACATGGCCCGCCGCGCCGCCGTCACCGTGCGCTTCGAGCCGCGGGCGGCCTTGGACCGCATCGCCGGCACGCCGGCCCACCAGGGAGTCGTGGCTTTGGGCGCGGCCACGAAGTACGCCGGCCTGGAAGAAATCGCCCCTGCCGAAATGGTGGTGGTGCTGGACGGCGTCGAGGACCCCCACAACCTGGGCGCCATCATCCGCACCGCGCACGCCGCCGGTGCGGGAGGAATCGTCATCCCCGAGCGCCGCGCCGCGGGCATCACCGACGTGGTGGCCAAAGCTGCCGCCGGCGCCCTGGAGCACCTGCCCGTCACGCGCGTGGTGAACGTGAATCGCACGTTGGAGGAGCTCAAGCGAAGCGGCCACTGGATCTACGGGTTGGATGAGCGCGGTACCGAAGATTACGACCGCGTGGAGTACTCCACACCCACCGTGCTGGTGTTGGGCGGCGAGGGCAAAGGGCTGCACGAACAGGTGCGCAAGAATTGCGACGTGTTGGTGCGTATCCCCGTGGCGGGGAAGATCGCTTCGCTGAACGTGTCGGTGGCCGCCGGCATCGTCCTGTTCGAATGGCGCAGGCGCAGCTTGAAAGGGTAGTAGAATCGAGGTTTATGCGCCGCACAGATCCGTGTGACGGCGGAACGGCGGAAGGACACCGATCAGCCGATGAACCACATACTGTCGACGCACCTGTTCGTCAACCACCGGCTCACGTCGGCGCAGCTCGGAAGGATCCAGCAACTGGGCATTCCCGCGGTGGAAATCTTCTGCGCGCGCCAGCACCTGGACTATCGCGACAAGGCGCAGATTACCGAACTGGGCCACTGGTTTCGCGATTCCGAGTTGAAACTGCACGCGCTGCACTCGCCCATGTTCAACGACGAGATCTGGGGCCGCTCCGGACCGCACGCCGTGATCACCATCACCGAAACGGTGAAGCAGAAGCGCCTGCCCATGACGGATGAGATCAAGCGCGTCTTGGAAATCGCCGAAACCATTCCCTTCCGCTACCTGGTGCAGCACATCGGAGTCGCGGGCGAGGAATTCGACATGCGCAAGTTCGACGCCGCTTTTTCGGCCCTCGAAGAGCTGCGGGTTTTCGCGCGCCAGCGCGGGGTGGAGATCCTGCTGGAGAATATTCCCAACGCACTTTCGAGCGCGGCGCGCCTGCAGTTGTTCCAGGAGCTGACCCACATCGGCTTGAACTATTGTTTCGATACCGGCCATGCCAACCTGGCCGGCAACATGGAGACGGAGTTCCAGTCGATGAAGCCGCGCATCCGCTCGACGCACGTTCACGACAACGATGGGAAGGCAGACAGCCACCTGCTTCCGGTCGTGGGCGGCGGCACTATCGACTGGAAGAACACCATGCAATTGCTGCGTAGCGGCCAGGACCTTCCGCTGCTTCTGGAATTGAAGGAAACCGACGACCTGCCCCATCCGCTGCCGCGCGTACTGGAAATCTTCGACCGTCTCGAAAACCTGTAACTATGATTCCGCGAATTACCATCGCCCAAGCCGGCCAACATACCGGCGAAACTGTCGAGATCGCCGGCTGGCTCTATAATCTGCGCCGGTCCGGGAAGATCGCGTTTCCGATCGTCCGCGACGGCTCCGGCCTGATGCAGTGTGTCGCCGTGAAGAGCGCATTGCCCGAAGAGCTGTTCGAGACCATCCGCAACCTGACCCAGGAATCTTCCATTATCGTGACGGGGAAGGTGCGGGCCGACGCGCGCGCGTCCGGCGGCTTCGAGATGGACCTGGAGAACCTGCAGGTGCTGCAGCGGGTCTCCGAAGCGGACCCCTACCCCATCACGCCCAAGGACCACGGCACCGATTTCCTGATGGACCACCGCCATCTGTGGCTGCGCAGCCAGCGCCAGCACGCCATCATCCGGGTGCGCCACGAAATAATCAAGGCGGTGCGCGACTATTTCGATTCCCACGGCTTCACCCTGGTGGACACGCCCATCTTCACGCCGGCGGCCTGCGAAGGCACCACCACGCTGTTCGAAGTGAATTACTTCGACGACGACAAGGCTTATCTCACGCAGTCCGGCCAGCTCTATAACGAAGCCACCGCCATGGCATTCGGCAAAGTCTATTGCTTCGGGCCCACCTTCCGCGCCGAAAAATCCAAAACGCGGCGTCACCTTACCGAGTTCTGGATGGTGGAGCCGGAGATGGCCTACGCCACCCTCGAAGACGTGAAGCGCGTGGCCGAGGAGATGCTGGTTTTCATTGTGGGCCGCGTGTTGGAGAACCGCCGCGAAGAGCTGAAACGGCTGGAGCGCGACGTCACCAAGCTGGAGTCCATCCAGGCGCCGTTCCCGCGCATGAGCTACGACGAGGCGGTCAAGGTCCTCCAGGCCAAGGGCAGCGAAATCCAGTGGGGCGGCGATTTCGGCAATGCGGACGAGACCATGTTGAGCTCCGCGTTCGATCGGCCGCTGATGGTCGATAAGTACCCCGCGGAAGTGAAAGCTTTCTATATGCAGCCGGATCCGGACCGGCCGGAGGTCGCGCTGGGCCTGGACGTCCTGGCTCCGGAAGGGCATGGCGAAATCATCGGAGGTGGGGAGCGTATCCACGACTTGGATCTGCTACTGAGACGGGTTGAGTTGGCCCGGCTTCCCAAAGAGGCCGTGGGCTGGTATTTGGATTTGAGGAAGTTCGGATCCGTTCCGCACGCGGGATTCGGTATGGGCATCGAAAGGTGCGTGGCGTGGGTGTGCGGGCTCGAGCACATACGCGAGACCATCGCCTTCCCGCGTATGCTGTACCGGCTGCGGCCGTAGCAGGGCGTATACTGTTCCGGGGAGCGGCCAGGTCTGGTTGCGTTCGATTCGGCAGCGGGAGCGTGAAGAGAGGAGGTAGCGGGCATGAGTTTCTGGAACGACAAAGTCTGGGACGACCGGGTCCACCAGTTGTTGGGGGAGAGTTTGCACTATTTCCTGGTGCAGGTCCGTCCCTTCGCGCCCAAGAAAGTGCAGCAGCGGCTGAATCAGCTTCTGAGCCAGAAGGAACCCGGCAGTGTGAGGGCATTCGCGATCTTCGGCTCGAGCGACCTTCTGATCCGCGCCTGGTTGCATCCGAGCGCCCTGCTCGATTTTCAGCGCCTGCTGAACGAAAGCCTGGAGAATTTCCGTGCGCTGTATCTTTTTTCGGCCACCAGGACGGACCGGAGCGGGGGCTCGGGACCGGATGAAAACCCTGCCGCCGAACAGTTGCTCCGGGACCTGGACGAGGAGAAAATCCGCGCGGTTCAGTCCGGCAGGAACCCGGAACTGCTGGACCAATTGATAGCGGTGAAGCTGGTCAGGTTCCGCGAGCCCCTGGAGAATAGCATCCGCTTCTTCGTCGCGGTGGATCCGGGCAGCATCACGCAAGAGGCGCTGGACGGCGTGGCCGCCCGGATTCGCGCACATCTGGCTGGGATTTCCGACATCCAGCGGCTCTCGATCCATAGCGGCTACGGATTCTGTTCGATTCTGTTGGAAGCTCAGACGCTGAACTATTTTTGCATTCCGGATATTCCCAACTGGATCGGCGCCGAGTATCTCGCGCTGGACGCCAGCACGGAAACATTTCTGGTTCACAGCACGGAAGCGCTGGCACGCAGCGAATTGATCGGACGCAGCACCTTTCGCGCCATGGGTGGGACGAACCTCTTTGTCCAGTCCATCGTCCCGGAGGTTTATGACGTCCACCCGGGCGCCTCCCGGCGGCACGAGGAGGTGAAGGCCCTGCTGTTGCCGTACGCTCACCAGAACGACCTGAAGCCGCGCGACAAGATCCTCCTGCACGACTATCTGCTGCCGTACCTCCGGGACGACTCCGCGGGTATGGCCAGAACCGTCTTTTCCTTCTTTGCCGAACTGGAGAGTTTTCTGCGCAAACGCGCCGAGAAATTCATAGGGCTGCAGGGTCTCACGGTCAAACAGGTATGCGCGTCTCTTGGCATTGAGAAGGGTGCGGGCAAGTTCTTCACGCTGGACCAATTGCTCAACATCAGCTCCGCGGCGTTGCGCCATGCCCCCGGGGAGGGCCTCGTGCAGAAAGACTGGGCTCCGCTATCGGAGCTCCGTAACCGCGTGGCCCACGGAGATTACGACTTCGCAACCGACTGGGACCAACCGGTCAGGATATTCATCGCGGGCCTGCCGAAAGTACACAAGCTGACAGCCACCATTCTGGATGTCATACCACCGGCGCCGGATGAGCCGACGGGCGTTTATTTATGAGCCCGCATCGTCCCAGAAACAATGCGGACGCGGTGCGGCGATCCTTGGACTGGCGCCGCATGCACGCGGGACGGGGAATTCCGACGCAGGATTCGGGCTCCGCCCCGAACCTCGTCCAACAGAAGCTGCAACAAAGTTTCCTGATCTCCGTAAATGCCCTCGATGGGGTCGCGGACCTGGATATCGCGGTTGCCCGTGAGTTTCTGGCTGCCGCCGACGACTGCGTGCGGAAGCTCAATGCGTTCGCCTTCCTGGACGGGGAAATCGCTTCCCTCATTCGGTGCGCGGTACTGCAGAGCTGTTTCCCGGCTTTGGTCTGGTGCCGGCGCGGCAACGCAGCCGCCGGCTTCGATTGGATCTCCAGGATGTGGGAGCTTCATGCGTCCGCATTTGGCGCCCGCCGTGCAGTGGCCGGCGTTTGGAATCCCGCTTTGCACCAGCTTGAGAAGGCCGCCCTTCCGGTTGCAGGCGTGGATGAAGAGATTGCCATTTACAATGCGGCAATCTCCGAGTTGCTGGCGCAGCGTGGACGGGACGCGCGGATTCGGCAGGCGCTCCGCAGACTGAGTACTCACTTGGGGATGGATTTGGGCGAAGTTGCCCGGATGCTTGGCGTGTCGCACGAGATAGTTCGGCGCTGGGAAAGTGCCGAAGTACAAGTGCCGGATTTGCAACGAGCGGCCATTTTCGGCGCCGATGCGGCACTCGGGGAGTTGCTTGAGATCTATCGTCCCGAGCGCCTGCCCGACGTCATCAGGCGTCCCGCGCGATTGTTTGAAGGCCATCGGGCGCTGGATTGGATTCTTGCCGGGCGTATCCAAGAGGTCGCGGAGCGTTACCGGCGAAACTTTCTGTATCAGGCATGACTACGCCGCTCACCATGGCCCATGGCCACATTCCCTTGTACCGAGTGGTGCGAAGAGGCTGGAAAGAACCGCTGGACGCTTCCTTCAGTCAGGTTTCACCGGACCGGCGCTGGAATACCCCGGACTTTCCCGCTTTGTATTGCTGTTGCAGCGAGACAGTTGCGCGGGCAATCGCCATGGACCTGTTGGAATGCGCGGCATCGACAATCGGGGATCTACAGCCTCCGGAACTTCCTCGTCTGGTGGATATTCACTGGACCGGGCAGGTCGTGGATGCCGCCACCGCCGAAGGAGTTGCCGCTGCCGGCCTTTCCGATTCATACCCGAAAGACACCAGCAAGGATCAGACCCGAAGTCTGGCAGTGGAATGGTCTTCCCAGGGCTTTGAGGGTGTGGTTTGCCGCAGCGCTTCGAGGGCGCGGCTGGGCTTCAGCAGTTGGGCGGGGTCCCACGAGGAGTGGAGCGAACTCGCGATCTTTGTGCGCAACTGCGACGGTCAACCTGTTGCGCATCGGACAAGAGACGATCTAATCAAGTGGTTGGAACAGGGGTAGACAGGCTGCATCGTGCCGCATTCTCACATCGCCATTATCGGCGCGCCGCTCGATCTGGGCCAGGGACGGCGCGGGGTCGACATGGGGCCTTCGGCGCTACGCGTCGCCAATCTGAACGCGCGCGTCAAGTCGCTGGGCTATGAGGTGGAAGACCTCGGCAACATCGCCGTGGAGCAGGCCGAAGCCTCGCCGGAGGGCGACCCGCGGGCCAAATACCTGCCGCAAATCGCCGCGGTCTGCGATCGGCTCGCCGCCCAGGTTCACGGCGCGCTCTCTCGCGGCGCGGCTCCGCTGGTTTTGGGCGGCGACCATTCCGTGGCCGTCGGAACGGTCACCGGCGTTTCCAGGTATTTTCGCGAGCGCGGCCAGCGCGTGGGCCTGCTCTGGCTGGACGCGCACGCCGACATGAACACCCCGGACACCAGCCCCAGCGGCAATATCCATGGCATGCCGCTCGCCTGCCTGTTGGGGATGGGCCCGGCCGAATTGGCGAACCTGGGGGGGTACCGTCCGAAGGTCGCGGCGGAGAATACCGTGATCGTGGGGCTGCGCGATGTGGACATGACCGAACGGTCGAACGTGCGCCAATCGGGCGTAAATGTTTTCACCATGCGCGACATCGACGAGCGCGGCCTGCGCGCGGTCATGGAAGAGGCCATCCGAGCCGCGTCCGGCGGCGCCGCCGGCTTCCACGTTTCGCTCGACATGGACTTCGTCGACCCCCAGCACGCTCCCGGCGTGGGTACGCAGGTGCGTGGCGGGGCCACCTACCGCGAAGCTCATTTGGCCATGGAAATGATCTGCGATTCCCGCAACATGACGTCGATCGAGGTAGTCGAGGTGAACCCGGTAATCGACGAGCGCAATCGTACGGCCGATCTGGCGGTCGAGCTGATCATGTCCGGATTAGGAAAACGAATTCTATGAAACTACGGATAGCCGTCGTCTACGGCGGCCGCAGCGGCGAGCACGAGGTGTCGATCCGTTCCGCCAAGTCCGTCCTGGCATGGATGGACCCCGCCAAGTACGACAAGATCGAGTACTTTATCGACAAGCAGGGCAAGTGGAGCCCGCACCCCATCTCGCCTGAGCCGGGCGCGCATCCGGAAATCGACGTGGTCTTCCCGGTGCTGCACGGCACCTTCGGCGAGGATGGCACCATCCAGGGCCTCTTCGAGCTGGCCGGCCTGCCGTATGTCGGCGCCGGCGTGCTGGCTTCCTCCGTCTCCATGGACAAGGAGATGATGAAACGTGTCTGTGCGGAACGAATGTTGCCGATCGTGGACTACGTCACCGTCACACGCGAGAAGCCGGACCTGGAGAAGGCTTGCGCGCAGCTTCCGTTTCCGCTGTTTGTGAAGCCGGCCAACCTGGGCTCCTCGGTGGGGATTTCCAAGGCTCACGACCGGCGGGAGCTGGAGTCCGCTGTCGCCCTGGCGGCCCAATACGATCGCAAGATCATCATCGAGCGCGGCATCATCGGCCGCGAGCTGGAGTGCGCGGTGCTCGGAAACGCCGAGCCGGTGGCTTCCCTGCCCTGCGAGATCCTGCCCTCGCGCGAATTCTACGATTACGACGACAAGTATCTCCTGGATTGCGCCGAGACCCGTTTGCCGGCGGACCTGCCCGCGGACCAGACCGCGGAGCTGCGGCGCCTGGCCGTGGAGTGCTACCGCGCGGTCGAGTGCGAGGGGATGGGGCGCGTCGATTTCCTGCTGGAAGCGGCCACCGGCAAACTCTACATCAACGAGATCAACACCCTCCCTGGCTTCACATCCATCAGCATGTATCCCAAGATGTGGGAAGCCAGCGGCATCGGCTTCCCGGCGCTCGTCGACCGGCTGATCGCGCTCGCGCTGGAGCGTCACGAACGGAAAAAAGCCACCCGGTTCACGCGGTAGTTGCCTGCTTCCCGGACTGAGCACCGCCAACTAACGCGGCGTATCTCAGGCGACGGGCGAGACCAACTGCTTCACCAGGCGACAGTCCACTCCTCTGATCCAGGCCTCTCGCGCAAGCGTTCGCTCATCATCGCTGATCAAGACGCACCCGTGGCGCAATGCCAACTGAATCAACCCGCTATCGATTACCCCGATTTCCGGGAGGCACGCTTGAAAGTTCTCGTCGGATGCCATGTCGAGGAGGCGAATCAGCCTTTCGTCGATGTCCCATTGAATCAGCAGGTCGATACTCGTCCGCCAAGAGTTCAGGCGGCCATCGCCATAGAGCCCCAAACGGCCTTTCTCGAGGCCATTCAATTCGGCAATAACGTGCGATGTCGTGTGAGTTCACCGGACGGACCGTGGACGGCGGCCACGCCCGGTGTAGCCCAGGCGCTCAGATTCACCGGAGCGATGTCCGATGGTAGCGTGAACCCTACTTCTTGTCCGGCTCGCCCGTAATGAAGACGGTCTCGCCCGGATGCATCAGCTTGTAGCGCTCGCGAATCTCCCGTTCCTGCGCCGCGGTGCTCTTGTCCAGCCGGCCGATGTGTTCCTTGATGCGCTCGATCTCTTGGGCCTCGGCTGCGTTGCGCTTCTCCATTTCCTGGATCAGGCGCTGTTTCTCCCGCAATGCCGGGATCCCGTGCGGTCCCTGCAACGTAACAAATGCATAAGTCCCGACCGCCACAAAGGCCGCCCCCAATGTCCATCGCGTGATCGGTGCTCTCATCTCGCTTCGTGCCTGGAAGATAATGGTAACATCGCTAGGCGGATTTTCTCCGCACTTTTTTTGCAAACTTGACTGACATGACCGACAAGATTGTGGTTCTGAGCACATGCGCCGGCGAAGAAGAGGCCGAAAGGCTGGCCCGCCTGCTGCTCGAAGGGCGGCTGGCGGCTTGTGTCAACATCGTCCCCCGCTTGCGCAGCTTCTATTGGTGGAAAGGCGCTGTCGCAGAGTCCGGCGAATGCCTGCTCATCGTTAAGTCGTCGCGCGGGCTGTTCGATCGGCTCCGCGCCGCGCTCGAAAAGGCCCATTCGTACGAGGTTCCCGAAACGCTCGCGCTCCCCGTCGTGGACGGCTCGCGGCAATACCTGGACTGGCTGCAGGCCAACCTGCGGGAAGGACCGGCGGAATAGTGCACCCCGCGGCACAAAACGAAAGCCCCTTGGCTCACGGCCTCGCCCTGATTTTCGACTTGGACGGCGTCATCGTCCATTCCAACCCCCTCCACCGTGAGGCGTGGACCGCCTTCAATCGCCGCTACGGCCTGGAAACCACCGAGGCCATGGTGCGGGGAATGTATGGCCGGCGCAACGACTGGATTGTGCGCGATTTCTTCGGCGACAGTCTCCCGCCCGAAGAGGTGGCCGCGCGCGGCGCCGCCAAAGAACAGCTCTACCGGGAGATGGCGGCGGACCGCATCGAACAGATGCTGGTGCCCGGGCTGCGGCCCTTTCTCGACTCCTATGGGAAATGTCCCCTTGCCGTCGCCAGCAACGCCGAACCCGAAAATGTGAACTTTCTATTGGATCGCGCCGGGTTGCGGCCCTACTTCCGCGTGGTGGTCGACGGCCACCAGGTACTGCACCCCAAGCCTCATCCCGAGATCTACCTGCGGGCCGCCGCTCTATTGGATATCGCCCCTGCGAACTGCATTGTCTTCGAGGATTCCCACACCGGAATCGCCGCCGCGCGGGCCGCGGGGATGCGCGTTGCCGGCATCCGTACCACGGAGCCTGACTTGCCTGGTACGGACGTAACGGTGGATAATTTTCTCAACGGAAGTTTGACGCCATGGTTAAGAGCCCAGAAACTGGCCTGATGAGTTACGTGACGCTGGTTTCGTGGCTGCTGGCGATGGAAGGGCGCCTGGCACACGCGGAATCGCGATTAGCGCTCCCCACGCACGGCAACTGGCTGCTGCAACCCTTGATGCTGGCATTCGGGCTCATGGTGCTGTTCGCCATCGGCTATTTCCTGTGGAGCCGCGACCAGCGGTTGCGCCGCCAACGCGAGCGATTGCGCAAAACGTATCACCTGGGCGAGGAGATTCACAGCGCCTCTTCGCCGGAAGCCATCCTCACACGTGTGAACGCTTCTCTCACCGCCGTCCTGGGCGTCAGCCGCGTGCACATATACGTATACAACCGCGCCTCCAAGACCCTGGATGCCCTGCCGGGCGAAAACTCCGAGCCGGTTTCTATTTCGCTCTCTTCGCCTCCCACCGGCTCGCGCGCCGGCGCTGTCGCCTGCTTCCACTACCGCACACTGCTGGCAATTCCCGATATCGACCGCAGCCCCTTCCCGATCGGCCCCACCGGCGGCGAGAAATCGCCCAAGTCTCTGCTCTTCGTCCCCATGCTGGTGCAAGGCGAAGTCACCGGCGTTCTGGAACTCGACCAGGACGATCGCGTCCACGATTTCACTCAGGACGAACAGGCCCTGGCCCAGCACCTGGCCAACCAGATCGGAGTAGTTTTCCGGCTCCTCGCGCAACGCTCCGTGCAGGAGCAGTTGTTCCGCACCGAAAAGCTGGCCGCGGTGGGCCGCTTGATCTCCGGCGTGGTCAACGAGCTGCAAACGCCTCTGGCCTCCATTTCCGCCTTGGCCCGCCAGGCGCTCGACAAAGCCCGCGGCAGCGGCGCGGAGCAGGATGTGGCTGCCATCGCTTCCGAAGCCCAAAGGGCCGCCGCCATGGTGCGCCGCCTGGTCAGCTTCGCCGCCGCCGAACAGGTGGAAGTACGCCCCGTCTCCATCGCCACGCTGCTGCACAACCTGATTGAATTCCGCGAAAGCGATTGGGAAGCCGCCGGCATCCGCGTGCGCGACCTCACCACCCTGGAGCCGCTCTTCGTCCTGGGCTCCCACGGCCAGTTGGAGCAGGTGTTCCTCAACCTCCTGGGCCACGCCGAGCAGGCCGTGGCGAACGCTCCTCAAAAGACGATTACCGTGCGCACCAGCGTATTGGCCAAACGGCTGGTGGTGGAGATCGCCTTCACCGGACGCCTTGTGTCGTCAAAACCCGAGGAGACCGCCACGGTCCTGGGCGTGACCCGCGGCGTGATCGCCGGCCACGGCGGCGAGGTCCGGCTGATCGAGAAAAGCACCACCGACTCGCGCTTCGAAGTGGAGCTGCCGGCCGCCGCCGTGAAGGAAAGGGTGCCGCCGGTTTCCGCCGTGTCCGCTCCGGCCGATTCCTCGCACAACCTGACCGCCATGGTCATCGAGCCCGACGAAGCCGTGCAAAAGCAACTCCTTGGCATGTTGGCCGCTCGCGGCTACCGCGTGGTTCCCGTAGTCAACGCCGACACGGGTCTGGAGCTGGCCCAGCGCATCCGCATCGACGCCGCCTTCTGTTCGCCGCACGCCCCCGGCCTCAACTGGGTGGAGTTATCCGAGCGTATGCAATCCCGCGTAGGCGCTTTCATCATCCTGTCCGACGGCTACGACGCCGAGCTCTCCACCACCTTCGAAGGCCCCAGCCGTCACGTGCTGGCCAAGCCGGTTCAGGAGTCCGAGTTGGAGCGCGTGCTTCATGACCCGGAGCCCCTCACGCCCGTCGCCAAGCACAGCGTGGTGTAGAATCCGGAGACCAATGCCGGCCACCGGCGCCGCCAGTGCCGAGGAGGAATTGCTGTCACCGGTTCAGGATCTCGCATCCGGGACCACCGATTTCCCTCTTGCTATGCTGGAAACTGGCGGAGACGTGACGGCGAGCGAGCTAAGGCGGAAACTGGCGAAGCTGGGCTGCACTTTTGAACAGGGCACGCGGCACATGATCGCCATCTACAAAGGCAGGACCTCGCCGATTCCCCGGCATCCGGCGCAAGAGATCAAGACGGGGACATATCGCAAAATACTGAAGGATCTCGGGCTAGAGGGAGAATAGAGATGAGATACCCAGCGCTGTTTGAGCCCGCAGAAGAGGGTGGATTTGTTATTACCTTCCCCGACTGGGCCTGGGGTGTGTCCCAAGGGGAAGACGAGGCGGATGCTACCGCTATGGCGGCGGATGCCCTCGAAACAATGATCGCCTACAACATCAGGCATGGCAAGCCGGTCCCACCCCCCGGCGCCGCGAAGGGCCGGAAATACCGCATGATCGAGCTGCCCGCCATGGTCGCACTGAAAACGGAATTGTATATTGCGTTCACGGCGTCCGGCATCCGCAAGGCGGAACTGGCCCGGCGGCTGGGGATTCCCACGACCGTCGTGGATCGGCTGTTCGATTTTAGAAACCGCACCCGGCTGGATCAGATCGAGGCCGCGTTCGCCGCGCTCGGGAAGCGGATCGCCTTCGAGGTGCGGGACGCAGCGTAGGCCGGGGCTACAGGTTCGCCCGGCGATTCCAACCGTGAAAGGCGGCGGCAGCGCCCGCCCGAATCGGGCATCCATTCCTACCGCGCCGGCTTTGCGACTGCCCTGCACGGTGGCAGCCCCGCCCCGATCCTGTTCGCGCCCGCGCTGTGGCACCGATTCCCTTCTCGGTTGACGGCGACAACGGGTCAGGCTATGGTGAAGGAGAACCGATAACCGCCATGACCCGCAAGATCAGCGCCGCCAACGCCCGAACCCAGTTCGGACAGATCATCGACCGGGCTGTGGATCACAACGAGCGTTTT
>Ga0265316_10001569_pt1 | contig 24424 bp, 13 predicted proteins | sample 4522metaG_FD_202092 | JGI IMG/M metagenome (GOLD analysis project Ga0265316, IMG submission 202092) | Rhizosphere microbial communities from Carex aquatilis grown in University of Washington, Seatle, WA, United States - 4-5-22 metaG | ecosystem: Host-associated > Plants > Roots > Rhizosphere >... | reverse complement strand
TTCGCCGATCGCCAATTCCGCCGGGATTCGGTCGGCGATCCATTCGCGGGGCGGCGTGCCATCGGGATTGAGTTGCCCGATGAATCCCAGAACCTCGGGATGCGGCGCAAACCAATGTGGCCACTTGGCCGTCGTCGGCAACAAACCGGCCCGGTACGGATTCAAGAACACGTACAGTCCGTACTCCTCCAGCGACTCCGCAGCCCGCAGGGAATGCTCGTAAAAATCGCGCTGCCAAACGAGTCCTGCTCCCGCCAAAGCATCGCGTGATTGGACTTTCCAGCGGGCGATCATTCGGCCAAGCGACAGACGTGACCCCAGGGTAAAGAGCCAGTGCACGTGGTCGGGCATCACGGTAAAGGCGACCGTCGAGGAATCGTGGGAGGAATCTAAGTTCATCACCAGAGTGCGGAGCACGGCGGCGACGACTGGGTTGTTCAACCCCGGCCGCCGGTCCTGGGTGCAACACGTCACAAAATAGGTCGTGTCCGGCTGGGACCAACGATGCGCATGGAGCGCGCTGGTGCGACGTGAAGGCATAGGCGTGTTGCCAACGGTTTTGGCCGGCTCCGCTGCCTCCGCAAGCCTGCATCCGCACGGTGCTCGTTCTGCCTGTAGGGGCGCAGTCTTGCTGCGCCCAGGGATTGGGCGGGAATGCGGAAGGGCGCAGCAAGACTGCGCCCCTACAAATCACGGCCCATGTTCTGTCTGGAGGAGCGCAATCTGGTTGCGCCCTGGGCATTGGTGGCGGGGAACGGAAAGGGCGCAGCAAGACTGCGCCCCTACGAATTTCGGACTGCGCCGCTATGGAGCGTCCCCCAATTCCACATACTGGTACCGGTGCAGGCCGAGGAGGGTGGGCTGCCAGTTCCGCACGGCGGGATGAATGAGGTAGACGCGCGCGCCGTGAAAAAGCGGCACGATCGGAACTTCGTCGAGCAGCAGCGCCTCGGCCTGTTGCTGCAACGCCTGGCGCCGGGCGGTGTCAAGCGTGCGGGCGGCCTCGGCGATCAAGCGGTCATACTCGGGACGGCTCCAGCCGGTCTGATTGTTGCCGCCTTTGGTGACCCACAGGTCGAGAAACGTGTTGGGATCCAGATAATCGCCGGCCCACCGCGAGCTGCAAATCTGGTAGGTCATCGCCTGCTGGTTGGCGATCCATGTTTTCTGCTCGAGTGGCGCGATCGTGACGTTGATGCCGAGTTCGCGGCGCCACATCTGCTGGATCGCCTCCAGCACGCTGCGATGGAGGTCGTCGTTTTTGATCTGCACTTCGAGCGCCGGGAAACCTTTGCCGCCGGGGAAGCCGGCCGCGGCGAGCAGGCCGCGCGCGGCGGCAAAGTCGTCCGGCACACTCGCCTGGGCGGTGTAGCCGGCGGTGCCGGGCGGGGTGAAGGCGTGGGCCGGCACGCGGCTGTCGCGCAGCACGGAGCGGCAGATCGCGGCGCGATCGAGTGCCCGGGCGAGTGCCTGGCGGACCTTGAGGTTGTCGAGCGGCGGCTTGGCGACGTTGAAACGCAGGTAGAACGTTTCGAGGAACGGATCGACGCGCAGGAGCTGCGGCGCCTCGTCGCGATAGGTCGCGATCTTCTCGGGCGGCAGGTCGTAGGTGAGATGAAGCTGACCGGCGCGGAAGTTTCGCTCGTCGGTGGCGATGCTTTCGTTGGGGAAAAACACGACGGCGTTGAGGCGGTTGTGCGCGGCATCCCAGTAGTGCGGGTTTTTGTCGACGATGAGGCGGGAGTTGGGCGTCCATTCCTTGAGCGCGAACGCGCCATTGCCGACGAAGTTCTCGGGACGCGTCCAGCGGGTGCCACGCTGGTCCATCGCGCCGAATCTCTCGATGGTGGCGCGGTGCACGGGATACCACGCCTGATGCGCGGCGAGTGCGAGCAGCCACGGGCACGGCTCGCCGAGCGTAAGTTGCAGCGTGTGCGGGTCGACGGCGCGGACGCCCAGCGCGGCCAGGTCGGTGATTTTTCCCGCGTTGATCGCCTCCGCGTTTTTCAGCGGCCAGAGCATGTAAGCATACTCGGAGGCGAGCTTGGGCGCGAGAATGCGACGGAAGGAATAGACGAAATCTTCCGCCGTGAGCGGATCGCCGTTGGACCATTGGGCGTCGGCCCGCAGGTGGAAGGTCCAGACCAGTCCGTCGGGCGAGGCTTCCCAGCGCTCCGCCATGCCGGGCTGGGGCTGGCCGGTGAGCTCGTCGAGCGTGGTGAGCCCCTCGAAGAGCGCCACCAGGACGTTCATGTCGGTGTAGGCGGTATCGGTCTGCGGATCGAGGTCGGCGGGCTCGGCGCCGTTGCCGATCAGCAGGGTTTTGGTGCGGACGCCAGCCTCGGCCGGACTCTCGCGCTGGGTGCAACCGGTGACGGCGAGTGCGAGCAGACAGCAAAAAGACAGGCGCGGAAAAATTCGGTGGCGAGCCATGCGTGCGGGAACGCTGGCACACGGGGCGCCGTCTGCCAAGTGGCTTAAGAAAAGATCCGCGGCGGCGCTATTTGGGTTGCCACGCCGGACGTGTCACCGAAACTGCTGCCCCGAAATATCCCTATCAATATCCCCACAATGAACTGGTATTACGCGGTTGACCAGCAACGCCTCGGCCCGGTATCCGAACAAGAATTGGCCCGACTGGCCGCAACCGGCACCATCGTCGCTGACACGTTGGTGTGGCGCGAGGGCATGAGCAATTGGCAGCGCTATGCTGAGGTCGTTCCCGCGCCGGCGGCTTCGCCCGTGACGGCCGGGGCCGGCGACGACACCGAAATCTGCGCCGTGAGCGGCAAACGTTATCCGAAGCGCGAAATGGTCCAGTACGAGGGCAAATGGATCAGCGCGGAGCATCGCGACGAGTTTTTCCAGCGTTTGCGCGAAGGGGTGGCATTGCCGGGAGAGAACATCGTGCCCGGAAGATTTGGCTACAGTGGATTCTGGCGACGTGTACTTGCGCGCATAATCGATGGATTGATCACGGGACTTGTTGGCGGATTCATCGGCGGAATCGTCGGTGGCATTCTGGGGGCTTCAGGCGCGATGCGGACGATGTCGCCTTTCCTCTTTCAGGCCATTATTCAACCCATTGGCATTGGCATTGGGCTGAGTTATGAGATTATTTTCGTCCGAAAATTCGATGCTACGCCGGGTAAGATGGCATTGGGCATCAAACTACTACGCCCTGATGGCAGCAAGCTTTCCGTCGGACGAATCGTTGGACGTTATTTTGCCAACTACCTCAATGTTTTCACGCTTCTGATCGGCTACATCATTCTGGTGTTTGATGACGAGCGGCGAGCTCTCCACGACCGCATCTGCGACACGCGCGTGATCAAATCGCGCGACTGATCCATGCCGGCTGGTCCCGCGCTTTCCTGCCCGAAATGCCAGCGCAAGCTGGACGCAGTCTCTTGGCACGACGAAACGAGTGGCATCTGTCTTAACTGTCACACGGATTTCCAGTTCCTGCCGTTTCCGGCGCTGACGGCCCGGTCGGTTGCGGCCGTGCCGGGTGCGGCCGTGCCGGCGGAAGATGCGGTGTGCTTTTTCCACGCGGAAAACAAGGCCGAGGTGGTTTGCGAATCCTGCGGACGATTCCTTTGTGCGGTCTGCGCGATCGATTTCGCCGGCCAGAAGCTCTGTCCGTCGTGCATCGCCACCAAGAAGGCCAGGCCCCTTCAGGAGGACAAGAGCCGCGTGCTGTACGGCGGATTTGCGATCGCGCTGGCGGGTGGGCCAATGATCCTTTGGCCGATGACGGCGGTCACGGCGCCGGTGGCGCTCGGCTATGTGATCTACGGCTGGCGCCGGCCGCGCAGCCTCGTCACACCCAGCCGCGCGCGGCTGGTGATCGCCGGCGTGTTGGCGGTGCTTCAGATTGTCGGTTGGCTACTGTTCCTGGGCCTCCTCCTTTTCGGCACGCATAAAACCGGTCGCGTAAAACTCTGAGATGGCCCAACGACTCTATACGCGCCTCACCCCGACCCGTCACCTGCTCGGTGGATTCGCCAGCCTTTGGCTGGGGCCCGATCATTTGTTACAGGTGCATTCGACGGGATACACCGAGAGCTACAGCCGCATTTACCTCCGCGAGATCAAAGGCATCTTCGTGACAAGCTCGGATCGGAAGCACTACATTACATTGGTCTGGGCTCTTATCGGTCTGGCGGTCCTCTTCATCGTCATGCTGAGCAGTAAATCGATGCTGGCGTCTGCGATCACCGCGGCGGTCTTTGCGGTGCCTATTGTTTGGAACCATCTTCTCGGCCCGGGTTGCCGGTTCTATATTGTCACGGGAGTGCAGACGGCGCCGGTCGAGGCCGTGGTGCGATGGCCGCGGGCGCAGAAATTTCTCGCGCGGATCCAACCGGTGATCGAAGCCGCCCAGGCGGATCTGGCACCGGTCGCGCCGCCGCCGGCTGAGCCTGCTGCGGCGCCTCCTCCTCCTTTGTCCCAACCCGCGGTAGACTGATATGTCTGCGTCGCTGCCGCCGCCCGTTTCGCCGCTCGACGTGAATCCTGCGCGCCGCGTGCAGGCCCGGCGGTGCGCCCGGCACCCTGATCGCGAAGCGGTGGCGCGCTGCCCGGACTGCGGCGGGGCCTTTTGCCGCGAGTGCGTGAGCGAACACGCCGGCCGTGTGTTGTGCGCCAGTTGTCTTGCGCGGGCCACCGCGAACGCCGCCTTGCCGAACCGACCCCGGCGCAATCTGGCGCGGATCCGGCGCGCGGTGGTGCCGCTCGCGGGGTTTTTGTTGCTTTGGTGGGCGTTTTACGGGCTCGGGGCGTTGTTGCTGAAAATCCCGCCGGATTTTCACGAAGGAACGATCTGGCGGCGTCTGGAAGGAGAGGGGCAACCATGAGCGCGGCGAGCCTTCCGGCGGGTGCGCGCGAGCCGTCGGCGATCGAGCTGATCGAAGAGGCGGTGCATCTCCTGCGGCGGGCGTCGCCGGGCACATTGGCGCTCTATTATCTGGGGGCGGTGCCCTGGGTGCTGGCGCTGTTGTTTTTCTGGGCGCACACGACCTGGTTTGCGCCGACCCCCGCGACGGTAGCCTGGGCGGCGTTGGGTCTGGCCGCGCTGTTCGTATGGTTGAAGGTCGCCCAGGTGGAATTTTGCGCCCGGCTGTGGGCGCAACGTCTGGGCCAGCTGCCGCCCCGGCTGGGGCTGCGCCGGGAGTGGCAGGTGGCGGAGCAACAGTTGCGGCTTCAACCGTGGGGCCTGCCCGTCTTGTTGCTGGCCGCTGTGGTCAGTCTGCCGTTCGGCTGGCTGTACGCGTTTTATCAGAATGCGGTCGTGCTGGGCGGTATCAGCCGGGAAAGGAACATCGGCCTGCGCGACGAGGCCTGGGCGCAGGCGATGGCGTGGCCCAAGCAAAATCACGTCGGGTTGTTGTGCCTGTCGCTGCTCGCGTTGGCGATACTGGGGAACGTCGCGACGGCGTTTTGGGTGGTGCCCTGGCTCGCCAATCGGCTGCTGGGGATCGACAATCTTTTCGGGACCCGCGGTTGGTGGATGGTCAACACGACATTTTTGGCGTCGGTCGTCATGCTCGCCTGGCTGGCCGTCGATCCCCTGATGAAGGCCTTTTACGTGTTACGCGTATTTCATGGCCGGGCGCGGAGCACGGGCGAGGATTTGCTCGAGGAATTTGCGACGGCGAAAATCGGGCGACGTGTGGCCCTCGCGGTTCTGGCGCTGGCCTTATGCTGGCCGGCGACACCGCGGCTCGCGGCCGCACCAATCCCGCCGCCGGCCGCTCCGAAGCGGATCGATCCCGCGGAGCTCAATCGCGCCATCGATCAGGTGCTCGCGCAACGAGACTTTGAGTGGCGGCTGCGCCCGGTGCCTGCGCCGGCGCAGGCGGAGGAAGAAGCAACCGGGCCGATCGCGCGGTTTTTCCGCACGGGCGTGAAGATCGTCGGCGAGATCGGCCGTGCGATCGGGTGGGGCGTGGGTCAGGGGATCGACTGGCTCGATCGGGTTTTTCACCTGAAAGACCAAAGCGGGCGAATGCGAACCGGTAGCACCGGCCTCAGCTGGGCGTTGTTGCGGGTGATGTTGTACCTGCTGATCGCGGCGGCCGTGGTGCTCATCGGGGTCGTCGCGTGGATGATGTGGAAACAAAGCCGGCGCGAGGGCAGCCCGACGGTAAAGGCTCGGGCGATCGCCGCCGCCGCGCCGGATTTGAACGACGAAAACGTGCAAGCGGCGTACTTGCCGGCCGACGGTTGGCTGGCGCTGGCGCGTGAGCGGATGGCGGCCGGGGAATGGCGGCTGGCGTTGCGCGCGCTGTACCTGGCCACGCTGGCCGGGCTCGCCGCGGACGGGCTCATTTCGCTCGCGAAATTCAAAACCAATCTCGATTACGAACGCGAATTGCGCCGCCGTGCCCTGACGCGGAATGAGCTGGTGGCCCGGTTCGCCGCGCGGCGGAAGATGTTCGAAGACGTTTGGTATGGCCACGCCGCACCAGTGGAACCGGCGGTGCGGGGTTGGCTGTCCGAGTTGGAGGCGCCGCCCGTATGAAAGCCCGCAGAGCATGGCTCGCGTTGGGAGCGGTGCTGCTCGCGCTGGCGTGGGGGCTGGCGGTGCTGTATCGGGCGCGGCTCGGCGCGGGCGACGTCTTCCCGCGGTATTCCACGCTGCGGGCCGATCCGCTCGGGACGCGGGCCCTGTACGAAAGCCTTGCGGCGTTGCCGGGTTTGCGCGTGGAGCGCTCGCTGGCGCCGTTGCGCGATCTGCCGCCGACGCCGCCCCGCACGCTGGTGCTGGCCGGTATGACGTCGCGCGGCTGGGACGAGATGCCGGTCGAGACGCGCAACGCGCTCGATGCCGCGGTGCGCGGCGGCACGCGGCTGGTGATCGCGTTTGAGGCCGAACGGCATCCCGGCGGCCCCGCGGTGCGCATGCCGCGTCCGCGGCCATCGCCCCCGGTCCCGCCCGGCGAAGAGGCGGAGGAGAACAAACCCGCGCCGAAGGAGGAACGGCTCGCGCCGCACGGCCCGCCACGCGAACGCCCGGCCGCAGCGAGCGCCCCCGACGTCACCCACACGACGGCGAGCTGGGAGCGGCTCTGGGGCGTGGAGCTCTACGCGCGGTCGATCATGGATCGCGACGAAGGCGCGGTGCGACCGCCGGCGCTTTCGTCGGTCGGGCCGGCTCAGGTACCGTGGAAGAGCGATCTCTATTTCAAGATTTCCGCCGGCACGCCGTGGCGGGTTTGCTACACCCGCGATCGCGAGCCGGTGTTAATCGAGCTCGCGCACGGCCGGGGCAGCATCGTGCTCGCGAGCGACGCCTATTTCCTCAGCAACGAAGCGCTGCAACAACACCGTGCGCCCGGATTGCTGGCGTGGCTCATCGGCGATCAGCCGCACGTCGTTTTTGCCGAGAGCCATCTCGGCGTGATCGAAGTGGGCGGCGTGGCGGCCCTCGCGCGACGCTACGGATTGACCGCGGCCTTTGGCGTTTTCGTGCTTCTGGCCGCGCTGTATATCTGGCGCGAAGCCACGCTGTTTGTGCCGCCGCCGGACGACGTCGAGGACATCGCCCTCGATTTTCACCCCACCGCGGGCCTGGAGGCGCTCCTGCGGCGGGCGGTCGCGCCCGCGCAGCTTTTTATGACCTGTGTGGCGGAATGGCGGCGCACCGCCCGGCCGACGGACGTCGCCCGCGTCGAGGCGATTGACGCCCGGCAGGCGCCGCCGACCGCCTATAACGCCGCGGTGCGCGCGCTCCGCCGCCACTGAGATCTTTCCATGAATGCCAACCTCGACAAACTCCTCGCCACCCTGGCGTCCGCTCGCACCGAAGTCGCCAAAGTCATCATCGGCCAGCAGGCGGTGGTGGAACTTGCGCTCGTGACCCTCATCACCCGCCACCACGCGCTGATCGAGGGCGTGCCGGGCGTTGCGAAGACGTTGCTCGTGCGCACGCTCGCCCAGGTGTTCGGCGTGACGGCCGGCCGCGTGCAGTTCACGCCCGACCTCATGCCGTCCGACATCACCGGGACCAACGTCTTCAATCTGCAGACGAACTCGTTCGCATTGATCCGCGGCCCGGTGTTCACGGCGTTCCTGCTGGCCGACGAAATCAACCGGGCGCCGGCGAAGACGCAGGCCGCGCTGCTCCAGGCGATGCAAGAGCGGGCGGTGTCGATCGATCGCGAGACGCACGCGCTGGATCCGAATTTCACGGTTTTCGCCACGCAGAATCCGGCGGACAGCGAGGGCACCTATCCGCTGCCGGAGGCGCAGAAAGACCGGTTCATGGTGCGGATCAAGATGGAGCCGCCGGGCCGCGACGATGAACTGACGCTGGCGCGGCGGATGCTCGGGACCGACACGCCGGAGAACGTGCTGGCGGCTGGGGCGGTGCAACCGGTGCTGGGTCCGGGTGAGCTGGCCGAGCTGCGCAGCGCGCTGGCGCTTGTCACGCTGCGGGAAGAGCTCGTGGCGTACATCGTCGATCTGGTGCGGGCCACGCGCAGCCACGAAAGCGTGCTGGTCGGCGCCGGGCCCCGCGCGACGCAGGCGTTGCTCCTGGGGGCGCGCGCCAAGGCGGCGATCGAAGGGCGCGACTACGTGACGCCCGACGACGTGCGGGCGTTGACGGGTCCGGTGCTGAGCCACCGGATCATTTTGCGGCCGGAATTCGAGATCGAGGGACTCACGGTCGAGGAAACGCTGGCCCGCGTCCTCGAGCTGGTGGCGGTGCCGCGATGAGGGCGAGACCCGCCGGCCGATAAATCCGAATCCCAAATCTCGAAATCCGAAACAAATCCGAATGGTAAAAAGTCGATCCAACGCGAACCGGGTGTCTTGGCCCACCCGCCTGTCTCGCAACTCCCGCGCCGAAATGACCCGGCCGACGAATCGGTCTTTGACACTTAATAGGTGTCAAACCCTCCGGAAGAGACTCCCGGCGGCGGGGCGCACATGACGCCTTCGGACCAGAGGACCAAGATGCCATCGGGGAAACTTCCGCAACGGCCGGTCCGCATGAAATCGAAAATCAAAAATCAAAACTCGAAAATCCCGTGAGTTTTCTTCCTTCCACCCGCTTGCTCTGGGCCGTGTTCGCCGTGGCGATACTCGCGGTGCTGGCCGGGCCGCTGCCGGAACTGGCTCCCTTGTGGGCGCTGGCGCTGGCCGGAGTGGGCCTGTGGGCGCTGGCCGACCTGGGGCTCAGCCTGCGGGGGCTCGCGCTGCCGACCGTCTCGGCGCCGGACGTGGTGCGGTTCACGAAGGACCGGGCGGGGGTGCTGCCGGTGACGTTTGCGGTGCCGGCGGGCGGGGCGCGGCGTTTGCGGTTTGCGCTGGCGCTGCCGGGCGTCTGGGAGAGCCGGGAAGCGGAGGTCCGCGTGGAATTGCCGGCGGACGCACCGCGGGCCCGCATCGACTGGCACTGCACGCCGCGCCGGCGCGGCCGCTATGGCGACGTACTCGCGTGTCTCGAAACGCGCTCGCGGTTCGGCGCCTGGCAACTGCGGGTGCGGCGGCCGCTGGCGTGTGAGCTGCGCGTCTATCCGAATCTGTTTACCGAGAGGAAACAACTGGCGGCGCTCTTTCTGGCGCGCGGCCAGTTCGGCGTGCGGCTGCGACGCACCGTGGGACGCGGCCGCGAGTTCGAAAAGTTGCGCGACTACCAGCCGGGCGACGGCTTCGACGAGATTCACTGGAAGGCCACGGCGAAACATGGCCGGCCGATCACGAAGGTCTTTCAGTCCGAGCGCACGCAGGAGATCTATGTGGTGATCGACGCGTCGCGGCTCAGTGCCCGCGCCGTCACGATCGATGGCGTGACAACCACGACGCTCGAACGGTATCTCACCGCCGCCCTGGTGCTGTTGCTCGCCGCGGACCGTCAGGCCGACCGCTTTGGCCTGGTGGTTTACGACGATCGGGTGCGGACGTTTCTGCGCGCCGGTCGCGGGACGGGGCACTACGCGGCTTGTCGCGATGCGATTCACGCGCTACAACCGAGTGGCGCGACGCCCGATGTGGCGGAAACGACGCGGTATTTGCGCGCCGGGCTGCGACAGCGGGCGCTGTTGTTTTTCCTGACCGACCTGACCGATCCGGTGCTGGCCGAGGATTTCGTCCGGCATGCGCGATTGCTGGCGCGCCAGCATCTGGTGCTGGTAAACCAATTGCGACCGCCGGGCGTGGCGCCGCTGTTCACCGGCGCGGAAGCCGGCGGTGACGACGATTTGTACGGACGATTAGCCGGACACGCGCGCTGGGCGGAGGCGCGGGCGCTGGCGCAGAAACTGCGACCGTTGGGCATCACGGCGACGTTGCTCGAAAACGAAGCGATGGCCGCGCAGCTCGTGACGCAATACCTCGCGGTGAAGGAGCGGCAGGCGCTATGATCGTCGATCTCCAGCGGTTCATCGCCGAGGAACGACCGAAGTGGGAGCGGCTCGACGTCGTGTTGCGCGGCCTGGCGGGCGATCCCTGGCGACGGCTTACGCTCGCCGAAGTGCGCGAGCTGGAATTGCTGTATCAACGCACATCGGCCGATCTCGCGCGGCTGGCGGCGTTGGCGGCGGAGTCCGACACCCGACGCTACCTCGAAAGTTTGGTAGGGCGCGCCCATGCGGAAATCCACGGCGGGCAAAGCCGGCGACTGCGGTTGCAGCCGTGGAAGTGGTTCACGCACACGTTGCCGCAGACCTTCCGGCGCCGGATCCGGGCCTTTTGGTTTGCCGGTGCCCTGACGATGGCGGGCGTGATGTTCGGTGGACTGGCGATCGCTTTCGACCCGGCGGCGAAGGCGGTCATCATGCCTTTCCCTCATCTGCAAAAATCGCCGGCGGAGCGGGTGGCGGAAGAGGAAGGCGCCAAGCGCGACCGGCTGAGCGGGCACAAGGCCAGTTTTTCGGGACAGTTGATGACGCACAACACCCGCGTGACGCTCCTCGCCATGGCCTTGGGTCTGTCGTGGGGTGTCGGCACGCTGGTGCTGATGTTCTACAATGGCGTGATTCTCGGTGCGGTGGCGGTGGATTATGTGCTGGGCGGACAGACGGTGTTCTTGCTGGGCTGGCTGCTGCCGCATGGGGCGGTGGAGATTCCAGCGATCCTGGTCGGCGGGCAGGCGGGTTTTGTCCTGGCCGGCGCGCTGTTGGGCCGTGGGGAGAATCGGCGGCTGGCCGGCCGGTTGCGCGCGGTGTCGCCGGATGTGGTGACGCTTTGTTTCGGGGCGGGGCTTATGCTGGTGTGGGCGGGATTCGTCGAGGCGTTTATGAGCCAGTACCACGAGCCGGTGTTGCCGTACGCGGTGAAGATCGCGTTCGGTCTGGTGGAGCTGGCGGCGTTGGGGTGGATCGCCTCGTGCGCGGGTCGGGGAGCCGCCACGAGGAAGGAGGCCGAACGATGATCGATCGCGAACGGCTCCAGACGGTGCAGGTGCGCACGCCCGAGGGCGTGATGTTTGCCTACCGGATTGCCAGCCCGGCGTTGCGGCTGACTGCGTTGACGATTGATCTGGGCGCGGTGTCCGTGGCGTGGAGTGTCCTTGCGGTACCGGTGGCGTTGCTGCGGATCGTGAGCCCCGATTTCGCGGGGTGGGTGGCGGTGGTGGGCTATTTCGTGCTGTCGTTGGGCTACGACATGGCGAGCGAGTGGCAATGGCGGGGGCAGACGCTGGGCAAGCGTATCCTATGCTTGCGCGTCGTGGATGCGCGCGGGCTGCGGCTGTCGTTTTCCCAGATCGCGCTGCGCAATCTCCTACGCTTCATCGACCGGCTGCCGTTGCTATACCTCGTCGGCGGCGTGGCGGCGCTCGTCAACCGCCACGGGCAGCGGCTGGGCGATCTAGCCGCGGGCACGCTCGTGATTTGGGAACCGCCGGAGCCGGCGCCGGATTTTCGCGCGTGGCAGGCGGGCAAGTACAACTCGTTGCGGGCGCATGCGCCGGTGGTGGCGCGATTGCGGCAGGCGACGGGTCCGGCCGAGGCGCGCGCGGCGTGGCAGGCACTGCAACGGCGCGACGAACTGGAGCCGGCGGCCCGGGTGCGCTTGTTTGCAGCGCTGGCGGGGCATTTTCGGACGTTGACGCCGATCCCGCCCGAAGCCGCTGAAGGCGTATCGGACGAGCAGTTCGTGCGCAACGTCGTCGAAGTGCTTTACCTGAGCCGCAGTTCGACATAATCCGGGGGGACCGGACGGGGAGCCGAAAATTCCGTCTAAGAAAAGAAGCGCTCGCGCGTTTAACCCAACGACAACCATGTCACCCGCCAACCCGCCTTCCGGGGAGCAACCGCATGAAAACGTTGGATTCATGGAAAAGGCCATTGCCGAGCACCAAGCGGCGCTCACGCGTTACGCAACGCGGCTGCTGGGCGATCCCGATCGTGCCCACGACGTCGTGCAGGATGCTTTTGTGCGCCTCATGGCGCAGCCGCCGCAGGCGGTGGATGGCCACGTGGTCGAATGGCTGTTCACCGTGTGCCGCCGTCGCGCGCTCGATGTCATCCGCAAGGAGGATCGCATGAAACCCTTCGCCCCAGGGCAGGAGGAACGCGTACGCGCCGACGAGCCGCGACCGGGGCGCGCGCTGGAGGCCGAGGAGACACACGAGCAGTTGTTGCGCCTCATCGACCGGCTGCCGGCCAACCAGCAGGAAGTGATCCGCCTGAAGTTCCAAAACGGATTCAGTTACAAGGAAATCAGCCGCATCACCGAGCTGTCGGCGGGCAACGTGGGGTTCTTGATTCATACCGCCGTGCAGCGGCTGCGGCGCGAGTGGGTGGCGGAGGGGGAATGAGGAAGTGAAAGTGAAAGTGAAAGTGAGAGGGAAAGGGAAAGTGGAGACGAAGCCATGAACGAAAACACAATTTTCCAGGATGATCCGAGACTGACTGCCTATGCGCTGGGTGAGCTGGAGGGCGAGGAGCTCGCGCGGGTGGAGGCGGCGGTGCGCCGCGATCCGAAGTTGCGTTCCACGGTCGATGCCATCCGGGCCACGGCGCGATCGATTGAGACGGCTCTGGCGGCGGAGGCGGGGGCTGAAGGGCAGACGTCAGACGGCGGAAGGCAGACGGCAGAAAACGGAGGGAGACACTCGGAGCCGGTCGGCAGTTCATCCGCGGTGTACACGGCAGGTGAGAAGACAGGGCAGCGCGGCGAGTTGCTGCGCTTCCCGTCGCTCTATTTCGTGATCGGCAGTCTCGCGGCAGCGTGCTTCGCCGTCATGGTGGCGTTGCACGAGCCGACGGTGCACAAGTTCGCCGAGAAAAAAAGCTATGTGGAAGTCTCCCTGCCGCCGCCGCCGGCAACCGTCGAAGAACTGCCGACGGGCGGCACCGCCGGTGCCAAAGTGGACGCCGCGGCCTCCATCAAGTTCGATGCCCGCCTGGAGAAACCGGAGGTCGGGATACTGGCTCCTCCGGTCGGGCGTGTGGCGGAGGGTGCGTCGAGCAGCACTTGGACCGGAGGCGCGGTAGCGTTGAACAAGGTTGAGGTGCGCACAGGTCGGCAGAGTTCCGGCGACGAGACAATCACGACCAACGGGATGATGCAGGCGAAGGCGGTCAACGCATCGCTCACTCTCGCGGCGAGTGCCGAACAACTTGCTCAGGGGCAGGCGTCGAATCAATTGAACTACCATGCTTCTCTCGGGGATGTGGACAACTTCGAGCTGGCACGTCCGAGCATTGAGCCCCGTCTCCCGGCGAACAACGATTTGAACAAGGCGGAGCTGCGAAGGAGATTCAACAACCGCATCGATGGCCCGGCTCGCATGAGCTTTGCGCAGTCTGCCGCGTCGCTGGGCTCCGGTTCGGGCGGACCCGCCACGACGTTCGGATTCGATGCGTTCGGTTCGCGGCCGCCAGCGCCCAACCTGGCTTTTGGCGATTTGGCGGCAAATCTCGGCGGCAATGGCGGCGGCCGCACCTTTGGCGCCACCGGTGGATTGGCCAACGGCGTCGCAGGCGCGTTGCCGGTCGGGCCGTTCTCTGGCGCGCGCTCGGCTCTGCCCGCTGACCGGTACGATTGGAAGAGCGCGCCGCAAATGACATCGCAATACTACTATTATCCGCCGGACGAAAAGTTCGTCTACCACGCGGTGCCCTACGGCTCCATGGATCTGCTGGCGCGACCCATGCCGCGGCAGTGGATCAAGCCGGACGCGCTCGTCGTCCGCCCGGCGCCTTTCAATACCGAAGACTACGCCCAGATCCGCGACAACGATTTTGCGGCCGTGGCAGTGGAGCCGCTTTCGACGTTCGCCGTCGCCGTCGATACGGCGAGCTACACCAACCTGCGCCGCTTCCTCGAACACGGCGAGCGCCCACCCCGCGACGCGGTGCGCATCGAGGAGCTGGTAAACTATTTCCCGTACCGGTACGCGCCGCCGGCGTCGGGCGATGTGCCGTTCGCGGCGTCGCTCGAAGTGGCCGCCGCTCCGTGGAATCCCCAGCACCGGCTGGTGCGCATCGGCCTGAAGGCGCGCGAAACCAGCGACGCGGCGCGCCCCGCGGCCAATCTGGTTTTTTTGGTCGACGTGTCAGGCTCGATGGCCGCGCCGGCGAAGCTGCCGCTCGTGCAGGAATCGTTGCGTATGCTCGTGGGCCGGCTGCGCGCCGACGACCATGTCGCGATCGTCACCTACGCCACGCAGGCGACCCTGGCGCTGCCGGCGACGCCGGTGGCGCATGCCGCGGATATCCTGACCGCAGTCGACGGTCTTGTGGCGAGGGGATCGACCAACGGCGCGATGGGCCTCCAGCTCGCCTACGATATCGCCAAGGCCAACGTGGTCGCGGGCGGCGTGAACCGCGTGATCCTGTGCACCGACGGCGATTTCAACGTTGGCGTCACCGGCCGGGGCGACCTCGTGCGGCTGATCGAGGACAAGGCGAAGAGCGGCGTTTTCCTGACGGTGCTCGGTTTCGGCATGGGCAACCTGAAGGACGCCACGCTCGAGCAATTGGCCAAACACGGCAACGGCATCTATGGTTACGTCGATTCCGCGGCGGAGGCGAAACGCCTGCTGGTCGAACAGGCCGGCGCCACGCTGGTGACCGTCGCGAAGGACGTGAAGGTGCAGGTGGAGTTCAACCCGGCCGTGGTGGGAGCGTACCGGTTGATCGGTTACGAGAACCGGCTGCTGCGGAAACAGGATTTCACGGATGACCGGGTCGATGCCGGCGAAATCGGCGCGGGTCACACGGTGACGGCATTGTACGAAGTCGTGCCGGTGGGTGCGACGGCGGCGCTGCGCCTCGCCGACACCGAGCCGTTGAAATACCGGAGGACAGAGGGCGGAGGGCGGATGGCAGAGAATGGAGGACGGATGGCGGACAGCGGAGGACAGAAATCTGGATACCCGGAACCCAGAATTCAGAACTCGAAACCCGGAACTTTGAGTTCCGAGCTTCTCACGGTGAAGGTTCGCTACAAGGAGCCGGACGGCAGTGTCAGCCAGCGGCTGGAATTTCCGCTCACGGACCGCGGCACGACGTGGGCCGACGCGAGCGACGATTTCAAGTTCGCGGCATCGGTGGCGGGCTTCGGCATGATCCTGCGCGAATCGCCCTACAAAGGCACGGCGACGCTGGCGGCGGTGACGGAGTGGGCCCGGCAAGGGCTCGGCAACGACGCCGGCGGCCAGCGCAACGAATTTCTCGGGCTCGTGAGCCGCGCCCAGACGATCGTGCAGTGAGGGCGGAAAATCCGAAATCCGAAGCTCGAAATTCGAAACAAACTCGAATGACGGGAATAGCGAAACGGCGGTAAACCTTCAGGCCTTATCGTGGTCGCGAGCGTGAGCGAGTGGAGGCTCAGACATCCTGATCCCGTGGAATCACGTTGAGCCCAAAAGGTATTCTGTAGCGGCGGTCTATGACCGCCGAACAGGGTCCGCAGCGTGCCTCGGCGGTCATAGACCGCCGCTACAGGCTGACAACCTGGGGCAGTTTATCAGCCACGGAGCGAAGGATCCATCACCGGGTGGCAAGCAGAGCCCAACTGGATCCTTCGCTGCGCTCAGGATGACAGAATGGGGCAGCGACCGTAAACGGGAGCCTCCACAATCGTTCTCGTTCTCATTCCTCGTTCTCTTTCTCTCGTCAGGTTGAGAACGAGAATGAGAACGAGGAACGAGAACGATTATCGGCGGCGGCGGCGCAGCGCCGGGAACAGCACCGCACCCGCACCGACGATCATGAGCGCCCACGTCGAGGGCTCGGGCACGGGCGTGAAGTTGAGGAAGAGGGCCGTATTTCCACCGGGGCCGCCGAGCGAGAGGTTGAAGACGCCGCCACTGAGCGGATTGGTGAAGCCGGTCGTGTCGAGATTGAAGGCGCCGGGGGTAAATCCGGCGATGGCGTTCGTTGAAGAGGCAATTTGCCAGGAGTAGCTGGTGTTTGAGTTGAAATCGCCTAGGTTGCCGGCGGTCGACGGGCTGCTGAGGGAGAGCAGGCTGAGGTTGAATTTACCGCCGGTGGGGGCGGTGATGGTGAGGGAACCCGTGCTGGCTATGACGATGGTGTCGTAGCTGGTGCCGGGGACGTTGCCGGCCGCGCTGACAATCTCAAGATTGTAGCTGCCGCCGGCAGCCCAGGTGAGTGCGCCGGTGAAGGTGAGGGTGCCGGGCGAATTGCCCGGGGCGAGTTTGATGTTGGACCCGACGGTAATGTTGCTGCCAATCGTGCCGTTGCCACCCAGCGTGCCGCCGCCGGCGCCAAAGGAGATGCTGTTGAGAATGACGGCACTGTTGGCGATGCCAAGCGAGCCGCCGTTGATCGTGACGGTGCCCGTGCCGAGCGCGCCGGCGGAACCGGCGACCAGTTTGCCGCCATTGATTATCGTGCCGCCGGAATAATTGTCGGTGCCGGTGAGAACGAGCCCGTTGGAGCCGTTCTTGACGAGCGTGGCGGTCGTGGTGCCGTTGGAGGGGCCGGAGATGTTGCCGGTAAAGGTGCCATCTTGGGTCTGGTTGATGGCGAGGGAAGTCGCGTTGGCCGGCAGAACGATTCCCCCTATGCCGTAGCCGCCGCCACTCAAGCCGCCGATATTGGGGGTGGTAGTTGTGAAGGTGACGGTAGCGCCGTAGCCAAAAGAGACGTTGCCCGTGCCGAGGCCGGTGTTGCTGTTGACGATAACATTGGCGTATGAGCTGAGGTCAGTGCCGCCCATATAGGCATTGGCCGTGCTGAGCGTGACCTTGCCGAGGAGACTCAGGTGGGCCGGGCCGCTGATGGCGCCATTAAGTACCAGGGAATTCCCAAAATTGCTGTCGCCGAAAGAAGCGTTGGCGTTAACGGTCATGGGATTGTCGAGGGTGACGGTGATCGGCGGGCCGCCGCTGGAGTCGGGCTGGAGCCCAACATTGGTGGCGGTGGAGGCGATAGTGACGGGACCGGTGCCGAGCGGGCCGAACAGGATGGTGCCTGCCGAACTGGTGCTGGACGTCGTCAGGTGGAGCACGCCATCGAAAATCGTGGTGCCACCGGAGTAAGTATTGGAGGCATTGGCGAGCGTGACGTTATTGGGTCCCTTATCGGTGCCGGGGCTGAAATTCGTGCCGGTATTGGCGATGCCGATCTCGACGCCGCGGATGCCGGTTAATTGGGTCGCGATGGTCAGGCTGCCGTGATCGATGGCAGCGAAACGGTACGGCGCGCTGGGGCTGCCCGCCGGCGTGAGGGAGGCGCTGTTGGGGCCGTTGAGCGTGACGTTCGTCGCGGTGCCGAGGATCGTGTTGGAGGGGAGGGTGGAGAGATCGATTGGCGCAGTGATCGTGCGCGGCGCGACCAGAGAGGCGGAGTCGAAACCGAGGACGAGCGGGCCGCCACCGGGGACGATGCGCCCGCCGAGAGTCGTCAAATTGATGGTGCCGGCCGTGGTGCCCGGATCGTAGTCGAATCCGAGATACCCACCGCGGCTGGTCGAAGGCACGATGATGCTGCCGCCGGACGACAGCGCGCCGGGGCTGGCAATGCGGAGCAGCGAGTTGTCGATCGTGATGCTGCCGGTGAAGCTGTTGGTGCCCGCGAGCCAGAGCGTAAGTTCATCGCCGGCGGGCGAGGCAACGGTGAGGGTGCGCGGGGTGACGCCATTGTCGCTCAGGTTGCTCTCGACCCGCAGCAGGCCGCCGCCGCCGCCGAAGCGATAAACGTTGGCCGGCGGGGTGATGACGGCGGCCGAACTGAGCACGGCGCTGGTCGCCGACCCGATCTTGAAGGTCGTGGTGCTAAAGCCGGAAAAATCGAGTGGGTCGGTGTAAGTGTAGCTCGCGCCCAGGGTCGGATCGGTATCAAAGCCAAACGTGCCGTTGAAGGCGGCCTTGTTGGTGATCAGGGCGAGCAGGACACCGGGCGAGGGGACGCCACCACTCGTGGCCGCGACGCTGATATAACCGCCGTTGACTGCCTGGACGCTGCTGCCCTCCACCAGCAGCGCGCCCGGCGCAGCGAAGACGACACCGGAGGTGTCGGCTGTGAGGCTCGAGATCGTGCTGCTCGTGGAGCCGGCGAGGATCACTGTGCCACCGGAATCGAACGTGAGCGCTGTGCCACTGGGTCCGCTGAGCGCGCCGTTGAGCCGCAGCGTCACGTTGTTGAGCACATGGAGCCGGACCGAGGCTACCGCAGCGGTGAAACTGCCGGCGATCGTAGTGTCGGGGGTATTGGGGGACAGGTTTGAAAGATTGAGCGCCTTGGCAAAAGTGACGTTGTTGGAGACCGTGACGTTGTTTGGAATGCTGACCGAGTTGTCGCTGGGGGCGAGCGTGGTGCCACTTTGCAGAATCAAGTTGCCGGTGCCGGCCGGGTTCGCGCTGCTGGCGAGGTAAAGCGTCCCCTGGGCGACGGTGAGGCTGCCGGAGAAGCCAGGGCTGTTGCCGCCGAGCACCAGGAAGCCAGTCCCGCTTTTGGTTAAATTGCCATCAGAGGGATTGGTAATGGCGCCGTAAACAAAGAGATTGCCCGAGGCGGTCCAAGTCTGGGTGGCGTTCAACTGGATGCCGACGCCGGAACTGAAAATGACATTTCCGGCACCGGTATTTGGGACGGTAATACCACCCGCGCCGATGGCGAGATGGCCGGACTCCGACAGGAAGGAATACAGGGGATAGTTGCCGCTGAAGGTAATCGAGGCGACACTGAACGGGTTGGCGACGCCGGAAAGCCAGACATTGCCGGCTTGGGGCGCGTTCGGATTGGCGGGAACGCCGAAGACCAGTTGGGCCGTGCCATCGTTGGACGGCGCCACGCCGCCCAGCCAGTTGGCATTGCTCCCGTCATCGAGAACCCTGGTGGTGGCGCCTGTCCAGGTGTACGTCACCGTGGGGGCGTACAGCAACGGAACTGCGGTCAGAAGCAAGCCGAGCAGCGTGCAGCGCAGGGCGCGGATGTACATGGCGGATATCTCATGCAAATCGCTGGCATTCGCAAGGGCAAAACCCGGTTAAAACCAGTGCCGCCGGCGGAAGGCGCTCGACCCTGGCAACACCGCGAGCCGGCGCAGTGGTTTTATCGGGCTGGTGGTTCGTACCGCGGCCAAACGGCGTGACAGTAGCGACGGAAAAATTCGAAATCCAAATTTCTAAATCCGAGACAAATTCAAATGACGGAAATAACGAATTGGCGGTGAACCTTCAGGCCTTGTCGTGGCCGCGAGCGTGAGCGAGTGGAGGCTCATACCATCCTGATCCCGTGGAATCACGTTGAGTCCAAACGGTATTCTGTAGCGGCGGTCTATGACCGCCGAACAGGGTCCGCAGCGTGCCTCGGCGGTCATAGACCGCCGCTACAGGATGACAACCTGGGGCAGTTTATCAGCCGCGCAGCGAAGGATCCATCACGGGGTGGTGGGCCGAGCCAAAATGGATCCTTCGCTGCGCTCAGGATGACAGAATGGGGCAGCGACGGTAATCGGGAGCTTCCACAATCGTTCTCGTTCTCTTTCTCTCGTCAGGTTGAGAACGAGAATGAGAACGAGGAACGAGAACGATTATCGGCGGCGGCGCCTCAGCGCCGGGAACAGCACGGCGCCCGCGCCGCAGATCATCAGCGCCCACGTCGAGGGCTCGGGCACGGGCGTGAAAGAAAGGAAGAGCTTCGTATTATCGAGGCTGGTCGAGAGCGAAAAATTGCCGACAAACGGCGGGACAACGGTGAGACCGGAGCCATCGACGGCCGAAAAGTTGGTGAAATCGACATTGATGGCAGTCGGGTTGAAGCCGGTGATCGAGCTGGCGTTCGCCAATTGCCATTTGTAGGTGGCCGTGGGGTTGACGGTGACCGATCCGTTGCTGCCATCGGATGCCAGGGAAATGACGTTGATCGTGAAAGGCGTGGCCGCCGCCAGATTGAGCTGGCCGGTCACGTTGATCGTGTCGTAGCCGGTGCCAGCGGGACCATTGGGGTTTTGCACCTGAAAGAGGAAGTAGCTGCCGCTGTTCAACGTCAGATTCGAGCCGAAATTAAGGGTGCCGACCGAGAACCCGGGGGCGAGTCCGGCGCCCTGGCCGAGGGTCACCGCGCCGGCGAAGGTGCCATTACCGGCGAGTACGCCGCCGTTGGCGCCAAACGCAACCGGGTTGGCCAGCGCGATGCCGTTGTCCACGGCGAGCGTGGCACCGGCGCCGTTGAGCGTGACGACGCCAGTGCTCGCGCCAAGCGCGGCGGCGTTGGCGGCGACGATGCGACCGGAGGTGATCGTGGTACCGCCGTTGTAGGTACTGGCGCCTTCGAGGCGGAGGCTGCCCGAATCATTTTTCACCAAGGCGGCATTGGTGCCCGCGATGGAGCCGCGATAGACCGTGTCGCTATACTGGTTGATGGTGAGCGTGGAGTTGGCGGAGAGGGTCACCGTAGCATCGGACGTATCGCTTTGCAGGCCGTAGATCTTGGGCGCAGACGTGGTGAAGGTGGCCGAGGGCAGACCGGGATTCGGCGCACGGAAGGTCAGGATTCCGGTCCCGGCGGCGAAATCGTTCGCAAAGATCACGCTGCCGCTGGTGATTTCCACCCCGCCGTCAAAGGAGCTGTTGTTGCCGCTGAGGGTGAGGGGATGGCTGCCGCCTTGCTCGACCTTGGTGAGCAAACCTTCGCCCGTGATCGTACCGCCCAGCGTGAGGTCGTGGTACGGATTGACGACCAGGTTGCTCAGGAGATTGATCGCGTGGAGATCGGTGATCGGGGTCACGCTTTGCATCGTTTCGAGCCGTACCGCCGGAGTATCGGACGTGGATGGCCCGATGACCTGCAGGATATTGCCCGCATCGCCGAGTGACGCGCCACTGGAGATACGCAGGGCGCCGTTGTAGAGTTTGATGTCGCCGACGAAACTATTGGTTCCGGTCAGACCGACAGCCGAAGGCAAGGAGGTCCGGGCGAAGTCGCCGGCCGTGGCGGGCGCGTTGGCATCGCCGATCACCAGGCCCTTCGTGCCCGTGAGGGTGGAGCTGATATTGATGACGCCGCCTTTGTAGCCGGCAAAACGGTAGTCGGTCTGGCTGGAGGGCAAAATGATCGAGCCGCTGAAATCGAGGCCGGTGGCGGTGCCCAGGTAGAGGCTGGTCGCACTGGTGAAACGGCTGAGGTCGATCACCCCGCCGAGCGGGCGGTTGACCGTCGCAGTGACCGGATCGAAGTCAAAACCGATGATGCCCTGGGTAAGTGCGGCGGTGAATTTGCCGATGAAGGCGGCCGGGGTGAGCGTGGTGTCGTAGGAGCCCATATAACCGCCCTGGCGAACTTCGAGCATCGTACTGGCGGACAGGGCGCCGGGGCCAAACATGATGGCCGAATTGACCGCAGTGGTGCCGCCGGTGTAATCGTTGGAGCTGTTGGTGAGACGAAGCATGAGCGGCGTGTTTTGGCCTGAATCGGCGATCACGCCATTGTTGCCGGTGAGTTTGGAGGACACGATAAGCGTGCCGCCGCTGTTGCCGAAGCGGTAGCCTCCCGCGGACGCCTGCGGAGTGATCGTGCCGGAAATCTCGGCCCTGGTCGCTGAACCGAGGCGCAAGATGACGTTGAAACCGGTGAGGTCGATGGAGCCGGAAAACACATTGGGATTCGTGAGTGCCGGATCGGTGTCGAAGCCGATCGTGTCGGTGGTGTTGGTCTTGTCGAAGCGGGCCAGGAAAAGATTCTGCAGATCGGTCGGATTGGCCGGCGGACTCCCGAGGCCGACATAGCTGCCGCCCGTCGCACTGATGGAGCCGGTAGGGGGGATCGAGGCGATGCTGCCGAAGATAAGCCGGCCGCTTACCTGGGTGCCGCCGGAGTAGGTGTTGTTGGTCCCCTTGAGGACCGCAAGGCCGGAGCCGGAGATGCTGAACGGATTGCTGCCGCCCGATTCGCCGATGTTGCCCTCAATGTAGAGCGCGTTGTTCAAGACGTCAATCGAAGGGCTGTTGGATAGCGTGACGGGACCGGTCAAGGTGAGGCTGCCGTTTTTGCCGTCGAAATCGAACGAGCCGCCGATCAGGAAGGGGTTGGCGAGGCGGCGGGCGCCGTTGAGCGTGGCGATGGTCGGGTAGCCGTCGCTGCTGATCGTCACGGGGCCGGTACCGAAGGCCGTGTCGGAGCCGACCTGGACATCGATGTACTTGAGCACGGTGCCACCGGAGTAGGTGTTGGCGCCGAGCAACTCGATCGCACCATCGCTATCCAGCGTGAGCTGCCCGGAACCGGAAATGGGGCTGGCCACGTTCAATTGCCCGCTCACGTACCAGGTCTGGTTCGCACCGAGATTGAGTGCGAGGGAACTGTCGAACTTCACCGGGGTTTCGCCGGAATTCATGTACGCGAAAAGGTGCGTGTTGGTGCCTCCGGACGAGCCGGCGTCGGCGGCGATGCCGTCGTCGGCAAATGCCGAATTCACGACAAGACCGCCGCCCATGAGCGTGAGCGTTGCTCCGCCGCTGCCGACCACGGCAAAGCCATTGGCTCCGGCGGGATCGAAGATCAGACGGCCCACGGTCCGCGAGGAATCGACGACCACCTTCGACTTGCCGGCGGAACCAAAGCGCGCGCTCGCCAGCCCGCTGCTGGCGGGGACGACGTTGCCCAGCCAGTTGGCTGCGGTGGACCAATTCGCGTTGGCGCCGACGCCGGTCCAGACGAGGGCGGCGGGCGCCGGGGTGTAATTGAGCAAAAGCGAATTGCCGGACTGGGTAATGGACAAGGCACCGAAGGAGTTTCGGTTGCTGATGAAGGGTTGATCGACGGCCAGTGCCGTTGCGCCGTTCCCGCTGATCGAACCTGCGGTGAGCAGCGTCCACGCGAAGGATTGCTTTGGATCGAAATTGGCCGGCGTCCCGCCGCCGACCACGTCGGGCGAGATCACGAACGGCGCGGCGGGGGTGGCGGCGATCGTGAGCGCACCCGTGACTTTGACGAGATCGTAGCCGGCGCCCGCCACACCGAGCGAGTCCTGGATTTCCCATTTCAACGTACCACCGCTGGCGAGCGTCAGCGAATTGAAACTCAGGATACCCAGCTGCGTGCCGTCCAGGGGCAGGCCGGGGGAGATGCCCTGGTTGGCACCGATGGTCACACCGCCGGTGGGCGCGAATGTACCCGTGCCGCTGAGCGTGCCGTTGGTGAGTGTGACCGGACGGGTGAACGTGATGCCGGTATCGACACCGAGGCTGGCGCCGTTGGTGACGAGGATGGAAGTTGCGCTGGCGCCGAGGGCCGTAGCGGCACCCGCCACGAGCGTACCACCTGAAACCGCGGTATTGCCGGTGTAGGTGTTCGCGCCGGAGAGCGTCAGTGTGCCAGAGCCGGCCTTGGTCAGCGAGCCGCCCGTTCCGCCGCTTTGCCCGCCGTCCTGCAGCACGCCGCAGAAGGTCGTGTCGAGGTTGTTGCTGCCCACGGTCAGGTTCCTGGCTCCGAGCAAGACATTTCCTGAGCCTTCGAGGGAGCCGATGGTCACACCCGGAGCGTTCTGGCCGCTGATGTCCAGATTGCCGTTGCAGAAAAGTTCCACGCGCGCCGTGCCCCCCGTGGAATTGCCGATAAACTGGATCGAACCGCCATTGCCTCCACTCGTGCCGCCATTGGCAATCAGGGTAGCGCTGCCCGCCGTCGCGGTGCCCGAGAACTGCGTGGTGCCGCCGTAGGCGCCGCCGACCGTGCCGCCGTTGGTGGTGAACTCGCCGCTGCCCGCGGTCGCGGTGCCGGAGAACTGCGTGTAGCCGCCGTAGGTGCCGCTGACCGTGCCGCCATTGGTGATGAACGTGCCATTGCCTGCGGTCGCGTTGTCGTAGAATTGCGTGTAGCCGCTGACCGCGCCGCTGGCGGTCGCGCCGTTGGTGGTGAACGTGCCATGGCCCGCGGTCGACGTGTTGGAGAAACTAGTAGTGCCGCCGTAACCACCGCTAGCCGTGCCGCCGTTAGTGATGAACGTGCCGCTGCCCGCACTGGCGTTCTGCTGAAATTGCAGTAGCCCAGAG
>Ga0265316_10001567_pt1 | contig 24493 bp, 22 predicted proteins | sample 4522metaG_FD_202092 | JGI IMG/M metagenome (GOLD analysis project Ga0265316, IMG submission 202092) | Rhizosphere microbial communities from Carex aquatilis grown in University of Washington, Seatle, WA, United States - 4-5-22 metaG | ecosystem: Host-associated > Plants > Roots > Rhizosphere >... | reverse complement strand
GATTTTGGTCATCCTCTGGCAAATGCAGTTGTTGCTGGTGAATTTGAGTTGGGTATATCAATCTGCGGGACAGGAAATGGTATAAATATGGTGGTAAACAAGCATCCCGGGATCAGAGCTGCTCTATGCTGGAATGAAGAGATCAGTCGTTTGTCGCGGGCGCATAATGATGCAAATATTCTCACATTGCCAGGCTGGTTTATTTCAGAATCCGAAGCCTATTTGATTGCCAAAACTTTCCTTACAACATCTTTTGAGGGTGGACGACACATAAGGAGAATAGAGAAGATCTCATTAAAAATGTATTAATATGCTTTCAAATTCTTGCAGATACGGAATAAGAGCAGTCATTTATCTGGCCAGTCAACCATTATCAAACGGCAAAACCGGGATAAAAAAAATAAGCAGTGATCTTAATCTTCCGACCCCTTTTCTTGCAAAAATTCTTCAGATGCTGGCGAAACAAAAAATTCTCAGTTCCTCAAAAGGACCTCATGGCGGTTTTTCTTTATTGAAAGATCCGCGAAAAATAACCCTACTCGATATTGTAAATACAATTGATGGATATGATACATTCACTGATTGTATAATGCATAACGGTTCTTGTGAAGGGGTGGAAATGGAAGGAAAACATTGTCCGCTTCATGATGATTATGAAAAATCAAGGAAAGATCTTATTAAACTATTCAGTAACAGGACAATCCATGATCTTGTTATAAAATCGAAGAATCCGGAATTAGTTACTATCTGATTATTTCTTTTTTTTTCGGCTTTATCCAGAGCCATAGCAGAATTGATACAAGAATTCCGGCGCTATTTGCAAGAGCATCAAAAAAGCTGCCCGATCGGGTAGTAGTAATTGTCGCCTGAAGAATTTCCATTAATATACCGAAGGATAGAGGAATTAGACCCAGAAGGAATAAATGTCCGTTACTCTTTATGTTATTTCTGTTTTCAAAAATTATAACCGACATAAAGCCAAAATACATACAAAAATGAACAACTTTATCGAAGTTTGGGATAGTAATAAATGATGAAACTTTATCGAAAGTATGAGCATTGGCAAGGCTTAGATACAGTATTATCAGAGCTACCAGGATTGAAAATATATTCTTTTTTATCATTTTTATAATTTCATGCAAATGTAGTTAAAATCAAACAACAATGAAACGACAGGACTTTTAGACTCCCGGGCTGCGAAAAGCTGTAATAACATATCCTTTATGTAACTTTGCACCTTAGTGTCCAGGAGGTAAATAAGTTTTACGAGGGGATTATTATTGAGATTTTTATATGGCAGGAATTTACATACATATACCCTTTTGTAAGAAACTCTGTTTTTACTGTGATTTCTATCATGTGGTTTCGGTAAATGATAATTCTGCATTTATTGATGCATTGTTAAAGGAGGCCTCAATAAGAAAGGATTATCTTGAAAGCGAAACAGTCTCAACAATATATCTTGGCGGTGGCACACCGTCGGTCTTTTCAATTAAGGACCTTGGAACAATATTGAATCATATAAACAAACTGTTCAGTATAGAGAAAGATTGTGAAATATCTATTGAATTAAACCCTGATGATATTCTTCCTGCTTATTTAAAAGGTCTGAAGAATCTTAATATAAACAGAATCAGCCTGGGGATTCAATCATGGAGAGATTCAGATCTTAAGATACTCAACAGACGACACGATTCAGCCCAGGCCATTAAAGCGCTTAAAGATACATTGGATGCAGGATTTGAAAACGTAACGATTGATCTAATTTATGGAATCCCGGGATTGAGCCTGAAGGAATGGGAATCAAATCTTGATTTTTCCTTTTCCTTCGGTATAAAACACCTGTCGGCCTATCACCTGACCTTTGAACCGGGAACAGTATTTGGAAAAATGCTGAAGAGGGGAGCGATTTCTGAAATTGATGAAAATGATAGTGTCGCACAGTTTAATATTCTTATTGAAAAGGCTGAATCTGCAGGTTTTATACAATATGAGATTTCAAATTTCGGTAAACCAGGTTATTTCTCTATCCACAATTCAAATTACTGGAAACAGGTTAGTTATCTTGGCCTCGGACCATCGGCACACTCTTTTAACGGTTATTCACGCCAGTGGAATATCCGTGATCTAAAGGGATATATTAAGTCAATTAATGCAGGGAAATCCTTTTATGAAAGTGAAGAACTTAATACAAAGACACGGTTTAATGAATATATAATGACTTCCCTGAGAACAATGTGGGGCATTGATCTTGATTATGTTGAGAAAATGTTTGAAAAAGAAGGCTATGATTATATCGTAAATCTGGCGGGGAAATTCAAAAATTATGGCCTTATGAAGCAGGAAAAAAATTCCCTGGTTCTTACAAACCAGGGAAAGTTGATATCGGATAATATAATATCTGAATTTATGATTCCGTCTGAGGAATAGTTATTTTTTGGAAAGCATAAAGTTTGTACGACCGATAATATTATTATCAAGATAAAGTTCTACACTATAATTACCGATAATAAAATCACCTTTATTATCCATGAAAATACACACTTCAATATCCTGATTCAAATAATCCACCTGGCGGTTGGCAGAATAAATTATTTTATTTCCCTTGTATTCAAAGAGATTATCAGGACTGCTTGTTACAACCAGTGAGTCGGGCCTTATCACTCTCATATATACATCTTTCTGTCCGGGTTTAGCGAGTGGATTCTCCCGCAGAGTGAAACATATTCTTAGCTTATCAAGATTATTGATCCTTGTGGTTTCTTTTCTCTTTTTATTCAGAGATACAGCGGCAATATTCTTAGCCTGTATAACAGAAGCAACCTCAACTTTAGTGCTTAGTTCTTCCTTTACTTTTGACAGCTCGGTATTTGTATTACGGACTTGTGTGATTTGCTCCTTTATTTCTGAATTTTCTGAAGTGAGCAGTTTATTTCGGGTATTAAGAGAATCGATCTGGACAATGTAACTTTTCATTATTTCTCTCATTGTTGTGATCTCGTTCTTATACGATTTTATCAGCCTGACATTTGATGCATTTATAGATAATAACTGGACTATCTTATTTTTTTGCTTCTCCATCCCTGCCTTCAATGTGTCGTTATTGGTTTTCATAGTATCAAATGCAACGACCATATGTCTTAGTTCATTGCCCAGGGAGTCTTTTTCCTGGGTCAGGGCTGTTTCCATTTCGATCATTTTGTTCTTCTTATCGAAATACATAAAAACAAGAAAAATCAGAGCAACACCCAGGACAATTGATGTGACAATCATACCTACCCGTGTGCTTTTTTTTGGTCCCGGTGTTGTCGGGATACTATTGTTTAAATCTGTCATTTACATTATTGTGTTTAAAGGGTTCATTACAAAATTACTAATATCCTTGTTCTTTTTCAAATTTATAATATAAACATAAAATAATAGTTTTTGTTATATTGTTTAAAGATTCAGGTGATCTTTACATCACTTTAGAAATTATATTTTTCTAACCAAGTTATTTAGAGAACTATGAAATATGTTGGTGCACATGTAAGCGCTTCAGGAGGAGTGGAAAATGCTCCGGTAAATGCAAATTTAATAGGAGCAAGAGCATTTGCCCTATTTACAAAAAATCAGAGACAATGGTTTTCAAATCCATTATCCAAAGCAAGTATTAAAGCCTTCAGGGAGAATTGTGAAAAATATGACTTCAAGCCATTTCAGATTCTGCCGCACGACAGCTACCTGATAAATCTGGGGCACCCCGAGAAAGAGCCATTGGAAAAATCGAGAGCTTCCTTTCTCGATGAAATGCAACGATGCGAACAATTGGGTCTTGACAGACTGAATTTCCACCCGGGAAGTCACCTTAAAGCGATCAGCGAAGAAGAATGCCTCCGGCGGATTGCAGAATCTATTAACATTGTTCTTGATAAAACAAAAGGAGTTACTGCGGTAATAGAGAATACCGCCGGACAGGGTACAAATATGGGACACAAATTCGAGCAGATCAGGTTCATGATTGACAACGTGGATGATAAATCAAGAGTTGGCGTTTGTATTGATACCTGCCATGCCTATACTTCGGGGTATAATATTAAATCTCCTGAAGGATACATAGAGACATTCAACATGTTTGATAAAATTATCGGATTTAAATACTTGCGTGGAATGCATATAAATGATTCAAAGAAAGAACTGGCCACCAGGGTTGACAGGCATGATAACATAGGGAAGGGGTACCTTGGCGAAGATGTTTTCAGAATGTTGATGAATGACGGGAGATTGGATAATATGCCTCTTATTCTTGAAACGCCTGATGAATCATTATGGGAAGCAGAAATAAAAAATCTTTATTCGCTGATTAAGAAGTAAACTTCTTCAGAAAATAGTTACACAATCTTCAGACCAAGTAGTACGTCGATATTAATTTCTTTCAACTTTTCTTTAGTTGCATTATAGCCAACTTCGAATAGCTCATGCGCTTTTTCAGGATCGAGAATTTTATAGTTTCTAAGTTCAGGAGGGGCAATAAAAAGATCAAATTTCTTCGCTTTTTCGAAGATTTCTTTCGACATACTAAGCATAAATGTTCTTTCAGCAATATTTATCAGGCCGCTGATTTTTTCCATATAGCCAACCGGATTTACAAAAGATCCGATAAGAGTCCTGCATTTATTTTCAATTGGCCTGAGGGGAAGATTATCAAGAACGCCGCCATCGACGTATGAGATACCCTCGATTTTTACCGGTTGAAAAAGGACCGGTATGCTCGCGGATGCAATAATCGGATCATATAAATTTCCTTCCGAAAAATAAACGGCTTTTCCGTTATTCAGGTCAGTTGCAGTGACAAACAGCGGGATCTGCAGGTCCTCAAAATTTTTCGAACGCAAGCTCGTTTTTAATATTTTAATTATTCCGTTAATCTGAAGTAAACCCTCCCTTGGTAATGCCGGACGCATAAAATCAAGACGGCTACCTGTATTCATCAGGTTAAGTATTTCCTTTGGAGAATAACCATCGGCATAAAGTACACCAATAATAGCTCCGGCGCTGGTTCCGGATATCACGTCGGGATAGATCCCTGTTTCATTCAATGCCTCAATCACTCCCAGATGTGCAAATCCTCTCGCACCGCCACCGCTTAAAACCAGGCCAATTTTATATTGTTTAGCTGACATATTTAAATTTTTCAAAGTCCTATCCCTTAAGAAAATCAAACAGCAATTTAAGATTTAAAAAAGTAACAACTCCGGCTATAACTAATAAAAGGCCAGTCAGAAACCGGCTGTTAGCATATTTTCCCATAACTTTTTTGGAAGAAGTTAAATATATCTGTATAGCAATGGTAAACGGAAGCTGAATGCTTAAAAACACCTGAGACAAGATAAGTCCTTTAAAGGGATCCCCAATAAAGAAAATCAATATTAGGGCTCCTAACAGGGAAATTATAACACCTATGCGGGAGTGATTATCTTTAACATCGTATGGTTCACTATACATTCCCGAAACTATCGATCCTCCTGCCATACCGGAAGTTATAGTAGATGCAATACCGGCAAAGAGAAGGGCGACAGCAAAAACAACTGAAGCATTCGATCCAAGTAATGGTTCAAGGAGTCTTTTTGCCTGCTGGAGCTCGTCAACTTTCTGGCTCTTTGCAAAAAAAGTTGCTGCAGCCAGGAGTATCATTGCACTGTTAATGGCCCAACCGATTATCATTGAAAAAAGGGTATCTGCAAATTCGAATTTGAGTTGTTTTTTAATAATCTTTTCATCCTTCAGGTTCCATTGCCGGCTTTGAATTATTTCTGAATGAAGGAAAAGATTGTGTGGCATTACAACTGCTCCCATAACGCTCATTATCAATAATATGGAACCTTCAGGAAAAGAAGGTTTAACCCACGCTATACCCGCTTGTATCCAATCGACTTTGACCAGGAATAATTCATATAAAAATGAAAGTCCGATAATTGAAACAAACCCAATGATCCATCTTTCAATTTTCTTATAGGAATTTGAAAACAACATTATCATTACGAAGATGGTCACAAGTATAGCGCTAATTTTTATCGATATATCAAAGAGCATGTTTAATGCAATTGCACCACCGAGGATCTCTGCCAGAGAAGTAGAAACTGAAGCAACTACAGCAAATGACAGCACTGACTTTGAAATCCAGGGTCTTAAATATATTGTTGCGGCTTCTGACAGACAGAGCCCTGTGGCAATTCCCAGATGAGCAACGTTATGCTGAAGGACAATCAGCATAATTGTTGAAAGAGATACAACCCATAATAATGTATAACCGAATTCTGATCCTGTTGCTATATTTGCAGCCCAGTTACCCGGATCAATGAATCCGACAGTTACAAGCAAACCCGGGCCAATATATTTGAAAATATCAAGAGCACCGAAAATAGGCTTATGGTCCTTTCTTTTCAGGTCCCTGAAAAACCCGAAAAAATTAAATAAATTCTTAACATTCAACATATTGGATATAACCCATTCTAAATTGATTCCTTTTTTGAGAACTGTATTAACAGGAACAAATATAAACAATGATGGCGAAAATCATTACCGGTTTTTTCCAGGTCCTTTGAAAATCAATTTCTTTACCCCGGCCCCAGCCTTTCTCTGCCGAAGCTGCTTCGCGAAGGCAAAGGGGGAGTAAATTGATTTTCAAGGGATCCGAAAAGTAATAGTAATCGAAGAAAATCAATAGATTTGTGTTGAAAAATTCTGGTAATCATTAAAATTAATAAGAAAGGATATGCAGTTTTTACTGATAGCTTATGACGGAACTGATCCTGAAGCGCTTCAACGGAGATTAAGTGTCAGGGAAGAGCATCTTAAGAGAATAAGTATACTTAAAAAAGCCGGTGAATTTTTATTTGGCGGCGCCATTCTTGACAATAACGGAAAGATGATTGGGTCAATGATTGTTTATGATTTTCCCGACCGCCAGTCTCTGGAAGAAAAATTAAAAGATGAACCTTATATTACGAAAAAAGTCTGGGAAAAAACAGAAATTCAGCCATTCAGGCATGCGAAAATTGAATGATGCTATATGGACATAAATAAATTTACGCTATCTGTCAATAAGAGTGTTCTTGTACTCATGGCTGGTCTCATGTGGTGTGGAGTAGGGGTCCTGCTTGTCAGTTATGCTGTGTCGTGGTTATCTTCCTGCAATATAAGGGAACAGTTTTTCTTTTATACTGCCGGATTCCTGGCAGCAATGCCTATTCATCATTTTGGTTTTCTTAAGATTGCTGACAAAAACCTGGACCGGATATTGCTTCTTACCGAAAAAAAGAGTCCGTTTTATTTTATGAAACCGAAAAGCTATTTAATTGTTTTAATAATGGTTTCAATGGGAATTGCCCTGAGGCATTCATCAATACCAAAACCCTACCTGTCTATTCTTTATAATGGTATCGGATTAGCTCTGTTCCTGTCAGGCATCAGGTATTTCCGATTCTTCCTTAAATTGTTGTTCGAGAAAAGATCTTAAAAATAAGTTGTATCTAATGTCCCGAAATTTCTTTCTGGTATTTTAGTACTGAATTAAAAACCTGCAGCCGTAACGGACTTACATTATAATATTCACCGGAGCTTAATAATCCTGTATTCTGACGGTTTATTAACAATATTACAGATATGTTGTATTTGGGAATAACTGAAATGCTGGTTCCTGTGAATCCCGTGTGGCCAAAAGATCCTTCAGGACTGTTTTTCATGAAGGAATTGTCGGGATCCATCATCCAGCCAAGACCGTTATTGAATTTATCCTGAGTCAGAAAGGTTGCGATGGTTTTTTCTGAAATAAACTGAAGGGAACCTGTTTTTCCTTTATTAATCAGCATATCTACCATCTTCTGAAGATCGTCAACTGTTGAAAATAATCCTGCGGCACCGGATATTCCTCCATTGGCGTACCAGGCATTTCCATCATTTACCTCTCCTCTCAATGTATAAGTGCGCCAGCCATTCCAGAGCGAAGGATCAATTTCCTTGATTTTGAACCCAAGACTTGAATCATAAACCATTCTTTTTTCATAAGGATTACCTTGCGAAGTGGCAGCTATTTTTTTAAAATTGCCGGTTGAGAGTGGATTATAAGTTGTGTTATTCATTTGCAGAGGGAGAAAAATATTCTGCTTTTCGAATTTTTCTAACGGTAAGCCTGATACAATTTCAACTATTTCACCAAGGATTACAAATCCCAGATCACTATATCGGCGTTGTGCACCTACTGGAAACATGAGAGGAAGTTCTCCGATCAGTTTGTAACTTTCCTCTTTATTGGAAGCTCTGTAATAAAGTGGATACCATTCATACAAACCTGCGGTGTGAGTAAGAAGATGTCGTATTGTGATCTCTCTTTTTCCAGGTGTGTCAAAAGCTTTTATATATCTGTATACGGGATCATCAACTTTAAGCAAACCTCTGTCAACCAATAACATGATTGATGTTGTTGTGCCAATAACCTTGGTGAGTGAAGCAATATCAAAAAGATGACCAGTCGTCATTTTCTCCGGTGGATTGAAAAGGTGATGGTAGTAGTCATATTTCTGAGCATAGCCAAAGGCATGTTCATAAATAATCTGTTCCCCCTTTTTTATCTCGATAACAGCTCCCGGAATTTTATCCAGATTAACCTGTGATTGAAGGATACTGTCTATTGCAGAAATAAGGTTTGCTTTGGCTGCTTTCGGTGAAACGATCTGACTGTTTGCTGCCAAACCAATAGCAGACAAAAAGATTAGAATCAAAAGTGTTCGTTTGAACATAAGAATAACTTTATTTATCAAATTACCTCTTCTCAAGATGTGCCTGAAGATATATTGAATATCATGTTTTCCCTTTGTGTTTATTTGTGTTTACTTCGTGATCCTTTGTGGTTAAATGGAATTTTTTTTACCTCAAAGGAACTCAACGGTTTTCACTAAGAGTCACAAAGGAACTTGATATCCGACTCGCTGACCGACAGTTTTGCGAAGCAGTAATTCAGTAAAACCGTCTTTCACAAAATTTTCAAGTTCTCCAATCAGCTTGAACCCAAACTCATAATAAAGCTTAATAGCGCCTTTGTTGAATGAAGAAACACATATAAAAACATTTGGTGAAAATTTATGAATTCTTCCTTCGCAAAATTCCAGAAACTTTTTACCGAAACCCTTGCCTCTGTAATCTTCATCAATGCAGATCGTCTGAATATATCCCGAAAAAGTTCCGCAGGTCTGAAGGATCACAAATCCTGCAATAGTATTCTCAGTTTCAATAACATAAATTTCTTTGCAGGTTCCTTCAAATGCTTTAAGGCATTGATCATAGTTCATTTCCAGGGTGATCCATGGATCTGTTTCAGACATCATCAGTGCACAAACTTTAAATTCCCTGAGATCTGAAGTGAGCCTGATTATAAATTTTTCGTGTGATGTCATTGGATTTTTTTCTGATGATGAACAAGAACAAAATTGTCAACAGAGCATTTACAAAAATATTCATAAAACCGAAATCAAAATTGAAAGATCTTATAAAAAAACCATTAAGAATCCAGGTGAAGAATGCAGCTGAAACGCAGGCAACCGGAACCCATTTCTCCTTAAATTTAATTTTTGAAAATAGCCCCGTCATGTACAAACCTAAAATAGGTCCATAAGTATAGCCGGCTATTTTAAAAATTGTATTGATAATTGCTCCCTTGCTGTTCCAGAAAGACATTACTATGAGAAACATAACGATGTTTACACCAAGAAGAACACTGTTTTTTATCTTCTTCCTGGCCTCATGCGGTCTATTTTCGATATCCATAAAATCATAGCTGAAAGCAGTTGTTAATGCAGCAATACATGAATCAATACTGGCAAAAGTGGAAGCAATTACACCAATTAAAAAAGCAATAGCGCCGATTTTGCCAAAATAATTCAGAGTAAGTAAAGGGTAGAGATCATCTGTATTTACAAATTTCCCGTTTTGTGTGGTAAGACTTATACCGTGTTTTTCAGCATAAAGGTAGATCAATATGCCGAGTCCGAGAAACATAGTCTGAGCAAAAGCAATGAAGAAACTGAAAGTCAGAACATTTTTCTTTGCATCAGTGGCGTTTTTTACTGTAAGTGTTTTTTGCATCATACTTTGGTCAAGACCCACAAGTGCAACGGTAATAAGCAAACCAGAGATAAACTGTTTGAAAAAATTAGACCCGGAATGAAAATCCCAGTCAAAGACCTTTGCATAAGGATGATGAATAATTGTCTTTGCCATTTCAGAAAGAGAAAAACCCAATGAATTTTTAATTGTAAGAATAGAAATGACAATTACTGTTATCAAAAATAACGACTGTAAGGCATCTGTCCAGACAATCGTTTTAATACCCGATTTATTTGTATATAACCAGATAAGAATCAGAACAACAATGATTGTTACGAAGTATGGAATATGCAGTTTATCAAAGAATGCGTATTGTAAAATCTTTATAGACAAAAGCAAACGGAGTGCGGCACCAAATGATTGTGAAACCAGGAAAAACAGGGACCCCGTTTTATATGTAACATTACCAAAGCGGATATTCAGGTAGGTATATATGGAAACCAGCTTCAGCCTGTAATAGATAGGAGTCAGGATAAAAGCTATAAAAAGATAGCCTACTATTGTTCCAAGAATAAACTGGAAATAATAGAGATTATTATTGCCAACATTCCCCGGAATCGAAACCAGAGAAACAGCAGAAATACCAGATCCTATCATCCCAAAAGCAACCAGAAACCATGGAGAAGCCCTGTCTCCGTCAAAAAACGTGGTATCATGTACATGCCGGGATGCAATCTGGGAAATCACCATCAGGATTGAAAAATAAAACAGGATGATAATAAACAATAGCAGAGGACTCATCATTCATTATTTATAGAACTGAAGCCAAACCTAACGAAAAAGTCGGATAATTTAACATTTCAGTAAAATTGTTGTTAATATTGATGAATAAATTTTAATAGTATGTCATTTACATTACAACCAGGGCAAAAAGCAATAGATTTTAAACTTCCCTCAACTGATGGAAAGGAATACAGCCTTTCTGATTTTGACAGATTTAAATATCTGGTGATCTTTTTTACCTGTAATCATTGCCCATATGTGATTGGATCAGATGAGAATACAAGACTAACTGCAGAAAAATACAGCAAACTGGGAGTTAAGTTTGCTGGAATAAATTCTAACAGTGAAAATACTTATCCTGAGGACAGTTTTCCCAACATGGCCGATAGGATGAAAAGGAATAAATTTCCATGGGTCTATCTTTATGACAAGCCTCAGAATGTGGCAAAAGCTTATGGGGCATTACGAACACCTCACTTTTATGTATTTGATGAGAACAGAAAACTTGTTTATACCGGAAGAGGGGTTGATAATCCGAGGGACACCTCAAAGATGACTGTTAATAATCTTGATCTGGCTCTTGGGGAGCTTACAACGGGAAAACCTATTTCAGTTCCGGTAACAAACCCTATCGGCTGCAATATAAAATGGGAAGGCATGGATGCCCATTGGATGCCTCCTGATGCCTGTGACCTGGTGTAATCTGAAACATTTATGGTGCCAGACGTTCGATGACCCAGAGATCCTTTCTTTTTGTATAGGTTAACCTGTCGTGTAATCTGAATTGTCTCTCCTGCCAGAATTCAAACCATTCCGGGATAAGACAGAATCCACCCCAGGAATGAGGTTTTTCCACCGGCTTATCAGAATATAAATTTTTATAAATATCAAAGCGCTTATCAAGATATTGCCGATCAGGGATTATTGAGCTCTGTTCACTTGCCCAGGCCGATAACTGACTTTCCTTTGGCCTTGTTATGAAATAAGATTCAGAATCTTTCCCGGTCATTTTATCCGTTACTCCTTCAATCCTGACCTGCCGGCCGGATTCCGGCCAGTAAAATAGCAAGGCAGCCCTTGGATTTGATGATAACTGGATGCCTTTCCTGCTATTATAATTTGTGAAAAACACAAACCCATTTTCATCATAACCTTTCAGCAGGACAATCCTGGCAGATATATGCCCATCTGAAGAAGCCGTTGCGAGAGTTACAGCATCAGGTATCTCAATGCCGCATATCAGATGTTCACCATACCAGGTTTTGAATTGAACAAATGGATCCGGATCAATCGTCTTTTCTGAAAAATAGTTTTTACCGGTCATTCTGGTTTTAACAGATAAATTATTATTTACAAAATGTCTTTGTATCTTCCTTGAATTTATTCACTTTTATTCTCATGTACTCACCCCCTCAATCCCCCTCTCTACGTTGTAAAGAGGGGGAAGGTTTTGTTCTATAGTACTCTTGCATGTTTTTTAATTGCCTTAGAATCAGGATACCGAGATTTATGCATATTATAAAAATTTACATAAATATATAAAATCCACTTAAATAACTCCCCTCTTCATGAAGCAGAGAGGGGTAGGGGGTGAATTCATACGGAGAATTATTTAAATAACATCATTTTATAAGCATTGTTTTGAAAATGTGGAAATTTAAATTTATTATATATCTTAACCCCCCAAAATTACTACTTATGGTTAATAAAAAATCAAATTTCGCAACCACGGCATTTCTTATTGTTACGATGCTGTGTATACAGATTACTTCCTCAGCAAGGACTACCTCGGACCTGTCAAAAGCAGCCATAATTCCCAGACCGGTTTCGATAACAGCCACAGGCGGATACTTTGCATTGAAGGCACATACAAATATTTATATCCGGGGAGAATCCGATGAATTAAAGCAGGTAGGGCAATACCTGGCCGACAAACTTAAATTATCCACAGGTTATAGTATAGATGTTAAAACTGCTACAACGACTCCCGGATCAGGAAATATCTATCTGACACTTTCAGAAAACAATTCCAACCCGGGGCTTGGTGATGAAGGATATGAACTGATCATTAATAAGGATATTTTGATGCTTTCGGCAAATACCACTGCCGGATTGTTCCGGGGAATACAGACAATCAGACAACTTTTACCGGCAAAAATTGAAATGGCTTCAAAGCAGAAAGGTCCATGGAGAATTGCAACTGGTACAATCACCGACTACCCGGCCTATTCTTATCGGGGAACAGCACTTGATGTTGCAAGGCATTTTTTCAGTGTGGAGGACGTGAAGAGATTGATAGAATTTCTAGCCTGTTATAAAATGAATGTTTTGCATCTGCATTTATCCGACGATCAGGGATGGAGAATAGAAATCAAATCGTGGCCCGAGCTGGCAAAACATGGAGGAAATACACAGGTAGGAGGTGGAAAGGGAGGATATTATACCCAGGAACAATATTCTGAAATTGTGAATTATGCAAAAAAACGATATATAACGATAGTTCCTGAAATTGATATGCCGGGTCATACTAATGCCGTGCTTGCCTCGTATGCTGAGCTGAATTGCAGCGGAAAAGCTACAGAATTATATACTGGGATTGAAGTTGGCTTCAGTTCATTGTGCACTACACTGGATATCACCTACAAATTTATCGACGATGTTGTACGAGAGTTGTCTGCTTTGACTCCCGGTCCTTATTTTCATATCGGCGGCGATGAATCACATTCTACAAAAAGAGAGGATTATATTCCATTCATTAATAAGGTTCAGGATATTGTTATGGCGCACGGGAAAAAGGTGCTTGGATGGGATGATATAGCAATTTCAAGCCTGAAACCAGGTGTGGTTGCACAACATTGGTCAAATGTAAAGAATGCAAGTATGGCAGTTGAGCAGGGTGCAAAAATTCTTATGACTCCGGCAAAAAAAGCTTATCTTGATATGCAATACGATAAATCAACGAAGCTGGGATTACACTGGGCCGGATATATTGAAGTTGACAGTGCCTATATCTGGGATCCGGCGAATTATATTCCCGGGATCGGGAAAGAGAATATACTAGGAATTGAAGCAGCGCTGTGGACGGAAACAATAACTAACATGAAGGAAATGGAATATATGATTTTTCCACGTCTGCCGGGGTATGCTGAAATAGGATGGACTCCTTCATCAGGAAGAAATTGGAGTGAGTACAAAGTAAGACTGGGAAAACAGGCAGAACGGTTTAAAGCTATGGGTATAAATTATTATCCGTCATCATTTGTGCCATGGGAGGTAGCTAAATAAATTGACTCCTTTGAAAATATATTTAATACTTTCAGGTTACCAATTATCTTAAAAAATCATATTTAAACCTTAACTTGAAATGAGACAGGACATTACTGATTTTATCAGGACACAATCAGGAGAAATGTTGCAGTATTTTCATGAAGGAGAACATGAGTTTCTACAAACTACAAATGGAGTCAAATTCCTTATTGATGAAAATATTATTTGTTTTCTTGATAATATTTCATTAACCGGGAATAATAAAAATTATCAAAAAATGTATGACCGGTTTGCAGGATTTTATGATTTGGTAACACAGGGTTATGCCTGGTTTAAGAACGGGAGTGAGAAAAAAAGAGTAATGCAGTATCTTTCATTACTTAATGTAAAAAATGAAGACAAAGTGATTGAAATCTCGATTGGAACAGGACGTAATATAAAATACCTTAATCCAGCCGCACACTTCTATGGCGTTGATATCTCGATGGGGATGCTTAAACAATGTCAGAGAAAAATGAAAAGACTTCATCGTGAGATCACTTTAATTCAGGCAGAGGCGGAATCTCTTCCGATTATAGATGAATCATTCGATGTCGTTTTTTCTGCAGGCGGATTCAATTTTTTCAATGATCCGGCGAAAGCAGTCAGAGAAATGTTACGAATAGCAAAAAACGGAGTCAAAATATTAATTACTGACGAAACAGAAAAGGTAAGATTAAAATATGCTAAAAATGAATTTTATAAGGCCAACCCGGTCAGAAAACCATCGGAGTACTTACCAGATCTCTGTAAAAATATTGAATATAAAGAGATATGTGATGGTGACTTATATGTTCTGACATTTGATAAACCATGATATAAACATTAAGTTTGAATTAAGTTAAATTACTGACCGGAGGCAGAGAGTATCTAACTTTTAAGTATTTTTGCCTTATCGTCTTGCTTACAATATTGAGATAATCAAAACAGACCATAAACAGGACGATCCTGAATTACCCCCGGAGAAAAAAACATAAAATATCAACATTATGAAAAAAATAATTTCAATATTCATTTGCCTGTCACTTATAGGAGTACTATCTGTTTCAAATAGTTGTAAGAAAGACAACAAAATTAAAGGCTGTACAGATAAAGACAGTAAAAACTATGATGCCAGTGCCCAGGAAGACGATGGAAGTTGTTTATATGACGGAGCAGTTGTTTTTTGGTACGATCAGGCTGCTTCAGATGGATTGATAGCTGACGGGGCAATCTCTCTGACATTCTACTTTAATGGAGAAGTTGTAGGTTCCACCGCAACAAGTGTCTATTGGACAGCCGCTCCTCTTTGTGGTGATAACGGTTCAATCACGGTTACAGAGGATCTGGGAAAAGTGAAGACTCATGCATATTCACTTAGTGTAAAGGATCAAACCGGACATGAATATTGGAATGGTACAGTTAATGTTGATGCAAATACCTGTCTCCAGTCTCAGCTTGGCTGGACTGCCAGGAAAAAATAAAATAATGGAATCAGGCAGTTATCCGGGCATCATAAACTGAACAAAGCCATTATTCTCAGTCATCATCTTATAACTGGCTGATCATCTTAAGATGAATTCTGATTAAGAACGTATTTATTCTTTTATGAACTTCAACAGTGTGACATTTTTTCCACCTGTTTCAGTGATTTTCATAAAATATAACCCCTGGCTCAAAAGAGAGGTATTAATGATAAATTTCTTTCCCGACAAATTGTAAGAAGACACCAGTATCCCAGTTGAATTATATATTGAAATCAATTTTTCCCCGTCAAAGGTTGCCGTCAGGTTAATATAATCTTTAGCAGGATTAGGATAAAGGGCGAAATCAGACTTCGTAACTTCAGGAACTGCATCAATGTCGGAGGAAATATCTCCTTCTACCGTAATGTTATCAAACCTGTTATTTCCTTTACTTCCGGTGTTTGGGGCAGAGAAGTCAATCCTTAAAACAAATTTCCTATTGTTATTAATTGCAGGAATAGAACGCAGATCCAATGTTACAAGACTCCAGATCGTATCAGCGAAATTTGAGATAACCGGCAAACCTGTGTTTATAAAGGTGGCAGCACTATCGAGGCTGTATGAAAAGATCTGTTCATGCTGGCCACTCTTAATACTTGATAATTGAGTTTCATATTTAACGACAATATTCTGGTACCTTGTGGTTGGGATGTACCATAAAAATTCCATACTGTCACTTGGATTTCGGGTTCGGACGGCATTATTCACTTCACCGCAACAATCTTTATATCCCGATCTTTGATTAATAGTATCTCCCACAAGATTGTCAATATCCCCCCAATCACTGACTACTCCCTTCAAAGGTTTGTAAACAATTGCCGCACCGCCAAGTCTTGAATAATCCGCTATAATGGGCTGAGAATCAAATAATGTACCACCAGAACCGTCTGCAGGTAATGTGTTATTAAAATGCCAGTAATGAATCATCTTTGCAGAACTGGTATTTACATAAGGATTAGCCACGTTTATATAAAACGTTTGTTTGACAGACGATGCTATATTTGTTGCAGTTATTGTAACCGGACCAATTAATCCCGATGAGGTTGGAGTTCCACTTAACGTACTTCCATTTAAAACCAGCCATGCGGGATTACCGTCAACTGAAAATTCGGGAGCGGGAATTCCTGAAGCCGTAATGTTGTAAGTATAGACAGAACCGGCTGTTCCTGTAGTCAGAGCCGTACTGGTAATCTGCGGAACTGAAGAAACAACAAGACTAAAAACCTGTTCTGTGCTGCCTTCTGTATTGGTTGCGGTAATTGTGATTGGTCCGAATGTCCCGACAGAAGGTGGGATACCGCTTAATAAATTTCCTGTGAGTGTAATCCATGAGGGATTGCCGCTAATCGAAAGATCCGGTACCGGAAAGCCCGAAGCTGCAATAGTATAAGTATAAAGAGCGTTAGCTGTTGCAGAAGTTTTAGCAGCGCTCGTGATAGATGGAGCAGAAGGCACTGTTATACTGAATGTCTGCTGAGCGTTGCCAAGGATGTTTGTCGCAGTGATCGTAATTGGTCCGAATACTCCAAATGAGGTAGGAGTGCCGCTCAATGTGGTATCAGAAAGTGTAAGCCATTCCGGATTACTGCTGACAGAAATAGTCGGCTTTGGAATTCCTGTGCTTGCTATTTTGTAAGTGAATACGGAACCGATTATGCCTGTGGTAGGTGCTGTACTTGTAATTTCAGGAGCAACCGGAGTAACATCTTCGCCGACTTCCAGGTTGAATACTTGTTGGGAACTTCCGGCCAGGTTGGTTGCAGTAATCGTAACCGGACCAAAAGTGCCGACTGATGGTGGTGTTCCGCTTAGGATATTGCCAGAGAGAGTCAGCCATGAAGGGTTACCGCTTACCGAATAAGTCGGAGCCGGAGTTCCGGTTGAAGTGATAGAATAGGAGTAGAGCCTGTTAATTATACCTGTCGTAAGCGCAGTACTTGTAAATGCCGGTTTAATGATTGTATCGCCTTCAATCGTAATATTGTCAAACCTGTTATTTCCGCTTGTACCTGTATTTGGGGCAGTAAATGTCATCTTAAATACTAATTTACTGTTATTGTTCACGGCAGAAATGGAACTCAAATCGATCCTGACCCTTCCAAAGACCAAACCGGCAGAATCAAAAGCAATCGGTAATCCGATCGTAGTAAAAGTCAAAGCACTGTCAAGACTATATGAAAACACCTGGCGGTGCTGGCCACTTCCTGTGCTTGAAGACTGTGTTCCATAATTGATTACAATGTTCTGGTAGTTTTTGGTGGGGATATACCATAAGAATTGCATATAATCACTGGGATTTCTAGTTCTTACTGCATAATTAGTGCCTCCGCAGCATCCACCATACCCGGGTCTTGAATTTATGGTATCGTAATCAGCAGTCACCGCCTTATAATTATCTAAATAAGCCTGGGTTGTGTCAGTCGCCCCAATTAATTTAATAGGTTTATAAATAATTGAGGCTTTCCCCAATGTAGAATAGTCTGGAGGTATTGAACCCAAGGAACCACTTGGTGTATTATTAAAATGCCAGTAATGGATCAGTTTTTTTGTCTGAGCCTTACTTTCAGACTGGAATAAAAACAGGCCAAATGAACATGCTAAAATGAAAAGAATCTTTTTTTTCATCGGAATATGCAATTTGCTGCCAAAGGTGGAAAAAATTAAGTAGAAATTGTGAGATGTTTATCATATAATGAATTTAATGATATTGATAAATTTGAAATTATTTTATAATTATAATATAGCAGTTCATTTAAAGCTTATTTAAGTTGGTAAAATCAGCAGGGATTTCAAATTACTACAGAAGAGGTTGAAAAGATAATTTGCGCAGTTCTGTTTATCGTGAAATTTTGATTTCCTCGGGGAAAAATTAATCGTGAAATACAATTTTATATAAACCTAAATCATAGTATTATGAAGAAAACCACTTTATTTATTTTACTTGTTTCATTTCTTATAAGTTGCCATAAAAGCAGCAATAACAGCAATGGTATTGTAATTAAAGGAAGCATCCCTGCAAACAGTCCCGCTAAAAGAAGTATGCTGGCAAATGAAAATTCTTTGTCATTAGCTGATGCGAAAAGTGTACTTATTTTTTATGGCGAGCAGTATTCAGTTTCAGAGATAAAAAATGGCTCATTTTCGACGAATGCCCCGATGGGAAGTGCTGCCGCTCTGATTTTTCTGGATGAAGCCAATCATTATATCGGTAATTTAAATGTAAGCGGATTAAACATGCTTCCTCTTGTAAATTTGTCGAACAATGATCAAACTGTCATCGATTTATCAAGCCTGAACCTTGACGGTACAAATGTGCTTCCCACAAACAATCCCATTGGTTCCGAGATTCAGATTACCCAAAAGGATGTAAATCTTTATAAGGAGCTGGGTTCATATTTTGAATCTCTGGCAAAAAATATTGATACCGATAACGATGGCATTCCTGATAATTTTATCGGGAAAGAGCTCATGGTTAATACTGTATTCAATTTAGATGTCGGGAATTTTGGATTGAATGGTGTATCCCCCTCAATGATTGACACAAGCCAGTTTGTTGTAAATTATGTTGTCCGATTCAAAGGTTTTAAAAGTCTGGTACCTCAAAACCCGAATATTTCCCTGACAGGTCCTGAAGGGGATCCATATAGTGATATAGTTATAAATGGTTATCAGTATAATGATAACTGTGAATGCTTTAATGTTGGCTTTAACAGGCAGTCTCAAATGGGCTCTATGCTTCCTTTTAAACAAGGCATTTACACTTTCAGTATGGATGGAATTCAAAACCATACTATAAGTTATTCAAGCATTAACGCGAAATATTTTCTGGTAATAGCTACCCCTATTTTAAAAACCGATAGTGAAGGAAATGTAACGTCGGTGTCAATTGATTATATGCTACCGGATAAAACGGAAACACAGCCATCTAAATTCATAACTACTTTGATGCTGATGTTTAATGATGCAAATCATAATCAGATCTATCATGAAGGTTCTATATTTGAGACCACAAATCTGTTGCCTGATTTTAAAAATGTAACGCTTACAACTCCGATAAAGCTGAGTAATATTGATAATATAACCATAAGTTATACCGATCTGGTAGGTAATATTTATAATATTGGCTGGCAGAAACCTTAGCCTGCTAAAAAAGGATGCTGGGTCGAAATAAGGCGATTTGTCCGATTTCTGAAAATATATTTTAATCAGTAAGTTGTCAAGTTGGCGGATGCAGCCGTTTATGGAACCAGGTACGCACCGAGCGCATAGTTTCCATCTGTTTTGGAGATGCATGGCGATGACAAGTAGCCCGTTCAGCGCTGTTTTCCGGCGCACCCCAACGGATTTCGATCCCATCATTAGGATTATAGGCCATCTCAAAGGAATCTTTTCTCTTAAGTATTTCCCCGATAGTCAGTTTTTGTAAAGAACCATCTGTATGGGTGTAACTGATTGAAAGTTCGGAAACCTTTTGATCGAGAACCGACTGAAGCTTTTTCTTAACCTGCTCCGGAGAGACCAGTTTGGAAATATTAAAATCATCCGGTGATCGGACAACCTGGTCCGGGAAATCAAGCACCGCATCCATAGCAATTAAAAGCCTTAAATCACGGTTAGGAGTTGAAAAGTCTTCCCATTGACCTCCGGCCTGAAAAATTCCGGTAGCACTTGAAGGCATAGGAATCACGGCACCAGGATGTGATTTGAAATAAACTTCACCATTAGCTACCGAGGTGACACGTACTTTTAACTGTTCATGAATCGCTTCTATCAGATCGAGCAACTCAGTTTCAGGGTCCAGCGGCTTCGGGTTGATTAATCTTTCCATCGTATGATAGAATACATCGGTTTTCATCTTTCTCTGCTGAAGGGAAAAGGGAACAAACCCTGCTGATGCGGTAAGCGATTTGTTTTGCATCAGGGATTGCACACCGTTATGCATCGTGATGGGACGGAAAGCCTTAAAACCGGGTTCTCCAACAACTCCGGATGTGTTAAACAAAAAATTCCCTTTCCAGAAACGCTTGATTCCTACAGTCCCGTCGGGTTGGGCATCTACTGAAAGAAGTAATCCGGGATGGTCATGGAGCTGTGATACCCAGCCAACGAGGATAAGAGTATGCCCATACGGATCGGCATAAACAATACCAGGAAGCAAAGTTCCACGCTCAAGTGAGACGGGATAATAATCGGAATTTTCATCATCCAGAGCAGTCCGGGCCGTACCTGAATGGACACCATCCATCACCCTCCTGAGAAAGGAATTAAATGCCAGAGCCGGATTGGTTTTCGAACCGGAAGATTCATTTGTGATCCATTGGCCGGCTTTTGGATTGCGCCCGATGTAGCCCCTGTCGCACACATGGTAACCAAAAGGGAGGCCCAGCTTCCATGCAAAATATGCCCTCAGGCAAAATGGATTATCAGCACAATCAGGTTGCATTATGACCTTGTTTTTTCCATCAGGGTTATCTTCCCCAAGGGAGAGGTAGTTGAAAAGGAAATTCTGATTTTGATTTTGTGTCACCTCATTGAGTGCAGACCAGGATGAGTTCTCATCACAACCTTGAAACAAAGCGTTGATCCAGGAGGAATAGATTGTCTCCATTCCGCTGTCCCACCCATGGAGAGTCTTCCATACCACACCGGTCGGAGGCGTCTCCTCCCTGGAAGAAATTATAAACTCAAGATTATTCATAATTTTTTTATCCACAATCAGAGTGACCTTATATTTACCGGCAAAGCTTCCTGTAAAATCATCAATCCGCCAATAAGGCAATTCTGTACCCATTTTGCTTTTCTGAGATTCTAAATTACCCGATGGACCACTGACGATGATCTTCGCTTTTCGTATATTTTCATCTCCGGTCGCTAAAATGCGGAATGGTTCACCCGGACCCGGATTTTTGGGTAAAACCAGCAGGGTAAAAACCGGTTGGTATTCATCCGGAGTCCCAATCTCTCTGGTTGAATCTGGTAATCCGGAAGAAACCGGGTCTTCCTTTAAAGCGGGGCGATTGCCACAGGATTCTATGCAATTGAATATTAAAGGAATAATAAGGCCAAAGATCAACGAACGAATATTGATTCCGGCTTTTGTTTTTTTGATTGGCATTTTTGATTTAAAGATAGCCGAAATCATATGACAACACTGTATTTATTACTTCCATCTGAGATAAATCCCGGGTAGATGGATTTTTATTTGTTTTATGCTTTGATAATGGCATTTCATATAACAAGATCAGGCATTAGTCAAATTTGATATAATTTATGCCAAACGATGAACTTATAATTTGTATTTTTCAGAAAACTTAAACCCCGAGAAATTTAAGAATATAATATAATCCTGGTATGCTTTTTAATTCTTTACAATTCCTTGTTTTTTTTATTATTGTTACTACAACATATTTTATAATACAACATAAATATCGTTGGTTTTTACTTCTGGCCAGCAGTTGTTATTTTTATATGGCCTTTGTGCCAATTTATATTCTTATCCTTGGTTTTACAATTGTAATTGATTATTTCGCAGGTATATTTTTGGAAAATTCTAAAGGGAAAAGAAAAAAATGGTTTCTGATTTCAAGTTTAGTCGCCAACATTGGAGTACTTGCAGTTTTTAAATATTACAATTTTCTTAATGACAATCTTTCAATTTTATTAAATGCCAGTGGTTATCATAATCCAATCCCTCATTTGTCAATCCTGCTCCCAATTGGTTTGTCTTTTCATACATTTCAGGCAATGAGCTATACAATAGAAGTTTACAGGGGAAGACAAAAAGCAGAAAGAAAATTTGGGATTTATGCATTATATGTTATGTTTTACCCCCAATTAGTTGCAGGACCCATTGAGAGACCACAAAATTTGTTACATCAATTTTATGAGAAGCACGAATTTGAAATTGATAGAATAATAGAAGGAATAAAACAAATATTATTTGGCCTTTTTAAGAAAGTCGTTATCGCTGACAGATTGACAATTTATGTAGATGAGGTGTACAATAATGTTAAACATTATCAGGGTTTTGCATTAATTATTGCAACTTTCTTTTTTGCTATTCAAATTTATTGTGATTTTTCCGGTTATTCAGATATGGCTATTGGTATTGCAAAAGTAATGGGTTTCAAACTTATGAGGAACTTTAATAAACCATACTTTTCAAAATCTGTCAGTGAATTTTGGAGCAGGTGGCATATCTCATTATCCACCTGGTTTAGAGATTTCTTATATATTTCACTTGGTGGAAATCGTGTTTCAATACCACGCTGGTATTTAAATTTATTTATTGTATTTTTAATAAGCGGGTTATGGCATGGCGCGAATTGGACATTTGTGATATGGGGGGCATTGAATGGATTATATTTAATTTCTGAAATTCTATTTCAAAGACATATTAAAATTGCAGGTAAAGTTAATCTTGGAAGAGCAGGTAATTTGTTCAAAATAATTTTCACATTCATTTTAATTGATTTTTCATGGATATTCTTTAGAGCCAGAACGCTTTCAGATGCTTTCTATGTTATAAAAAGTCTATTTGTCGGGCTAACGCAAACAATTCATTTATTGTATGATAAGAGAGTATATTTAATACTTATTATTGGTTTTTTTGCATTAGAGTATTTTCAACGTAATCATGATTATTTGCCATATCTGAAACCACAAAAAAATTTGTCTGGATTTTTGATGAATGTATTTATATATTCAATATTCATTTGGTCCATAATTGTTTTTGGAGAGTTTGGCAATAAAGTATTTATTTATTTCCAATTCTAATGAAAATACGAAGTTTGAAACTTGTACTTACAATTTTTCTTTTTTTATTGGCAGGAGAATTAATCATTCGCTTTGATGAAAAATTTAAACTGTTTGAGCAGGATAATATTGTCCGGATTAAGACAGAAATGGGAGAAAGCGATGAAATGACATTGTTAAAAAATAACTTGCTTCCTATCAATGATAAAGATTTGAGAATATTGGTTTTAGGCGATTCATATATCTATGGAGCCGGTATTGATCGTGACCTGAATTTTTCACATCAATTGAAGAAAATGTTATCGGCTGAAAAGATAAAGAAATTCGAAACAGTTTATATTCTGGATGTATCGCGACCATCAAACAATACATTAGATAATTATAATACCTATTTTAGTTTTGTCAATCTGTTAAAACCCCAAATTGTAATCCTGGGATATAATCTTAATGATTTGATTGACAGAGAAAAAACAATAGACAGTTCTTCTTTAAATAAGACAGCACAGCTACCGGATAAAGTGATTGAAGGAGAATCTACTGTTAAAAAAATATACAATATTTTATATGCCTCTGAATTACTGCAATTTACATTACATAATACAAATAAATATTTAAAAAGTAAAGGGATTATTATTCCTAATAGCGTTTTTGGTCAGGAACTTTCAGATTATTATGAAAACAAACCTGATTGGCAGTATTCAAAAGAATTATTGGCAAAAATGATTTTACATTCCGAAAAAGTAAATTCAAAATTCATTGTTTTGCTTGTACCGGAAATAGATCTGATAAAGTATCGCAAACTGTTTTCAAAAACAGATAAAGTAATAGATAATTTTTTCCAGCAGTTTTCAAATGTCAGATTTTTGAATTTGCGTGATTCTATTGATATAAACAAAGGAGAAGGGTACATTTTATCCAGATACGATGAACATCCAAATGAAAAGGGCCATCAATTTATGGCGGAAGAAGTTCATAGACTGATAATAAGAGAAATTAACATAGGGTCTGAAATCAAAAAATAGGCGCATAAATGTTCGGATGGTCTCATTAAGTTAAAGTTTATT
>Ga0265316_10001566_pt1 | contig 24495 bp, 32 predicted proteins | sample 4522metaG_FD_202092 | JGI IMG/M metagenome (GOLD analysis project Ga0265316, IMG submission 202092) | Rhizosphere microbial communities from Carex aquatilis grown in University of Washington, Seatle, WA, United States - 4-5-22 metaG | ecosystem: Host-associated > Plants > Roots > Rhizosphere >... | reverse complement strand
ATTTCTGTATGATTGTAAATAAATCTAACAGTTAGATTATATTTTCCAGGGGTTGTGGAACCAGACATATTAAACCAAATAAAAGTGTAGTTACTTTGTCCAGAAGCATTAACAATCCATGCAGAAAGAGATGATGAGTTCCAACTTAATTGAGTAGAAGTATTTGAAAAATAAGCGGTAACAGCTGCCCCCGGATTGGTTAAATTTCCTGTTCCATTTGAACCAGCAATAAAATTAAATCCTATAGGAAGAGTGATATTTATTCCAGTTAAATTTTGAGACACAGCAATATGACTAATGCTAAAATTATAAGTGTAAGGAAAGCCAGAATCATTAATTTGTAAAAAATTTGCATTTGAAAAATTTGTAATTAAATTGAACGTCGCATTAATCTGCCCCCCACTTATATTTGTAATATTCACTACGCTGATAATGGTTCCAGCAGAGGTAAAATTAAAAATAAAAACTATAAATATTACTAATGCAGAAATTAACATTAAGTAAGAAAAATTATTTTTAATCAAACCCCCTCTTTCTATCATTTTTAATCCTTATTCATTATTAAAGCTAAAGGATTTATAAATATTTTTTAACAAAACTTTTTAAACATAAAATTTATCATTTTAAGATGGAAGAAAAAACTTTAGTGTTGATAAAACCTGATGGAATTGTAAAAGATTTAATAGGAAATATCTTGACAGAATTAACAGAAGCAAAATTAAAGATTGTTGCTGCTAAAGTCGTTAAAGTAAAAAGAGAACTTGCGGAGAAACATTATTCTGGTTTGAAAAATAGCTTGATAAAAAAGTTTGGAAATGAAAAAGGAAATGAAATTTTTGAAAGTACTCTTGAATATATTCAGGGAAAATATCATACAGATAGAGTTTTCGCTTTGGTTTACAAAGGGGAAGATGCAGTAAAAAAAGTTAGGGAACTTGCAGGAGAAACAAATCCTGAAAAGGCGTCGTCGATTTCAATTAGGGGAAAATATGGAAGAATTCATTCTGAAACAAAAGTTTTTGAAAATGTTCTTCATTGTTCTGATTCTCCAGAAAACGCAAAAAGAGAAATTGATTTATGGTTTGAGAAAGATGAAGTTGTAGAATAAAATTTTTTAAAATTCAATACTTCTGCACCAACTTCCAGCTCTTACATTAACTGTACTTCCAGAAGTTTTACTTTTCAATCCTAAGATAAAATTTCCTGAACTTGATTGATTAGTATAAATATAAATTCTAGTCGGAGTAGTTATTGCTCCAGAACTGCTATTTGCAAGGCATTGCAATGATGAACTTGTTCCAGAACAAATTGCTTGCGCAGTTGTAGAACTATAATATTCTATAACTTGTCTATTTGAAGATGTTCCTGAAACAGTTGAATTAAATTGAATTCCGGTAGAGATATTTGTTGAATCAGTTAATAGATTACATTCTATAGAAACTCTCTTTCCTGATGTTAAAGGAAAACTAATTACATTAGAAACAAGAATAGTTGAATTGCTAGTAATATCTGAAGAAGTAATATTATAATACTTAAAAGAATTTCCTGAACCTTGATTATAAATTCCTGTTGAATTAATTAAATTTTGAATTCCTGCTGTGGTATTTAGCGTATAGTTTCCGGCAAAACCTACCTGATTGTAAATTCCCGTATAATTTAATACCTTCTGGACTCCCTCAGTAGTTAATAGTACTCGTATCCCTGCACTTGTATTGGGAGCATAAAGTGTATTTGCAAATGATTGATTCCATGAAGAATTTCCTGCACTCCCATTTCCACCTTGATTATAAATTCCCGTTGAGTTTAATAATAATTGAATATTAGCAGTATTATTAACAGAATTAATCATACCATTAACCATATTATCAACTTGTGATTTTGTATAAAATAAAGAGTAAAGCCAATCTTCAGAAATACTTAAAATTCCGTTATAATTTATCATCTGAGTAGAATTAAATGCATTCAAATTATTCCACCACACAGAAGAATTAACATTTAGAATGCTTTCATTTTCCCATTGAATAGCTCCAGTAAGATTTTGAGAAGTTTGATTTTCTGTTTCGTTTACAGAAGTTCCAAAAATATCAAATGTAAAATCATGATCTAGGGGTAATGTTTCCCAATCACTTCCTCCAGAAGTATCTCTATATGTTATTCCTCCCAAATAACTATCTGAACCTTCATAATCGTACCATATTCCATAATTTTGAGTTATATAAGCAACTAAAGCATATTGAGTTGAAGGTTGTAAAGTGGGACAACCAATCAATGAAAAATTATGCCATCCCTCCCCAGTAATATTTTCAGAATCAAAACATAAATCCCCCCCAGAAGGATAACCACTTCCATTTATATTTCTTATTGAAATATTATATAATCCGATATCTCCTCCAAGATCAAGACTGATTATTGTTGGAGTAAAATTTTCATTTGGTCCAACCGTTCCAACCGTAAAAGTTTGAGCATAGAACGCAGGTCCAGTATAAGTTGAATCAACAATTTTTTGGTATTCATATTCTGTTGTTGCTGATATAAATCCAATTAAAAATATTCCTAAAAAAATTCCTGCGAATAAAAATAAACTTTTCCCCATTTAACCTCTCCAATGTATATTTTGTGATATATATTTTTAAATGTTACTATTAAAAATTTTTTATAATTCGTTTAATATTTTTCCAATCAATCCACTAAAATTAAATTTTATAAATTTGCAATCATGATTCTTATTAAAATCTGCAGTATAAGGAATAACTTTTTCTCCATGATTTAAACTTTCAAAATATTTTATTGCTTCTTTACTAGAACATAAATCAACACGAATTATTTTTCCTACATATCTTTTTCTGCAATCTTCACAGTCTACATAATTTTTATCTGTCATTTTAAATAATTTTAGATTTCGTCAACAATTCCTTTTTCAGAAACATAAAATATTGCTTCATTATCAGGTAAGTCAGGACTGTCAATTAATTTTGCAACTCTGCTTCCTTGTTTTCCTCTTCTCAAATAAATTCTGTAAGTTGAAGCATGTCCAACAATATTTCCTCCAACTGCTTGTGTTGGGTCTCCGAACATCTGCGCAGGATTTGCCATAACTTGATTTGTAACATAAACTGCAAGATTATAAGTTTCTGCAATTTTCATCAAGTTATGTAAATATTTATTCAGCTTTTGTTGTCTGTCTGCTAATTCTCCTCTTCCAGAATATTCTGCTCTGAAGTGGGCAGTTAAAGAATCAATAATCAAAAGTTTTATTGGTTCTCCGTTTTTTATCATCTCTGAAATTTTTTCTAAAAGTAAAATCTGATGGTCTGCATTAAATGCTCTTGCAACAAAGATATTTTTCAAAACTTTTTCTGCATTTGCTCCAAGTCCTTCTGCAATTTGTTTTATTCTTGCAGGTCTGAATGTTCCTTCTGTATCAATGAAGCAAGTTTTTCCATTTGCTCCACCTGCCTCAATAGGTAATTGTGTTCTTACGGCAAGTGTCGAGCCCAACTGCGTTTTCCCACTACCAAATGCGCCGAATGCTTCGGTAATTGCTCTGCTCTGAATTCCTCTTCCCCCCAGAAGTGTATCCAACTCTTTACTCCCCGTTGTAATATAAGTAACAGTCGCTCTTTTTTCTGCAAATTCCATTCCATCTACAAATCCTAAATCTAACATTTTTCTAGAAGCTTGAATTGCTTTTCTTGCAACACCTTCGCCAACACCAGCAGTATTAGCAAGTGAAGCAGGACTCATAACTGCTAAAGACATTAAATCAAAAATTCCTGCAGCTTCCAACTTCGCAGCAACAGCAGGTCCAATTCCAGGCAAATCAGTTAATTGTGGTTCCTGTCCTTCTTTTAATATTTTTACTTCTTCCTCTTCTTCATCATCTTCTTTTATTTTTTTTACCATTATGAAAATTCTCCTGAATTTTTATTTGTGCTGAACTTCTGTTCTGTCATAAAAAATTTAACCTTGTTCCGTTTATAAATATTATTTGTCTAATAGATATATCTTCAAGAATACTGAAATGCTTATAAAGAAAATATAAAATTAATTTAATTCCAATTCCGCGATTAATAATTCAGGATTTACAACTTCAACTTTATCTATAATAAATTCTGGCGTATTGAAAACCTTATTATTTCTAACAGTTCCGTGAAAAAACATTTCTTTTCCCAATAAATTTTCCCTTTGTCTTATTAATTCTTCAGTATTTTCCAAATCAGTCAATCCAAGTCCTGCAAGATTATCCTGAAATGCAACTGTTCTTATTGTTTCTGTTCCATCATCCAAAATAATGTTTATCAAAGCTCTTTTTTCAGCAGGAACTTTTCCATGTTCTGCACAAATAAATGATTCTCCTTCTTGAACTGCTTTTTTCTTGCATGAAGGGCAGACATAAAAAAATCTTGGTTCAAAAGATTGGACAATAAATGCTCTAACTTTCGCATTATCAGAATTTTTTAATTCAGAAATTTTTTTCTCTCTAAAAATTCTTCCTGTTTTTACTTCATCCATTTTAGAGTCAGAAGGTTTCAATTCTGAAAAACTTCCTAAATGAATTTCATTATCTCTCATGCTTCCGTTTATAATTTCTACAACACTTCCTTCTCCAATTTTTCCATTTTCTAAAAGAGCAATTGCATTTGTGTCCCAAAGAACAACTTTTATATTTGAAGTCTCATCTGCAATAAACATGTTCGCAACTTTTCCATCTTCTCCTGTTTTTGTTTTGAAAGTTCTCGCGGGATAAATATTTACAACTTTGCCTGTAACATTTACTTTTCTCATTCCAGGAAGAAGTTCTTCTATTTTCAGTTTCTCATTATCAAAAGAAATTCCCAGCTCCGCAGCAACAACTTGCGCCGCTCCTTCCTTGCTTATCAGTCCAGAAAGTTTCGCTCTCTTCGCTTCTATTTTTCTTTCTATTTCTTCCTTACTAACTCCAGAAATTTTAGAAATCTTTTCGATTATTCTATCGTAATTATCACCCGCCATCTTTCAAAAAACAAATATATCTTTTTAAGGATTTTCGTTCAAAAATTATAGAAATCGAAACCATTATAAACTAAAAAATTCCCCATAATTTATGGGAATCGCAGTAGTTAAGATAAAAATTTTGCCTACCTCTCCAGACGTAGATTTGGAAGAATTAAAGGCAACTATACTTTCTATGGTAGAAAAAAAAGGGGGAAAAAATTGCAAGATTGAACAAGAACCAATTGCATTCGGTTTGGAAGCTTTAATTGCTTTTTTTGCATGGCCAGAAGAGCTAGAACTTGAAACTTTAGAACAAGAAATCAACGCTCTTGAAAAAGTAAGTTCAGTACAAGTTATTGATATGCGTCGAGCACTTGGCTGATAAACGAAAACGATATAAAATTTTATTAGCGAGTGGGAGAGAGGGAGCTTTAGGATAATTATAATAAAAAACGATAATTCTTATAAATTAAAATAATCTCCAAAAAATATGGAAGACAAAGAAATATTAGAAAAACTTGAAAGAATTCTAAGAGACCAATTAGAATTGGATGAAACAACAGAAATAACTTTAGATACAAATTTTCGTAAAGAATTAGGGGTAGATAGTTTAGATGAATATGAACTCCTTTATGAAGTTGAGGATGAATTTAACATATCTCTTCCAGAATATGATGAAAGAGTAACTGAAATTAGAACTATGAGAGATATCGCTGATTATTTAAAACAAAATTATAAATTATAAAATGGAAGATAAAGAACTTTTTGCAGGATTGGAAGAAATATTAAAAACACCTCATGAACGTAGAAATGCTTGGGTTAGTGAAGATAAAGAAATAACTCCTGAAATGAAATTTAGAAACGATTTAGGAATGGATAGTCTAGATGCATATGAATTTATTTACACAGTAGAAGAAAAATTGGGAGTTTGCATTCCTGATGAAAAAGCAAATGAATTCGATAGTCCTAAAGATTGTATGGACTATCTAAGAAAATCAAATCAGATTTAAGAACAATTTAAAAATTCTTTTCAATTAATTCTATAATGTTATCAGAACAGGAAGCAGAAGAAATTAAGCAAAAAATTATTTCCTATGTGGAATCCACTTTTCCTGCAGAACAAATAGAACTTGTAAGACAGCAAATTCAAGAAATGAATTCTGATGAACTAGAAAGGTTTGTTGAAAAAAACAATATAATGGTTGATAATAATCCTGAAGAAAATCCCGGATGTGTTTTTTGTGCAATTGCATCTGGAAAAATAAAATCTGTTAAGTTAGATGAAGATGAAAAAGCAGTTGCAGTTCTTGATATAAATCCAATTTCCAAGGGGCATGCTTTGGTAATTCCAAAAGAACATGAAGCAAATGAAAAAGAAGCTATGACTCTTGCAAAAAAGATTTCTAAATTGATAAAGAAAAAATTAAAACCTAAAGAAGTAAAAATTTCAAGTTCAAAATTAGCAGGACATATTACAATAAGTATTCTTCCTGTTTATTCAAATGAAGACTTTAATTCTGAAAGAAAAAAAATATCTTTGGAAGATTTGGAAAAAGTAAAAGAAGAGATTGAAAAAGAACCAGTAAAGAGGATAAGAAAACCAAGAATAAAAAAGATAAAAGAATTTCTATGGTTACCTAAAAGGATTCCATAAATTTAAATTAAAAATAGTTAGCAAAATAAAGATAATAAAACTGATTAAAAAATTGGGTGAAAAAGGAATTCCCTGTCTTATTTTAATTGTCTTGAATTTTTTTCTTATTTGTTTTATATCTTCTTTGGTAAGTCCGTCCCAATTTGCTTTTATAATATTCTTTCCCATTCTCAAATCAGAATAAAGCCAGTCTCCTTCTCTGAGATGTTCTGTCTGAATTTGCCTCACCATACAAACTTCATCTATAGTCTTAGAATATAAAAAGAGAAAATAAGTAAAAGAGAAAATTAATCCAAAGAATAGAAAGATAATATTTACAAATCCTAAAAGTAAAAAGATAACACTTAGAAAAATAACTACTATGACAAACTTTTTATTTTTTTTAAGTTGTCTCGAAAATTCTTTTCTGAACTTGGTAAAATTTTTCAGGCATAATACTGTACTTGCTATTAAAATATAAAGAAATCCTGCAAATAGAAAAACTAATAAGAAATTGAAAAATGTCTGGACATTTAAAAGAAAGAAAGAGGAAAGAGGAAGAATTGTTCCTAAAGAAATCATAAGTTTAGCGTCTCCTCCTGCAAATACTTTCCCATAATAAAATAAATTCCCCAGAATGAAAAAAATTCCAAGTCCGATTAATCCTTGATAAAAAAATGAAAATTCTCCTTTAACAAATAAAGAATAAAAAAATCTGAATCCTAATGCAAAAATTATTAAAGAAAAACTAATCCAGTTTGCAATTTCTCTTGTTCTCAAATCTTGCACAACAGCGAATATAAGATAAACTAAAGCTAAAGTCCATAAAAAAATAACTTCATACATAAAGACTAATACAGATTATAATTTATAAAACTATTTTTGAGAAACATTCGTACTTCTGAATTTTCCACCTGCGTTGTAAGGATGCTTTTTTTTCTCTTTATGTTTCTCTTTTTTCTTATTTCGTTTTTGAGAATAATCGTAATCCACTTTTTGTTTTAGAAAAAAATTTATTTAAGCTGTTGAATTAGTTGGACACAAGCTAGGGCATTTTCCAATATTGTATTTCAAATAATTTGCATCATTTGAAAAAAAGTCACATGTATTTACAATATTTGCTTGTTTCTTTCCAGTTGCATCATTCGGCAAATCAGAAGCAGTTAATGTTCTCTGCAAAGTGCAATATCCATATACATCACTTGTTGTACAAGCTGCTTGACATTGATTAACAACTGTATCAACATTATTAGAAGATAACCAAGGAACAACCTTCTGCCATCCGATTGTAAATCCAATAACTAGGATTACTAAAACTGCAATTCCTAAAATAATTAAGATAATTGTACTCGTGCTTAAATCCTGCCCCTTTTTATTCATGTTAAAGATAAGATTATTTTGTTTAAAAATGTTTTTATGGTTTACCTTTATACTCAACTGAAAAAGAAAGTATTTGTTTCGCCCACCATAAAATTCCAGTAGTAGAATCTTTTTCTAAATAATTCCCAACTTTTCTCAATGAATCTGCTCTCTGATTTACTTCTTCAACATAATTATCTTGAGACGTGAAAGAAGGATTGCATCCCCATCCATTATATCCTCTTAATGCAGCATCCCATCCAGTATAAGTTATTCCTCGATTAGAACAGCCATTGAAAACTTTTCCATTTTTGTAAGTATTATATTTTTCTTTTAATATTTTAGCACCGACTTCAATATTTAATTGCGGATTATTTATCAATTGGTTTTTGCATTCATCTTGATTAGAAGGCAATCCATAACCTCCGCAGTTAGCTAAATTTATTTGCATAAGTCCGACAGAACTTCCACTTGAAGCAGTTGAAACACAATCTGATTCTTGCATCATCAAAGATAATAAAAGAATCGAATCAGGAATTCCATTTTTCGAAGACGAATCTGTTATCCACGAAGAATAATTATTACAGTTATCTCCACAATTGCAAATTCTATCTCCTATTTTATTTTCTTTTGCATAATTAATTGCTTTTCCAATATCTCCCAAAACAGAAACTGTTCCGATTGGTCTTCCATAAAAAGAATTTTCTTCAATCTGTGAATTTAATTGTTCTATCATTCCGATTCCAACAAAGGAACTTCTCATTCGAACAGTTGAAAGAAAAAAACTAGCAAGAGCAATAGCACAAACTAAGACGACTCCGATTGTTAAAATGGTAATAGGTATATCTCCTCTACGATTTTTTATAAAAATATTTTTTTTATTTGTTTTCATTTTTTAAAATATTATCAATTGTATCTTTATTTTTATTGGTCATAATAACATTGCTAAGATTAGTTTTTTCTGCTAGCACTTGTGACTCTTTTGCTAAATCTGTTTGCAAATTTCCGATGCTGACTCCTTTAACATTCGCCATTAAAACAGAAACGTAGATGAAAAGAATTAAAATCCCAATTATAACTAAAGTTGCAATTAACCATGCAACTGTTTCTCCGGTTTGTCCTTTTTTATATTTTAGCATTTTTTTCTGTTTTTCTTACAACTGACAAAATTTTAATTATGTATTGATTATCTTTATCGTCGATAGAATAAAAACTTCTTTGAAGACAGGTTGCTAATCTATTTTGCGATTTATTTTCTTGTATTGCACAACTTGTTAGCCAATTATTATTTCCCTTATTGATATCTATAATTGGAGAATCCAAATTATCCAGGTTGTAAATATAAATTTCAGAATAATATTGTTGATTATCCCATTCGGTAGAATTAAAATTTAAATGACAACTTTCCAAAAAATTTCTATTTGTTGTTGGAATTCCATTAGAAATTAAATCTGAATTTATTTTTCCATTATAAGAAATGCAGTCAGCAATTTGATTTGTTAATATTCTTGCTTCAACTCCTCGTACATCGTAGGGAGTTCCGTAAAAAACATAAACCATTGCAAAAACTCCTCCAGCAACAACTAACAAGATTAAAAACCAATACACCGAAAGAATCTTGTCGCCTCGTTTATTTTTTATTAAATTCATTTTATTTGTATCCATTTATTTTTATTATATAATTATTATTTGGAGAAATATCAGGATAAGTAGTAACCTCAACATTGTTAAAAAAAGAATATTGATATCCTCCTTTGTCGCTTAATTTAACTGTAACAATATTTCCATTTATCTTGACAATATCTTCAGGTTTTACTCCATTTTTTTGTGCAAGAGTAAAAGCATCATCCATATTCAATTTCATTTCTGTTATAGGTTTTCCAGAATCAATCAGCAATGCAATATTTTTTGCATAACTTTGTTCAAGAACAACTGCCCCATTTCCCTGTCGATATAAAAATAAAATTAATATTACAAGAAAAAGAATATTCAAAACAATAAATATAACATTTTCTATAAGAATTGTCCCACGAGTATCTCTTTTTTTCATTCTAATAAATTATTTTTTAACTATAAAAATATTATCCAATAAATTTACCCTATAGTATTTATTGAAGAACAATTCAATTTACTAAAATCTGCAGAATTTGCTTCAATTATCGTCGGAGAAAGATAAGGATATCCTGAACTTCCTGCAAAAATAGTTCCTGCAAAATATCCTCCTGCACCACCTGCTCCTGCACCTAAAAGAACCATATAAACTGGAATTGCTGCTCCACCTGTTACAACCGCTCCAATAGAAAGAACAACAACTCCTGCAGCAGCTCCTACTGCACCAAAAGCTCCCCATTGAGTAAGATCGGGTTTACTAAACATTCCCATCACAATATCATATTGTTTGTTAACATTTATTTTTCCAAAATCTTTAGAATTATCTTTAAGACTTTGTTTTAACACATCAGAATTTTTTCCCAATAAATAATCTAAATAACTCATATCTTTTCCAGAAGCATTTGTAATTGCAAGATAATTATAAAACTCTCTCTTATTAATTTCCCCATTTGGGAACATATCTACACTATTATCAAAAGAAATTTGAGCACAGATTGAACAATACATTTGAGGTTGAAGGTCCCCTCCAAGATAATTTAATTTTCCTTCTCCAAACATCCACCAGCAATCAGCCATTTGATTTGCAAGAACAGCATAAACCTCTTCTTTAGTTTTAACATTTTCAATTTGCGGACTTGTTACTTTCTCGCAACTTCCATCTTTGGTTATGCAAATATATTGCTGTTTACAATTTAAAGGAATAGCTGATTTCGGTAAAACTGCAGAACTTCTTTCAACAACCGAATTGTGACAACTTTCTTGGTCAGTAGTTTTTCCTAAATTTAATTGGAACAGAAAAATAAGTATAACTACAAAACTTACAATCAAAACTATCAGCAAAACTATTTGTTCTGTTGTCATCTCTCCCTTACTATTTTTTGAAAAAAAATTGTATTGGGAAAATTTCCTATTTTCACTTTTTTTATTTTTAAACATTATATCACTCCGATTTTTTTTAACATGAAATATAATCCAACTAAAGCCAGTATAAAAAATCCAATCCAGATTAAATATTTTACCAATTCATCTAAGCTCATTTTTTAGAAATTTGTATCTGATTATTTATTTTTTGAATTGAAATAAAAGTTCCGCTATTTTCTATTTTTATTTTATCGAAACCTTTCAAAGTTGGAACAACAAAGCACACGCCCTTGCTGTCACATTCTTTTATCTGTCTATCAAAAATATTAATTAAGATATTATTACATAAGCAGATACAATTCTGCCCTGTACAAAGATTGGGTTTTTTGTCAGTTCCTGTAAAACTAAAAATGCACCATCCAGCAGGATTGGGAAGGAAAGTTCCATTTGTTGAAGGTATTCCTCCATTGTTAACTCTCGTCACTTCTTGAAAAATCAAATCCTTGGTTCCTTGTACATATTTCGCATTTTGTGAATCTGTTAAAGAAAAATATATTGAAGTTACTAAAATAACAAGAAAAATAATGCAGATAACTGCGATTATAATTTTCAGAGTTTCTTCTCCTAATAAAAATCCTCTTTTATTTTTTTTCAAAAAGTAAAAATTAAAAATTTCCTGTTTTTGATTTTTACTTTTCATTTTAACGCCAAAAATAATTTAACAGTATTCGGGACAGATATTCCTTTGAAAAATGCAAGTATTTTATCCTTGAAAAAAAGATAAAGTCCTAGAACAACAGCAACAACTACAAAAATTCCCAAGATTATTTTAATTAATTGTTCTGTAGTTAGTTCTGACATTATCCACTCTTAAAAATATTTTTTATTGCATCAATAAAACTAGTCCCTTGTCCTTTAAGCAAAAAAATGCTTATCATCAAAATTGCAAGAACAGCTAATCCTATTAATAACCAGGGCAAAAATTCTGAAATAACACCCGAGCGATTTCGCATTGCAGGTAAATTTTTAATTGCATTTGCGGGGTCGCGAGTTATTTTTTTCATAAAATTATTTAAGAATTAGGACTATAAAAATTTAATTAAATTTATAATCGAAATTTGCTAAGACAAATTAACTTTTCCCTTTGGGCGGGAGGGAATGACTGAGCAAATTTCGATTGCAATAATTAATTCTTAAGTTAAATTTCCCAACACAATCGCAGTCAATAAAAATAATGCTACAACTGCGATAAATGCTGTTACAACATAAAGCCCAATTCCTTTTCTTAAATTAATTCCAATCTTGCTTGTTTCTTCTAATTTATCTTCTCCTGAATCAATTACAACAAGTGCTTGAGTTAATATAAAAATAACTTCAATCAAATAAATCCCCACAATTATCTGAAGAGTATAAGGAGAAATCATTTTGGTCATATCAAAAATATTTAATATTGAACTCAAATTTCCAAATCCTGCAATCGCAGTTGTTTCTCCTCCAAGTTGTGCAATATTTAATCTGCTTAATATTGAAGTTATCATCGCTGCAAGTCCGATAACAATCCCCGAAAGAAGCGGAGCAAGGAAAGTCATGTTGCTTTTCATATCAGAAATTATTTCGGCAAGCATATCACGCAATCTTTCTGTAATTTTATTTATGTTTTTTACATATTCTGAAAGACTAATCAAACTCAGAGCTGCAATGTTCAATCCTTTCTTCGCAGATTCAACTAAAATTTTCATGCTTGTTGCAATTAAATCAGAAGGATAATAAACTAAAACTCCTCTTTTCTTGTCGAATATTGCCTGTTCAATACTCATTCCCATTTGCATAATATTATAATTAACTCTTCTGAAAAAATCCTCTGTTCTCAATCCTCTCGTCGCTTCTGCAACCTTGCTGAATGCAAGTTCAGGTGGAGTTCCATTTCCAATTCTATTTCCTAACTGAAATAAAGAACTGTTAAATTCAACTTCAAGTTGTTTAGTTTTTTCTCTTTCTTTAATTAATCCTTGCGTTCTTGCTTTGAATGCAATTGCAAAAAATAATGCAGCTCCTAAAGTAAAAAATACTCCGCAGATTAATGCACCAATTCCAAACGGACCTGTTGTTACTCCATTTACAGTTCTAAAATCAAAAACTGGTTCACTTCCAAAAACACTTATCCCCAAATCCGAAAAAGTAAATCCTTGATTCAATCCGAAATTTCCAAAAAGTTGAAAAATTAATGGAAGAAGCCCGATGATAAAAAGAGGAAGGCAAATTAAAAATGCTTTCACATAAGGTTTCTTGCTTTTATACTGATAGTAAAGAGGATTTCTTTCTAATAGTTCTGTTTCCCCATATCCACCAGGACGCATGAATAAAATTTTATCGGTTAAATAAAAAACAAAAAATGGAATTATTAAATTAAATAAAATAAAAACATGATACCATTTCAAAAAATCTCCAACCATCGCAGAAGCAAGAGGAAGCAAAGCCAATCCTAAAGTTGGAAGAACAACTCCAAGCATGTAAACATTTGTCAAAGGGCTTCTGACTTCATGAGTAAACTTAAGCATTTTGTCATAAACTCCGTCGAGAACTACTTGCAGAGCTTTTTCAAGAGTAATAATTCTTTTCGCATCATCAGGTTCAAATAAACTGCTTTCAATTAAATGAAATGATTCAATGAACTCTACAGAATAATCTTTCCAGTTATTCAAATAATTATCCAAGCTTTCTTTTATTGTTGAAAATTTTCCAACTTCAACATCATAAAATATTTTTTTGAAATCAAGAGCTAAAGGATATTGCAAATGTTCAGAAGCAAATTCAATTGCTTTTTCCAAATTTGGAGTGTGTCTCATGTAAACAACAATGTACAAAATTGCAGGAACCATTTGCGACGAAGCTTTTAATCTCCATTGATTTGCTAATCGTGCAGGATATCCATTTAAGAAATAAAAAAGAAAAATTCCAAAAAACATTACTAAAATCAAAAAGAAAAATGGAAAATTTTCAAATCCTCCACTAAAAAGAGAAATAGCAACAGAAATTAAAAGTCCAAGAATAAAAATTCCTACAAATGCAATAACACTAAGAGTAATTGGCTGCCAAGGTTCCAAATCCAAATGAGCTATCTCAAGAGATTTTCTAATTTTATCTTCGTCTTTTTGTGCAACTTTTAATTTTATAATTCCCCCCAAAGTTCTGCACAATTTTTCATATCTTGTTAAATCAGGAGCAAGTTCTTCTTTGAAAGTAGAATAAGTCTGGCTGTAATTTATTTTTTGTTCATCAAAAGTATTTATGTTTTGTTCAATTTTTGCAGCGTGTTTCCTGAGGATTTCGTCTATAGTTGGTTTTTTATCCGGCACCATCTTTTAATATCTCATAAAGAGAAAAAGAATTAATAAATCTTTAGAAAAACTTTATTTTTTTCGTTTATTGTTCTTAACTTTGCTTCCAGCAGTTTTCTTTTTCATTCTGCATCTTGAATAAAGAAATGCAAAAACTAATCCGCAAGCAAAAAAACAAACCCCAATAAATCTTGAATTATTTGGAACTAATCTTGCAATAACATTTCCAGTTAAGCTTGAAGATACAAAAAATAAAGCTGATGCCAAAAAACTAATTGACAAAATTGAATAAAGTTTTGACTTCAAATCTTTTCTTCCCTTATTTTCTTTTTCTCTTTTTTCTTTTATAGACTTAAAAAAAGAAGAAAGGTTTCTTTGATCATCTAATAACCTAATTCTTTTATCTATTACTGATATTACCTCAGAATTATGAGAGAAACCATATACCTTCGCTTTAAGATAATCATCTTTGGCATGAATATAATCTGCCGCTCTCTCCCTTAATGCTCCAGCATCTATATACATTAATCCAATATCATCAGCAGTTACGTTTTTTCCTTCTCTTCTTAAACTATCTGCCCTTGTTTCCAAATGTATTGCCTCTTGAATAAAACTTTCTCTTTTTTGATAGTCTAAAGTATTTTTGTCTGATTTATCTGCCATCTTAAATTAAATATTATTCTTAGTTTAAATTATTTTCTTTTTTATTTGTTCATTTAACCATTTCTGCCATTCAGGAAAAACTCTATCTCCGAGAGGCAAACCAATTTCTTGTCTTACATTATCAGAAATTTCATGAAATGCATTATTTGATAATCGATTAAAGTCTGCTTCCAATATTCTGTCATTACCAACTTTTGTTGCAACATTAACTATTTCTTGTTTTATTTTTCCTCTTAACAAAACATTATCATAAATCGCGTCCCAATTTCCTGCCCAGCCTTTTACATTTGATGCAATGTCTTTCAAAATTTCACTATCGCCATTTATCAAATCATCACTCGGTTCCAATTCATCTGTATCAATATTGTAATTCATTAAATCTACAAAACCTTTTTCCAAAAGAGGATCATCTTTCCAATGTTTTCTAACTTCAGTAAGCTGAACAACTCTTCTTATTGAATGCAAACCATCAGCAGTTTTTACAGGATTGCAAACTGCAATTAAATCCGTAGCCTTAAAGCTCGTCGCTGGAACTTCTAAATCATGAACAACTCTATCGAAAACTCCATAAGGTGAAGCTCCATGAATTGTTCCTGCAACAACATTCGCCAACGCACCGACACGCATCGCTTCATACAATGCTTTTGCTTCAACGCTTCTTACTTCTCCAACTATTAAACATGAATCTCCTAATCTCAAACTTGTTCTAATTCCGTCGTCAGCAGAAACTTCTGTTGTGGTTTTCAAAAGAGCAGAACGAACTTTCATTCTCAAAATATCCCAACCTAATCTTCTCAATGATTCAACAGGCAATTCCAATGTATCTTCAATAACAATAATTCTATTCTTTGGAAGTATCTCAAGCATTAATCCTCCAAGCAAAGATGATTTTCCTGAACCTCTTGTTCCTGCAATTAAAAGTGTTCTCGCTCCATCAATCATAAAACTCATCAGTCCTGCAGTAAAAGAATTCAGCATTTTATTTTTAATATACAACGGCAAAGTCCAGGGTTCTTCTCTGTGTCTTCTAATTGCATATGCAAGTCCGTCGGGAGAAAGTGGATTTTGAATTATTGCGATTCTCGCACTGAGTTTTCCAATTTCTAATTGAGTATCCAAAATCGGATTCGCTTCGTCCAATGGTCTTCCTGAAATCATTCTGAACTTTGCTGCCCATGAATCAATATCTGCTTGGCTCGGAAGAATATTTGTAACACATTCATCATAATCCTGATGCTTCACAAAAATATTTGTCATCGGAATCGGAGCATTCAACATAATATCTTGCAACTTAGAATCTTGAAGCAAAACTTCAACAAGTCCAAAACCAATAGTTTGTCTAACAAGAATAGTTGAAAGTTTATTCAAATCAGAATAATTTAATTTAATTCCTTTTGTCTGCGCTAAATCCTGAAGCAAATCTTTTGAGATATTAAAAAAAACTTGTCTTATTCTTTCAACGTCGGTAAATTCTTCTGCTTTCGGCTGATGTTCTATTAAAACTCCTCTTGCAAGATTTAACAAAACATTATGATCCTCATCAAGAGAATTTTCTGGAGGATTAAGATGATAAGTTAATTTTGATTCATCTTTTCTTTTTAAAATCGTAACAATTGATTTGTCATAATCTTCTCCGATTTCATACTGGTCAATAATTTCAGAATCTTCAGGTAAATCATAAATCAATCTTGTGAAAGTAAAATTTGGAATTACATCTGCTTTAAAAATTTTATTGTAAATTTCTCTGTCTCCTTTTGAATAATTATCTAAATAAGGGATAGCTAACTGAATCACTTTTGTATTTTCTACAATTCCCAAAATTCTTTCAAGAAAATGAGTATAATTTTCCTGGTCACTTTTAAACTGAGGTTCAATTTTTTCTGTTAAAATTTTTGATTGAATAATTATTTTTTTTAATTCAAAGTATGCTGAAATTGGATCTTGTCTCAACAAGAGTAAAAAAGGAAAAACTTCATTGTATCTCTGACTGAAAAATTGCCCTGTTGAAGAAAGTTTTTCCTGAGATAAAATTCTTTCCTGTCTTAAAAAATAAACATAAAGTTGTGCAATCTCAAGAAGAATCGCAGTTTCTTTGTAATCATAATTATAATTTTTTTGTTGGCTAAGAATAATTCTTGAAGCATTTGGATTTTCTATCAAATCATCAATGACTCTGCTCATTACTTCAGGATAATATGCAATGCTTGGAACATAAGGAGCGCCGAGATAATTAATATAAAGAATATCTTCTCCACCTTCTCTTCGAATTTCATAAGAATATAATTTTTCACCCTTTTGTTCTGCCATTTTATTTTTTTCCTGTTTTCTACCATGTTAGGTTCTTTTTCAAAAGAACCCACCTCATAGATAAAAAATGTGTTTTAAGTTTAAAATATTTTGTATATTCAGAAACAAATTTAAACTTCTTTCTCATTTATATTAAATGGCGCAAGAGCAAGTAGATTATACCGGACAATTTGGAGATATTAATTCAAAAGTTAGAGACCTTGAAGAAAAACAAAGAGTTTTGAGAGACAGACTTTTACTTATCGGACAAAATTTAATTGAAATAAAAGAAAAATCAAATCAGAAAATGATGGAAATAAAAAAAGATATTGAAACAATGAAATCAAATATTGAAAGATTATCTTCTTTTTTGGATAGCGTTTCAGGTGAATTTTCAAAATTTGCAAAGAAAGATGATTTGGAAATATTAACAAGACAGGCAAAAATGTTTCAACCAATGGACTTTGTAAGAAAAGAAGATTTGGAAAATTTTAAAAGATAATTAGAAAAGTTAAAAAAGATTTGAATAATAATATAATAAAATGGGTGTTTTAGATCAGATAACAAAAATGAAAAAGCAGGGGATAGCTGAAGAAGAGATAGTTAACAATCTAACACAACAGGGAATTTCTCCGAGAGAAATTAATGATGCATTAAAACAATCACAGATTAAAAATGCTGTTTCAAGCACAGGGGATATGGGAGATGAAATGCAATCCTCAATGATGCCTGATGCAGAAACTCCTGTTCCCGAAGATCAAGGGCAAGAATATCAACCCCAGGAAGAACAACAATATCAGCCAAGTACTTATGAAGAACAACAAGCTCCTGTACAGCGAGAATATCAGCCTCAAGAACAACAGCAATATTATACCCAAGGAGGAGAAAATTATTCTCCGTCAGCTAATGGAGTTGATACAGATACAATAATAGAAATTGCAGATCAATTATTTTCTGAAAAAATAAAAAAATTTCAAAAGCAAATTGATACTTCTACAGAAGGGGACGCTCTTCTTCAAACAAAATTAGAAAACCTTTCTGAAAGATTAAAAAAAATAGAAATGATAATTGACAAATTGCAAATTGCTATTCTTGAAAAAGTTGGAAGTTATGGACAAAATTTAGAAAGTGTTAAAAAAGAAATGTCCATGATGCAAGATTCTTTTTCAAAGATGGTTTCTCCCCAAAGAGAAACGAGAAGACTTTCTCAAGAAGAAATGAATCCTTCACAAAGAGAAATTAAAAAACAAATTCCCCAGCAAGAATATCAACAGCCCCAGCAAAAAGAATTTTCTCCAGAAGAATTTAAAACTTCTCAGAAAAAAGTTCCAACAAGAAAATAAAATTAATTCTTAATCTTCTAAATAATTTTTTCGCTATTAACTTATTTTCCTTTGGGCGGGCGAGAAATTTCACGAGTAGAAAATATTTCCTTTAGGGTGGGAGGGAGGGAATTAACGAGTGAAGTTTCGAGTTGGGCGGAAAAATAAATAATTCGCATTAGCAAATAATAGTTTATATCAATTAAAAAATAAATTAATTCTTAAAAAAATTTTAAATTAAAATAAAAATTAATCTCTAAAACCTCTTCCTTGAAAAGTAGGAAGAGGAGCACCAGGTCTCTTTGAACCGCCGCTTCCAATAATTACTACAACTAATATTAATAAAAATACTGCACCAACAACCATCTGCCAATTGTCTTCCCACCATTGTCCAGATGCCCATCCTAATGCCCCTGCTGATTGTATTATTATCATTCCCACAATAAGAACCCCAATTCCCATAAGTACATAATTAACTGCTGGACTTCTTTCATCTGCAAAAAGTCCGACGAGAATTAGTACGACTAAAATAACTGCTAAACCAACCCCAACTCTTGGAAATATTTGTGAGAAAAAATCAGGGACAAAACTAAATTGCAAAGACATTAAACCAACAGCTAATGCAATAATTCCATTAACCATTTTATTATCTTTGAAAATATTAATCTTAGTAAGAATTCCAAATACCAAAGCGAAAATTAATAAGAAAGGAAGAAGATAACTAAAAAATCCTGCAGCTTCCCATTTCGAAAGTAAATCTCCTATAAACCCACTAGGAAAAGCACTCGCTGTTTGTAAAAATATCATCTCTTGAAGCATACAATAAATTAATTATAGAATATTTAAATATGTTTCGTAAAATTATCTTACTACTTCTTCTCTTTTCTAATAACTAATGCAAGAGCAATTGCAATAACAAGAACAAATGTTACATCTGTAATTATTGTCTGATTAAAGGAACTATCCGAAAAAAAACTGATTACACTTGTATACCATCCTGTTGCCCAAAAAATTGCAATAAGGAATGCAAGTCCTGCAAGGATTCCTAATATCCATTTCAAGGTTTTATTTAATGCAAATCCTTTTTCATCTCCGAAAATAAATCCCCATATTAATAAGATTACAAAAATTGCAACAAGTGCAACAGTCATGAATAATATTAAATTGTTAACAACAAGAACAGGATAAATTGCAGTTACAAAAATTAATCCGATTACAAATGCAGTAAGAGCATTAAGTTGTTTTTTTCCTTCACCAAAAAGTTTTGTTCTTTCAAGAATTGCAAAAACTATAAAGAAAACTAGCAAAAATGGGAAAAGAAACTTTGTAAAGATGTCATTCTGCAAAAATATTGTTGTAGCCATATCTAAGATAAGTCTTCAGGAATTTCCTCTATAGAAGAATCAGGATTTGGCAAAGCAGCTTTGTTGATTAAGAAAACATCTCCAACTGCCTTAACAAATTGGTGAGGAATTATAACTCCCTTTGCCCCTCCAACCATAGAAACGACGCTTCCACCTACTCTAATTCTCCAGCCGTCAATTCTATTATCAGAAAGATTAGCTTCTTCAATCTCACCAAAAAAATCTCCGCCATCTGTATAGACTCTATTTCCGATAACTTCACTAATCTTTTTTATTCTCATGATAAAATTTATGATACTTCATTTAAATAGTTTTCCATAATTCGAAATATAATTTAAACGGAAATGAATATATAAGAAAGGAAATAAATAATTATAATCAGCCGTGAACAGAAATGTAAAAGGAAAATCATGCGAAGAAAACCGATAAGGTTGTCGCGCAAGGTTTATAAAAAAAACTTACATAAAAAAGACATGATAAATAAAAAAGAGATTGCAATTCTTGCTTTAATAATTGTAATAATCAGTTTATCCGTTGCTATTTCTGCAAACATAATTCAGGAATGGAAAACAACTCTTGCAATTCTTCTTTCAGTTTCAATCGTTGTACTTTTCAATGTTTTCACAAAAAAATTCATCGCTTACAATCTAGATTCAGAAATTGAGATGAGAGTTTGGGAAATAGGGAAATATAAATCAAATAAAAAACCATTTGCAATCGGAGCTTTTCTTCCATTGATTTCAAAAATAATATTATTCCCTTTCAATAGTTTTGTTTGGATGGCTTCTCTTGTTTTCGACGTCAAACCAAAAACTTACCGCGCTGCAAAAAGATTTGGATTATACACTTTCTCCGAGGTAACAGAATATCATCTAGGATTAATTGCTGCTGCTGGAGTTTTAATAAATATTCTTATTTCAGTAATTTCATATTTCTTAGGATTCGAACTTCTTGCAAGATTAAGTATGTACTATGCTTTCTTTAATATAATTCCATTATCAGATTTAGATGGAAACAAAATATTTTTCGGAAGCAAAATAATGTGGAGTTTCTTAGCATCTCTGGTATTAATAGGAATGCTGTTTGCGATATTCTTAGTATAAATAAAAAATAATTTTTTTCCTTAATTAACACTTCCCCGGGGCTGGTGGAACCTATTGGTCAAACAAAGATAAATAATTTTAAATAAACAAAATTAAAAAATAACATGGAATTTTTAATTGGAATTTCTCCAAGAGAATATCAGCAAAAGATATTTGAAAAATGTGTAGAGAAGAATTGTTTAGTTGTTCTTCCTACAGGATTGGGAAAAACTTTGATTGCTCTTATGCTCGCGATAGAAAGAATGAAAAAATTTCCTGGAGAAAAAGTTGTTTTTCTTGCTCCGACAAAACCCTTGGTTGAACAGCATTTAAGATTTTTTAAAGAACACTTATCAGAATTATTCGCAGAGATGGATTTGTTCACAGGAGAAGTAAATGCAAAAGAAAGAAAAAAACTCTGGCAGAATTCCGATATTGTTTTCTCAACTCCACAGTGCATTGCAAATGATTTGAAAAAAAATCTGTATGATTTAAAAGATGTTTGTCTTCTTGTAGAAGATGAAGCACATCGTTGCATAAAAAATTATGATTACAACTTTGTCGCGCAAAATTATACTTCTCATTCCCAGCATCCTAGAATTATAGGATTAACTGCTTCTCCAGGAAGTGACCATTCAAAAATTAAAGAAATCTGCAGAAATCTTTCAATTGAAGAAATAGAAGTTAAAACGCGTGATAGTGATGATGTAAAAGAATATTTACAGGAATTAAAATTTGAAAAAAAGATTATAGAATTTCCAGAAGAATTTGAAAGCATGAGAGATATTTTGAAAAAACTTTTTGATTCTTACGTTGATGAATTAAAAAATCGGCATGTTCTGTTCGGACCTTCTTCAAAAACAGGATTGATTGAACTTCAAAAAAGATTGATGGCTCACATTTCAAGAGGAGAAAAAGATTTTAATTCTCTTCTTTCGGTTTCTGCATGTTCTCAGGCAATAAAACTTCAGCATGCGATGGAACTTCTTGAAACACAAACTCTCTCGAGTTTTAATGATTATATAAAAGATTTATTCAAACAAGCAGCAGAAAAAAAAAGCAGAGGAGTTGTAAAACTTGTAAGCAAGCCAGAATTTAATTTGGTTTATATTCGTTCAAATGAACTTCTTTCGAAAGGAGTTGAACATCCAAAAATTGAAGAGTTGATTAACATTGTAAAAGAAGAAAAATCCAAAAATGAAAAAATAAAAATTATTGTTTTTATGCAGTTCAGAAATACTGCTTCAATTATTTCAAAAAAATTAAATGAAATTCCAGGAATAACTTCAAAAGTTTTTGTGGGGCAAGCAAAAAAGACAAATCAAGCAGGAAACACCGGATTAAGCCAGAAAGAACAGAAAAAAATTATTGAAGAATTTTCTTCTGGAGAAATAAATATTCTCTGTGCAACATCAATCGGTGAAGAAGGACTTGATATTCCAGAGGTAAATGCAGTTATTTTTTATGAATCTGTTCCATCTGCAATAAGAAAAATTCAGAGAAGCGGAAGAACTGCAAGATTAGTTGCTGGAAAATTAATCATGCTGATAACAAAAGGAACAAGAGACGAAACTTTTTATTATGTTGCAAATGCAAGAGAGAAAAAGATGCATAAAACAATTCAAGATATAAAAGAAGAAATGTCGGATGGAACATTATATAATAAATCAGAAAAGCAAGAAACTCTATAACAATAATCTTTATAAAAATTAAATTAAGAAATTAATAAAGTATGGCACGAATTATTGGAAAAGGATATTCTTTTGACGATGTATTGATTGTTCCAAAATACAATAAAGTTTTTTCTAGAAAAGATGTCAGTTTCAAAACAAGAGTAACAAGAAATTATTATATTGATATTCCAATACTCGCTGCGAATATGGATACTGTTTGTGAATCCGAGATGGCTATTGCTCTCGGAAAATTAGGCGGACTCGGAGTTCTTCACAGATTTATGACAATTGAAGAGCAAACAGAAGAAGTAAAAAGAGTAAAAGAAAATAATTTATTATGTGCCGCAGCAATTGGTGTAAAAGATTTAGAAGCAAGAGTTAAATCTCTTGTTGATGTAGAGGTAAATATTCTTGTGATAGATGTTGCTCACGGACATTCAAAACGCGTCGGAAAAGCATTAGATTATCTAAAAGAAAATTATCCTCAAATAGATGTAATCGCAGGAAATATTGCAACAAAAGATGCAGCTGAATATTTTTTAAGTAAGAAAGCCGACGCTGTTAAAGTGGGAATTGGTCCTGGTTCATTATGCACAACAAGATTAATGGCAGGAGCAGGAGTTCCGCAATTAACTGCAATAATGGATGTTTATGAAGCAACAAAAGGAAAAATCCCCATCTGTGCCGATGGAGGAATAAAAAAAACAGCAGATATAGTTAAAGCAATTGGTGCAGGAGCAGACACGGTTATGTTAGGAAATCTTCTTGCAGGAACATTTGAAGCACCAGGAGAAATTATTGAACAAAATGAAGAAAAACTAAAATTATATCGCGGTTCTGCAAGTTATAGTGCATCGGTTAAAAAAGCAGAATTAAATGGAGATGCAGATACAAAACCAATAAGTGTCGAAGGAGAAGAGACATATATTCCTTACAAAGGAGAAATAAAACCAATAATTCAAAATCTTCTTGGGGGATTGGCATCAGGAATGACTTACATGGGAGCGATAGAAATGGAAAATATTATAGGAAAAGCCGATTTTATTGAAATGACAAATTCCGGACAGGAAGAAAGTAGAGCTCACGGACTTTGTAAAGAATAATTTTTAAAAAACAATTAATTAATAAAAAAATGAAACCTATGTTTGATATATTTTCAAAACCAAAAAGAGTTGAAGTAAAAGAAAAACCAAAACAAAAAATTTTTGTCGATTATCGTGAAAAAAATTCAATGGTTGCTTCCGAATTAATTCATCTCGGATTTGAAGTTGAATTCTTGGAATTAAAAGTTGGAGATTATTTAATTAATAACATTGCAATTGAAAGAAAAACAGTTTCTGATTTTATTTCTTCAATGATAAATAAGCATTTAGCAAAACAGCTTGACGAACTTCAACAGTATGAAAATAAATTGTTATTAATTGAAGGGATTGAAGAGCATGAACTATATTCAGATAATTCAGAAGGGATGAATGCAAATGCTGTTCGCGGTTTTCTTCTTTCAATTTTATTAAAGCATAAAATTCCGATTATTTTTACAAAAAATGCAGAAGATACTGCAAAATTCATTGATGTTCTCGCAAGAAAAAAAGAAGTTGAATCTTCTTTAAACGCAACAAAAAAAAGTTTCAACAAAAAAGAACAAATGCAATTTATTATAGAAGGATTTCCCGGAATTGGTCCTAAAACTGCAAAAAAACTTTTATCTCGTTTCGGCACAATGAAAAATATCTTTAATTCTTCTCAAGAAGAACTAGAAAAAGAAATTGGAAAAAAAGCAGATATCTTCAAATTAGTTGGAGAAGAATATATTTAATTTTAAAATTTC
>Ga0265316_10001565_pt1 | contig 24526 bp, 21 predicted proteins | sample 4522metaG_FD_202092 | JGI IMG/M metagenome (GOLD analysis project Ga0265316, IMG submission 202092) | Rhizosphere microbial communities from Carex aquatilis grown in University of Washington, Seatle, WA, United States - 4-5-22 metaG | ecosystem: Host-associated > Plants > Roots > Rhizosphere >... | reverse complement strand
CGCCCCACCCCCTGCCCACATCGATACCGACGATGCCCGTCTGCAGCAATGCGCCGCGCTGTCACCCGCGCCCACCTGGCCCATCGCTTTCGCGCTGGCCGTGGCCCAGTGCCTGCCCTCGCCCGCGTCGCGCGCCGATGGCGATGATGCGCTGCGTGAGGCCCTGCTGAGCTTCACCTTCGGCTGGGCGGAGAACATGGTGCAAGCCGCCATCAAGTCCGTGCCCTTGGGCCAGAGCGCCGGCCAGCACATCCTGCAAAGCCTCATCGACGCCATCCCCGGCGCCATCGACCACGCCCTGGCCCTGCCCGACACGCAGCGCCAGGCGTTCACGCCCATGCTGGCCATCCTGAGCGCCCAGCACGAAACCCAGTACTCACGCCTGTTCCGATCATGAGCCACCTGCACCACATCCCCGGCCGCACCAAGCAACTGCCCCCCCTGCGCGTGGGTGTGGGCGGGCCCGTGGGCTCGGGCAAAACCACCCTGGTCGAAGTGCTGTGCAAGACCCTGCGCGACACCTACGACCTGGTCGTCGTCACCAACGATATCTACACCAAGGAAGACCAGCGCCTGCTGACCGTGGCCGGTGCGCTGGCACCCGAGCGCATCATGGGCGTGGAGACCGGCGGCTGCCCGCACACCGCCATCCGCGAAGACGCCTCCATCAACCTCGAAGCGGTGGACCGCATGTTGGCCCAGTTCCCCAACGCGGACATCGTCTTCATCGAGTCGGGCGGCGACAACCTGGCGGCCACCTTCAGCCCGGAGCTGTCGGACCTGACCATTTACGTGATCGATGTGGCGGCCGGCGAGAAGATACCGCGCAAGGGCGGCCCCGGCATCACCAAGAGCGACCTCTTCGTCATCAACAAGACGGACCTGGCACCCTACGTCGGCGCCAACCTGGACATCATGGAAGCCGACACGCGGCGCATGCGGCAAACGCCCCAGGGCCTGCGCCCCTTCGTCATGACCAACCTGAAAACGCAGGCCGGTTTGGCCGAGGTGATTGCCTTCATCGAGGCCAAGGGCATGTTGAAAGCCTGAGCGAGGCTTGAACTGAAGGGTGGCGGCCCCGACAGGAATCGAACCTGTACTTGACCCTTAGGAGGGGTCCGTGATATCCATTTCACCACGGGGCCGGCACGGGGTGGATTGTGCCTCAGGCCCCGCTGGTTTCGCCGTCCTTGAGGCGGAGTTCCTCGACCGTGTAGCCCTCGCGCGTGAGGGCCTCCCGCAGCCAGGCGGGTTGGCCACCTTCGCCGTCCCAGACGGCCTGGGTGATGGGGTGTCGGTAGCGGTGCACAGGGGTCGTGCGCTCGGGCACCACCGGGGCCACGGGCTCGGGGATGCCGGCCAATTCCTCGGCCTGGATCTGCCAGAAATCAATTTGCTTGCGCACGGAACGCAGCACGGCTTCTTGCTCTGCTGTTCTCATGGTCGACATGGGGCGCGTTTCTCTGGGGCGATGCGGCTGCATGTTACCAAAAGCCCCCCACAAACAGACTTTTGACACAGATCAAGTGCACTGCCGGGCTCGCTGCGAAGCAGCAAAAAGTACCACCCTGGATGGGCTTATTTGGCGTCAGGCGTCTAAGCGGGGTGGCAACATGGCCGATATCGCGTTGAGACCTCACGAGGGCCTCAAGCCCTGGCAGGAGGGCTTCATCCGACCTGTCGCGTCTGCATCAGATGAGAAAGGTTCGTCATGCGCCTGAATTTGCCGGTCACCGACCACGAGTACGCCTTTCCGAAAGGCGAGACCCTGGTCTCGACCACCGACCTCAAAGGCCGCATCACCTACTGCAATCCCTCGTTCATCCTGGTGAGCGGGTACCAGCGCGAAGAATTGCTGGGGCAGCCGCACAACATGATCCGCCACCCCGACATGCCGGAAGAAGCCTTCCGCGACATGTGGGAGACCATCGCTTCGGGCAAGCCCTGGACGGCGCCCGTGAAGAACCGCCGCAAAGACGGCACCTTCTACTGGGTGCAAGCCAACGTCACGCCTTTGATGGAGAACGGTCACCCGGTGGGCTACATGTCGGTGCGCACCGAACCCAGCCGCGAAGATGTGATCGCCACCGACGCGCTGTACCGCGTCATGGCCAGGGAAAAGGAACAAGGCACGCTGATCCACGTGCTGCGCCAAGGCCGCATGGTGCGCAACGACACGGCCGGCCGCATCAAGGAAGCCATCACGCCCGGCCTGAGCGCACGCCTGGCGCTCATCACGGCCGTGTCGACCTTGTCGGCTTTCGGTGCCGGCCTGTTCGCTGCCGACCACGGCGTGGGCCTCCATTCGCCCTGGCTCATCGCCTACCTGCTGGTCGGTGTGGCCGTGGCCTGGGGCGTGAGCATGCGTTTGCGCCACATCACCCTGGGCCCCATCCACGGGCTGATGGAGATCGCCAACCGCATGGCCGCGGGCGACCTCACGCAGTCCATCCAGACGGACCGGCACGACCTCATCGGCCAGTTCACGCGATCGCTCAACCAGCTCAACGTCAACCTGCGCTCCATCGTCAAGGACGCGCGCACCGAGGTGGACGAGATGCTGCTGGCCACGCGGGAAATCGCCGCGGGCAACCAGGACCTCTCCAGCCGCACGGAAGCCCAGGCCAGCAGCTTGCAGCAGACCGCGGCCTCGATGGAACAGATCACCGGCACGGTGCGGCATAGCGCAGACACCGCGCACCAGGCCGCCGACCTGGCCCAGCAAAGCACGTCCATCACCGAGCGCAGCAGCGCCGTGGTCAGCAGCGTCACGCAAACGATGAGTGGCATCGAAGAGTCGTCCAAGCGCATCGGCGAAATCATCCAGGTCATCGACAGCATCGCCTTCCAGACCAACATCCTGGCGCTGAACGCCGCGGTCGAAGCCGCCCGTGCCGGCGAGCAGGGCCGCGGCTTCGCGGTGGTGGCCTCCGAGGTGCGCGCCCTGGCCGGTCGGACCGCGACGGCCGCTCGCGAGGTCAAGCAACTCATCACCGATTCGGCCGAGAAGGTCCGCGCCGGCAGCGAGCTGACCCGCACCGCGCAAATCACCATGAACGAAGCCGTGCAGGCCGTGGCCCACGTCACCACCCTGGTCAACCAGATCAGCGGCGGTGCGACCGAGCAGCTCAGCGGCATCTCGCAGATCAACTCGGCCGTTTCTCAGCTCGATGGCATCACACAGCAGAACGCCGCCGCGGTGGAAGAGATCGCTGCGGCATCGATGAGCCTGGCCAGCCGGGCCAAGACGGTGTCGGAGACCGTGCAGGTCTTCCGCATCGAGGCCACCGGCGGCATGCGCCAGCCCGACGCCGTGGCCCTGCGCCGCGAGATGCGGGAAGCCGCGGGCGTCAAGTCCTGACTGCCCCAGCTTGATGGGGGGTGGTGCGCGGGCTAGACTGGCCCGTTCGCCGTTGCACCCATCCCATGAAATTCGCCATCCTGTCCGACCTGCACGCCAACCGGCAGGCCGTTGAAGCCGTCTGGGCCCATGCCCAGGCACTCGGTTGTGAGCACACCGTCCTGCTGGGCGACTTCGTGGACTACGGCGCCGACCCGGCCTGGGTCATGGACTTCGTGATGGCACGCCACGCCGAGGGCGCCAGCGTCGTCAAGGGCAACCACGACGATGCCATCCGCCACGAAGGCAGCCACCAAATGGGCGGCCACGTGCAAGCCTCGCTTGCCTGGACCCGCACCCAACTCAGCGCGGCGCACGTGGCCTTCGTCGAGTCCCTGCCCTTGACCCTCGTCAAGGACGACTGCCTCTTCGCCCACGCCAACGTCCACGACCCGGCACACTGGGGCTACCTGCACGGTCGGCTCGAAGCCACGCGCAGCCTGTTCGCCAGCCAGCAACCCTTCGTGTTCTGCGGTCACATGCACGAGCCCTGCCTCTACCACCTCTCGTCCACCGGCAAGTCGGGCGAGTTCCACCCTGTCGATGGCACGCCGATCCAGCTGTCGCCCATGCGCCGCTGGCTGACCATCCCCGGTTCGGTCGGACAGCCCCGCGACGGCAACCCTGCGGCCTGCTATGCCGTGTTCGACGTGGGCCAGGCCGAGCTGACCTTCCACCGCGTGCCCTACGACCACGAAGCCGCCGCGCGCCGCGTGCTGGAAGCCGGCCTGCCGGCCTCGCTCGCACAACGCCTGATCGATGGCAGCTGACACACTCAGGTCCGCGCCATGATGACCCACCCCGCCAAGCTGCAGCCCGGCGACCGCATCGATGGCTTTGTGCTCAAGGAGCGGCTGCACCAGGGGGGCATGGCCACGGTGTGGGACGTCATCGAGGTGGATGCGCAAGGGCAACCCTGCGTGCGCACCCTGGACGCCCGGGGCCAGCCGCTGCCGCTGATCATGAAGATCCCGCGCATCAAGGGTGGCGAAGACCCGGCCTCCATCGTCGGCTTCGAGGTCGAGCAGATGGTCATGCCCGCGCTCAAGGGCACGCACGTGCCCCGCGTGGTCGCCAAAGGCGATTTCACGCGCCAGCCTTACATCGTGATGGAGCGCATCGGCGGTGACTCCCTGAGGCCACGGCTCGACCAGGCTCCCCTGCCCTTCGAGGAAGTCGCTGACATCGGCCAGCGTGTGGCGCTCGCGTTGCACGACCTGCACAAGCAGCACCTGGTCCACCTGGACGTCAAGCCCAGCAACATCATGTTCCGCCCCACCGGCGAAGCCGTGCTGGTGGACTTCGGCCTGTCGCGCCACGACCAGTTGCCCGACCTGCTCGAAGAAGAGTTCTCGCTGCCCATGGGCACGGGGCCCTACATCTCGCCGGAGCAGGTGCAGTTTGTGCGCAAGGACCCGCGCAGTGACCTGTTCGCGCTCGGCGTCATGCTCTACCACCTGACCACGGGCGAACGGCCTTTTGGCAACCCGAGCAGCGTCTCCGGCCTGCGCAAGCGGCTCTACACCGACCCGGTGCCGCCACGCGCGCACCGCTCGGAAACCCCGCTGTGGCTGCAGGAAGTCATCCTGCGTTGCCTGGAAGTACAACCTGAATTGCGCTACCAGACCGGCGCGCAGCTGGCCCTGGACTTGCAGCACCCCGAACAGATCCCCCTGACCGCCCGTGCCGAGCGCATGGCCACGGGCAGCACGCTGAGCACCGTCAAGCGCTGGTTCAAGGCCATGGGGGCCGAGCCCAAGAACGAAGATGGCGCCAACCAGCACGTCGAGCGCAGCCCCATCATCATGGTGGCCGTGGGCATCAAGAACAGCACCCCCACCCTCGACAAGAAGCTGCTGGGCACGGTGCGCCGCATCATGCAGATGGAACCGGGCGCCCGCCTGGCCTGCGTCAGCGTCATGAAGACGGCGCGCATCGGCATGGACACCCTGGTCGATGAACAAGGCAACAGCCTGCACGTGCAGCAGCTGGTGGCCATCAAGCACTGGGCACGGCCCCTGCAGCAGCAATTGCAGATGGACGAGCACCGCCTCACCTTCCACGTGCTGGAGGCGCCCGACACGGCCAGTGCCATCGTCGAATTCGCCACCAAGAACCAGGTGGACCACATCGTGATGGGCGCGCGGGGCAACTCCACGCTGCGGCGCTACCTGGGCAGCGTGAGCGCGCAGGTGGTGGCCGAGGCCGAGTGCTCGGTCACCGTCGTGCGGGTGTGAGGCCCTGCCGAAGGGTCACCCAGCTCAGGTGTCGGCCACCGAGCGGCGCTGCACCTTGCGCACCAGCTTCATCAAGCGTGGGCTGTCGTAGACGGCGACCTTCAGCCTGGACACCATTTCGGCCTTGAAAGAGTGCTCGGGCTGGTTGGCGAAATAGCGGTGCGGGCCGTGCTCCTCGTACTGCACCCAGGGCTTGCTGGTGAACAGGTTGCCGAAGGTCAGGGTCGAGGGCATGAAGTGCGCGGTCAGCGACTTGCGCGAGTGGCTGCGGTCACGCGTGTCCAGCGCCCCGTGGATGGTGCGTGAGTTCCAGAACAGCACATCGCCCTTGCGCAGCGCAGGCGCCTTCACGCGGTGCGGGTTGCGTTCCAGGAACTCGCGCATGCGGGCCAGCCACTCCGAGTGCGGCAGGTTGGGCTCGTCCAGACGCACGTGCTGGGTGCCGGGCATGACGTAGAAGCGGCCGGCGTCTTCGTGGATGTCTTCCAGCGCGATCCAGGCCCCCAGCAGGTGGCCATTGGGCACGGTGTCGAGGTACCACCAATCCTGGTGCGGCGGCGTGGCGGCGTTCGCATCGAACAGCATGCTTTGCATCAGGTTGTGACTGGCATGGCCCGTGACTTGGGTGAGCGCCTGCAGCAGCTCGGGCGAGAAGTACAAGTCCAGCGCGGCCTGGCGGAATTCGGGGAAGCGCTTGTAGTGGTGCACGTCCAGGAAGCTCTGGATGACATGGCCGTGCTCGGTCAGGCGGTTCGTGTCATAGACGTTGGTGTTCTGGCGGTAGAACTTGGCCTTGGTGGGCAGGATGTCGCGGCGGTACAGCGACATCATCCGGTCGATCACGGGCCCTGGAATGAGCCCTGGGAAAACGACGTAACCCTGCTCTTCGTAGTAGGCCTTCGGGTCTTGCGGAACGGGTCCTTCGGGCGCGATGGCGCGTGCGGCCAGTGTCATGGCAACCTCCTGATGTTTTTAATGATCGGGAAAGTAGCGTGTGCCTGGGCCAGCGTCAATGGGCAGCACCCCGGCCCGCAAGCGCGGGGGCCCAAGGGCTCGCCTGCGGCAGGTTTCAGGCCTTGGGCGCGGCCAGGGCCTCGCGCAAGAACGCCAGGAAAGCCGCGGCCACCGGCGTGGGCTGGCGTTCGCGGCGGCGCACGAGGTACCAGCGTGAAGCGATCGGGAAGCCCTTCACGTCCAGCACGGTCAGGCCCTCGTGCGCGGGGTCGCGGTCCAGGGCGTGGCGCGACAACACCGCCAGGCCGTAGCCACCGGCCACCGCTTGCTTGATGGCCTCGTTGCTGCCCATGGACATCTGCACACGCGGGCTGAAGCCCCATTGCTGGAACTGCCGCTCGCAGCTGATGCGCGTGCCCGAGCCCGGCTCGCGCAGGATGAAGCGTTCACCCGCCACGGCTTTCAGGGCCAGGCGCTTGCGACCGGCCAGCGGATGCTGGGCCGCGGCCAGCAGCACGAGCGGGTTGTCGAGCAAGGACTCGGCCTCCAGCGCCACGTGCTCGGGCGGGGTGGTCATGATGACGAGGTCGTCCAGCGACTGCTCCAGGCGCCGCACGATGCTGTCGCGGTTGGCCACCTCCAGGTGCACGTCGATGTCGGGGTAGCGCTGCGAGAACGGCCCCAGCAGCCGCGGGATGAAGGACTTGGCCGTGCTGACCACGGCCACATCGAGCCGCCCACGCTTGAGGCCTTGCAGGTCGGCCATCTCCATCTCGAAGGTGGCCCAGCGGTGGAGGATGTCCTCGCAGGCATGCGCCAGGCGCTGGCCCGCATCGGTGAGGCGCACGCCGCGCGGCAGCGCTTCGTACAGCGGCACACCTGCGGCCTCGGACAATTGCCGCAGCTGCATCGACACGGTGGGTTGGGTGACGTGCTCGGCCTCGGCCGCGCCTGTGACCGAACCAGTGTGGGCCAGCGCCCGAAAAAGCCGCAACTGCCGCCAGGTGACATGCATAGGTTTATCTCTATGAATCAGATCACAACATTTGATTTTTCATGATGCCACCAAATCCCTAGCATCCGCACCATGAATGCTTTGAACAACCTCCTCGACCCGGCCATCCTCTTCTTCGTGTTCGGCATGACCGCCGGACTCTTGCGCTCCAACCTGGAAATCCCACCCCAGATCGCGCGTTTCCTGTCGCTCTACCTGCTGATGTCGGTGGGGCTCAAGGGCGGCTTCTCGCTGGCCCATGCAGGCTTCGGCCCGCAGGTGATGGCCAGCCTGGGTGCCGCCATGGCGCTCTCGCTGCTCGTGCCCGCGCTGGGCTACCTGCTGCTGCGCCGCCTGCTGTCGCGCTTCGATGCGGCGGCCGTGGCAGCCACTTACGGTTCGGTCAGCGCCACCACCTTCATCACGGCGACGCAGTACCTGCAAACGCAAGGCATCGACTTCGGCGGGCACATGGCCGTGGCCCTGGTGCTGATGGAGTCCCCAGCCATCCTGATGGCCATGGCCCTGGCCAGCTGGGCACGCCGGCAGGAAGCCCTGGGCGCGGCCGCGCACGGTCAAGTGACCGCCGCCGGCCCCTCGGTCGGCCACGTGGTGCGCGAGGCCTTCACCGACGGCGCGAACCTGCTGCTGCTGGGCAGCCTGGCCATCGGCTTCGTCACGGGCGACCAGGGCAAGGCCATGATGGAGCCCTTCTCCGGCGCGCTGTTCAAGGGCATGCTCGCGCTCTTCCTGCTGGACCTGGGCCTGCTGGTGGCGCGCCAATTGCCAGCCTTGCGCTCGGTGCACCCGGCCCTGCTGCTGTACGGCGTGTGCGGCCCACTGGTGCACGGCCTGATCGCGATGGCACTGGCGGCCCTGCTGCACCTGTCTGCGGGCGACGCCATCCTGCTGGTGGTGCTGGCCGCGAGCTCGTCCTACATCGTCGTGCCCGCGGTGCTGCGCCACGCCATCCCCGAGGCCAAGCCGGGCCTCTACCTGGGGCTGTCGCTGGCCGTGACCTTCGTCTTCAACATCCTGATTGGCATCCCGCTGTACGCCGGGGTGGTGCAGCGGGTGTGGGGCGCGTGACAAGGGCTTGATGCACCTCAGCCAGGCTTCAGGTGCGGGCGGGACAATCGTCTGCATCCCCTGCAACCACACCGTCTCCACATGATTTCCCGCAACTGGGCCACGCCCCTGACCATCGGCGCCTTCCTCCTCATGGCCGTCACCGGCATCCTGATGTTCTTCCACCTGGACATCGGATTGAACAAGGAGGCCCACGAGTGGCTGGGCTGGGCCATGGTGGTGGGCGTGCTGGCGCACGTCATGGCCAATTGGAGTGGCTTTGCGCGGCACTTCCAGCACACCGCGGCCAAGGGCATCGTGGGGCTGTTCGCGGTGGTGCTGATCGGCTCCTTTTTCCTCGGCGGCGAGGAAGGAGGCAACCCGGGGCGGCTGGCCTTGCAAACCCTGGTCCACGCCCCGCTGCACCAGGTTGCTGTGCTGCGCGGCGAATCGGACGTCGCGCTGGTCACCCGCCTTCAAGCGGCTGGCTTCAGCGTGAGTGGCCCGGAGCAGACGCTGGCCGATGTGGCCGGCAAAGACCGCGAACAGCTCGCAAAAGCCATGACCGCGGCCTTGCCGCCTCAGTGAAACAGCGCGCTCAGCCCAGCGCCTGCAGCTTCGCCACTTTCTGGAAAGCGTCGACCGGCTTGCCCTTGCGGGCGCGCTTGCCGATGTGCGCGGCATAGGCCGAATTGCGCACGTCTTCCTCTTTGGGCTTGGCGCCACGCGTGGTGCCAATGACGCGCACGCCGTTGTGCACCGTGGCCACCGAGGCCAGCGGCGCCGTCTTGGCATCGACCTCCATCAGCGTCAGGCCGCGGCCGCCATTGGGCTGCAGCTTGAGCTCGTCGAGGCCGAACACCAGCATGCGGCCATCGGCGCACAGGCAGGCCACTTGCGTGTGCGCGGGCTGCACCACGACCGGCGGCAGCACCGCATCGCCCTCGTCCAGCGACAGGAAGGACTTGCCGCCCTTCTGGCGCGTGGTCAGGTCACCCAGCTTGGCCAGCAGGCCGAAGCCGCCCGAGTTGGCCAGCAGGATGGTTTGCTCCAGGTGGCCGGCCAGGTAGTGGGCCGGCTGCGTGCCCGACTCCAGCTCGATCAGGGTGGTGATGGGCTGGCCATCGCCGCGCGCACCGGGCAAGGCGCTGACCGCCACGCTGTAGACGCGGCCATTGCTGCCCAGCACGATGAGCGGGTCCACCGTGCGGCACTCGAAGGTGCCGTAGAGGCCATCGCCGGCCTTGAAGGCAAAGCCTGCCGGGTCGTGGCCGTGGCCGGTGCGGGCGCGCACCCAGCCCTTCTCGCTGATGACGACCGTGACCGGCTCGTCGATGACCTTGACCTCGGCCACGGCGCGTTTTTCGGCCTGGATGAGGGTGCGGCGCTCGTCGCCGAACTGCTTGGCATCGGCCTCGATTTCCTTGATCACGGTGCGGCGCAGCACGGTGGGACTGCCCAGGATCTCTTCGAGCTTGGCCTGTTCGCCACGCAGCTCGGCCAGCTCCTGCTCGATCTTGATGGCTTCGAGGCGGGCCAGTTGGCGCAGGCGGATGTCGAGGATGTCGTCGGCCTGGCGCTCGGAGAGCTTGAAGGCCTCGATCAGCGCGGCCTTGGGCTCGTCGCTCTCGCGGATGATGCGGATGACCTCGTCGATGTTGAGCAGCACCAGCTGCCGGCCTTCGAGGATGTGGATGCGGTCCAGCACCTTGGCCAGGCGGTGCTGGGTGCGGCGGGTGACGGTGTCCATGCGGAAGCCGATCCACTCGCCCAAAATCTGCCGCACGCCCTTGAGCATGGGCTTGCCATCGGCGCCCACCATGGTCAGGTTGACCGAGACCGAGCTTTCCAGGCTGGTGTGGGCCAGCAGCGTGGTGACGAGCTCCTGCTGGGACACGGTGCGCGTCTTGGGCTCGAACACCAGGCGCACGGCGGCGTCCTTGCTGGACTCGTCGCGCACGGTGTCCAGCACCGACAGCAGCACGGCCTTGAGCTGGGTTTGCTCGGCCGTGAGCGCCTTCTTGCCGGTCTTGATTTTCGGGTTGCTCAGCTCTTCGATTTCTTCCAGCACCTTCTGGGCGCTGGTGCCGTGCGGCAGCTCGTTGACCACCAACTGCCACTGGCCACGCGCCAGGTCTTCGATGGTCCAGCGGGCGCGCACCTTCAGGCTGCCGCGACCGGTGCGGTAGGCCTCGCGGATGTCGTTCGGCGCGGAAATCAGCTGGCCGCCGCCGGGGAAGTCGGGCCCGGGCAGCAGCTCGAACAGCTCGTCGTCCGTGAGCTTGTCGTTCTTGATCAGGGCGACCGTGGCCGCGGCCACCTCGCGCAGGTTGTGGCTCGGGATTTCCGTGGCCAGGCCCACGGCGATGCCGCTGGCGCCGTTGAGCAGCACGAAAGGCAGGCGTCCCGGCAGCTGTTTGGGCTCTTCGGTGGAGCCGTCGTAGTTGGGCACGAAGTCCACCGTGCCCATGTCGATCTCGTCGAGCAACAGGCGGGCGATGGGGGCCAGGCGGGCTTCCGTGTAGCGCATCGCGGCCGCGCCGTCGCCATCGCGGGAGCCGAAATTGCCCTGGCCGTCGATGAGGGGGTAGCGCAGCGCGAAGTCCTGCGCCATGCGCACCATGGCGTCATAGGCGGCGGTGTCACCGTGCGGGTGGTAGCGGCCCAGCACATCGCCCACCACGCGGGCGCTTTTCACCGGTTTGGGCCCGCTGTTGCCCGAGAAGGCCAGGCCCATGCGCTCCATGGCGTACAGGATGCGGCGCTGCACGGGCTTCTGGCCGTCGCACACGTCGGGCAAGGCGCGGCCCTTGACCACGCTGAGGGCGTACTCCAGGTAGGCGCGCTCGGCGTAGTGGGCCAGGGTCAGGGACTCGCCGCCATCGGAGGGCGGCGGCGGGGTGAAGTCGATGGTTTGCTGGGTCATCGTGGGACGTCAGGCGTCGGCGAGGTCGAAATCGACGGGGCGGCGGGTCGAGAAGGGGTGCGCGCCGCAGTGTAGGGCAAAGCCTGTCGCGCACCCGACGACCCTTGACGCCACTTGACGCGCCTTTGCCTCGGATCTGGCCGCTTCACACCCTGAACAGCCAGGCGGCACGCCCCTAAGCTCGGTCGCATGCCTGCCCTCGTCTGGTTCAAACGCGACCTGCGCCTCACCGACCACGCCGCTGTCCATGCGGCGGGGCAGCTCGCGCCCGGCCAGCCCCTGCGCGGCCTCTACATCGCCGAGCCCGGCCTGTGGGCGCTGCCCGATGCCGCCCCCCAGCACTGGGCCTTCGTGCGCGAAAGCCTGCTGGACCTGGGCGTGGCGCTGCGCTCGGTGGGCGGTGAGCTGAGCGTGGCGGTCGCAGAGGCCACCACCGCGCTGGAGCACCAATGGCAGGCCCAGCCCTTCGACACCCTGCTGTCCCACGAGGAAACCGGCAATGACTTCACTTTCCAGCGCGACATCGCCGTGGCGCGCTGGTGCCGCGAGCGCGGCGTGCGCTGGCAGGAGTGGCCGCAGTTCGGCGTGGTGCGCCGCCTGCGCGACCGCGACCACTGGCACCGGCACTGGCAGGCCTTCATGTCGGCGCCCACCTGGGCTGCACCCGTCGAGCACGGCCTGTCTGACGACGAGGCGATGCGCACCCGCGTCCGGCTCGACCGCACACTGCCCACCATCGCCGACCTGGGGCTGCCTGACACCCTGCCCCCGGCCCGCCAGCGCGGCGGTCGGCAGGCCGCGCTCGGCGTGCTCCACGAGTTCCTGAACGACCGTTGCGGCCAGTACCGCGGCGGCATCTCCTCGCCGCTGTCGGCGCCCACGGCCTGCTCGCGGCTGTCGCCCTACCTGGCGCACGGCTGCCTCGGTGCGCGCGAGGTGGTGCAGGCCACGGTGGCGCGCATGGCCGAGCTCGACGCCATCGACAGCCCCAGCGCCAAACGGCAGCGCTCGGGGCTGAGCGCCTTCATGAGCCGCATGCACTGGCACTGCCACTTCATCCAGAAACTGGAAAGCGAACCGGAGCTGGAGTGGCGCAACCTGCACCGCGGCTACGACGGCCTGCGCGAGCCCGACTTCAACGCAGCCCACTTCGACGCCCTGCGCCAAGGCCGCACCGGCTGGCCCATGGTGGACGCCTGCGTGGCCATGCTGCGCCACACGGGCTGGGTGAACTTCCGCATGCGCGCCATGCTGGTGTCGGTGGCGAGCTACCCGCTGTGGCTGCACTGGCGGCCGGTGGGCGAGTGGCTGGCCACGCAGTTCCTGGACTACGAACCCGGCATCCACTGGAGCCAGATGCAGATGCAGGCGGGCACCACGGGCATCAACACCACGCGGGTCTACAACCCCATCAAGCAGGCGCAAGACCACGACCCCCACGGCCATTTCGTGCGGCGCTGGCTGCCAGCAATGCGGCGCGTGCCGCAAGAGTGGCTGTTCGAGCCCTGGAATATGCCGCCCGAGCTGCAGGCCAGCCTGGGCCTGCGCGTGGGCAGCGACCCTGACGCCGACATCCCCCTGCCCCTCGTGGACCTGGCCGAGGCCACGCGCACCGCCAAATCGCGCGTGCACGGCCTGCGCGCCCAGCCGGAGGTCAAGGCCGCCAAGGCTGAGATCGTGCGCAAGCACGGCTCGCGGACCTTCCGCAACGGCAGAACAAAGGCCACCGGCAAGGGCAAGGCGCAACCCGCAGCGACAACCTCGGCCGAGGCATCGCCCCAACTCTCCCTGGAATTCTGAGATGCGCATGCGCCAAAAATCCGAGCTGCCCACCAAGGTCTGCGTGTGCTGCCAACGCCCCTTCGCCTGGCGCAAGAAGTGGGAGCGCGACTGGGAAGGCGTCAAGTACTGCTCCGACCGCTGCCGCCAGACAGGTGCCAAGACAGGCGCCAAACCATGAGCTGCGTCGTCCACTGGTTCCGCAACGACCTGCGGGTGTCGGACAACCCTGCGCTGCTGGCGGCCTTCGCCGAGGCGCAGGCGCGCGGCCTGCCCCTGCTGCCCGTGTTCGTCTGGGACCCCGCCCAGGCAGACGCCACCCGCTGGGTGGCCCAGCGCATGGGCCTACACCGCCAGGCCTGGCTGGCCGGCACCGTGGCCGCGCTGGACGCCGAGCTGCAAGCCCGTGGCAGCAGCCTGCAGGTGCTGCACGGTGCGCCCGAGGCCCTGCTGCCCGAACTGCTGACGGCCACCGGGGCCGTGGCTTTGCACGCCGAAGACATCCCCGCCCCGGAAGAAGCGGATCAGGCCAAAGCGATCGGCCGTGCGGCCAAGCGCCTGGGGGCGCGATGCACCTGGCATTGGCAATCCACCATGCTGGCGCCCGACGACCTGCCCTTCAGCCCGCAGGCCTTGCCCGCCGTCTTCACCGCCTTCCGCCAACACGTCGAGCAAGCCGGCATCGCACCGCGCACGCCCCTGCCCGCACCGCAGACCTTGCCGCCGGTGCCCGCTCTGTCAGCCCCGGACACGGGCCGGCCCCGGCCAGTGGCCACGTCTCACCCGGACGATCGCTCGTCCTTCCCCTTCCACCAGCCCGCCTTCGCGCCGGGCGAGCGCGCCGCCCAGGCCCACCTGGCCCAGTACAGCGCGCGCCGCCTGCCGCACAGCTACAAGGCCACGCGCAACGGCCTGAGCGGCACCGACTTCTCCAGCAAGTTCTCGCCCTGGCTGGCCACGGGGGCGCTGTCGGCGGCCCAGGCCATCGCGGCCATCCGCGCGTTCGAGGCTGAGCACGGTGCCAACGACGGCTCCTACTGGCTTTGGTTCGAGCTGCTGTGGCGCGAGCACTTCCGGCTGCTGCACCTGAAACACGGCAGTGCGCTCTACCGCGCCCGCGGCCTGAGCCAGCAGCCCACGCCACCGCACGACGAAGCCGCCTTCCAGCGCTGGTGCGAAGGCCGCACGGGCGAGCCCCTGGTGGACGCCGGCATGCGCGAGCTGGCCGCCACCGGCTGGCTGTCCAACCGCCTGCGCCAGGTGGTGGCGAGCTACCTGATCCACGACCTGGCCTGCGACTGGCGCGCCGGTGCCGCCTGGTTCGAGTCCCGCCTCATCGACTTCGACGTGCACAGCAACCAAGGCAACTGGCTTTACGTGTCAGGGCGCGGCACCGACCCACGCGGCGGCCGCCGCTTCAACCCCGACAAGCAAACCCGCGAGCACGACCCCGACGGCGCCTACCGCCGCCTGTGGGGCACCGCATGACACCCCCCGCGCTGAAGGCCCCCGCATGACCACCCTGCGCCTGCTGCTGGCCGACCAGCTCAACCCCCTGCACCCCTGGTTCGATGCCATTGATGAGGGCGTCGTGCACGTCTTCATGGAGGTGCGCCAGGAAACCGACCACGTCCTGCACCACGCGCAGAAGGTGCTGGCCATGTTCGCCGGCATGCGCGAGCTGGCCCGCCAGCTGCGCGAGGCCGGCCACCGCGTGCGCCACGTGGCCATCGACGACCCGAGCAACCGACAGTCCTTCACCGCCAACCTCGACGCCCTCGTGGCCCACTACAGCGCCACGCAGGTGCAGTACCAGGCGCCTGACGAGTGGCGGGTGGACGCGCAATTGCGCGACTGGGCGGCGCAGCAAGGCCCGCGTGGCGTGACCGTCACCATGGTCGACACCGACCACTTCCTCACCACACGCGATGAGGCCGGCGAGATCTTTGCCCAGCGCAAGCAGTGGCTGATGGAGCACTTCTACCGCCAGATGCGCCTCAAGCACCGCGTGCTGCTGGACGCCGAAGGCCAGCCCGAAGGCGGCCAGTGGAACTTCGACCACGACAACCGCAAACCCTGGCCCGGCACCCCGGCCGAGCCCACCGACTGGCGCACCCCGCACGACCACAGCGCCCTGTGGGCCACCATCGAAGCCGCGGGCGTGACCACCTTCGGCGACCCGCAGGCCGATCGCCTGGCCTGGCCGCTGAACCGCGCCGAGGCCCTGCAGCACCTCGACGCCTTCGTCACCCACGCCCTGCCGCATTTCGGCGACTACCAGGACGCGCTCACCGGCAAAGCCTGGCGCCTGTTCCACTCTTTGCTGTCGTTCGCGCTGAACGTGAAGATGCTGCACCCGCGCGAGGTCATCGACGCGGCCGAGGCCGCCTGGCGACAAGGCCACGTGCCGCTGGCGGCGGCCGAAGGCTTCATCAGGCAGATTTTGGGGTGGCGCGAGTACGTGCGCGGCGTCTACTGGGCGCAGATGCCCGGCTACGACGAGAAGAACCACTTCGGCCACACCCTGCCCTTGCCGCAGTGGTTCTGGACGGGCGACACCCAAATGGCCTGCATGGCCCAGGCCGTGGGGCAATCCTTGCGCGAGGCCTACGCCCACCACATCCAGCGCCTGATGGTGATCGGCAACTTCGCATTGCTCGCAGGGCTCGACCCGCAGGCCGTGCACCGCTGGTACCTGGGCGTCTACATCGACGCCATCGAGTGGGTCGAGCTGCCCAACACCTTGGGCATGAGCCAGTTCGCCGACGGCGGCCTGCTGGCCACCAAGCCCTATGTGTCGAGTGCGGCCTACATCGATCGCATGGGCGACCACTGCAAGGGCTGCCACTACCGCAAGAAGGAGCGCATCGGCGAGCGCGCCTGCCCCTTCAACGCGCTCTACTGGGACTTCCACCTGCGCCACGACGACAAGCTGCGGCGCAACCCGCGCATCGGCATGGTCTACCGCAACATCGACAAGATGGACGCGGCCGAGCGCGAGGCCATCGGGCAACAGGCCCGCGGCATCCAGGCCCGGCTGGACACCTTGTGAGACAGCCGCTCAGCGCTTCAGTCGCCAACCCGTCTTGAAGATCCAGCCCACCACGCCCAGCGAGGCCAGCATGAAGGCCAGCGTCATGCCCAGGCTGGTGCCCACGGCCACATCGGCCTGGCCCAGGAAGCACCAACGGAAGCCGCTCACCAGGTAGACCACCGGGTTGAACAGCGAGACCGTCTGCCAGAACTCCGGCAGCATCTTGATCGAGTAGAAGCTGCCGCCCAGGAAGGTCAGCGGCGTGATGATGAGCAGCGGCACCACCTGCAGCTTCTCGAAGTTGTCGGCCCACAAACCGATGATGAAGCCGACCAGGCTGAAGGTCACCGAGGTCAGCACCAGGAAGAGCAGCATCCACAGCGGGTGTTCGATGTGCAGCGGCACGAAGAAGCCCGCCGTGGCCAGGATGATCAGGCCCAGCACCATGGACTTGGTGGCCGCCGCGCCCACATAGCTCAGCACGATCTCCAGCGGCGACACTGGCGCCGACAGCAGCTCGTAGATCGTCCCGGTGAACTTGGGGAAATAGATGCCGAAAGACGCGTTCGAGATGCTCTGCGTCAGCAGCGACAGCATGATCAGGCCCGGCACGATGAAGGCGCCATAGGCCACCCCATCGACCTGCTGGATGCGCGAACCGATGGCCGCGCCGAACACCACGAAGTACAGCGAGGTGGAAATCACTGGCGACACGATGCTCTGCATCAGCGTGCGCCGCGTGCGGGCCATCTCGAAGGCGTAGATGGCGCGGATGGCGTGGATGTTCAAGCTCATGCGCGCTCCTCCAGCAGGTTGACGAAGATGTCTTCCAGCGAACTTTGGGTGGTGTGGATGTCACTGAAGCGGATGCCCGCGTCCTGCACGGCCTGCAGCAGGCCAGGCACATCGACGCTGGCGTCGGCGGCATCGTAGGTGAAGCTCAAGGCTGCGCCACCGTCGGCCAGGCTCAGGCCCAGCGACAGCAGCCCCGAGGGCAAGGCGCCCAGGGGTTCGGGCAGGCTCAGGGTCAGCTGCTTCTTGCCCAGCTTGCGCATCAGCTCGTCCTTGTCCTCGACCAGCAGCAGCTCGCCCTGGCGGATCACGCCGATGCGGTCGGCCATCTCCTGGGCCTCTTCGATGTAGTGCGTGGTCAGGATGATGGTCACGCCCGACTGCTGCAGGCGGCGCACCAGGGCCCACATGTCACGGCGCAAGGCCACGTCCACGCCCGCGGTTGGCTCGTCCAGGAAGAGCACGCGCGGCTCGTGCGACAGCGCCTTGGCGATCATCACGCGCCGCTTCATGCCGCCCGACAGCGTCATGATCATGTTGTCCTTCTTGTCCCACAGCGAGAGGTCGCGCAGCACCTGCTCGATCAGCGCGGGGTTCTTCGGCTTGCCGAACAGGCCGCGGCTGAAGCTCACGGTGTTCCAGACGGTCTCGAAGGCGTCGGTGGTCAGCTCCTGGGGCACCAGGCCGATCAGCGAACGGCTGGCGCGGTAGTCGTGCAGGGTGTCGAAACCGCCCACCGACACGCGCCCGGCGCTGGCCGTGACGATGCCGCAGACGATGCTGATCAGCGTGGTTTTGCCCGCGCCGTTGGGGCCCAGCAGGGCCAGGATTTCGCCCTGGCGGATGTTCAGGTTGACGCCCTTGAGCGCCTGGAAACCCGAGGCATAGGACTTGGACAGCCCTTCGATGGCGATGATGTTCTGCATGGACTCCGGTGCAGCGGGGATCGCCAGTCTGGCGGGAAACCCAGCATACCAGCGCGCTAGACTGGGCGCCCCGATGCACGGCCTTGTCGCCAAGGCGCCCACACCATGTCCGGACCCACGCCCGACTTCTGGCAAGAACGCTTCGACAAACAGGAAACCCGCTGGGACCGCGGCACCCCCAGCCCGCAGTTGCTGGCCTGGCTGGACAGCGGCGCGCTGCAGCCCTGCCGCATCGCCGTGCCGGGTTGCGGCAGCGGCTGGGAGGTGGCCGAGCTGGCCCGACGCGGCTTCGACGTGATCGGCCTGGACTACACCCCTGCCGCGGTCGAGCGCACCCGCGCGCTGATGGCCTCGCAGAACCAGAGGGCGCGCGTCGAGCAGGCCGATGTGCTCGCCTGGCAACCCGAGGCCCCGCTGGACGCCGTCTACGAGCAAACCTGCTTGTGCGCCATCCACCCCGACCTGTGGACGGGCTACGCCGCGCAGCTACAGCGATGGCTCAAGCCCGGTGGCACGCTGTTCGCGCTGTTCATGCAGATGGTGCGGCCCGGGGCCACGCAGGAAGGCCTGGTCGAAGGCCCGCCTTACCACTGCGACATCAACGCCATGCGCGCCCTCTTCCCCGCATCGCAGTGGGCCTGGCCCAAGCCGCCTTACGCCCAGGTGCCGCACCCCAGCCTCTCGCACGAGCTGGTGGTGCCGCTGGTGAAGCGCTGAAGTGCGCTGGGGTGCACTGACGCTGCGCCCCTAGGGATGCCCAAGCATCCCGCCCCTGGGCATGATGGCCGACTCCCTCCACACAGGAAGCCGCCATGCCCTTGACCGATGCCCAGCGCCAGGCCATCCGAGACGAAGAACTGTTCCGCGACGAAGTGCGCCGTGAGCTGACGGCCCTGGGGGGCAAGCAGGCCCCACCGGGCTTGCTGGCACGCATCTCCACGTTCTTCGAGTCCAAGACCGGGTTCTGGCTGCTCACCACCGTGCTGGCAGGCGTCACCGCGACCGGCTTCACCGAACTGCGCAACTTCCTCAACCGCAAAGACATCGCCCAGCAGCAGGCGGCCGAGCGCTCTCGCACCGACATGGAGACCGTGCTCAAGCTCGGCCCCATGCTCACAGCCAAAGACACCGCCCAGATCGGCATGGCCATCATCTTGCTCAAGTCGCTGATGGACAACGGCGGGGTGGACGACCGCATCGGCAAACCTGTAGCGAAATTGTTCGAGGACACATTGGCAAAGGGCCAGAGCTCAGATGCCACGCCGGCCGAGCGCTACGCGTCGAACACCATCGCATCCCTCGTGGACAGCACCCGCATCGACGCCATCCGACAGCCCGACACGGCCGACGCCAGCGCAGCCCCTGCGGCCGCTGCGCCCTCGCCACTGATGCAGGCCCTGGACAAGACCGCCCTGCCCGCCCGCGTGTACCTGCAGATTGGCCGCGAAACCGATCGCCCCGTGGCCACCGCGGCGCAAAACGCCCTGCGCGATGCCGGCCTGATCGTGCCGGGCATCGAGCTGGTGGGCAAGCAGCGCGCACCGGCGCGCAATGACCTGCGCTACTGCCCGGACCGCGTGGACGAGGCCGTGCTGGCGCGCGTGCGCAGCGCCGTGGACAGCGCCATCCAGCCCGCGCCGGCGGCCCTCCCCCTGCCGCCCGCCATGTGCACCAAGGTGCGCCACAACCACTTCGAAATCTGGTACGCGGTGCAGCCGACCTGAGTTGCGCTGCGGACCGCTCCGGTTCAGCAGGCCAGAGATGGCCGGGGCACGCCGGCATCGGGCAGCACCACCTCCAGGCCCTGCGCCCGCAGCGTCTACACCGTGCCCAGGGCCGTGCACAAGCTCAGCGTGAGCGGCCCGGCCAGCGTGCCCGGCAAGTCGAAAGCCACACGGGCCCGCCCCTCACCCGCCACCCGAAGTTCGCTGTCGGCCAAGCGACCCCACAGCCCCTCGGGCGCAGGCTCGGCGCCCACCGCCGTGGCACCCAGCAAGCGCCACACCACACCGGCCAGGTAGGCCGTGTCGTCGCCCTGGCCAAAGCGCGGCGCTGGCACAGGCCGCACCTGCGCCACGGCGAACACCAGCACGAGCACATCGCCCTCCCGGGTGATGCGCGCCAGCTCCGAGCCCGACAGGCTCATGCGCCACGGGGGCAGGTCGGTCGTCACACGTCGATCTCGACCTCGTCGCCGTGCAACTCCATCAGCTCGCGGCGCGAAGCGGCTTCGCCCTTGCCCATCAGCTTGTTGAAGGAGGTCGTGGTGAGGTCGAAGCCCGGCTCGCCATAGGCCACGGGCAGCAGGCGGCGGGTGTCGGGGTTGAGCGTGGTGTCCCACAGCTGCTCGGCGTTCATCTCGCCCAGGCCCTTGAAGCGGCTGATGCTCCAGGCGCCTTCGCGGCAACCTTCCTTGCGCAGCTTGTCGAGGATGGCGGTGAGCTCGCCCTCGTCCAGCGCATACAGCTTGGCCGCCGGCTTCTTGCCGCGCGCTGGCGCGTCCACCCGGTACAGAGGTGGGCGGGCGATGTGGATGTGCCCTGCCTCGATCAGCTTGGGGAAGTGGCGGAAGAACAGCGTCAGCAACAGCACCTGGATGTGCGAGCCGTCCACGTCGGCGTCCGAGAGGATGCAGACCTTGCCGTAGCGCAGGCCTGACAGGTCCGGGCTGTCGTTCGGGCCATGCGGGTCCACGCCGATGGCCACCGAGATGTCGTGGATTTCGTTGTTCTTGAACAGCAGGTCGCGCTCGACCTCCCAGGCGTTCAGCACCTTGCCGCGCAGCGGCAGGATGGCCTGGGTTTCCTTGTCGCGGCCCATCTTGGCCGAGCCCCCGGCCGAATCGCCTTCCACCAGGAAGACTTCGTTGAGGCTGAGGTCACGGCTTTCGCAATCGGTCAGCTTGCCCGGCAGCACGGCCACGCCGGAGCCCTTCTTCTTCTCGACCTTTTGCCCTGCACGCTGGCGGGCCTGGGCCTGCTTGATGACCAGCTCGGCCAGCTTCTTGCCGTGGTCCACGTGCTGGTTGAGCCACAGCTCAAGCGCAGGCTTGACGAAGGTGCCCACCAGGCGCACGGCGTCGCGGCTGTTCAGGCGCTCCTTGGTCTGGCCCTGGAACTGCGGATCCAGCACCTTGGCGCTCAGCACGAAGCTGGCGCGGCTGAAGACGTCATCGGGCATCAGCTTGACGCCCTTCGGGGTCAGCGCGTGCATCTCGATGAAGCCCTTGACCGCCTGGAACAGGCCGTCCTTCAAGCCCGCCTCGTGCGTGCCACCCGCCACCGTGGGGATGAGGTTGACGTAGCTTTCGCGCATGGGCGCGCCGTCTTCGGTGAAGGCCACGCACCAGGCGGCGCCCTCGCCTTCGGCGAAGTTCTCGCTTTCCGAACTGCCGGCGTACTGCTCGCCCTCGAACAGCGGGATGACGGGCTCGGCGTTGAGCGACTGCGAGAGGTAATCGCGCAGGCCGCCCTTGTAGAGCCAGGTCAGCACCTCGGGCTCTTTGCCCGCTTTTTCGATGGTGAGCGTGATGGTCACGCCCGGCATCAGCACGGCCTTGCTGCGCAGCATGTGCACCAGCTCACCGCGGGGCAGCTCGGCGCTCTCGAAGTACTTGGCGTCGGGCCACACGCGCACGGTGGTGCCCTGCTTGCGGTCACCCGACGCGGCGGGCCGCACAGCCACCGGCTCGATCACGTCACCGCCACTGAAGGCCAGGGTGGCCACCTGCTTGTCGCGGCACACCGTGACCTGCAGGCGGGTGGACAGCGCGTTGGTCACGCTCACGCCCACGCCGTGCAGGCCGCCCGAGAAGCTGTAGGCCCCGCCCGAGCCCTTGTCGAACTTGCCACCGGCGTGCAGGCGGGTGAAGACGATTTCCACCACGCTGACGCCCTCTTCCGGGTGCAGGCCGAAGGGAATGCCGCGGCCGTCGTCTTCCACGCTGATGGAGCCATCGGCGTGCAAAGTGAGGCCAATGCGCTTGCCGAAACCGGCCAGGGCCTCGTCGGCGGCGTTGTCGATGACTTCCTGGACGATGTGCAGCGGGTTGTCCGTGCGGGTGTACATGCCCGGACGCTGCTTGACGGGCTCCAGGCCCTTGAGGACGCGGATGGAGCCTTCGCCGTAGGCGGCCGAAGGTGCGGAAGAGGAAGCGGTGGGTGCGGGGGTGGCCATGGGCGCGATTCTAGTCAGGCCTTTTGGAAGACGACGCACCGCGGGGCAAGGTCAGGAGACGCCGCCGGCTCTGCTCGTCGCTCGCTTTGGGTGGCATGCCGCAGGTTTTGAGCGGCGCGCCGCCAGGTCAGAGCGGTGCGCCGGGCCTTGTTGCCGACGGCCTGCTCACATTCGGCGGCGTGTGGGTGCCGGCGGGCGGCTTGCAGCCGGAAGTGGCTGGCGCGCGAGTTTCGGCGGCGCTGCACCCGAGCGTTGATTGCGGCGCACGAGACATCTCGGGCCGCGGGCAAAGGGTTTTGCTCAGCGTGTCAGCCTTTTTGCTCGGCGCGCAAAGCGCTTTGCTCGGCACACCGAGTTCAGGCACTTCGCGCGCAAAGCCATTTGGCTTGCACGCCGCCCTCTGAGCTTCGTGCGCGAGCCATGGAACCTTGAACGCCGAGCTGAAAGCCTGGCGCGCCGAGTTGCGACAGCTCGCGCGCAAGGCAAAACACCTTGCGCGCCGAGATCCAGGGCTTGCGCGCCAGGCTCAGAGGCTTGCGCGCGAGGTTCAAAGGCTTGCGCACCGAGCTTTCTGCTTTGCGCACCGGGCGCACTGGCTGGCGGGAGGGCACCCATGCGCGACTTGGAAGTGTCAACGGCTGTCGTTATAGTGCGGTCGATACAAATACAAACACTTGGGGGCGGGGCATGGGCGTGTGTGCTTGGGTGCTGGGGCGGAACGAACGGCTGCCGGGGCGGGATGCCTGGGCGTCGGCTGGCGGCAAGACGCCGGTGGGTCGTGGCGCTGGGGGCACGGCTGGTTTCAGGGCGGCACAAAACAACCGAGCGCTGCAAGCCAGGCTTGCAAACCCCTTTCCAATCAAAAACTTACCGCCTTGCGCGCAATCTGGCACGGGTGGATTAGACCAACATGCGACGATTTGACCGGTTGGTCTAATTGCAGTTAGGCATAAAGGAGACTCGCACCATGACCTCTCGAGGGCCCACTCCCGATGAGTGGAAAAATATGACAAAAGCTCAGCGTACCGCCTATACGATCTTCATGGCTGTTGTCATTGTTATATTGGGAGGTCTGCTCTTGGTAAAGCTTTGGCAGGTGTTCAACGGCCATTGATGAGCGTACAGCTTTAGGTTTACCTCGGGCGTTATGCCGCATTAACTAAAACTCTGGAAGCTCTCTTTTGGCAATGGTTTCCACGGCCAAGCTTCATTCTCCGCAGCACATGCGAGAACAGCTTTTTGGTCATCGGCTGTTTCCTTTTTATGCAGCGGGCTGGCTTCGGTTTTGGCCCAGCGCTAACAGCCGTCTGGTGTCGCCACCTGGCGCTTCTTCACCGCTCAATCGGGCTGTCTGTCCTGCGGCGGCAAGCGTCGGGTTGTGCGCCGTGGCAAGCCACCGCGCAGGCATCTCGCAGCCACGGCTGGCGCCGTCACTGCTTGGCGTCTTCGCCATCGCCAGTTACAGTGTCCACATCGCTTCTAGCGTCACAACAAACATTCAGGTTGGCACATGCCTTTGAACATCCAGTTCAATCTCGCAGGCGAGTACCTCAGCACATCGGCTCGTTCAACGCGGCCTCTGCCTAACATATCGGTCAAGCGGACGCCAACAAGGCCCATGGCTTCGCCATTTTCATGGGCCTTGTTGGTGCCCTCCACTCGCTGCGCTCCTTCCGGCGCCGCTTACCTTGGGCGTTAGGCCTCATATGCCACTGACCACGCAACGCCTTCATCCATCAAAGGATGCCCCCCTCGGTCTCGAGGTGGCTGAACAGCTGGCGCCAGCATCTACTCTTGTGTGGCATCTTGAGTCGCTCAAAGGGCTGAAGGTCATCGCAAAAAAATCATGGGCGCTGACGGACGACTTTGAGGCGTACTTCGAGTACAGAAATCGGCTTTACCTTGTGCAAACGCCAATGGTGGATGTTTGGATCATCCAATTGGGCTCCGAGCCTGATGAGGTCGGGTTTGCGGAAGTTGAGGCTGCGGTTCGCTGTTGTCCACGATGGAAATTTTTCTTCTCGTTGATACCAATCCTCAAATACTTCTTGCTGCCCTTCAACCCGAGTGCCAAAGTATTCTCGCGCTATGGGGTTGCATCATCATTTCAGAACATTTCCTGAAGATGAGGCGTTGGCTTTGTTCACTTCAACCAACCAAGCACCTGTCATTGGCCTAACCGGGGGGTCAAGGGGGCCCCAACAGCTTTCAGCTGTTGGGGCCCTGCGCGCTGGCGCGCT